>Ga0182024_10026349_pt1 | contig 10218 bp, 3 predicted proteins | sample P32metaG_FD_120480 | JGI IMG/M metagenome (GOLD analysis project Ga0182024, IMG submission 120480) | Permafrost microbial communities from Stordalen Mire, Sweden - P3-2 metaG (Illumina Assembly) | ecosystem: Environmental > Terrestrial > Soil > Wetlands > Permafrost | place: Sweden: Stordalen...
TGGCAATTACGCCGCACGTCCAGCTCCGTGCCGCAATGCGACGGCTCGGGGCGGGCGGTCCCGATGATCGGCAGCCGGCGCCGAAGCCGATGCGGTGGCGGGGCCGCGGCGGATGCGGTGTTGCACGTGCCGGCAGATTACGAAGGACAGGCGTCGATGGCGATGAATGCGTTGGTTCCGCCCCCACAAGCTTCGAGACGTTGAAGCGCCGGCGAGCCGTTCAAACGCCAGGAGCAGGACGGCTGCCGGCTCTGGCGCTGGAATCGGCGAGGTTCCCGTGATGGGATAGATGAACGCCAAGACGCCAAGAACGCCAAGGAAGAAAAGGGAAGAGAAAGATGAACCGTGCCAGGACCAGGTACGCCAACAGAGATTAGCACGTCGTTTTCTCTTCTTGCGGTCCGACCTTGGCGTTCTTGGCGTCTCGGCGTTCATTTTGTTTTAGCCTGATGCCGAACCACGGCTCGACTGAGCTCGCCGAAGTCTGGCACCTGCTGTTGTGGCCCGGCGAAGACGGCGACCTGGGCCGGTTCATGCACGAGCAGAAAGCCACAGCCTGGACGGCCGTGCCACGAAAAACTCACACGCTCTCACCGCGGGTCTTCCTGCCCGCCGGGGTAGTCGTCTTCGCCGAAGTCGTGCAGGACCTTGCGGATGTCGCCGGCCAGGTCCTTTTCCCGGGCGACGCCGGGGATGAGTTGGCGGCTGTAGTTCATGACGCCGTTGTGCTCGTTTTCGACGTCGGTGAGTTGGGTCAGCACGACGCCGCTGATGTCCACGCCCTGGGACGCCTTCATCCGGTTCCGCAGGGCGCCGGCCGGCGAGAGGCCCCAGCCGTATTCGCCGACGACAGCGGCGCGAGTCTTTTCCGGGGTTGGGCCGGCGTGGCCGTAGCAGTGGTAGTCGATCACGTCGCCGTAGCCGAAGTCGAAGACGTCTTCGCCGTGGTCGGTCTCGCCGCCGCCGGCGCCGCTCTCGGCGTCGATGAGGCGAGTGGGGTCTTCCTCGCGTGCCGCCGACAGCATGCGCTGCTCGCGCAAGCCCGCGATTGGCGAGGCGATGATCGGCCCCTTGCCTTGCGGCCGGTCCCGCAGGGGCAGGCCCCAGCCCTCGTTGAACAGGACCCACATCACCACCGACGGGTGGTTGGCCCGGCCGCGGATCATGCGGCGCAGCTCCGACTCGAAGACGCCCTCGCGGTCGGCGATCATGTGGTCTCTTTCCGGATAACCCATGTCGGGCGTTGCAGGCATGTCCTGCCAGACCAGCACGCCGAGCTTGTCGGCCCAGTAGTACCAGCGCTCCGGCTCGACCTTGATATGCTTGCGGTCCATGTTGAAGCCGACCTTGCGCAGCATCTCCAGGTCGTATTTCAGGGCGGCGTCGGTTGGGGCGGTGTAGATGCCGTCGGGCCAGAAGCCCTGGTCGAGAAATCCGTTCTGGAACACCGGGCGGTTGTTGAGCAGGATGCGCAGCGCCCCCCGCGGCCCGGGGCCAACCGAGATCTTGCGCATGCCGAAATAGCTGGTGACGGCGTCGAGCAGTTGGCCGGTCTGCGCATCCTCCAGGGTCAGCTTCAGGTCATACAGGAAGGGCGACGCCGGCGACCAGAGCCGGGCGTTGGGCAGGGGAATCGCGATCGTCTCCGTCGGGCCGCCGCTTGCGTGGCCGACTTCCTTGCCGTCGGCCAGGACGACCGCCGACACGCGCAGCGTGGCGTTGGGCAGAGAGGCGTTCGACAGCGCGGGGCCCGGCAGCGAGGCGATCGAAGGTGCGATGCGCACCTCGCCGCGGTCAAGGTCGGGCGTGATGCGGACGTGGTCGATTGACGCCTCATTCACCGGCTCAATCCAGACGGTCTGCCAGATGCCGGTCGTCGGCGTGTAGAAGATCCCCTCGGGCTTGAGCGCCTGCTTGCCGCGGGGTTGGCCGCCTTCGATGGGGTTCCAGGCACAGACGGTGATTTCCTGCTTGCCGGAGGAGTGGACGAATTCGGAGACGTCGAGGGTGAAGCCGTCGTAGCCGCCGGTATGGCTGCCCGCCGGCCGACCGTTGAAACGGACGCGGCATTCCCAGTTGACGGCCCCAAAATGCAACAGGATTCGCTTGCCTTCCCAGCCCGCCGGCAGCTCGAACTGTTGGCGGTACCAGACATCGCTCTCGGCACCGACCCATTGGTTGATCTGCGACAGCGGCGCCTGCGGCGCGAACGGCACCAGGATCGCCCGGTCAAACTTTTCCGGCCGCTCCGCCTCGTGCGGCGTGATCGCAAAGTCCCACTTCCCGTTGAGGTTCAGCCAGTCGTCCCTGACGAACTGCGGCCGCGGGTACTCCGGCAGCGGCTGGTGGTCAAACCCGACCTCCTTCGACCATGGCGTCGGTGGCGCCCCTCCCGCCGGTGGCCAAGGCGGCGGCGCATCCCGACCGACCGCCGGCACCGTGGCCGCCAGCATCATGAGCCAAAGCGATGTCGTCACATAACGCCACGCAGGCCTCGCACTCGGTTGATTCATGGATGCTCCGTTATCATCGACTGACCTGTTTAGGGTTCCCATCCTAAATCTAGCTGGAAAAGCAGTTTGGCGGCGCAGTGTTCCGATCTTGCGCCGAGAAGCAAGATGACCACACCCTTATATGACGAGGTCCGTGTCCTTGGCCGATAGTGTTCGCCGCATCCAACCAGAATCCCACAAAGAAAGAGTGTGCTGCCATGAGATCTCGAAACCAGCAAGCGTCGAAGTCTACCTCGACTCGAGCCCGTCGTCCCGTGATGGAGGGATTGGAAGGCCGGACGCTTTTCAACGTCATTCTGACCCCGACGCCCGTCCACATTCCTGTTCCCGTGCTAGTGGGTTCGACCGATCTGACGGCAGAGCCCGATCGAACGGTGACCGGCAGTTTCACTGCCGCCGGCTCGCAGGGCTATCGGGTCGAGCTGGACCAGGGCGATTTTCTGGCGCTGACCGTCTCACCCGGCGCTACCAAGGGCCTGCCTTCCAGTAATCTGCTCGTGGACGGCCCCAGCGGAAACGTGATTGCCCAGGCCGGCGCCTCGCCGAACCCGAACACCGGCTTGATGACCGACAACGCTTCGCTTGGGTTCACCGCCCCATCAAGCGGCGCCTACCAGATCACTCTCTCGACCAGCAACGCCACCGGCGGGTCCTATTCGCTGAACATGCACCGCGACGTGCTGGCGAGCGGAACTCAGAAACTTGTGGACCTTCAGAAGTCCGGCCCGATGTACGCATCGCTGGTCGGGAACTTGCTGGAAATCAGCGGCCCCACCGGTTATGGCTTTGCCATCCGCGGCGGCTGGAGCCAGACAGTAACTACCAAGAGCATCTTTAACGGATACACCGAAACTACTTTCCACGGGTCCCCTGCCTTTCGCCCGAGCTACGTCACCCTCTACTCCTCTGCCTATTCCTCAAACGGCCCGCTTTTCCTCGAGACGGCCGAGGGCGAAGTGCCGTTCGCAGTGCCCAGCGGCGAGACCTTCACCGTCACCACCAGCGCCAGCACGTTTGGCAACGTGTTCGGCCAGGTGGCCTCGATCGGGGCCAATGTCGGCTTCCCGCTCAACAGCTACGCTCAGGGCCTGCTCCAGAAGCTGGGCGTCAACCTGAACGCGATCTCGCTTGGCTCCGACTGGACGATCCAGCTCGGCAGCACGATTCAGCAACAGCGCGGCATCAGCCAGGCGCTGGCGGGCGTGCCCTACATCGTTTACGCCGGGCAAGCGGGGTTGAACGTGAACTTCGGCAAGATCAACATCACCACCAACGATCCCAACGCGCTGGTCGCCTTCGCCAACCCAACCGACCCGTCGCTCTATATTCAGTACAAAGGCTTCTCCCTCGAAGGCTCACTGAATGGCATGATCCCCTTCACGCCGGCAGTCACGCCGACAATTCCCGGCTTCGGGCCGTTCTTCGGGAACGTCTACGCCCAAGGCGGTTTCCAGGTCGGCGATCTCCCGTTCAACGTCAACGGCAGCATCACCGTCAACCTCGACGCGAACGGCGACGGCAACTGGCTCGGCGGGCAGGGCACCGCCAGCCAGCTATTCTCCGGAAACGCCTTTAGCGGCGTCACGCTGAGCAAAGCCCTCGGCGACGTCGAGATCGGCGTCAACGGCAACGTCGCTCTCGGCTACCAGGCCGCCGGATTCAACCTCACCGTCCCCGTCGGCGCCGCCTCCTTCATCTACAACGGCGCCACCCAGGGCGCCTGGGTCGACGGAACCACGCTCGACCCGCTGGCGGGAACGCCCCTGGATGTCCTGCAGATCGGCACTTATGAATCGGTCGAAGGCGCTGTCTATCGCGAAACATCCCGATTCGGCGTCACCACGACTCAATATGACCTGAAGCTGGCCGACACTTACAAGGTGTTTGGCGCCACCGCCGCGCTCGATGTCGATCTGAGCAACAGCGGCATCACGCTCGACGGCACCGCTGATCTGTTCGGCGTCAACATCGCCGTTTCCGGCGACATCGCCTCCGACGGGGATCTGAGCTTGACCGGCAGCGCCGGCGTCAACTTCAACGGCCTTGGTGGCAACGTCACCGTTGACTTCGAGAAAACCGGCAGCGTCTACGCCATCGACGCCAGCCTCTCCGGTCACGCCGGTTTCAGCAACGACGGCTGGGGCGCCAGCCTCGATGTGAGCGCCAAGCTCGACATCACGTACAGCGGCGGCCATATCGAGTACAGCGGGTCGGCCAGCGCAACCGGGAAAGTGACCGATCCGATCTACAGCTTCTCTGTGACAGTGAGTGGCTCGATCTCGAATGACGAGATCGTCCTGTCAATCGCGCACATTGGCACTGTGGACATCCCGTTGCCGTTGTGAGACGAAGCATTGCGTCCTTGCGTCTTTCCGGCCTTTCGGACTTCCTCCCGGATTTCTCTTGTTGCAACGACGCAGGGAAATATAATTGTCCGGCACACGTGTCTCAGGCGGGGTTTAAGGCGGCTGCCATGCGTCGTTCAGTTTTCCAATTGCTCGCGGTTGGGCTCGGGTGCGTCAGCGTGTTCGGCTCGTGCAAGAAGACCGAGCAGGCGCAGCAACCGAGTCCGCCGGCGCCGCCGCCCGCGGCACGGGCTGTGGCGACCACCTCGACATCCGCGCCGGTTGCCGTCGCTCCCGCGCCCGCGCGGTTTGCACTTCCCGCCGAGGCGCCCGACGCGGTGCGTGTCGCCCTGGCCGGCGACGCAACCGACGGCGTCGTGCGGCGCCTGACCGGCGGCTGGTCTTCAGGCAGGGTTGCCTTCGTTCCCGATCGCATGGTTTTTACCATCGCACGCGATTATGACCAGGTCCTTGCCGTGCAGGTACACAACCTGACCGACCAGCCGCAGAAGGTCCTGGCCGTGCTGGCGGATTTCGGCGGGGGATTAATCGGGGACTTCTCCGGCGACGGGGCCGTGCGGCCGCTGGAACTGGCCGGCGGAAAGACCGCGGTCCTCGCCCTGCACCTCTTCGCCCAGGACGCCACGCGAACGAATTACCGTTCCGCGGTGATTCTCAAGGATGCGGCGAGCGGAGTCGCCCTGGCGTCGGCGCCGATCACCGTCTTCGTCCCCCAGCCGAATTTCTCGTTGCAGGTGACCCTCGGGGAGCAGGACCCTGCCACGCTGGCGCGCACCGTCACCGTGCATAACAACGGCGAAGCGCTGACGGATTTTGCGGTGGGTTCGGACGGACCGCTCGCCGGCCACGCGGTCATCAAGCCGGGGCAAGAACACGTTTACCTGGCGGCCGGCGCCGACGTCAGTTTCCGGGTGGTTCCGGTGCTGGATACAGGTTTCACCGGCGTTGCCGGGCCGATCGTGCTGAGCGGCGCGGGGCAGGAGCAGAGGGTGGACATTTCGCTCCCCTTGCCGCCCGGGAAACACGTCTTCGTGGCCAGCAGTTTTTCCAACAGCAACGATCAGGCCAACGGAGGATATTGCACCAACAATCCCAACACCAATACTCCCATGGGAGGGCCGCAATCGCCGGGCGACGACCCCTGGCAACAGATGAAGCAAGACTTGGATAACATGCACAATCAGATGAACCAGCAGTACGACAATCCCAACATGAGGACCGGTCCGCCCAGCGAGGGCGGCGGCGGTCCCGGAAATAATCCCGGCGATAACAACAAGAGCCCGTTCGACAAGTTCAACGACTGGCTCAACGGCCACCTTCCCGCACTGCCCATTCCGGGCCTGCCGATCAACACCAGCGGCCGCGGGTCGTTCGACAAGAGCTTCGGCCCGGTCGAGATCAAAGGCGACTACGGTCCCGCGCCGGGCAGCGACCCAAGCGGGCCGCTCATCGATGTCCACTGGACGGTCACCACCGCACCGCTGCCCGGGATCCCCGGCACATCCACCAGCGGAACCACCACGGTGAGCATCAACCAGAACGTGCAGAACAACCTGGACCCCAACAGCTCGACGACGCCCGGCGGCTCGATATTGAACGGCGCCGAGCAGCCCCAATCCAGCGGCGCAGCGCATGCCAGTCCGCGCGGGCTGCGCGTCCGGCCCGCCTATGCACACTTCCGCGAAAACATCTACGTCGACAACGAACCGGAAGCCATCTGCGATGTCGGTCCCGCCGATCCCGCCGAGCGCTACATCTACCAGGTCTGGCACAGCGACCGCTGGTGCGGCGGCAAGGGAAGCCAGGTCCTGCTCCGCGTCTGGGACGGCCTGGGGCAACGCGCCCTGACCCGCACGATCGCCATCAGCGACAAAACGCTCTGCGGCCATTGGCCCACCGTGCTGGCGTTGCCCGGCGGTCAGGTGCTGGTCGTCTGGGAATCTTCGGCGAAGTGGAGTGATCCCCCGTCGCTGATGTACCGGTTCGGCGGGAACGGATTTGCTTCGTGGACCAGGGCCGCGCCGCTGCCGGGGGCCGACGCGCAGGCTGGGAATTTCGATCCGCAGGCGGTGCTGACGCCGGACGGTTCCGTGCTGGTTCTCTGGCAGCAGGGGACGGGACAGCAGGCACGGTTGATGTCGGCGCGGAGCGACGAGCATGGCGCGTTCAAGGCGGCTGTCGCGGCGCAGGGATTGCCGGCGCAGGTCACTCGGCCGACGGCACGGTTCCTGGCTGATGGGAATTTGTGCCTGATTTTCCAAGCCCCGCCGCCGACCGCGGAAGCCGGGGTGGCGACGGCAGTATACGCCGCTCTTAGCAAGGATGGCGGGGTCAGCTTCGACAACGAAACTCGCCTGAGCCCCGCAAACACCGATGCCGGCGAGGCTGATTTGCTGGTCAGCGACAAAACCACCGAGGTTGCCATGCGGGTCGGGCCGTCGTGGCAATCGAGCATCGCCCTGGCCTCCAGCGGCGACGGCGGCAAGACATGGTCCGACCCGCACACCATCACCGACCCTTCTCTTTACGCGGAATATCCTTCGCTCTCCCAGATCAGCACCGGCGTGCAATTGTCGTTCTACGGCGATCTGCGCTCCAATGCGCCGACGCCGGAGACCGCTGCGACCCGACCCGCCGGCGTCACGCCCGCCGCGCGCGCAGTGCTGAAGCGATTTGCCATGACACAGGCGGACGACGGCGCGTTTGCGCCGATGAGGCGCTTATTAACGCAATTCCCGACCTCGCAGATCGGCTGGCTGCAAGTCAACTTCCGCCTTCGCTTTCCGCGCCGCGATTTCAGTCCGCATGAAGTCAGCATTTTGCTCAACAACGTCGAGCTGCTGCATCAGACCGACGTCATACCGGAAGGGAACTATCTGTTGCCGTTCAGCCCTGCGCTGCTCGCACAGGACTCGCAAGGCCGGCCGCACAACGTCGTCTCCCTGCGCACCGTGCATATGAATCCGGGCCACTATGCCTCGGCGGCGCAGTTCCGCCTGCAGGTACACCACCGGTTTCTGGAACGCCTGATCGTGGCCGGGACGCAGGAAGAGGCGGATTCGCTGGCGGCGGCGGAATCGGAAGACGTCAATCATGCGCGGTCCGATGTGGGGATTTTTGCCCGCCCGTCCGCTCATCCCGTCGCCCTGCCGGCAACGCCGGCCCTCGGCCAGGTCATCAGCCTGCCGCTGACCGTCGCCAATCTGGGCGAATCGCCCGCACGCAACGCGAAAGTGCGAGTCTTCGCGGGAGACGGGAGCCAATCGTTCAAACTCCCGCCGGTCGGCGACGAAATCAACCTCGCAACGCTCGACTCCTTCGATCTCAAGGATGTCGAGGTCAAATTCCCCTACGGCGGCGCGTCGGCGTACCGCGCAGTGGTAAGCAGCGACGCCGGCGATCCCGCCCAACCTGAGGCGGCGAGCACCGCGACGGCCCCGAACCAGCGGGATTTCGACCTGGGCAACAACGTCTTCCAGGTCAGCTTCGTGCTGCCACAGCCACCGAACATTACGCCGCGCGCGCCGGACACATCCAGCGAGCTGGTGGCAGACCTCGATGACGATCCAGCGCCGCCGTATGGGTGGCGCGTGCTCGACGCCCAGTCGGGAAAGGACGTGGCAACCGTATCCGCTGGTCGCGCCTCCGTGAGCATCACGCCCGGAAGCTACAAGCTCGCTCTCAAACGCTTCCAATACGAAGGGGAAGAGGAAATCTTCCCGGCGGTCTTCGAAAAGAAGCCGGACCAGCCGATCGATGCGACTATTCACACCGCCATCGAGATCGAGCTGCCGCCGTTAATGAAGTCAATCTTCCAGTGGCGCGCCGTGGATGCGGCTCATCCCGATCGCGTCGTGCAGCACCTGGCGGGATCGCACCGCGTCATGCTGCTGCCGCCGGGCGATTACCGTGTGGCGATGGAGCCGACGCCATTCGACAGCAAATGGGTCATGTGGCCGCAGACGGTGCATCTGGAAGCACGACAACATCAGGTGCTGAAGCTGGACAGCGGGGTGATGCCGCCGGACGGACTGGCATCGGCGCCGCCGCCGTATTCCTGGGGGTTGTGGCCGCAAGGCAAGCCCGATGCGCAGCCGGTGCAAAACGTGCTCGGCGCCTGGACGGGGATCTGCGTTCCCCCGGGAACATATCAGTGGGGAATCCGGCTCGCGCAATGGGACTCGACCACGGTGATTTTTCCGGAGGTGTTGAACGTCGACGCCGGAAGAATCGTGCGTCCCGGCATGCCCGGCATGTTGACGCTGCTGCCTGAGAAATGGAGCGTGCCATATGCGGTTAAGGTGGTCGACGCGAAGGACGGGCGGGTCGCCCAGGAAGTTACCGGCGCTTCAGTCGTGTTGACAGAGCTGCTGCCGGCAGGCGAATACCGCCTGAAAGTCAAGCCCTTCCAATGGAACGGAATGGAGATCACGCTGCCGCAAACGCTGCGCTTGACATCGGGCGGGACGCTGAAGGTGCCACTGAACACCGGAATTGACGTACAGCCCGCGAACACCGGACGTGAGGAGCCGCCGCCGTATCAGTTCTCGTTCACGCGGGAAGGAGATGCAAAACCGACGCAGGTGCTTGCCGACAGGAACTGGGGCCCGGTGTTGCTGCCGGGGGGCCGGTATCACATCACGCTGCGCCCGCGTCACTGGCAGGGCCAGGAAGTGGTTTGGCCAACGCTGGCCGATGTCATTCCCGGGCAGCTCAGCGCGTTCACGATCGACAGCGGCATTCATTTGACGGGACTATCGGCAGAGGAGGTCAAGAACCTGTCATTCCGGATCATGTCGATACCGCCGCCCGCGACCACGCAAGGCGCTGCCGCGACACAACCCGCCGCCGCGCCCGGCGAGCCGACCCTCGCCCAGTCGGGCTTCGACGCCATGCAGACCCAGTGGTTGCCGCCCGGAACTTACGGCATCCAGGTCCAGGACGGCGCCGGCGCTTGGCAAAACGCGGCCGATCAGATCCATGTGAGCGTGGGCCGAGTGGTTGACGTGCCGGTCGCTGCGCCGCACGCCGCCGCCACCACGCCATCACCCGGCGGAATCGGCGTCCGGAGGAATTAGACCCGCTTGCTGGAGTCCTGCTGGATGTCGAAAGCAACAAGAATGAACTGGTCCGATGCCCAAAATTGCCCGGACTTCCGCCGATGGGTCGCCCGAGGTCGCGCTGCTTGCCAAGCGCATAGAACCGAATGTCCCGGAGTTGAACGCCGATTTCCGCGGGCCCTTAAGAACTGACATTTCTCAGACGGAATCCTCGATTTTCCCGGGAGTTTCTCTGGTTGAGGCAATCGGTTTGTCCGTGACTTCCTTGTCAAATTCACA
>Ga0182024_10026350_pt1 | contig 10217 bp, 13 predicted proteins | sample P32metaG_FD_120480 | JGI IMG/M metagenome (GOLD analysis project Ga0182024, IMG submission 120480) | Permafrost microbial communities from Stordalen Mire, Sweden - P3-2 metaG (Illumina Assembly) | ecosystem: Environmental > Terrestrial > Soil > Wetlands > Permafrost | place: Sweden: Stordalen...
CCTCTCAAGGGCCTTTGCGTCTTGCGGGTGGTCGCTCCACGTAGCATGGCGAAACATGGCGCTCAAACGCGCGGTCAGCAACACTGTGTGAAACGCATTCATGCTCTTGATGATGCTTCCCAGTTCTTCTTTTGTCGGCATCCGGTCGAAGAGTTCGCGATAAGTGATGTACACCGCAGGTTTTGGCATCGAAAGCAGTGTAGAACAGCTTGGCTAGGTTGGGCTGCCCTGCTCTTGTCTGGAGTGCACCTTCTCGTCCACCAGAGTCACGGAGATGCATACCGGAATACCGGTTTCGAGTGTTCGAAGCATACGGCTCGCAGCGGAACCGTGCAGATAAAGCTTTTCTTCGCTTCGGCCATACAGTGTCGGAATCACGAACGGTTGTTGATCCACGGAGAATCCCACGGACGCCAAGAAGCCTGCATCGAGGATCTGATAAATCGTTTCCTGATCGCGAGATCCTCTGCCGGGTATGCGGCGAAGTTGAGAACGTTTTGTCAGATTCATCTCTCACCCCCATGTGTAGGAAAACGACTTGACTCCGAAGCATCTCGAACCAGTATGAGCGCTTCGTTTGAAGAAGAAGTTAAATTCCGTAGGGGATGCGAATGCATCCATGCCCGGCCTTTCTTATCGACGGGAGTTCTCAGCCGAGAAAGAGCCATTCGGTTTGCAGAGCGCGACTCATCGGTTCTAACGCCTGCGGTTCCGGCGCACAGCCGGGCACTCTGAAGGCGCGACCGGAAAGGATGGCGTGCGAGCCGACCGCAAGCGAGTGCATTTTCTAGAAAGAGCCGCGCATCCATGTTTTTCGAATTACCATATGGGGGTCGAATCGATCACCGCAAATGATGGCCATAGGGTATTTTGATGCTCTTGCATGTTTTGACCGCGCTGCAACCCATCGACGGAGTTCCCTCAGCGATCATTGTCCTGATCCACGGGACGTTCGCGTCTAATGCTGAATGGGTGAGGCCTGGATCGTTGATTCACGAGGATATAAAGCGCGACATTCCGAATGATCCGTTGGTATACAGCTTTCCTTGGACCGGAAGAAATTGCGCACGGCAACGAGAACTCGCCGCATTAGCTTTGCGGGAACAGCTAGTGGCATCGGTAGAACGATATCCGCAGGTGCCTCACATCCTCGTGGGGCACTCTCACGGAGGCAATATAGCACTCCGCGCCATTTCCGGGGTCTCCTTACTGGAGAGCGCCAAAGTTGTGTGCTTATCGACGCCGATTATCTATGTGATTCCCCGACCACATTCGGAAAAACGTCGAGCAAAGCAGTCGATCGCTAAGTATATTCTTCTGCTAACGGGGACGCTAAGTCTGGTCGGTTATTTATCGGGGCTTCGGAGTAATCTGTCCTTCTTCACTTTTCTTGCGCTTGTCATAGCGCCAATATCCATTTTTGCAACGATCTCGCTGGAACGACACCTTGCCTGGTCACTGAAATTCTGCGAATTGTCATTCACCCGGATGACTCTTGCCCCCGCTTCAATCTTATTCCTGAGGTTCCTAGGAGACGAAGCCTCTTTTGGCCTAAGTACATTTGAGGCTTTTCAGTATGCGCTGAATCGCTTGATCAAACTTCAAGGAGAAATCGTTGGAAGAGCCTCCAAGGTTGTCGACTTTCTCCAAGGTGACAGGGGTTCTTTATTCCCCAGATCACTTGGATTTATTGCGGCGGGGGCGGGAGTAGGGTTTCTTCTCCTTTATCTAACTTCCTTCCTGGCTAAGCTGTTTACGGCAACTGGGCATTTGAATATCGCGGATTGGTTGTCACACGATATCGTCAAGGTTTGTGCTGTCCTGGTGCCGATGTTCTTGGTACTTGGGCTAATGGTAGCACTCCTGGCGCTGATGGTTATTCTGACAGTCTCAAATGCCGTCGTATGCCTAGTTATGATTGCGGTCGGGGTCTTCCCAGTTGGCTGGCGTCTGGCCGCTGCCTCGCTTTGGACTGAGATCACTGTCGAATCAGCTCCCATCGGAAGTTGGAACCTTACCACGCTGTCTCCGGCGAACGGCGATGACAAGTTGAGGCATAGCCTGGGCTACCAGAACGCTGAAGCCATGGTAAGGGTGGTGTCTTTCATCAGGGGATTTGTCAGTACGCGGACGAACGTCGAGGCGCTGTAAAGATGTCCTGTCTCGACGAGGTTTAGCGCAATCCGGTGGCGCGTGGAGAGCTTTCGCCGAATATCAACACTCATATGATCATCCGGAATCAAAATCCCTACCAATCGAGCTCTTCGTCGAGCGACGGCCGCATTATCGGTGTCGGCATCGTGTCTGTCATTGTCACGGGTGCCGCAGTCGGCTTCCAAATGGCATTGCAATCAATTTTCAATTCTGTATTCGGCGCCATCGCACTTTCAATTCTTGGCGTTTCTATTTCCACAGTCTTCGCCGCCGTCTTTGAAGGCGCAGCGACTGCCGCCCTGACTTACCTTCTTGTCGGCAAATCCGGCAACGATGTATCCAACGAGACGCGTTTGCGCGGCTGGTTCAGCGCGATTTTGGTCGGTAGCGTGGTTGCAGTGAGTGCCGCAATCGCGATCGAAAACACCTTAGCTATTGGAGGCAGCGGAGCGGGCGGGCCTGCGGCTGGATTTCTTCCTAATGTTATTTGCTTCGCCATCGTAATCTTGAGCGCCGGTGCCGTTGGCGGAGTCATGTTAGCCATCGTCAACCGAGGACTAATCGCGATCGGCTTATCAGTCGTAGGGGAGCTGGCCAAAGATGGAGGCGAGCGGCTCGCTGAGAAGCTTGCGCCTGATTTTGTGAAGGACAAGTGGGAAAGATCGTACCAGCAAGAAAAAGACAAGAAGTCCTTTGCTCTGACTAAAGGCCTTGCTACAGGCACGAAATGGTTAGTGGAATGCAAGTTTTGCGATAGTGAAGCTATCGTGAGCGGCGTTGTGATTGGCATGACATCTGGCGCGGCGGCCTATTATCTGGAAATATTGCACGGCGCTGATGATGGCTTTTTGGGGAAGGTTTTCGTTGAACTCGTTGGTTCAGTCGTGGGCATTCTGGGTGGATCAATGGTTCTCGGGCTGATCGTGGCAATGTTCAGATACCCTCTTCAACTATTGGGTGACTTCCTGGCGTTGGGTCTGATTGTCGGAATGATCGCCCTTTTGTTCAAAGGATGCTCGATGCTGTAAGTAAGCGCTCGCCCCCTCAGCGCGCCCGCCGCACGCAGGGGCTGCTGAGACGCGGTGGGCGAATTTCCCAGGCCTGGATATCGGGTTGAGATACCAAGTTGTAGAATCGAGACGGTATTTTGCCGTCACCGAGGTGGGTTATTCCTGAAGTTCAGCCGGCCAATCATATCGAGGCGGGCCTGAGGGGGATTGCATTGCCGCCGCTCGTGCGCCCGCCAGTTGAACCTTTCGACGAACCAACGGAGGCGCTCGTTCTTTGGGGGATTCGAGATTATGCATATTGCTCCGTTGCGCATATTAGAACAGTTCTGGCAGGTCTGATGGATTTGTCGGCAACCGGAAATCAGCCGACCATTTTGATCGTTTGCCGCCATATATTCGAATGGACGATGCATAGCTGCTATATGGTGGAGGGACTCACAGCAGCGATCCAGAAGGCTGATTGGAAGAGCGCGTGGGAGCTCCTCCTTGAGGTGAGTACCGGCAACAATTGGGTCAAGACGCATGGCTCGAAATACCTCGATGTGGAGTTTGACGAGTTGCCAAACTCGTTGCGAATCAAAAAGCTCGTCAAAGCTTATGAGCGCCATCAAACTGCCACTCTCGGTCGTAAAGATGTTCAGGACAGTTACGGATATCTGAGCGAACATGCTCATGCGAATGCGGCGTGTTTCTTGTCATACACCAAGATTGGCGGAGCAGAAGTCAGTTTTGTCGAAGCGCCCAGAGTGCACGGTTTCCCGGGCGTTCTCCACGCGTCGGTCATTGACTGGGTGATGTTCACCAACACACTTCTGCACCTTGGGAAGGAAGATACAGTGCGTCTTCAGCTTCTAACAATTATCAAGTCGTTAGCGGACACAGCACGACAAGACAAGCTCTAGCGAAGGATTCCAAGTGCGGCGTGGCGCATAGGCCCGTCTGGGGAAATTCGGTGGCAGGGATCTGGGGTAGATTTTCATCGACATTGACACTAGCCACGCGGGAGCGTGAAACCCGTTCGGACAGTTTTGCAGAAAATCGGTTGGGCTATTAAAATGCGCGTTACGCATATTGACTATCAATCGCCAGGCTAAGGGCAAGTGGGCAAATCTCTTAAATCACGTCTAGCGTCCATCGCCAAATCGTCATTGTTTGGATGGCTGATTGGAGTTCTAGCGCTTGGCGATATCGGTCTCATCGCGTTTTATAAAGCTGATATTGCAAACTCCTGGCTCGTGGGTAACTGGCCAAGAACCGAATGGGAAATTAACTGGCCAGCGGCGCTTTTCTGGAGTTTGCTTCTCATCTGGCTCGTGTTTTTCATCTGTCGCGAATTTCTTAAAGGCAAAGATTTATTCCTCCAACACCTACGGTGCCTCGGAACTTGGGGTGTACTCTGCCTCTTGCTATACAAGTATGTGTATCTCCAACTCGGGCTGATAAACGGCCACTTTTTGTACCTATCGATATTAGTCCTGCTCATTGTCTTTGCATTCTTTTTGGCTGGCTCAGAGACCGCTCTGTCTAATGTCGGCCCGAGTGACCTAGCATTGTGGGGCCTTGAAACCGATCAGGCTCGAGAAGCACTGTACCTCAAGCTCGCCCAGAACACCGGGTACAGAAAAATCTGGACTCCATTTGCAAAACGCGGCTTTTATCTAAGGAATTCTTGTAGGACAAATTTCTGGGTGCGGGACAGGAAGGTTAATGTTCAGGATCGATTGGGAATCGTCGTCGTGTGCAACAACATCATCAACATAAACTTGGTAATTCTCTTGGCCATATGTTTGACTAAGTCTTCGTGGTTCTTGAACGGGGCGAACATGCCAAGGCATTTGCCGAGTTTTGGCACGGCCTCGTTTCTCGATAGATTTTTGCCGCTCGCAGGGGATGCCGGTTTCAGTTCGGTCGGTGTTACGGTAATCCTTCTCGTTCTCGCTGAATTGATACCCAAGAAATTAGCGTTGCACGACCCTATGAAGTTCTTGCGTATATCGGTGCAAGGGATACAAGAATCGCACGGTCGCGAAAATTGAAAAGGTTGGCAAACAGGGTGCAGGTTGGGTCTTTCATCACGTCCTGAAGCCAGCGGAGATATTCTGGGCAGCGGTCTGGGCGTGGTTGTTTAAGTGACTTGTTAACGGGCGGACCATCTCCGATGACGAATGCGGTAAGTGATCCCGAAGCAGAGTTTCAGAACGAACTGCGAGTGTTCGACAACGACGTTGATGAGGTTATTCAGTGCTTCTACATCTGGCGCACTGTTCACGCAGCCGCCCGTAAGAGTCGAAGAGTCTATGACCTGCTGAATCGAAACGCCGGATTCTGGGTCGTGGCGCTCGGTTCCATTCAGGCAAATTCTCTGATCGCTTTGGGGCGAATCTTTGATCGGGGCAAAGATACCCACAACGTCGGGCGGCTTCTCAGGCTCGCCGCAAAGAATCCTGCGATTTTCTCGAAAGCTGCTTTGAGGCAACGCAAAGAAAAGGATTTAGCGAACGCCAGCCACTTGGTTGATGACTTCATGAAAGACGTGAAAGAGCCAACGGCCTCAGATTTCCAGCGGCTTGAGCAGTTCGTAGAGGTGCGACGGAAAGTGTATGAAAAATGCTACAAGCAGATACGCGACAAGCGATACGCGCACAAACAGAGGATGGACATGAGTGGTGTCTTCGCGCGGACGAATACGCGAGAATTGGCCCGACTCGTCACTGATCTGAGTAAGCTGCACCGTATGCTGTGGGACTGGCATCGCAATGGCCTGAAGCCACGCACCAGTCGCCTGCGGGGTACGGCTGGCAAACAGATACCACGGGACACACGCAAGTTTCTGAAATCTCTTATCTCATAGCCGCTGGTAAAATGGAATGACGGAGCATTCCATGAAGCACAAATTCAGCGGCAAGACCTGCATTTATTGCGGAAAGGCTGCGTCGGAATCATCCGACCACGTAGTAGGAAGGAATTTTTTCTTGGTGGAGAGGTGGGATAATCTTCCGCAAGCTCCCGCCTGCAAACGTTGCAACAACCGAAAATCCCAGCTGGAGAATTACCTGATGATCGTCCTTCCGTTCGGGGCGAAAAACGCGGATGCGGCGGACATTCTCCGAAAGTTGGTTCTACCCCGGCTGGAGAACAAAGCAAATGCCAAGCTGCTCCGAAAATTGCAGAATGGCTATGCCCGAAGCGTACGTCAATTCCCTTCGAACCCAAGCCAATGGAAGAACTGTTTGAAATGATCGCGAAGGCGTTGGCCTGGCGGCACTTTGGTGTGCGCCTCGCGGAAGGTTATTCCGCAACTGCCTCGCTGTTCTCGAACGAGGGTAAAGCATTCTTCGAGCAGATGCTCTCCAGTGGAAAGAATCATGTATCTGGAGACTTGGGCGAAGGCACGTTCTCGTTTGAGGGCGCGCAAGCCCCGCAATATCCAGAATTGACTGTGTGGCGGTTTCGCATCTATGGCGGCGTGGATTTCGGCGGCGACCCGGAAGTGTATGGGCCGTCTTCACTCGCCATCGCGGTCACAGGGCGCTTGGAGATGATCCAAAATCTGCGGTACTCGAGTTTCCTGAAGAACCTCAAGAATGGGAACGCCCCGAAGGTCGGACGCAATGATCCTTGCCCGTGCGGTAGCGGGGAGAAGCATAAAAAATGCCACGGCTCCGTCGCCAAGACTCAAGCCCGCGCTGATGCCATAAGAGCCGGTCAAGCCCGTGCCGATTCCATGAAGCCAATAGTCGCAACGACGTACCAACCGATTGCTGCCGACGGATACGGCCCGGCACAGCTCGCTTGCCAAGGTTAGGTAGGCATAGCAATAGCAATTGGTGGTTTGTCCGCGCCGCTTTTTTTTGATCGAGCGACAAGATCATCTAACGGAAGATATCGCAGACAGAAGGCGCACTAAGCAATCACAAACAACCACCGATCGCCGAGTCTCTGACTTACCGACATCCATGTAAGTCTTTCGTCAAGGAAAAACGTAGTGCTCCTAAGGCGCGCTCCTGAGAGCGCGCACGTCTGATGAACAAAGAAATCCGGTGACTTCGTATTCCGCGCTGGAATGCAGCCCGCCGGAGTCAGACCCTATGAAGAAAGTAGGAGCGCGCCGCAAATCCGGGATGATACCAGGCTGTTTGTGTTCCGTCCGGGCAATCACGGCGCTCATGACATTCATCGACCCAAGATGAAGGGCCTGATCTTCATGAAACCACCGGGGTGAAAATGGTGTACTCAGCACTGTCGTCATAAACTTGCCCGTGGGTCGCGCGGCGAAAATTGAACCCTACTCGGTTATCCGTACAATCTCCGAGAGCAGCACATCGAGTTGTTGTGTGCAGTTGACTTGTTGCGCCGTGGGCAGCGTTTCATTCTTGCGGATTGGTACGTGCAAGAGCGAATCGGCAACTTTCCGCGAGGCACCATCAAGATGTTGCATGGTGTCCTTGAACGATTTCCCGCCATAGTTACTAGCCGCCTCGCTGAATGTTTTTTTTCCGAACAGAGGCGGCACGTGGTCGAGCAACCCCCGTGTGAGCATCGCGGTAGCGAAATAGCACTTTTCGCTATAGCTCTTGTTGAGTTCTTCGCACAGCCGGATGAGCTTCCTAAAATCGAAGTCAGCAGAGACCAGCTTGCGCAGCTCGGCCAGCCGACTATCCGCTATGAGCATCAAATCGCCTTCGGCGACATATTTTTGCGCTGGAAGCTCTCCCGATTTCAGCAACTCCTCTCCGTCACTGGAAATGATGAACCAGTCAGCAACTTGCTGGTCGTTGCGAATCAGGAGGCCCTGCCTTTCCAGCCAGTTCCACGCCTCTATCATCCGCTTTGTCACGTCAGGCTGACGAGGGCCATATTCCGGCTCCTTGGGCAACAGTTCGCGTGGGCTGAAAGGCTTCGAAACGTAGTCATCAGCACCTAAGTCTAGTCCTAAGATCCGATCCGCCTCGCTGCTCTTCGCTGTCAGAAAAACAACCGGAGTGGCAGCCAACGACGGTACCTGGCGAATCGTGCGGCACAGCTCAAATCCGCCTTTACCAGGAACCATAACATCGAGAAGAAAAAGGGATGGCCGTGCCTGTTCCGCTTCTTGGATAACAGTACGACCGTTTGAGAAGGCGGTTGTGGCAAAGCCCGCTGTCTTCAAGTGGTGCTGGACCAAACGACAAATATCGCTGTCATCTTCAACGATAAAAATGGTCTGTTTAGCCATAATTCTCCGGGCTCTATAGTTGAACCGAGCTTGCGCGCCCCTGTACATCACTTTCTTTCTTGGCCGTGAAACATCAGCCGGCTTGTCAAAGTCAGAAGGGTCGTGAAACCCGCGGAAATGAGAGTGAACCGGTTCAGGCCGGTTTCAATCAGGAGCACCGCGGAAAACACAGCCATGAACATCTGCGCCAGGCCCAGACCTAATCGCACTCCGGCGTGAAACGGAGCCTTGGCCCTCCAATAAGACAACGGGCCATTCCGTAGATTGGTCAGTTCTCCCAGGACACGTCCCATGCTTGCGCCCTAGTTGCAAAATTTCTTCACGGTACTTCCACTAGTCCGGTGCAGCTACAAACTGCGCCTCAACCACCGTGCCAGTTGGAGCTCCGCTCCCCTGGATTGCGATGGTGTAGGAGTCTCCCTCAATCTGTTTCACGAGCGTCATGGCAGAGGCAGTTTCCGACGTTACGTGATACTCCCGGCCGAGCTGATTCTTGAGCCATTGAAAGTACAGTTGGTTGTCAGATCTCGTCTAAATCTCCCAGCTCGCGCGGATGCTGGACGTATCTCGGATCGGTTCCGACTCGCTGAGCAACGAGCCATTGCTCGGCACGGTTCGACTCTTCACTTCCTCGATCTCGCGGACTGTCGGGGACGCCCAAAATTGCTGTCGGCGTGTGCAGGCCACTAGAAAGACAGTTGCCAAAAGGCAGAGCGACATCGCGCGCCAGTGGTTGAGGCCGATCATGTCCCGGAGCGTTCCGCGACTTGTGGAGACACCAATTCCTTGTCGATTCTGTGTGCTATTTCATCGCGAACGCGCCGGAAGACAGCCAGTTTTTCGTCGTGCGAACCCACTGCAGCTGCAGGGTCGTCGAAGCCCCAGTGCAGGAATTTGTAGGTCCGGGGAAAGATGGGACAGCGTTCTCTTGCGTTGTCGCAGACCGTCACGATGTAAGGAATGTATTGCCCCAGAAAACTCACGACATCCTTGGATTGTTGGTGGGAAATGTCGATTCCAATCTCATTCATGGCTTCGACGGCGAGTGGATTCAGTCCTTTCGGTTCAATGCCCGCGCTTAAGGGTTCGAATTCGTCTCCCGCCACATGCCGGAGATAACCTTCCGCCATCTGGCTGCGAGCTGAGTTTCCAGTGCATAGAAACAGAACTTTCGGTTTGGACAATCCCATGTTCGTGACCTCCGCCCTAAACATTGGCGTGTGATTGGCGTCACATCGCACAACGCGAGAAATGCTACCATAGGTCTATACGTTTATGCGAATACAGTTATAAGGAAAAATTGCCATGGTAAAGCTTCAAGTGTTCGATCCCGCGATGTGTTGTTCAACCGGCGTTTGTGGGCCCAGTGTTGACCCTGACCTGCCGAGGTTCGCTGCCGATCTGGAGTGGCTGAAGAGCAAAGGCGTGCGAGTGGAGCGGTACAACCTCGCTCAGGAAGTGGGAGCCTTCATCGGCAACCCTATTGTCAAAACGACACTTAACAGCCAGGGCACGAAGTGCCTGCCTCTTGTGCTGGTGGATGGGGTGATCATCAGCGAAGCCATCTATCCGACGCGCAAGGCGTTGGCGGGCTTCGTTGGGGTGGACTATGAGTCCGAGCCTGTCCTCGCCGAGGATAAGGGCCAAGCATCGCTGGTGTCGATTGGTGGGCCAAGCAAGATCGGCAGACGGTGAAGCATGAAATCGCTTGGGAATCCCACAAGAAATCTCATGTTCACGGGCAAGGGCGGCGTAGGCAAGACATCCATTGCCTGCGCGACTGCCGTGTTTTTGGCTGAAGGCGGTAAGCGCGTCCTCCTGGTCAGCACTGATCCGGC
>Ga0182024_10026351_pt1 | contig 10217 bp, 5 predicted proteins | sample P32metaG_FD_120480 | JGI IMG/M metagenome (GOLD analysis project Ga0182024, IMG submission 120480) | Permafrost microbial communities from Stordalen Mire, Sweden - P3-2 metaG (Illumina Assembly) | ecosystem: Environmental > Terrestrial > Soil > Wetlands > Permafrost | place: Sweden: Stordalen...
GCGGAACCGCTTTCCCGTGGCCGCGAAGATGGCGTTGCCAATGGCCGGCGCCAGCGGCGGCACGCCGGGCTCGCCAATACCTGACGGCCATTCCTGCGAGCCGACAATATGTACCTCAACTTCCGGCATCTCGCGCATGCGAGTGGGCTCGTAGTCGTCGAAGTTGCGCTGCTCGACCACTCCTTCGCGCAGGGTCACCTGGTTGCGCAGCGCCATGGAAAGGGCAAAACCGATCGCGCCTTCGATCTGGGCCGTAACCACATCCGGGTTGATGGCTACGCCGCAATCCACGGCGGCCACGATGCGCTCGATCTTGACGGTTTCCGGCGTGAGCGAAACCTCGGCCACCATGCCGATCCGCGTACCGAAGGACTGGTGATAGGCGAAGCCCCGGCCGCGACCCTTTCCCCTGGGAAAGGGTCGGCTCCAGCCGGCCTTTTCAGCCACAAGGCGGACCACAGCGGCATCGCGCGGCTGCTTGGCCAGGAGTTCCAGCCGCAACGCCACCGGGTCTTTGCCGGTGGCTTGTGCGATCTCATCGATCACCGTCTCCATGACGTATCCGGTATGGCTGTGCCCCACCGACCGCCACCACAACACCGGCACCGGTGATTTGGCATTGTGCACATCCACCGCAAAATCCGTGAGCTCGTAGGAAGTGTCAATCACGCCCTCAATCGTGCTTGAGTCAATCCCGTTCTTGACCGCCATTCTTTCGAATGGCGTACCCATAAAGATGGACTGACCTACCACGCGATGTTGCCAAGCGGTGATCGCGCCGTTAGCCGCGAGTCCGACCTTCACGCGGTGCAACACCAGAGGCCGATAGAAGCCGCCCTTGATGTCGTCGTCGCGAGTCCACACCAGGTGAACCGGAGCGCGGCCTTTGATAGCTTTTGCTATCTCGGAGACCTCGACCACCCAATCCGCCATGGGATTGCCGCGGCGGCCGAAGCTGCCGCCGCCGAGCAGCGTGTTGATCTTGACCTGCCCGGGTTTCAGGCCAAGCACCTGCGCCGTCACAATCTGATCGATGCTTTGCAGTTGGCATCCCGACCACAGCTCCGCGCCGTCGCCGTGAACTTCGAGGGTGCAATTCAACGGCTCCATGGGAGCGTGCGCCAGATAGGGTAGCGTGAACTCCGCTTCGAGCGTCTTCGCCGCCCGCGCCATGCCTGCCGCCGCATCGCCCCTTCCCGGTGCCACGAGTCCTGGCTGCCCCGCCAGCTGGCGGTACTCTGCCAGAATTTCAGACGTCGAGCGCTTCTCGGCTGCACTTGCGTCCCAAGTGACCTTGAGCGCATCGCACCCGCGCATCGCTGCCCAGGTATCGGTTCCCAGCACCGCCACTCCCCGCGAAATCTGCACCACATCCACCACGCCGGCAATTTTCTTCGCCTCACTGGCGTCGAACGATACCGGCTTGGCTCCAAATTGCTCAGGACGCTTTACTACCGCAGTCAACATCCCCGGACGACGAATATCTGCCGCAAACACCGCCGTCCCTGTGGTTTTATCCTTTGAATCCAGCCTGGGAAGTCGCGTACCGATGAGCTGCCATTGTTGCGGCGGCTTCAGCACAATTTCTGTGGGCACCGGCGTCTTCATGGCATCGGCGGCCAGTTCCCCGAACGTTGCCCGCTGTCCGGAGCCATTACTGATCACGCCCGTTTCCACCTTGATCCCCGACGCCGGCACATTCCATTTCGCCGCCGCCGCTGCCACGAACATCATGCGCGCCGCCGCTCCCACCTTGCGTGCCTGTTCCCAGGATTCTGCCATCGAGGTGCTTCCGCCGGTCCCCATCACTGGGCCGAAGACCAGGTTGTTGTAAACAGCGGGGTTATTGGGCGCGAATGTAAAGCCTATAGCCGACCAATCCGCATCGAGCTCTTCCGCCACCAGCGTCGCCAGGCCGGTGGTCACGCCCTGGCCCATTTCGAAATGCTTGCTGATCAGGGTTACTGAGTTGTCGGTTTCGATCTTCAGAAAAAGATTGGGATCGTACGGGCCTTTGGCGGGGCCGTGCTCCTGGGCGAAGGCCTCGCGTGAGAATGGGATGTAGGCGCCCAGCACGAATGCGCCGGCTGTTGCTGCCGCGCCTTTCAGAAATTCCCGCCGGCTAAAATCGAAGAAAGGAAGAGTGGAAAGATTTACTCGCATGGCAGCAATCTCCTAGGCCAACGCCTTGGCAGCTTGGTGAATAGCGCGCCGGATGCGCAGGTACGTGCCGCAGCGGCAGATGTTGCCTTCCATGCCCAGGTTGATGTCTTCATCGGTCGGATTCTTGTTTTCATTCAGCAGCACGATGGCCGACATAATCTGCCCGGATTGACAGTAGCCGCACTGCACCACGTCGAGGCTTTGCCAGGCGTGGGTCACGGCTTCTGCCACAGGGCCCGAAATACCCTCGATGGTGGTAATTCTTTTCCCGACGGCTTCACCGACCATGATCGAGCAGGACCGCGCGGCTTCCCCGTCGAGGTGCACCACGCAGGCACCGCACATCGCATGTCCGCAGCCGAATTTGGTTCCGGTCAGATTAAGTTTGTCGCGGATCGCCCAGAGCAACGGCATCTCCGGGCTTACGTCGAGCTGGTGTGATTCGCCATTCACGTTCAGAGTGATCATGCACCTCTCCTAATTTCTCAGCGGCCTTTGGCACCTACTTCGGGCACGCCGTGCCGCCCGCCGCCCAAACCTTCATCAGATTGATAAATTCTGCGTGGGGAATTGGAACCGGCTCAAGCCCCGGCCCAGGATTCCATCCCCAAAGAACCAGAGGCGAGCTCATGTGCTCCACTAGAGCTTCGGGCGAGCGCTTTCCGTTGCGCGCCGGATCTTTCAGCATGCGGCACAGATCTCCCGACGAGAGCCCCTGCCAGAGCATGGAAACCGGCGCCAGCGACCACTCCGGTGCCCCGGGCGTCCGCGAAGTGAGATTATTGCTGTCGTTGTGGCAATTGCCGCAACGCATAGGGCCAACGCCATGGCTGTCAGCGCCACGAACCACATGCGGAATGTGCATTCTGCGGCTATCTCCCTGCAGCGGAGAATTCAGCTGGTGACAATTAAGACAGCGTGGATGCTGAAGTACGGTAACAATCTTTCCCCAGGCCGCCAGGCTGTCACCCGCGCCTGCGCTTTGCGTTTGGCCCCAAACCGCGCTGCGGGTGCCGAGCAAAATAAGAAGAACGATCAGCACCCCGGGCCGGGCACGCAGCCCTTGATTTGTCCTGTAGAGGTTTCGGTTTGCCATATAGCCGGCACCTTGTTATTAAACTTTTCTGAACTTTGCCGACATTGTAGCCTAACCCGAGGCAAACTGCGTGTTCCTAGCCGTCTCCCGGAACTAGCCGATCACCTCGCGCTAACGTTTTTACTTACTCTTTGCATTCTCGTGACAATCCGCAGTTGCTTGAGCGCTACGGTTGCCGACTGAAATGTGACCCGCGGAATTTAGCTCCGGTGCGCAGCACTTTCGAAGGTGGAAAACCATGAAAGTTCGGACAATTGTTTTCACTCTCTTGATGTTGGCAGGAATGCTCGGTCTGCCCGCATTCGCAAGCGCCCGTTCAGGCTGCAACCCCAACGGTCACCAGTTCGACCTGGAAGGGCTGCTTGACGCTCCTCTTTTTGGTCAATCCGATGAATCGGTGGGCTTGTTGCTGGGTCGCGGCGGCGATGGCGCGGATTTGGTGGTGGGCGCCGGCCTCGATGGCCGCCCGCTGGATTTCGTTGGCTATCCCAATCCCGTGTACTACGCTGAGCGCGACAACACCAACTGCGTGGCCGATTTCGAAGGCGGAGTGCCCGGAATCACGGATGGGATTTTGGGGACATTCGTACCCCTCCAAGGTTACCCGCAAGTGGTCGCGGACTCCACCCACGATGCTTTTTTCCTTGCCGCTGTCTTTGCCAGCGACACGAATTTCGCGGTCGGCATTATCAAGAGCACGGCGGCCAATTTGTTGAATACCACCAATTGTCCAAATGGCACCCAACAGAATCCCGCTCTCTGCTGGACCGTCGGTTCGGTTACCAACATCGTGCCGGAGAATACCTTCGTGAGTAATCCCACCATTGCGGTGGATCAGAGAACAAAAGGAACCGGGGCGGGCGACGTTTATAACACGACGAGTTGGAGCTACGAAAATAATCAAGGCGAGGAAGCCCAAATCATCCTGGCGGCTTGCACCAACGCCGAGCTTAATTGCAGCTCGTCCGTCGTCATCAGCGGTTCGGATACCTTGGCCGTGCTTCCCTCCGTGCAAGTGCGCGCCGATGGTGAAATTACCGTTTCCTACGCGAATCTCGTAATCAGGAATTACGAATATTTTGAGTACGAAATGAAATTTGTGAACTGCAAGCCTCAAGGCGCTCCCAACCCTCCCACCTGCAGTGCCCCGGTTTTGGTGACGAACGAAAAGCATCCCGGTGTCGTTACTCCAGGCGATGAATTAGTTTCGACTGACCTTGCATTTCCCCGGCACGTGGATCGTCTGGAAGCCGACCATAAAACGGTAACTACGTTTTACATCTACGACCAGTGCGCGGTGGCGACGTACACAGCGCCCGAAGTTGGACAGACTTGCACCAAGACGCAAGTTGCAATGACCTATTCAACGGACGGAGGGAACACGTGGTCGGCTGTCGTGCCGGTGTCCCCCAACACGCCAGGTCAGCAATTTCTCGGCAACATTGCGCTGGACGTATCCACGGGCACGGTGAACATCGCGTACTACTCTTCGCAGAATGACCCTTTGAAATTGCGCACGCAGATTTTTCTAGCGCAGGTCCCGCCAGGACAGACCACCGTCGGCGCCATTAACCAGATCACCGGCACTCTTTACGACGGCCCCACCGGATTCAGCCAGTTTGACGGCGACCCCGCTGCCTGTTGTGACTACCTTGGCGTGGCGGCAGCCGGAACCGGGAAAAGTGGACAGAGCCACGTTTATATCCATTACACAGGAAGTGTCGACGGAACCTTCAACGGCCAGAAGTTTCCGATTTACACCAACATGCTCACGAAATTCGAATATTAAGTTTGGCGGCTGAGACCGACCGATTCCTCCTAAAGGAGAAATGACATTATGAAAAAAGCAAGCATCAGCGTTCTGGTACTGTTGGCCGCATGCCTGTGCAACCTGTCGTCGTACGCGCAAGCTCCGCAGGCGGGGCAGGCAGTTCCCGTTAGCGAGAACTGGTTGCAGCAACTCAACCGATCGCAGTCGCCTCTGCTAAATCACAAATTGCAGGCCACACACAAGCCAACTGACAGATTCCTGACGTCCGAAGAGGGTCGCGCATTGATGCAAGTTTCAGGAAGTCCCATCTCGAAATCCCTGAACGAGAGGTTCGGCGAGCCATCGCAGGCAGCGCTGGATGAGGCGCGGGCGCGCTGGACGGAAATATCCGCACAGCGAGCACAGATCGGAAGCGAACCAGCAAGAGAATCCGTGCCATGCAACAACAACGGCGGAGCGCGCTTCAACCTCGAGCCCAGGACAAATGCTGTGTTTCAGGATGGGGCGTCGGCGGATTTCATTCTCAACGGCGCGGGCTCGGGCGCCGACCTGATTGTGCAAACCGCAAACGATTGGCGTGGAGCGTATCCCAGCAGCGGTTGGGACAACAGCATGAGCGGCTACTACGTTCACACCTCAAGCACCGCCGACTGTAGCGTGCAGTTTGAGGGAGGCCTGCCGAACTTTAGCGGGCAAGGTATCGGACAGTCAGTGGTGGTGGCGGACTCCACCCGCAAAGCATTCTTCCTGGCAGACGACCGTTATCCGGCGGGCATTGGCTTGTTTCGCGCTTCGGCAGCTGACTTGTTGAATCCGAAGATCTGTCCTCCGGGCACGCACCAGCAAAAGCAGTCCGATTCGTGCTGGATGCAAACTCCGCCGGTGCTCTTGGACTCGAACTCCGAAGACTTCTATGATGAGATCGGAATCGCGGTAGACGAGCGTTCTACCGGCCCCGGCGCTGGCGATGTCTATGTCCTGGACAGCGATCTTGGCAATCTATACATTACGGCTTGCACCAATTCTTCTCTAAACTGCTCGCCCCTGCTGACCCTCAAAACATTCGTTTCGAACTCCAACGAATTTCCCTTTGTTCAGGTGCGCTCGGATGGTGTGATCACTATTTCCTACCTGGGCGACTTCGACCCATATCCCAGCTTGCCGATTATGTTTGTCACCTGCACTCCGGCGGGCGCGCCCAAACAACCAGTATGCCAACAGCCCGTTACGGTAACGAACGTGGTGACGCCGAGTACCCTGATGCCAAACTTCAAACTCCCCGTGGGGGCTGTGCTCTATCCCCAGTTCGCCAACCGCAGGGAAAGCGACGGCAGTTTTACCACCTTCATGGTCTATACCGACTGCGCAAACCTATATATCGAGACTCAACCCGCTGCTGAATACGGCGGTTGCCTCAACACGGAGGTGAGAATGACCTTCTCGGAGAATGGCGGCCAGACCTGGTCCAAGCCGACATTGATCACCCCCGCTATTGCCCAGAGCTTCTTTCCCTCCGTGACCAACGATGCTTCCACCGGAACCGTTAGCATCGCCTACTACAGCACGAAGGATGACTTTTTCTTTCGTGACACTCGAATCTTCATGAGCCAGATCCCGCCCGGTAGCACCACGGTAGGTACGGCTCATCCCGTGAGCTCTTTCTCCCCGATCGATATCGATCCCGGTGGAGTAAGCTACCTCGGCGCTTTGGATTACAGGATGGGTGCGATTGTCCATGGTACGGGCACGGCCGGACAGAGCCACCTGTATCTTTCTTTCGATTCAGCTGCCGTAAACGGAACCTATAACAAGAAACCATTGCCGGAGCTGAATAACTTCATCGAGCTGATCACGTACTAACGGGCTTCGCAGCAGCCACCCATTCGTGGAGAAGAGTGATCTGCGCAGACTTTCTGGCGGGAGCGAACCTGGAGAATGAGAATCCCCATGTTCTGTTGCAGTCGATGTTGCGGTTCTTTAAGTTCCTTGCCGGCGAAGAGAACTGCACCTAATTTCCTCAGGCGCGCGCGAATGACGAACCAATGTCAAGGAACAATCTAGGGCTTGGATTCTTGTAGAAGGACGACGTCGGAATCGGTGTGACCGCGGAGGACGCCGAGATTCTTGCCATCCGGAGACCAGTGGAACGACAAGATCTGCTCGGAATTGAAGTGCGTAATCTGCTGCCCCGGGCCGCCGTCGATGGGCTGAACCCAGACGTTATCCACACCATTCTCGGCCACGGGGTAAGCTACGGCCTTGCCATCCGCAGTGAATTGCACGCCCTTGGAAATTCGCGGATTGGCTTCCAGGAAACGCGGAGAACTCAGAGTTGCAACATCCAACAGGGCAATTTTGTGAGTGCCCGCCGCGGCGTCAGGATTTACCATTTCGATCCCGTACACCAGGGTTTTTCCATCGGGCGAAATACCCATTCCGCGCCCCGTCAGGAATCCACCGGCAACACTGCTGGATGGAACCGGTTCCGGTTTACCAGAGCCATCCAGGGGAACTCGCCAAAGCTGTTTGGCGTCATTGAAGTAGTAAACCCAGTTGTGATTGGCCGCGCATACGGGAGAGCCGTCAAACTTGATGTTCGCCAGCTTCGCAGGATGAGAACCGTCGGCGTTGACACGCCAGATGCTGAACGTATTGCTATCGTGAAATGCCCATGGAAAAACTATGTAGCCGCCGCACTGCCACAGACTGAGAATGTTCGCGGCCGGGTCGCTAAGCAGTTGGGTGGGATTGTTTCCGTTGGCGTCCGTCCGCACAAGTTGCGATGTGTCGGATGTGAGCAAGCTACCATCGGCCGCCCAATTGAAAAACTGGATGTGTTCTCCGCCCGAAGTTAACGGGCTGATGTCGGCAGACGCGCTGCCCTCGCCAGGCAAAACATAAAAGTTGCTTACCACTTTTCGTTGCACCGTGGCCAAAGACTTGCCATCGGCGGAGAGACTCAAGGTCGCATAGCTATTGGTGTCGCGCGAAATTGGACGCAACTGGCCGTCAGCCAGGCCGACGTAGCCAATCTGCCGGCGGTTAAAATTGGGACCTTTTTGTTGGTAGTTGACGAAAAGGCCATCGCCCGCTGACGACCAGTTCATTTCAAAAATCGCTTTATCGGCAAACGCGAGAGTTTGTATCTTTCCTGTCTGCACCTCGAGCAGATTGATTCCACCAAGCGCATCGCCCGGCTGGAACGCGGGATAGGCGATCCTCTTGCCGTCGGGAGACCACGTCATCGAACGTGCCAGCCCGCTCTGCATCGGCTCAATGAGCAGCACTTTTTCATCACCGCCGTCCAGGTTGGCACTGAGCACGCGATACTTGCCGGGTTCCGGATTGTTGGCCCGAAGGTAAGCCATGCGTTGGCCATCGGGTGAAAAGGTGAAGTCAGAATCCACGTCGTGGACCACAGCCTTTGGCGTGCCGCCAAGGACCGGGGTGCGATAGATGTTGAAATCGCTGGCGATGGCGTTCTCGGCCTTGCGGAAATAAATGTAGTTTCCGTCAGGCGAGAAGGCGACGTTAGGAATGGCAGACGAAGCAGGGACGACTTGCGTGTCGCTTCCTGTCGCCACGTTGCGGAGCCACAGGCTGTTCAGCCCTTTGTCGTTCATCACCGTCAGCACGTATTTTGCGTCGGGAGAGATAGCGGCAACGATGGCCCGGTTGGAATTTGTAACCTGGGTAATGGCGAAGTTCTGGAAAGGCACAGCAGCGGCCCGGTGCAGGATGGTGTACACACCAAATCCAGCCGTACCCAGAATCACCAGCGCGGCGATCACGCCCACAGCAACTGCCAGTTTATGTTTTTTCGCGGCGGCGACCGCGGAACTACTCGTGGTTTGCCCGGAAATATGTGCGGGCTGCGTAGGCATCGGCGCCGTAGCGACCGACAGTGACGATCCCGGCGCAATCACTTGCGAGCCGCTCTCCGGTACGGCCGCGACCGATCCCGAACTCGCCGCGCGGTGGCGTGAATCCGTTTCTCGTTTCAGCCGCTTCAAGTCGGCTCGCATCTCCGCCGCACTCTGATAGCGGAGTTCCCGATCTTTCTCCAACGCCTTACTGATGATGCGTTCCAGTTCGGCGGGCACGTCAGGATTGAGCCGCACGACAGACGTTGGTTCCGCATCCAGAATGGCTTTGAACACAACTCCCGAGCTTTCCCCACGAAAGGGCAGCGTGCCCGTAGCCACCTCGTAGAGCACTACGCCAAAAGAAAACAAGTCCGTGCGGGCGTCCAGTTGCTTGGCGCGCACTTGCTCCGGCGACATATAGGCGACAGTGCCCAGCGCACTGCCGGGACTCGTCAGATGATTGCCGGACTCAAGGGTCGGGGCGCTCATGGCAACGCTCTCCGGCTTCAAAGTGACCTTGGCCAATCCGAAATCCAGAATCTTGGCGCGCCCACGCTCGGTCACAAAAATATTCGCAGGCTTGATGTCGCGATGAACGATTCCTTTGGAGTGGGCAGCGTCCAGGGCGTCGGCGATCTCAATAGCCAATCCGAGTAGAACATCAGTCTCGACGGGCCTTCCGGCGATGCGGTGCTTCAGCGTCATTCCGTCCAGAAATTCCATGGCGATGAAGGTTTGTGCGCGCTGGTCATCAATCTCGTAGATGGTGCAGATATTCGGATGATTCAGAGCGGACGCAGCCTGAGCTTCGCGTTCGAAGCGCGCCAGAGCTTGCGGATCCTTGGCAATCTGGTCAGGCAGGAACTTCAAGGCGACAAAGCGGTGCAACTTCACGTCCTCAGCCTTATACACCACACCCATCCCGCCGCCGCCCAACTTCTCGACGATCCGGTAGTGCGATATGGTCTGGCCGATCACAGCTAAAAAATCTTACGTAGGCAAGATGGGCAAGTCAATCGAATCTCGTGACGGGTGATGTCAAGCGGTTTGTGTAAATAGGTTAAGGGTGCTTGGCTGAGAACAACAACGCTATTGCCGGCCAGTGATGGGAGCCAATCGTAACGACTGGCACGGAATGTTGTCTCCGTATAAATATGACTATGGTATAGTGACTATGATCGGAAAGGTTGAGAATGCGGAAAATGGCGGCAGGCTCGTTTAAAGTACATTGCCTTGCTGTGATGGATGAAGTCCAAGCTAAGCGGGAAACCATAGTGATCACGAAACACGGCAAGCCAGTGGCGAAACTCGTCCCGGCCGA
>Ga0182024_10026352_pt1 | contig 10216 bp, 10 predicted proteins | sample P32metaG_FD_120480 | JGI IMG/M metagenome (GOLD analysis project Ga0182024, IMG submission 120480) | Permafrost microbial communities from Stordalen Mire, Sweden - P3-2 metaG (Illumina Assembly) | ecosystem: Environmental > Terrestrial > Soil > Wetlands > Permafrost | place: Sweden: Stordalen...
CAGCCGCTGGCGCAGCACGCTGGTCGCGATCGAGGGGGCGACGAACTGGCCGCCCACAAGCACGATTGCGATGATTGCCGCGATCGTGATCGCCACGCGGCGAGCGCTACGTGGTTTGAGCGTCGTGAGAATCAGACCGATTCTGGCGCGCCGCCTCCGTCGTCACCGGACGGCGAGGATGGCGGCGAGTACTGAAACTCCTCCTCGGAGCCGAAGAGAGCGTCGAGCACCTTGTTGCGCGCGGCCTCCGACAGCGCCAGCGCGCCGGCGCCACCGGCGACGAGCAGGAACAGAAGCTTCCTGGTGCGATGTTTCTTCCGCTTCTTCGGCTTGTCGCGGCCTTCGGACTTCTTCGGCTTGTCCTGGTTCTCGGCCTTCCTGCCTCTGCACTTTCCCATCTGTTCTCCCGTCACTCGTGGCGAAACCTGGCCCCGAGGATAACCCCACGCCCCGGTGCAGCGGGGCCTGCAGTTGACGCAGCGGCCTCGCAGTTGACGCAGCTGGGCGCTCAGATGAGGTAGCGGGCGCCTTCAGCCGCGAGTTCGACGGGCCCTCCGAACGCGGACTCACCGGCAGCACGCACCAGTGCGGCGTCGAGCTCGTCCGAATAGTGCGTCAGCAGCAGCCGGCCAGGGCCGGCGCGTCGCGCGAGCTCGCCGGCTTCAGCAGCGGTCAGGTGCCCACGGAAAGCACCGCCGCGATACGGTCCCGGACCCTCGGTGGCCTCGAGCATCAGCAGATCCGCATCCCGCGCCAGCTCGACAATCGCGTCGTTGGGGCCGCAGTCGGCGCCGAACGTGAGCCGCCGGCCCTCATCGCTTGAGAGGTCGCAGGCCCAGGCGGGGACATAGTGCGGTACCTCGCAGAAGCTGACACTGAACGGCCCGATGGTCAGCGTGCGGTCGGGGTCGTACTCGGTGAGCGCAAACGCCGACGAGATCTGACGCTCGACTTCGAAGATCGCTCCAAGCGTTGCGAAGGCCCGCTCGGACTCGGGTGGCGCCCACAGCTCAGGGCGCCTGCCGTCACCACGATGGTCGTAGGTCAACGCATGACTGAACGGGAACAGGTCGAGCACGTGGTCGCCGTGCAGGTGCGTGATCAGGACCGCGTCAACTTCGACCGGATCGCACACACCCCGAAGCTTCCCGAATACGCCGCTGCCGCACTCCAGCAGCAGCGTGAAACCGGTGTGACGTATCAGGTAGCCACTGTTCGCCCCATTCGCGTCCGGCATGGCGGGCGACTTGCCGAGCACCGTCATCTCCACGGTGCGTGACACTAGATGATCAGCGCCACGCCGAGCGTGGGATTCGTCACTCAGGCACTGCGAGCGGATCGCTCGCAGGCAGACCGAGCTACTGGCGCGCGAACTGTTCGCTCGCCGACGGAAACGCCCAGGCGACCTGGAGCCGGCGTTCCTGACGGAAGTTGAAGCGCATCTGACTCGGCGGCCGCAATCCCTCCGGCCGGTTTGGCCGGAACGTCGCGCACGCGCCGCTCTGGGTCACCGCGCAGAGCATGTTCTGCTTGAAGAAGCAGCCATCGCACGAAACCTTCCCACCCTCTGCACGCGCATTCGCCATCCGACCAGACACCTCTCGCTCTCGAAACCCTGCCGGGAGACTCCGCTCTCGGGACCCTGCCGGGAGACTCCGCTCTCGGCGACAGCCATCAAAGCGCGTTAACCCCCCCGGCGCGAATCGCATTCCCGGAAAACGCAACACTTTCGTAACTTCTTAATTTCCCTGCTAATAGCGGGCATTTCCTGCTCCGCGGGTTGAATCCACCGCATTTTCCGTAGCTTTCGAGCGGATGCGAATACTCGTCACCGGGATCACGGGTGCGATCGGCAGCCGGCTCGCCCCCCGCCTGCTCGCCGCCGGGTACGAGGTCCGCGCGTTGACGCGTAGCAGCGACGCAGCCCGACTTGCGCAGGTACCGACGGGCGTCCGCCTACTGACCGGTGACGCCGTGTCAGGGATCGGCCTGCCGAAGGCGCTGCGTGGCGTCGATGTCGCCTACTACCTGATCCACTCGATGGAGCCTCGCGCCGAAGAGCGCTTCGGTGTGCGCGAGCGACGCGCGGCCGAGAACTTCGCCGCGGCGGCCGTCAAGGCTCGTGTCGGCCGGATCGTCTACCTCGGCGGACTCATCCCCGAGCCGGGCGCCGCCCTCACCGCGGGGACGTCCGCGCACCTCGCCAGTCGGCTTGCGGTCGAGCGCACGCTGCTCGAGGCGGTGCCCGACTCGGTGGCGCTGCGGGCATCGATCGTGATCAGTGACCGCTCGCGTTCCTTCCGCTTCCTCGTTCGGCTTGTCGAGCGCATGCCGATCCTGCTGATCCCAGCCTGGCGAGATCACCGCACGGCGCCGATCGACGAGCGCGACGTGCTCGCCTGCCTCACGCGGGCCGCCACCGCAACCAGGGCCGGAGGCCGCGCGCTGGACCTGGCCGGCCCCGACGTCGTCACCTATGGCGAACTGATCGCCCGGATCCGCGACCAACTAATGCTCGACCGGCCGGTGCTGAACATCCCGCGACTCACGCTCACACCAATCGCCAGCAGGGTTTCAGCCGTGATCGCGGGTGAGGAGCATGCGCTGATCGGACCGCTGATGGCCGGGCTCCGCACCGACCTGCTGCCGCGCGAGGAGCTTGCGACGGAGTTGCTCGGGGTGCGCCCGCACACGCTCGACGCGGCGATCGAACGTGCGCTGCGCGAGTGGGAGCTGATTGAACCCTTACGCGCACGCTAGGGCGGCGCGCTGGTGTCGCGTTTCGTTGATTCGGGAGCTGACTCGCGAGTGGCTGGGCGTGTGTGGGGCCGCACGATTCGCAAGGCAGATACTGGTGGTATCTGCCGCGAAGCGGGTGGTTCCACGCGCGCTCAGACGCCGCGAGGCGGCCGCGAATCAGCGAAACGCGACACTGGAAGGTAGGTTGCACCGGTAGTGCAGCGGAAATGAGCACTGTTCACGTCCAGATAGAGATCGACGCCCCGCCGCGGGCCGTGTGGGACACGGTCATGGACCCGCGGAAGCTCGGCGAGTGGGTGACGATCCACCGCTCGGTCAAGGTCAGGTCGGCGAACCCTTGTGAGGAGGGTGCGCGCATGGACCAGGTGCTGCACATCCTCGGCGTTTCGTTCAAGGTGCATTGGACTTTGGAGTCGGTGATCGTCCCACGCGAGGCGGAATGGCAGGGTCGTGGCCCGGTGCTGTCACGCGCGCTGATCCGCTACAGGCTGACGGGACTGCCGGAGGGGCCCACCACCTTCGACTATGTCAACGAGTTCCATCCACCCGGCGGTCCCCTCGGCAGCGTCGCCTCACGCGTACTGATCGGACACGTCCCAGAGCGCGAAGCGCATGATTCACTGACACGACTGAAGCGTCTGGTCGAAGCCAGTAACAGTCGCTATGTTTAGACACTGACACGCTAACCGTCTTTAACTGAATCAAAGGAGTACCCCCAATGGCGGGCTTTATCGACTCGGCTGTGCAGGACATCAACAGTCGCCTGAAGGAACTGAAGGAAGAAGAGGCCAGGCTTCTGGCAGCCCGTGCAGCACTCGCCGGCACCCCGAAGCGCAGCCCTGCCCGCCCGGCGCCACGCAGCGCCGGCGCCCGCCGTGGCCCTGGGCGCCCGCGCGGGCGACGTGGCGGCAATACGCGCTCCGCTCAGGCGCTCGAGCTCGTGCGTAACAAGCCGGGCATCACCATCCCCGAGCTCGCCTCGACCATGAAGATCGAGCCCAATTACCTCTACCGCGTGATGCCGAAGCTGACGGCTGACGGCCTGGTCAAGCGCGACGGCCAGGGCTGGCACGCGGTCGCAAAGTCCGCCTAAGCGCTGACACTGCGCCAACTCGAGGGGCGTTGAAGCGCTGCCACTGCGCCAACTCGAGGGGCGTTGAAGCGCTGCCACTGCGCCAACTCGACGGGGCGCTGAGCTTCTCGGATCGGGTCGGGTGGAAGTGTCCACCCGACCCGATCAGCTCTTACTGAAAGTGGACAAGTAACGACTTCTGGTCAGATCAGGCCGAGGCCCGTGATCGCCGCGCGCTCCTCCGCCAGCTCGGCGACGGATACGTCGATCCGCGTACGCGAGAACTCGCTCAACTCGAGCCCCTGGACGATCTCGTACTTACCGCCAGTGGTCGTCACCGGGAAGCTCGAGATCAGCCCCTCCTGCACACCGTAGGAGCCATCCGACGGGATCGCCATCGACACCCAGTCACCCTCGGGCGTGCCCAGCACCCAGTCGTGCACGTGGTTGATCGCGGCGCTCGCCGCCGACGCCGCACTCGACGCGCCGCGCGCTTCGATGATCGCGGCACCGCGCTTCTGCACGGTGGGGATGAAGTCGCTTTCCAGCCAAACCTGATCGTCTATCTTGGCCGCCGCGTTTTCACCGGCGAGCTTCGCGTGGAAGATGTCGGGGTACTGGGTGGCGGAGTGGTTGCCCCAGATCGTGACATTGGTGATGTCCGTCACCGGTGTCCCCGTCCGCTTTGCGAGCTGCGCGATCGCGCGGTTGTGATCAAGCCTGGTCATGGCGGTGAACCGCTCTGCAGGAATGTCAGGCGCGTTCTGCTGGGCGATCAGGGCGTTGGTGTTGGCGGGGTTACCCACGACCAGCACCCGGATGTCAGACGCTGCGTGCGCGTTCAATGCCTGGCCCTGCGGCTTGAAGATGCCACCGTTGGCCTCGAGCAGGTCACCGCGCTCCATGCCGGCGCTGCGCGGCCGCGCGCCAATCAATAACGCCAGGTTGGCGTCGGCGAACGCCGCGTTCGGGTCGTCGCTGATGTCGATACCGGCCAGCAGCGGATAGGCACCGTCGTCAAGTTCCATGGCCGTGCCCTCGGCCGCCTTCACGGCGGCGGGAACCTCGAGCAGCGAGAGCTGCACTGGGGTATCGGGCCCGAGCAGTGCGCCGCTCGCGATCCGGAACAGGATTGCGTAGCCGATCTGGCCGGCGGCGCCGGTCACAGCCACTTTCACAGGCTTCTGACTCACTATTTCATCTCCTGGCAGGGTCTCTGCCCCGCTCGGCGCCGTCGGCGTTCAGGGAAGGCTCTCGACGGCCCAGCGAGGCTCGGCGGCGATGCTACGCCAATCAGTCCAGCGCGACGCCGTAAGCGTCACCCAGCTTCGCCTTCAGATACTCGATGAACGGTGCCACCGCCACGGGTCCGCCGACGACCTGCGCCAGCAGCTCGGTGTCGCTGTAACGCGAGCCGTGCCGATGCACCTTCTCCCGCAGCCACTCCCGCAGGCTCTGCAGCTCGCCGGCGGCCAGTTGGTCGTCGAGGTCCGAGATATCGGACCTCACACGCTGCCACAGCTGACCAGCGATCAGGTTGCCGATCGCGTAGGTCGGGAAGTAGCCGATAAGCCCGGCGGACCAGTGCACGTCCTGCAGTACCCCCTCCGCGTCCGATCCGACCTTCACGCCCAGGTACTCCTGCATGCGCGCGTTCCACGCCGCCGGCAGGTCGTCCACTTCGAGCTCATGCGCGAGCAGCAGGCGCTCGAGCTCGAAACGCAGCACGATGTGCAGCCCGTAGGTCGCCTCGTCGGCCTCGATCCGGATCAGCGACGGCTGCACGGCGTTCACCGCCCTGAACAGCGCGTCCGGCTGCAGACCGTTCAGGGCGCCGCCCGAACGGGCTGCCACAGCTGGTGCCAGCACGTTGCTGAAGGCACGGCCGCGCCCGACCATGTTCTCCCAGAGGCGGCTCTGGGACTCGTGGATCGCGCTCGACCGGATCAGGCCGAGCGGCGTACGCTGCAGCTCGGGCTGGACGCCTGCCTCGTACAGCCCGTGTCCGCACTCGTGCATGGCGGCATAGAGCCCGGCTGGGAAGTAGTCCTCGTGGTAACGCGTCGTGAGCCGAACATCGGTTACCGAGAAGCTCGTCTCGAACGGGTGGATCGTGTCGTCGAGCCTCCAGCCGGCGTCGTTGAAACCCATCCAGCGCAGCACCTGGTCGACGAGCTGGCGTTGCCCAGCGACCGGATAGTCGACGTGCAGTGGCGCGACGTCGACCTTGCGCTCGCGCAACAGGTCGATCAGTGGCATCAGCCGATCGCGCATCTCGTAGAGCAACTGCGTGGCGTGGGCGGTCCGCATGCCCGGGGCGAAGTCATCGAGCACAACGTCGTATGGGTCGTCGTAGCTGTCGAAGCAGTCGATGTACTCGCGTGCGAGCTGGAAGTTGCGCTCCAGCGCCGGCGCGAACAGGCTGAAGTCGCCCGCCGCACGCGCGGCCACCCACGTCTCATAGCCCTGGGAGGCGGCCTTCGCCCGGGCCACGGCCAGCTCGACCGGGACACGGCGATCCTTCTCGTACTGGCGCCGCGTCTCGGACACGATGCGCGCCTCGACCGAGTCCGGCGCGATTCCGTCGAGCTCCGCCTCCGCCGCCGCCACCAGCTCACCGGTGCGCCCTGAGGTGAGGCGCTCGTGCGCGATTCGCTCCAGTGTCGCGAGTTGCTCGGCGCGCAGCGGCGCGCCGAGTGGCGGCATCAACGTGTCCTTGTCCCAGTGCAGCACGGCGCACGCGCGCCGCAGATCAGTGATCCCAGCCGTCCACTCCCGCAGCTCCGCAATGTCTTTCGCCATCGATACCCCAAGTCGCGTTGGTTGCCTGTGCCACCATTGCAGCATGTTCCGGCGTTCGCGCTCAATCAAGCTGATGACTATTGCCGGGATCCGGATCGGAGTCGACGGCACCTGGTTCTTCATGCTGTTCCTGCTGATCTTCCTACTGTCAGGGTCTTTCAGGGACGCGCTTCACTCCTCCGACGACGTCGCGTACCTGACGACGGTCGTCACCGTGCTGCTGTTCTTCGGCTCGCTGATCGTGCACGAGCTCGGGCACGCGATCGCTGCGCGACGCGAGGGCATCCACGTGCAGCGCATCGAGCTGTTCCTGTTCGGCGGCACCACCTACATGGACCGCGACTCGCAGACGCCGGGCGAGGAGTTCCGGATCGCGGCAGCAGGGCCGCTCGGCACGCTGCTGTTCGTCGCGCTCTGCTTCGCGATCGATCTCGCGCTCTTGGGGCCGCATCGCCTGCTGCACGCCATCGAGCTCGACGGGACAGTGCACATGACGCCGGTGCTGCTGGCGCTCAGCTGGCTGCTGCCGATGAACATCCTGATCTTCATCTTCAACATCGTGCCGGCCTACCCGCTGGACGGCGGGCGCATCGCGCGCGCAGTGATCTGGCGCGTCACGGGCGACAAGCTTCGCGGCACGCGCGCGGCTGCCCGCATCGGCGAGGGCTTTGGAGTCCTGCTTGGTGCCTTCGGCCTCTTCATCATGGCGAGCGACCCGAGCTTTGTCGGAGGCGACCCGGGCTTCGCGGGCATCTGGCTGCTGCTGCTGGCCTTCATGATCTGGCAGTCGGCGCGGATGGCGCTGAACGGCACGGCCGCAGCATCACGCGTGCAGGGCGTGCGGGTCGCCGACATCATGGATCACGAGCCCGTCGTCGTACGCGGCACCAGCACCGTCGAGCAGGCGCTCGACGAATCGTTCCTGCGCTACCAGACCGAGTGGTTGCCGGTGGTCGACGGCGACGGACGCTTCATCGGCATCGCCCGCCGTGAACGCGCACACGAGTTGGTTGACGCCGGCCACGGCGACGCAACGGTCGGCTCGATCCTCGAGCCGGGTGACAGCAGCAAGTTGCAGATCGGCGAGAGCAGACCGCTGACCGATGTGCTGACGCTGGAGGCGCTCGGTCGCCTGGGCGCGGTGATCGCGGTGGACGATTACGGCACGCTCAGCGGCGTGGTCACGATCGACCAGGTGCGGCGGGTGCTTCAGACGGCGCTGGCGACGCCCGCCGCGCGCTGAGCCTCCGACGCGAGCACGAGCTCCGCGATCTGCACCGCGTTGGTGGCGGCGCCCTTGCGCAGATTGTCCGCCACGACGAACATCGCCAGACCGTTCGGGTGCGAGTCGTCGCGCCGCACGCGCCCGACGTAGACCTCGTCACGCCCCTGGCTCCGAAGCGGAGTCGGCACGTCTTCGACGATCAGGCCCGGCGCCTGCGACAGCAGCTCGAGCGCTCGCTCAACCGGCAGGTGCTCGCGCGTCTGGATGTTGACGGCCTCGGAGTGCCCGACCCGCACCGGCACGCGCACGCACGTGACAGCGATGGCGATCTCCTCGTCCTCGAGGATCTTGCGCGTCTCGAACATCATCTTGCGCTCTTCGTCGGTGTGGTCGTCGCCGCCTGAGAAGTTGCCGGCCGCGCCGATCACGTTGAACGCGATCTGGTCCGCGAAGACGGTCGGCTCGGGCATCTGCGTGCCGTCGAGTGATGCGCGCGCCTGTGCGTCGAGTTCCTCGATCGCCCTGCGGCCCGTCCCCGACACCGACTGATAGGTCGAGACGACGAGCCGCTCGATTCCGGCCTCGCGGTGGATCGGCGCGAGCGCAACCATCAGCTGCATCGTCGAGCAGTTCGGATTGGCGATCAAGCCGCGGTGGCCCTGCAGCGCGTGCGGGTTGACCTCGGAGACGACCAGCGGCACGTCCGGGTCACGGCGGAAGGCGGAGGAGTTGTCGATCACTGTCGCGCCGGCCTCGACGAACCGCGGCGCCCACTCCTTCGAGGTGCCGGCGCCTGCTGAGAACAACGCGATGTCGATGCCGCTGAGGTCGGCGCTCTCATCAAGGGCGCGCACCGTGCGCCCGTCGATCACGCGCCCGGCCGATCGGCTCGTCGCAAACAGGACGATCTCGTTGCCCTGGTCGAGCCCGCGCTCCTTCAGACACTGGAGCATCACCGTGCCGACAGCGCCGGTCGCCCCGACGACCGCGATCCGATGCCCGCCCCCACTGGGGCGGGAAGCAGCGACTTCCGCGGCGTCGCTCACCGCGACTCCTGCCCGAGCGGGAGCTCCTCGTGCCCGTCCGAGTCCCCGAGCCCGAAGGCCGTGTGCAGTGCCTGCACCGCCCGCGGAACAGCGTCGGCACGGATCACGCATGAGATCTTGATCGGTGAGGTCGAGATCATCTCGAGGTTGATGCCCTCATCGGCGAGCGTCCGGAAGACCTTGGCCGATACACCGGGATGTGACTTCATCCCCGCGCCCACGATCGACACCTTGCCGATCCGCCGATCCGTCTCGACCTTCAGGCCCTGATCGGCGATCACCGGTCCAAGCGCCGCCTCGGCGGAGCGCAGATCGTCACTGGCGAGCGTGAACGACACCTCCGCGTCGACGCCCTCAGTGCGCGGTTCGTTCTGGATGATCGTGTCGAGGTTGCAGCCGGCCTCGGCCAGCGCCTCGAAGATCTCCGCGGCCGCTCCGGGCCGGTCGGGAACACCGACCAGCGTGATCCGCGCTTCCTGGGTCGAGTGTGTCACTGCGGTGATCAGCGGATGCTCCATGGTCTCGTCTTCTCCAATCACAAAGGTACCCGGCCCGTCCTCGAAGCTCGAGCGGCAGTGGATGCGCACGCCGTGCGTGCGTGCGTACTCGACAGCGCGCAACTGCAGCACCTTGGCGCCCGACGCGGCCATCTCCAGCATCTCCTCGAAGCTCACGAACGGGAGCTTGCGGGCGTTCGGCACCAGGCGCGGGTCGGCGCTGAAGACGCCGCTGACGTCGGTGTAGATCTCACACACCTCGGCGTGCAGGGCCGCAGCCACCGCCACCGCGGTGGTGTCTGAGCCGCCGCGCCCGAGCGTCGTCACGTCGCGACTGGTGGACACGCCCTGGAAGCCGGCGACGAGCACGATCATGTCCGACTCGAGCGCCTCAACGATGCGGTCGGCGCGGACGTCGAGGATGCGAGCCCTGGTGTGTGACGTGTCGGTCACGATCCCGGCCTGCGAGCCGGTCAGCGAGATCGCCTTGTGGCCGAGGTCGTTGATCGCCATCGCGCAGAGCGCGCAGGAGATCCGCTCTCCGGTGGACAGCAGCATGTCCATCTCACGCGGATCCGGACTGGGCGAGACCTCCTCGGCTGCCCTGATCAGCTCATCGGTGGTGTGCCCGCCCGCGGACAGCACGGCCACGACACGCTTGCCCTGCTCGCGCTGGGCGACAATCCGGTGCGCGGCGCGCTTGATCCGCTCGGCGTCGGCGACCGAGGTGCCGCCGAACTTCATGACGATTGTGGGCGCGGGCAGCATCGCCTCTGAGGTTACGGGGTGCCAACGGCCGACGCTTTCGCACGAA
>Ga0182024_10026353_pt1 | contig 10216 bp, 9 predicted proteins | sample P32metaG_FD_120480 | JGI IMG/M metagenome (GOLD analysis project Ga0182024, IMG submission 120480) | Permafrost microbial communities from Stordalen Mire, Sweden - P3-2 metaG (Illumina Assembly) | ecosystem: Environmental > Terrestrial > Soil > Wetlands > Permafrost | place: Sweden: Stordalen...
CCAGATATTTTAGTCCCGGTCTTTCTTATCCAAGTGAGCGTCGCCGACGATGGTATCCGGTGTCTCGCGGCGTGCGCTTTCATAACCAGTTTGGGTAGCAAAAGGCCCTATCTGAACCGTCGTCTCTTCAGGAAGCGCGACGAAAAGATAGTATCTTGGCATCAAGGCATAAATCAGGATCGCGCCGATGAGCACCAACCCCGCGAGCGCGGCGGCGTGGCGGAGATTCATTGCGGTATGAATTTCCAGTAGCGCGCGATTACGGTGGCGCTAGGCGATCGTTTCCCGCTCTCCAGGTATGCAACATACGAGGCGCTGATCTTGAGCTTCTTGCCCCGCGCTGATTCAGACCCGCATCCAAACGCCAGCGTTTCATCTCTTTCGCAGTCGGAACGATGCGAGTGCCGCAGTTAGGGCAACGCGTCATTGCGACAGGGCGGTGGGCATTCATGACTGATCCCAACTGAAGCTCATTTGTTCGGCTACCGCGGACTTATTAAATACGCGGGCAAACCTCCTGCGGAAATCGTCCCTATCGTCGCAGAGTTTCACTATTGTCACCACGCCCTAGATCTGATCGTGGACTTTTTGGCGTCCAAATTCCTTTAGCCACTAAAGCTTTTGGCCAAGCCGGTTGAGTTCAAAAATGCCAGCGTGTCGTATAAGCCTTACAGATTGTTGCGAGCATCGTCTCATAGTCGTGCTCGACGTCGATGCCCATACCTCTAGGATCATCCTTTTTCGGGATATAAGGCTCGTTGACGTTGTCAATAAACGCAGGGACTAGCAGGATGTAGTCGTACCCTACGACATGAGTATGGCCCGGCGGTCGAGTTTGAAGCGTGCGAAATTTTGCAACAGTCTTTGCGGGATCGTCGGCCCGATTGGGACTGACGGCGAATTCGAATTCATCCCAAAGCGTCTGGTCACCCGATGATAACCGAGGCAGAATCTTTTCCGCGAATTCGGAAGGCTTCTTTTTGTACAGCGGCTTTACCCTGTCCGGTACATTGAGCACTTTCGGTGCGACGCCAACGATTACCGTCGCCAGGAGAACAGCCTCCTCCTTGGCCCTATGAAGCACCTGCAACGCTTCGTTCAAATCGTCGAAGCGCGCATAGAGATTGCGATGCGCGGTCACAACCGACTTGTTTTCCACACAGAATCGGAGCCTGTCGAGGTCAGGCCCGTCTTTGGCATCGGGTTCTCCGACAAGTAGATCAATTTTTCGGTTGCGTGCGCCTGGGGTCCGCACGTTTTTCCAGGATTGGATATTTTGGAGAGAAAAATCGGCCGCAAACGATTCGCATCGTTGCGTGAGATCTCTCAAGATACCATCACTGACGGTGTCGGAGTGATCCTCCAATCGCTGATTGTGAAAACCTCTGCTCTTAATCTGCTCGATGACCTCATCAAATGGAGTCGTCATCGGCCAGTCTCCGACGAGAAATGAACGGGCAGATCTCGATGAGAATTCTGAAAATCAGATGAACGTCTTCGACGGCTTATGCCCACAAGCTCGTCGGGAACTGGAATTGCCTTAAGAATGTTACTCTGAAGGCGTAGGAAACCGTTCGCAGCTCTCTGGCAATGCTCAAAGAGCCAAACTGCGACTTCCGGGGAGTTGAGATGTTCACAGAGCGCCTCGATCATCCGGGCGTCTTTGGGAACGATGTAGTACACAGAATGGCGAGGTACGAGTGTCCCCTTCCGATCGATCCAAAAGTGCGGCTTTTCCGTAATATCCTTGCACAATATCTTAGGCCGCAAGATCTCCGGCAGCGGCGGCGTTTCGTGAAATGCATACCAAGGCTTCCGGCGCACGCATGTTCGCTTCAACAGCCGCTCGCGAACGTGCGGCCGCGATAGGTAATCTCCAAATTCCTCGAGTTCGCTCTCCTTCAGTAGAGAAGCGTCCTTTGTGTAGGGAATCAACATCGAGTGTTTTGGTCTGCTGAGTTCGCCCGGTCTGATCAGTTCCCTTCCGGCAATAGTGGGGAGGGCGAACTTTACTAGTTCCGGTTCCAGATCCTTCGTCTGGCGAACGAAGATCTCGTCAGCTCCCGTGGCGACTCCGCAGCTGACTCGCACACATAAATCCTTCAGGGCACCTCGACCACGCATGCGATCCGCGGCGCCACGAATCATAGGCATCCATGAGCCTCCATCACCGTTTAGCGTACCTTGACGCTCCACTCCGTCGCGCAAGCGAATGATGGTCCTCTTGTAGGGCGGCCGATTCACGATGGTGGTGATGGTCGGATAGGTTACCAGGCCTTCGAAAACTCGTTCGTCAATGAGATCGATCTCTTCGACTTGAATTTTGCTCAGGATGCGGCGCAGAGGAGCGGCTGTCTCCACGTAGAGGAATTTCTCTGGCGTAATGAAGACCATCCGCCCGTTGGGTTTGAGACTCTTCAGGGCGCGCTCGAAAAAGAGGAGGTAGAGGTCAAACCGGCCGTGTGCCGTCTCAAAGACGGCACGGTACTCGCGCTTTTCAATCTCACAGAGACCGAGTATCGAGACGTAAGGCGGATTGCCGATGATGAAATCAAAACTCTCGATCGGCTCTGCCAGGAAGTCTTTTTTTCGAATCTCAATGTGGGAGCACGAACGAAGAGATTCTCGTGCTCCTCGCGCGCGACCGGGCTCGGATTCAACACCCACTAGGCAGGGCGAACGCTTCTGATGTTCTTCGCACCAGCGGACGACGCCTTCGAGGAATGCTCCAGTACCGCATCCAGGGTCGAGCAAGGTGTCCAGAGGCTTTGGTGGACGACCTCTGAAAAGACGGCCGACCATATGGTCCACGACCTGTGGTGGTGTCGGTACAAACCCTCTCACAACAGCCCATCCATCCGTAAAGTATTTTGGGCGGCTTTCCGAGGCGGTGTCCAGTTCATGCATCTGCTCGCGTCCACAGCTGCGAATCATCAAAGTTCGGTCTCAGCTCCATTCGACAATCCGTTCGTCGCCACTCGTCGCTCGCTGGAGGTGATCATTTTGTGGCCACGACGGGACCGATCGCGCGCCTAGACACGCGTAAGTAGCGGAAGAGCAGCAGCGCATGGGCTGTCTGGATTTCGGGGAAGTTCGCCAGAAGTTGCGCACAACTCAAATGCTATCCACAACCGTCGGAGAAATCTTATCTCAGAGAGTCTCCGGGACACTCGGCTCGTGGGCGTTGTTTCGAGGATCTCGTAGACGGCCCCTAACTCTGGGACCTAATTCTCCGAACATGGTTTCGGAAGCTCAGACGCAAGCAGGCCGTTCCACTTCGGACCGCTCGAGCCGCGTGCCGGTCACGTCGGGGAGCAATCGGACCGCAACCTCGTTCCGGCGCAGGATGCCGATTCGGGCCAGAGCCTATCCGCCAAATCGCGTGGGTGGATCCGATGCTTGATGAAGCGGCGATTTGGCCATTTTCAGGCCAAGTCAGCCAAGATTGGCCGCTTGATCTCGGAATAGTTCCTTGTAGCGGATTAATAATCCTCTGCGCGGCGGGAACGCGGCGCGATTCGGGCGAGGTTGCGCGCGAGAAGGGGCGACGGGCTTACTCACGCGTCAGCTATCGCGTTATACCTCGTGGGAGGCTAGACAATAGCCTCTCGCAAGGGGGAACTACGTACGAACTCAATGCGTCGATTTCTAATCGTTGCTGTTGCGGTCTTCCTTCACGCCGGTCAGGCATTCGCCAAGCCAACTGGCGTGCCGTTCAATTTGGAGCAAATGGCGCGGCAGAAGTTCACAGCCCCGCCCTTATCGGAAGCGGAGGAAAGAGTCGTGCAACACGCATCCGACGGGACGATGGCCGACTGCAGGTATCTCGGTGGAGACGGCAACCCAGCAAACGCCGATGGGACGCGTGAAGCGCCCGACGAAAAGTGGCCGGAAACCCGCAACGTTCGAGCTGATCTGATCCGCTGGCTCGTCGTCGATCGCGAGGCACGCGAGCTGGTCGATCCACGTGGCGTCTTGATTCTGGGTGCTCGAATTACGGGTAGTCTCGACTTCAGTTATACCAATGTACTCTTTCCCCTTTTCCTAGAGGGGTGTCGTCTGGAGCAGCCGCTGATTCTCCTAGCCGCGAAGATGACAACGCTCAGTCTGGCTGGGAGTTGGACCGAAGCGATAAGTGCCGACGGGCTTAAGTTAGATGGTGCGATCTTTCTGCGGAATGGATTTCATGCGGAGGGTGAGGTGAGCCTGTCGGGCGCGACGATCGGTGGCATTCTGGATGCGACACGAGGAACCTTCACAAACTTAAGCGGTATGGCTTTGAACGCTGAGGACGTCAAAGTGACGGGCACCGTCTTTCTAGGGAACGGCTTCAACGCAGAGGGTGAGGTATGGCTGCCTGACGCGACCATCGGAGGCGATCTGATTGCCATAGGTGGAACATTCAGAGATTCGAAGGGAGATGCACTGAACGCCGAACGCGCCAAGGTGACAGGCGGCGTTTTCCTGAGGAACGGCTTCAGCGCCGAGGGCGGGGTGAACCTGCTGGGCGCAACCATCGGTGGCGATCTAGACGCACTGGATGGAACATTCAAAAGTCTGAAATCCGACAAAGATAAACCTAGTCCGAATGAGTACGCCCTAGCTGCGGACGGAGCCAAAGTGACTGGCGGCTTCTTCCTGAGGAACGTCTTGTGCGACGGGGAGGCGAGGCTGATCGGCGCGGTCATCGGGGGCGATCTAGATGCGGAGGGCGGAACGTTCAGAAATCCGAATGGGAAGGCCCTGAGCGCTGACCGCATCAAGCTGACAGGCAGCGCTTTCCTGAGTGAAGGCTTCAACGCCGAGGGCGAGGTGCGGTTAGTCGGCGCGACCATCGGGGGGCAACTCAGTGCTATACGCGGAACATTCAAAAATTCGAAGGGAGACGCCTTGATCGCCGAAGACATCGAGGTGATAGGCGAGATCATTTTGGGGAACGGCTTCCATGCCGAGGGCAGGGTGCAGTTGCCCAATGCGACCATCGGCAGCGGCTTAGATGCGAGAGGGGGAACGTTTATAAATTCGGTCGGAGACGCACTGAGCGCCGACCGCATAAAGGTGCGCGGCGAGGTCTTGCTCGGTGATGGCTTCGACGCAGAAGGCGAAGTGCTGCTTAGGGGCGCAACCATCGGAGGCAATCTGGATGCCGATGGCGGAAAATTCAAAAGTCTGAAACCCAACAAAAGTCTTGATCAGACCGGGCACGCCTTAGGGGCCGACCGCATCGAGGTGAACGGCAGCGTTTTCATGAGGAAAGGCTTCAGCGCTGAGGGCGAAGTCCGGCTGCCCGGCGCGATAATTGGAGGCAACCTAGAGGCGACAGGCGGAACATTCAAAAATCTGAACGGCAAGGCCCTGATCGCCGACCGTATCGAGGTGCACGGCAACGTCTTCCTGAACGACAAATTCGTCGCCGAGGGCGAGGTGGGGCTGCCCGACGCAGAAATCACGGGGCAACTGGGTGTCGCGGACGCTTGGCTGGATGCGTTGGTTCTCCAGAGCGCCCATGTCACTGGGCCATTCTTTTGGCGAGACATCCACAAGGATCCCAATCCGCGCTTTCCAAACAAGGAATGGAAGCCATCGCTGGACTTGACCAATGCGAAAGTCGCGGCGTTGGTAGATCAGGAGGCTAGCTGGCCAGAGAAGACAGAGCTGCGTCTTGATGGTTTCGTCTATGACCGCATCGCCGAGGCACCGACTGATGCGACGTCCCGGATCAGGTGGATTCACTTGCAGCCCGATTGGCTAGAGTTTCGACCCCAACCATACGAGCAGCTAATCGCTGTCTTGAGGCAGATGGGCCACAATGATCAGATCGCGGAGGTTGCCATCGCCGAACAGTGGGACCTGCGCAAGCGAGGCCATCTAGGTTTGTGGAGTTGGATCAAGAATTGGGTGCTCTATCTCGCCGTGGGTTACGGCTACCGCGCATGGCAGGCCTTCATTTGGATATTGGCGCTGGTCGTGTTTGGAAGCTACGTTTTCGCGCACGCCCACTCTGCCAACATGGTTGTTCCTTCAGAAGAGGAAGCTTACGAGAGATCCAAGTCGGACAAGCTGCCGCCATTCTATCCTCGATTCCAAGCAATCTTTTATTCTATCGATGTCGTACTCCCCTTCGACCTTGGCCAGAGGACGCATTGGCGGCTAGCTGAGAGATGGCCCGGCGATCGCTGGTACCGCCTGTATGAATGGTATTCGCTAGGTCAACTTGTGGTGGGATGGCTATTGCTGCTGGTCGCTGCCGCCGTCCCGGCCGGATTAATCAAGTGACGAACGGCGAGTGCCCTTCAGACTCTCGATCAGGTTCACTGCCTGCGGCCCGAGCGGAACGAAGCGCGGTGGTTTTGGTTCGCAGGGAAAACTGAGCTCGACTTGGCCTGTACTTGGCCTGTTCTATCGACGAGTATCGGTTTTCACGCGTAACTATGGCCGAAAGGCCACGAGCCAATCTCCCGCGTTCACGCGGGATGTAGCCCATAGTTACCGATGGCGCTTGCCGGGAGCAGGACTTAAAATCCTTTGCGGAGCCTCCCCGCTCCTCGCCCGCCTGCGACCCGGACCGGTTGGGCAAACCGGTTAGGGCACGCGTAAGCGCCGCTGGCGTGCACGTTTTCCGATCGGCTGTCCAGTTGGTGACCACGTCGGTAGTGATCTAATTTGCCTGGATTAGGTGGGATCAAGCGGGATGAAGCGGAACGGTCCTACTTCCCCCAGTAGTTGGCGACGATTTTGTCCCAGCGACTCTTTATCAGATCGATTGGTGGAGCAAATGAAGACATTGCAAAGAAGAAAAGCAGGAAAAGCGCGAGCTGATCAAGCCAACGATGCAGTCGGGAGCAGAGATAGACGTAGGCCCAAAAAGTTATTGCGTAAATTACAAAATAAACCAGCCTCCAGGGAATGCGAGAGTTCTTCAAAGCGTCAGTCATTCAGGCTCGCCCCCGCCAAGTTTCTCCTGGAGATGCCCGACGCCATTGCCAAGTTATCCCAGTTTTTTCGCGAGCGCACGCGCGATGGATTCTGCTCGTCCGAAGCGCTCGGTCTCGCTTTCGAGTACATCAACCTGATCAAGGAAGCATTTCAAGGCGGCCTGAAGATCGGTCGTTGTGAGACTAAAGGTTTCCTTACAGCTTAGGCACGCGAAATCGATCTCCCGACTGGCCTCGACCTGCCCGAACGTTTGCGTAATTTTCTTACCGCACTTCGGACAAGTGACGTTGAGCGGCTGTTTGAGGACGAGATCGCGAAAAAGGTCGCGGAGCATAAGAACACCCCCAATCACGCTGAAAAACTCGCTTCGAGCAATCAGGCATAGACCATAGTCGATCCGAGACCCCGGCTGCCATCGCGGGCGTAACCCGCAAAGTACGGTGAATCCGCACGAGGTTGTAGTTTGCGAAGTGCAAGGCGACCGCCGCTTTCAGGTTCTCCAGCTTCTTGTAAAGGCGTTGGTCAAGCGCGTGAATCGACGCATGCACATACGCATCGTTAGATTTTGTCGCTACCACCACGTCCAAACTGCTCGCCAGGAGGTGCTCCGCCCCGCAGTTTGCTGGTCCTTGGCGGATTTACGATGTTTCTTGGTTTCCCGCTGATCTCATCACGCAGAGGCGTGCCGAGTGGTCGAAGGCACCAGATTGCTAAGGTGGTCGGGGGCAGCGAACGGTATTGGCTCGCATCGTATCGGATAGGAAAAAAGCGAGGGCTTCCCAAAACGGGGAGTCCTCGCTTCTTTTCGGATTTGCTCGCCTCCGACACAAAAAGACACATTTTCGGGGCAGCCCACGCCGCGTGGGCAGCGTCCTATTTGGATTCGAGCCTAGCGTTGCAACTTCTGAAGCAGATCATTAATTGCTGCCTTAACTTCCTCCTTATTTTCTCCTTGAATCCCGGTTTTCAGAGAGACCAGACCCGCATGCGCAATATCGAGCCTTTGGTTGGCTCGACGGTTTGTGCATATTGCATATCCCAAGCTAACTATTCCCAACCCCCATCCAATCAAATCGGTGTGCATGATCAAGGCCCCCTACTGGCTTGTCATCTCAAGCAATTCGTCGATAGACCATAGCCGATCCGTGACGCCTGCAGCCATCGCGCCCCCCGTTTGTCGGTCGCGCGGCAGTCTGCTAACTCAATCGGGACACCCCCCGCCCGCAGTGATTGAACGGGACTTTCTGTCCACTATGGAGATGAAGTTATCGCTACAGTCTATGTGCGTTTGATTGCCGACAACGAACCCCTTGTATTCAAAGAGGCTGACACCGAGAGTAGCAAAGATAAGCTCAAAATCGTTCGTAAGAAGGATGGAAAGAGATCGGTGAGTTCAACAAATCCGATGTCACGCGGTGGTGGACCGAGGACTAGCTTCCCAAACCTCGCGGCCCGGGTCCGTACAATTTGCCGATGAAAAAATCTTTGATATGGACAACTTCGCTCGTCGCTATGTTCTGCAGCAACCTCACAGTGGAGGCGCAGTCTATTTCGCCTGCGGCAAAGGAAATTCCGTTAGCTAATCAAGACACTAGGCTTCCACGAACGGGATCGGACGAACCCGCCGAAACGGTCAAAAGGCCAAATTCAGAATCGACTTTGGAGATTCCGCAAGCGTTGAAAGGTTGCTGGGAAGTAACAATGGATGGGCCGCCGGATTCATTTCAATATATAAAGGGGCCTCAAATTGGCGGGTGGGTGCGGGTGAAAAAGACGCTTTGCTTTATCGAGACCGCCTCGCATTCGTTTCAAATCACCTATCAGACTGCAAACGCAGACCTAGCCGATGCAGCAAATAAGGGAGGTACTGTCAGCGACGTCCAGTCGCATGCAGAGGTGATTGGGAGCGACGATAAGGAAAACTTCACGCTGCGCTCAATCACAACCGATCGACAGAACTTAGGATGGCTCTGGGGTGGTCAAGTTGAATATACGACCATCAGCCAGCTTGAATGCAAATTTGCGGCTGAGGCTTTGGTCGTAGAAGCGTCCTCATTCTCAAGCTGCACGGGAGCACCGCGATCTGGTTGCGACGGCGGCCCAACGAGCACATCCAAAGTGCATTTGATATTTCATCGAGCGCCGGACACTCCTTGAGTTTACCGCGCGGTAAAAGATGGCGGTCGCCCGAGGTTTGTCATGAGCCCGCCTTATCGCGCGCAACCTCGCCCGAAATGAACCATCGCGGCATGGTCTATTTGCCAGCACCAGATAGCCGATCTGGTCACCTGGAAATCGGCGCGCATCTGTGCGGATGATTCGGCGCTTGTGTCTGCAAAGTGTCTGCGATAGTTGGCTCCTTCATTCGCCCGGCGCCGCCAAATGTATATGCACCCGCCTCAGTAGGCTCTACGATCTGGCTCAATAGATCCTTGTTTGCGTTGAACGCTGAACGACGACAGGAGTTTTCGGACTGAGCGCGGCTCTACCGCGCTGGAATCGAGTTTCGTGGCTCCGATGAACCGCATGAACCGCGCGATGCCTTTTGCGAGTGCATCATCGAACGCCTGGTTGATCGCAATCTTGCGATCCTCAAACCAGATCCCGCACACGACAAGTGTGTTGCTCGATCGATCCAATTTGAGATCGCTTCGCGCGACGAAAGCGTCGTCCCACAGAATCGGTAGCGCATAGTATCCGTACTTGCGCCGAGCCTGCGGCACATACACTTCCCACTGGTAGTCGAAGTCGAACAACGCTCGCGCACGCTCGCGTGCGGTGACTATGTCCAGAGGCGAAAGAAACGTCACTTCCTCGCGCGTCGTCGTATCGCAGGGCCGCCACGCGCGCGGCGAGCGGCCTGCGCCCACCTCGCGGAGATCCTTTCCGTCACTGGCAAGCGCGTAATGGAGGTCCTTCAAGCCTTCCACCTGCACCGCGACGATGTCCCCGTCCGACAGCATCGTCTCGCGCAGGCGAGCCACCTCCCTCGCCGTTACAGGCCGTCTGAGCACCCGATTGAGCACTGGATTTCCGATGTCGCCGCTGCCGCCGCCGCTCAGGCGATGAAGCCCATGAAACGCGATCGTTTTTCTAATGAGGAAGGCGTCGGCCTCCTCATCACTTGATTCCCGCAGGAAGTGCGCTGGAGCGATGACTTCCGTCAAGCCGTACACGCGCTCGAAGCGCTCGCGATGATGCGTCATGAGTTCGCCGGTGCGCCAGAGATAGTAGAGGGCAACGGCGCTGTCCTTCCGTCCGCGGTAGCTGTCAACTCTGC
>Ga0182024_10026354_pt1 | contig 10216 bp, 8 predicted proteins | sample P32metaG_FD_120480 | JGI IMG/M metagenome (GOLD analysis project Ga0182024, IMG submission 120480) | Permafrost microbial communities from Stordalen Mire, Sweden - P3-2 metaG (Illumina Assembly) | ecosystem: Environmental > Terrestrial > Soil > Wetlands > Permafrost | place: Sweden: Stordalen...
GTAGGCGTTGATGTCGTCCCACCAGGAGCGGCGTTCGTAATGGCGGAGGGCCTCGCGGATGAGTTCGCTCATGGTGCGGCTCTCCCTCTTGGCGATGGATTGGGCACGCTTCAGCATGTCGGGTGGAAGGGTTACGGAAAGCGTTCTGGTGTTCCTCATGTGAATATTGTATAGCATGATTTAGCAATATTTAGCATGATTCAGATTCCCAGAAAGTCAAAATCCCCACCCTAATCTCGCCAAAAAAAGCGGCGAGATTAGGATGGGGCATCCGGCTACGCTAAGAACCGAGCGACTCCTCTGAATTTAGATAGGATTGGTGCCATTGCTCTGCCTGAAATTCCTGAGTCAGTGCTGAGGGCTCTCCACTTCCGACGTACGTAGCCTTAGGGCGGATTTGTCTGTTGTTGCCCGTGTCGGTGTAGCGCTCTATGTAGCCCTCACGCTCCAAGCACGAGAGGAAAGGTTCAAACTGCACCTTGCGAAGCGCGATCTCCCTAGCAACCACTGGGTCTCTAATTTCTCCCCTAAGACGGGCGCAAATGTCACGAAGGAATTGGGTCTTTCCGGATGAGTTGAGGCCAACCATGAGAATGAGCCCGGAACAGTCTAGATCGCCTAATAGCGGTAGCGAAACCCGCTCAAGGGGCTTGAAATCAGACAGGTTCTTCATCAACGCTCCAAGTGCCGATACTTCTCGGCTTTCAGGAACATAAGGGATTGGTCGGCCAGATGTTGTGCCGTTCCTACGGGACTTACTCCCCTTTATTGTCCGGCTACCCAGGACTTACGTCTTGGGCTAAGTTATGCCGGCCCTACGGGCTAGATCGGTTTGCCGCGGAAGAAATAGATCAGTTCGATGATCAGGATGACCACCACCATCAACTCGAGCACGAAGGCCCGGCTCTGGTTGAACTGGTCGACCATGAAGCGGTAGAGATCTTCGGCCGTCTGCAGTTTTTCTTTGACCAGGTCTTTGTAATCAGGCACACCGACTTTCGACGCGGCCAGCTTGTAGAGCCGCGCCGAGAACATGTCGCTGAGAAACTTGATGGCGTTGTCGGCGCGCTCGGTCAATTCGTTGACGTCGAGCAACACGGTGTGCAGCTTGGACGCAGCCCGAGCCGTCCGCCAGCGCGACCACCATCCCGTCGCGCCGACTTCGAGGAAGTCGTAGACGTTCTCCAGTTCCTTGGTGAGCAATTCGTCGTAATGGCGGAACTCCAGCAACTGCGAGTTCGCGTACTGCAGGAGTTGGATCGCCGTCTCCGCGCCTGCGGGATCGTCATAGATAAACGCCGCATTCCAGCCAATCACCGCCAGATCGTTGGGATAGTAAGAAATCCGCGACAGCAGAATCTCCTGCCGCTCGCCGTCGGAAAGCATCTGCATTTCACCACGCACCACTTGCGAAATCTGATCTCCGTGCGCAGCCAGCAGGTCGTTCGCCGACGGCGCGCCTTCGATCTCGCGCACGTGGAAGATGAAGTAATCCTCCTGCAGCCACTCACCATGCTTCACGTCGTAAGGCTTAACCAGTGCGGGAGCGGCCCGTTCCAGCCTCTGCTTCACCACGCGCGTGGCGAGAGTTTCAAAGTTGGTGTCGGAAGTCCAGCGGCAGGAAAGCTGCACCAACGTGTCCCACCCGCCCGAGAACGGCAGTTCGAAGACCAGGCTGACGACGCCGTAATCGTAGTACTTGATCTCTCCCTCAAGCCGCTCTCCGGTCTCCAGTACCAACGGTTCAAGCGTCTCCTCGACTGGAGGACGCTGGTAGCGAACGTATCCCGGGGCCTGATGAATGAAGCTCGCGTCCGCGGTGCGCGCCCCGAAGATTTTGCGCAGCACGTCCAGCCGAATCTCTTCGCAAACATCGAACTGAATCAGAACCAGAACCGACCCGCGCAAGGGCGCAGCGGCCGACAACTGGGAAGCCGCCGACGTCGCAAGAGCGACCTCACCGCTGATCATGGTTGGGAGTTCGCGATCCATAAGAAATTAAGATGGGTTAAACGGAGCCTCGGAAAGCTTCGGCAGATGCGATTGAACCTGCTCCATTGTCCCAGAAAGCAGGCAATTGGGCCATAGGCGCGGCTTAGCCTGGAGCTAAGTTGGGCGTAGGTGTCTGATTCGTCAGTGGTTCTTGGCGAATCGCCAGAGGAGAAATCCGCCCGCCGCCAGCGCGCCTAAACCCAGTCCAGCCCGCTTCATGGAGGAGCCCACGTCAGCATCGCGCTGGCGAACCAGCGCCGATTCCGGGAAAGGATCATCAGCAATCTGAGAAGGATCGAGGGCCATCTGCAAAACTTCGGCTAAGTGAAGGGCGTGCCGCCCAGTCCCCTGTGCGATCTGCTCGCGGCAACTGAATCCGTCGGCGATGATCAGCCAGTCCGCCGGCGCTTTGCGCACGGCGGGCAGAAGTTCGAGTTCGCCAATGGCCGCGGAGATTTCGTATTTGTCGTGCTCGAAGCCGAACGAGCCAGCCATTCCGCAGCATCCCGGAGCTGGAGATTGGAAGTCGATGCCGATGCGCCGCAGCAACGACTCTTCTGCGGTCATTTTCATGATGGATTTGTGATGGCAGTGTCCGTGCAGCAAGGCTTTGCGCTCGAAGCGGGGAAGTGGAGAATCCCCGGAGTTGCGTTCGAGGAATTCACTGAGCAGAAACGTCTGCCGCGCCAGTGCCTGCGCGCGCTGGTCGTGAGGAAAGAAGTTGAGCAGTTCGTCGCGGAAGACGGCCACGCAGCTTGGCTCCAGTCCGACCACCGGGATTCCCGCTTCGATGGCGGGCGAAAGCGCGTCGAGGATTTCGAGCAGCAGCGATTGTGCACGGTCGAGCATGCCGAAGTCGTAGAGTGGACGGCCGCAACACAGATTCGCCCGCGAAAGGATTACCTGATATCCGGCGGTTTCGAGAACATCGACCGCGGCTTTGGCAGTCGCAGGCAGGAAGTAGTTATTGAATGTATCGAGCCAGAGAAGCACCGGAGGCCCGTTGACGTTTCGCGCACGTCGTTGAAACCAGCTTCGAAAAGTTTCGGGAGCGAAGGCCGGAATGCTGCGCTGCTGCGGCATCCCCGCAACCATTTTTGCGATATCGCGCAGGAAGGGCAACTGCGTGGTCAGATTGACTAGGCCCGGAGCGTTCGATGCCAGACGCGCCCACAGATCGATGTGGCCGAAGGCATAGGCGCTGCGCGGACGCACGCGGCCTTCATAGTAATGAGAGAGGAATTCAGCTTTGTAAGTCGCCACGTCGACGCTCACCGGACAGTCGCTCTTGCATCCCTTGCACGCGAGGCACAGATCGAGCGACTGCTTGACCTCTTCGCTGCGCCAGCCATCGCGAATGACTTCACCTTGAGTCATCTCCCAGAGCAAGTGAGCGCGGCCTCGCGTGGAGTGTTCTTCTTCATGCGTGGCGCGGTAGCTTGGGCACATCACGCCACCTTCTTCGCGACGGCATTTGCCCACGCCCACGCAGCGCAGCGCGGCGTGCGACAAGCTGCCATGGTCGGCGGGAAACTTGAAGTGCGTCTGCGGCTCCCAAGGCGCGTAGTTGGCACCGAGGCGTAGATTCTCGTCGAGCTTGTAAGGATCGATGAGCTTGCCTGGATTCATCTTCCAGTCCGGATCCCAGGCAGACTTGAACTTGCGGAACGCCTGCATCAATTCCGGACCGAACATTTTCGGAAGCAGTTCGGCGCGGGCCTGTCCGTCGCCGTGTTCGCCGGAGAGTGATCCGCCGTAGCTGACGACGAGATCGGCAGCCTCCTCCACGAACTTGCGAAACTTGGCGATTCCATCTTTGGATTGCAGATCGAAGTTGAGTCGCGTGTGCACGCAAGCGTGGCCGAAGTGGCCGTAGAGCGAGCCTTTGTATCCGAATGCGGCCATCATCTTGCGCAGGTCGCGCAGGTAGCCGCCCAGTTTTTCGGGAGCGACAGCGGCGTCTTCCCATCCTTCCCAGTTCAGCGGTTCGCCGGGAACGTGCGACGTCGCGCCCAGACTGGCCTCGCGAATCTCCCAAATGTGCTTGGCTTGCTGGCCCGAGAAGCGACGCACGTTCGGAGGATTAGCGCTGCGGTTGAGCGCTTCGATAAGACCTTGCGCTTGAGACTCGGCTTCCTGCGCCGTCTGGCCGCCGAACTCGACCATGAGCCAGCCTTCGCCTTCGGGGAGCAGAGCGAGTCCTTCGGAATTCATGCCCTTCGTACGCGTGTAGTAGACGAGAAGATCGTCGAAGCCTTCGAGGCCGATGGGTTTGTGCGCCATGATTTCCGGAACATGATCGGCGCACTGATAAATATCAGGATAGGCCACAACGAGCAGCACGCGTTCGGGAGGACTCTCGACCAGGCGGCAAGTTGCTTCGAGAACTGTGGCACATGTTCCTTCTGATCCGACGAGGGCTCGCGCGACGTGAAAACCATTTTCCGGCAGCAGGTAATTCAGGTTGTAGCCGGAGACGCGGCGCGGGATTTTGGGAAATCGCTGGCGAATGAGCTCGGAGTGTTCATCGGAAATATTTTTCAAAGTGCTGTAGATCTGGCCACGGCGTCCCGGTTCGGCGCTGATGCGTTGCACATCATCGGCGGGAGTCGGACCTACTTTCATGCCCACGCCGTCATAGGTAACAATTTCGAGTTCCTCGATGTTGTCGTCGGTCTTGCCCGCCATTACGGAATGAACGCCGCAGGAATTGTTCCCGATCATGCCGCCGATGGTGCAGCGGTCGTGGCTGGCGGGATCGGGAGCGAAGGTGAGGTGATGCTTTTCGGCGGCGTTGCGGAGGTGGTCGAGCACGACTCCGGGTTGCACGCGGGCGATGCGCCGCGCGGGATCGATCTCGAGAATGCTTGCCATGTACTTGGAAAAATCCAACACGACAGCGACGTTGCAGCACTGGCCCGCGAGGGATGTGCCGCCGCCGCGGCACAGCAAGGGCGCGCCGAATTCCCGGCAAGCAGAAATCGCGGCGAGAACGTCATCGGCATCGTGGGGAAGAACCACGCCGATCGGAACCTGGCGGTAGTTCGAGCCGTCGGTCGCGTAGAGGGCGCGGCTGCCGTGGTCAAAGCGGACGTCGCCGCGAAGCCCGCCACGAACGCGGGAGCGCAGAGCTTCGGCCAGTCCCGAAGCGTCAGTTCGTGAGGACTTCGGGGCCGGGGCGGAATCTGCCACTCTGTCGTGCATGGGCCGAGTTTTCTTAGTCGGAGGACTTCTTGCTCACGTTGGTAATCTGAAGTTTGGTATTTTCGCCACGGGACTCGACATTGATGGTCACCATGTTCTTCTGATTATTGGAAACAATGGTGCAGTGATTTCGTTCGGAGGTGGTCACCATCGCACCGGGAAACCTTGATTTGTAAAAGCTGCAGACTTTGTCTGGTGCGTCGTTAGTCTCGAAGAGTGCGGTTACGGTGTGCATGTTTCCCATCGAAACCGAGGAGGCGCCGTTCCGCTGTACTTCCGCTCCGGGATAGACGTCGACGCCTAGATCTTTGGCGGCCTGCTCCGGATCCTTGGAAGTCTCAACTGTGCCGAAGGGGGTATCAACTTTGACGTGATCGCCGTTCTGAGTCACGTGAGAGCTTTTGGCAATGCGATAGCCGATAATGCCCACGGTGGCCACGCCAAGAATTCCGATGCCGACGATCACGGCGACGACGATCAGGATGACTTTGAGAGCGCTGCTGCCGCCTGTGGGAACCGGAGCAGGCGGAGGAGTCGTCGCAGCGACCGCCGAATTCGCGCCAGGAGCAGATGTGCCCGCAGCGACCACAGTTCCGCACTTGTTGCAGAACTTTGTTCCCGGGTTCAGAGTTGCGCCGCAAGAATTGCAGAATGCCATAAGTCACCTCGTGAGTGCGCGGTGGGAAAAATCGACGGCGCGAGTATACCGCAGATTGGGCGGCAGCGGAGTGATCATCTAGCGAGATCAGCTGCTTAGATCATCTGTCGACCAACTGCCGGGCCCGGCGGACAGCCGAGGCGGCTGTCCCTACGTGGATCACTGATCCCGATCAACTCCACATTCGGGTGCCGTAGTCGGCCATGGAGAGAGCTAGAAGAATGAAGAGGAAGAAAACTGTCGAGATTACGACCAGTTTGAGAAGTTTTTCGTGAGCGCCCTTGATGTGCATAAAGAACAGAGCCACGAGAAGCGCTTTGATGGTGGCGATGATCAGAGCGACGGCGGCGTTGAAGCGGCCGAGTTCGATGAAGGCGGCCTTGTAAGTGATGAAAGTACACAGGAGCAGAGTGATCCAGATGCCGAAGTACATTTTCAGTGGCGAAGATTTTGAGTTTTCAGACATATAAAGCCTCAGACATAACTAAGCCTCACGGATGCCGATCGATCAAGTAGAGCAAGGGGAACAGGTAGATCCACACAATGTCGACGAAGTGCCAGTAGAGCCCGCCGATTTCGACGGGCGTGTGATATTCGGGAGTGAAGCGGCCCTTCCATGCCATAAACAAGAGCCAGGCAAAAAGACCGAGCCCGATAATCATGTGCAGCGCGTGCAGGCCGGTCATGATGAAATAAAGTGAGAAGAAAATTTCCGCGTGGCGCGGGTTGGCGTATTGATCGGCATGCCCTGGAATCGGCACGTGGTCGAAGCTGAAGGATGCGCCCGGAACGTGATGCTCTTCGAATTTATCTTTGTATTCTTTGCCTTTAATGCCAAGGAAGACCAGACCGAGCAGCATGGTAATGACGAGGCTGCCGATCAGAAGAGTCCTACGGGCGGTCTGCGCGGCCCATACTGCCAGCACCACGGTCAAACTGCTGCAGATGAGGACGGCCGTGTTTGTGGCGCCGAGCGTGGCATCGATGGACTTGCTGGCGGCGCCGAAATCCCCGAAATACCACCGGCGATAAATCAGGTAGGCGCAGAACAATCCGCCGAAGAACATGACTTCGGTGCCCAGGAAAATCCACATGCCAAGGCTGGCGGCATCGCGCTGCTGCTGCGGTTCGGCGAAGTGGTGCAGCAGTTCGGGGTGGTGCTGTTCTTCGTGGTGAAGACCAACGACCGTGCTATCGGACAACGGGAACCTCCTCTTTGTGAGGCGCGTCCAACTCGTCGTAGTTGTAAGCTTCCCAGGTCACGACAGGCTCTTTTTCAAAGTTGAAGGTCGTGGGCGGCGACGATGTCATCCATTCCAGGCCGGCGGCGTTCCACGGATTGTCGGGCGCGGGCTTGCCGTAGCGCATCGACCACAGGAAGTAGAGCATGGGAAGCAGATAACCAACGCCGAGCACCGTGGCGCCAGCGGTCGAGAGTACGTTCAGCACCTGGAACTCCTGCGGGTATTGGAAGTAGCGGCGCGGCATGCCAAGGTAGCCGAGGATGAACTGCGGGAAGAACGTGAGATTGAAGCCCAGGAAAACGATCAAGGCTGCCAGCCGCGCCAAGCTTTCGGGATAGAGCCGGCCCGAAATTTTCGGCCACCAGAAATGTAGCCCTCCCAAATAACCCATGAGCGCGCCGCCGACCATGATGTAGTGAAAGTGTGCGATCACGAAATAGGTGTCGGTGACGTGGACGTCGATTCCCAGTGCGGCGAGGAACAGGCCGGTCAGGCCGCCCATGGTGAACAAGCCAATGAAGCCGAAGGCATAGAGCATGGGCGCGTCGTAGTGGATGGAACCTTTATAGAGGGTCGCGGTCCAGTTGAAAACTTTGACGGCGGATGGTACCGCGACCGCATAGCTCAGCAAAGAAAACACGAGAGCGGCATAGACGGAAATTCCAGCGACGAACATGTGGTGCGCCCAGACTAAAAAGCCGAAGACCGCAATCGCAATCGACGAAAACGCGACGAAGCTATAGCCGAAGATACGCTTGCGCGCGAAGCAGGCAATGATCTCGGTGACCACGCCCATCGAGGGGAGAATCATGATGTAGACGGCGGGATGGGAATAGAACCAGAACAAATGCTGAAAGAGGAGCGGGTCGCCGCCCAGCCTGGGATCGAAGATGCCGAGATGCAAGGTGCGTTCCACCGCGACCAGCACGATGGTGATGGCGATGACGGGCGTCCCGAGAATCTGAATGATGCTGGTGGCATAGTGCGCCCAAATGAACAGCGGCAGCCGCGACCACGTCATACCCGGAGCGCGCATGCGGTGAATGGTGACCACAAAATTCAGGCCGGTGAGGATGGAGGAAAATCCCGCGACGAAGATGGCCAGTCCGGCCTCGACAATTTTGGTATTGGTGAAAGCGGTGCTGAAAGGCGTGTAGAAGGTCCAACCCGTATCGACGCCGCCGGTGAGCATGCAGTGCAGCATCATGATGCCGCCGATAATGTAGAGATACCAGCTCAGCAAGTTGATGCGCGGGAAGGCGAGATCCTTGGCGCCGATCATCATGGGAACAAGGAAATTTCCCAGCACAGCGGGAATTGACGGGATGAGGAAGAAGAAGACCATCACCATGCCATGCATGGTAAAAAGTTTGTTGTAGGTGTCGGCCTGAACCAGGTCGCCGACGGGGGTCAGCAGTTCCAGGCGAATGAGCAGCGCGAAGAATCCGCCGATGAAAAAGAAGAAGGTGATCGACATCAGGTAAAGCAGCGCAATGCGCTTGTGGTCGGTGGTGAAAAGCCACGAGCCGACGCCGTACTCCTTGTTCAGATAATTCTCGCGCTCAACTGGTTGAACCGTTACGGTAGCCATACTCATTGCACCTGACTTCCTGCGGCATTGGAATCGTTTTGCGGCGTAGCGGCCGCCGCGCTGGTCCCGGCTGTGCCGGGTTGAGACAGCGATTTCACGTACGCCACCAGCGCGTTCAATTGTTCTTCACTCACCAGCCCCTGAAACGTCGGCATGACCGGCTTGAATCCGTTCACCACCTTCGCCCCCGGATCGAGAATGGATTCGCGGATGTAATTTTCGTCGGCGGTCACGGTGCGTCCGTCTTCCAGCAGCACCGGCTTGCCGAAGACTCCCTGCAAGTTCGGACCGCGGCCCTGAGTATCCGTGCGATGGCAAGTGACGCAGCCCAGTTCGGCGAAGATCTTTTCTCCCGAGGCGGAGAGTGGACCAGTCGTGCCGCCGCTCATCCAGGCTTCGAACTGCGCGGGCTCCATCACCACGATGGAACCGATCATGCCGGAGTGCTGCGTGCCGCAATATTCGGCGCAGAACAGGTGGTAGGTGCCGGGCTTGATTGCGCGGAACCAGGCCACGGTGTAGCGGCCGGGGAGCACGTCCTGCTTCATGCGGAAGGCCGGAACGTAGAAGCTGTGGATCACGTCCTGCGAGGTCATGATCAACTTCACGTCGCGGCCTACGGGGACGTGCAGTTCGTTAATTTCGCGCTGGCCCTCGGCGTGTTCCAGTTTCCACATCCATTGTTTAGCGACCACGTAAACTTCGGTCGAGTCGCGAGGCGGCGTTCGACTCTTGAAGTACACCACCGCTCCCCAGACGAAGATCACCAGGAACACGAAGAGCGGGATAGTCGTCCAGGTCAATTCGAGCGGGATGGAACCTTCGATTTGCTCAGCCAGAACGCCGCGACGGTGGCGGTAGCGCGCAGCGAAGTAGACGAGGGCGGTGAGGATCAGCAGGGTCATCAATCCCGACACAATGAGCAGGAAGATGAACAGGGCATCGACATTGCCCGCGGCCGTGGAGGCCCGCGCCGGCCATAATGGAAAGTTATCGAACATATCCTGTTGGACCCGGTCCTGCCTGACCCGATTTTGTTTGACCCCAGCTTCTTCGCGGCGGCGCCAGTTTCTCCAGCCGGAACAGAATCAGCAGCAGGCCGCCCACGATCAAAATGGTGAGGCCAGCTCCCAGCCGCAAAATGTTGCTCACGATCGCGCCGTATTTTCCGGTGGCAGGATCGTAGTGATAGCAGTACAGCAGCACCTGGTCGACGGCGTTGCCGATCTTGCCCTGCGAAGCTTCGACCAATCCCATGCGCAGGTCTTTCGGGGGATAATCCACGCCGTAGAAATAGCGCGAGATGCGGCCTTGCGGCGTCAGCACCATGATGGCGGTGGCGTGGGCATACTGGTTGATCTTGGGGTCGTACTGATACTGAAAGCCCACGGCCTTGGTGAGCGCGTTGATCGACTCGGCGGGTCCGGTCAGGAAATGCCAGCCGTACGCGGCGCCGGGACGGCCGTAGCGCTTGAGGTAGTCCTGCTTTTTGGCGGCTGCGATGTCGGGCGTTTCCTGCGGATTGAA
>Ga0182024_10026355_pt1 | contig 10216 bp, 10 predicted proteins | sample P32metaG_FD_120480 | JGI IMG/M metagenome (GOLD analysis project Ga0182024, IMG submission 120480) | Permafrost microbial communities from Stordalen Mire, Sweden - P3-2 metaG (Illumina Assembly) | ecosystem: Environmental > Terrestrial > Soil > Wetlands > Permafrost | place: Sweden: Stordalen...
ATGAGATGTGCTGCTGCCAGTACCAAGGTCGTGCCCAGGGCAACCGCGAGCCATACGGTGGTCTTGGGGGCTGCCAGCAGCCAGACCAACTCCACCACCAAGAGCACCAGCCAGCCGACGGCGGCCCGAGTGGTCCAGTACCAGACCGCGACAGGACTCACCAGGTGGCGGGGTGGGCGCAGGGTCCTGGATGTCTCCTCCGCCTTGGTCACGGCAAGCCGGGGCCGGCAGGCGAGCGGCGGCGCCGATCGCGCATAGCGTCTCGGGTCATTGGGTGGCCAGCTTCAATCGGTCTCGGAGCAGACCCGGAACCGAGGCATCGCCCTGACTGGAGAGTCCAGCGTCAGACCGGCGGCCCCAGAGCCAGAGCAAGACCGGCTCGGGTTCGCCGCTCACCTCCGCCTCGGCACCGCCGTGCGGCGATGAGACGGTCACTGCCTCGGGCAGCAATTCCACCTCCCAGCTTCGCCCTCCGGTGCTGATCACGATGCGTTGGCCGCGGCAGCGGTCGTCAGGATCCTCGGACCAGTCGCCGGCCAGAAAGATCGCCAGCACCTCATCCACTCCATCGATGGCGAGAGCTGGGTCTACTGCGGTCAGCTGGTCCAGACTGATCTCGACGTCCACTCGGTGGATCACCGCCTCGTGTGCCATCCGACGATCCCAGAAGCCAACCGTTTGGTCGGGTGGCCACCAGGTCGCGGAGGGCGCTTGGGGGCCGCGCTCCCGGAACAGTGTCAGCAAGCGTTGGTGGGCATCCACCAGCCACTCCACCGGATCGCGCTCAGGGGCCCACTGCGGCGGCCACGGATCGGGCATCTTTTCCAGAAGGGTGCAGGCGATCTTGTGCTCGTAGACCTCGGCCAGGTGGGTGATTACGTTCTGCAGAGTCCAGCCTGGGCAAGGTGGCACCTCAGCGTTGAGATGGCCGTCGGCGACTACGGCGATGCGGTCGCCATCAGCGCGCACATGTTCCAAGAAGGTCGAGAACTCGATGGGGAGAGAATAAGCCGATCAGCCTCGAACGGCTGTCGGCTCTACGGCCGCAATCGCCTCAGCGACGGACCAGTCGGCGTCCCGATTCGTTCGAGGCCGGAGGATAGTCGAGGCCGTAGTACTTGAAGAGCTTCGCCTCTTCGTCCGGTGAAAGCTCGCCGCCCTTCTCAATGTGGGGGGCGTGGTGGATGGCCGACTCGGGGCGGGCCACCTCCAAATAACCCTGGCCCAAAGAGGCATTCTCGGTGGGCACAAACGTGAGATGGCTGCCGAATAGCCCGGTGTGCACGGTGACAAACACCGGTTGGTCGGTCTCGGAGTCGAAGTAGACGTCCTCCAATCGTCCGATCTTCTTGTGATCGGAATCGACGACCTCTTTCCCCTCCCACTCCCTGATGTTGTCAAGCTCGCCCACGCAGATCCTCCCAATCGGTGCGGCGGCGGCCGCCGCCCCTCGAACTCAGTCGCTGGGAACAGTACCTCGACCCGCTCTGCGCTCGCTACGAGCGGCGGGTGCAGAGCTGAGCTGGCTACGGCTAACCAACCACCCAGCGCAAGGAGGTGAGACCGCGGACCCTGCGGCCCTCTCCAGAGATATCCCCAACAACCTCTCAGTCGCAGCCAACCGCGCCTTGAGCATCCCGGCGCAGGCTGAGTCAGACGACCGTCAACAAGGAGGCAGCACCGATGACTGAGCAGATTCCCACCACGAGCCCAACCCGGCCAGAAGACCAGAAACTCAAGGCCCAAGCCCGCAGCTCTGATGCGCCGACACGCCAGCGTGCGCAGCGGCACCGGCGCTCCCGTGGCCGTTTCGGTGAGGAGGCTCTGCACTGGCGGGAACGGCCAGCGCTTGCCCTCCCAACCTCAGTTGAGGACCCCGAGACCACTCACCTCGAGTCTTCGCGGGATGGTCTGAGGTCGCTCCTCGCCGCCCTGGACGCGGCTCCCGGGCGTGGCTGGTCCGTTCCGGCGATCCGCCGGCGGCCGGTCATCCCCAGGGGCCCCGGACCCCCGAGCAGCGACTGAAGCTGGTTACGGAGATGGGCGGCTGAAGCGTCAGCTGTCCAAGACGGCGCCAGGGACTGCCCCGGCGCCGTCTCTGTTCGTAGGCCCACCGCTGCGCCCGCGTATCCTCGTTCTTGGTCGGACCAGTAGTGGGAGTGAGTGATGCCAACCGATATCGATGGCTATGGGTTTCCGGACGGCGATCGGACCATAGCCAGGCTCATAGCTGACCTTCGGGAAATGGATCGTGCCGGCATCGAGCGGGTAGCCCGGGGGTGGGACCGCGACGTCGGCGATGCGCACCTGGACCGGTTCCGGGCGGCTGAGCAGACCGCGATGGCGGAGCTGGAGAAGAGCAACCGCGTCGGTCAATGGGACGAGGTGCGGAAGTCGCTCTTCACTCTCACCGAGGGCAAAGCTGCGCTCGCTAGCTGGAAGTCAGAGCACGGCGACGCAGGTGCCAAAGCCGAACGGGCGGCGCTGGCGGCGGCGCTCGGCCTGGTGACCGGGCCTGTGCCCGGACACCGCGACCTGGCGGTGCTGCTCCAACCCATGGCCGAGGCTCTGCCCTGGCTCCTGGTCGACGCTCCGCCCTCCGACGCCGGGGAGTAGGCCGCCCACTGCCGAGGCCGGGGATTGGCGGAGCCTTCAGGCTGGCCATGGCTGGAAGTTGGACGGCCCGTCAATAGCCGAAGTCCCCAGTCGGCGAACTTTGACTTTGGCTAGGATCGTCGATGGAGCGACGGGAGTAGCAGTTGAAGACCTCCTGGGAGTGCTTGACGACCTCGTCCAAGGCTGAACCTTCGCTGACGGCGTTCGACCCGGCTGCGGTCTCGCCGGCTGCCATAGGTGCGCACCGCGGCGCTACCGCCACAGCCGCGGCGAACAGCTTGGCGGCATTCGAAGCCGCCATCCACCTGGGGGCGGAATTCATCGAGTTCGACGTCCGTCGCACCGGCGACCGAACCCTGATCGTCCTCCACGACGCCACCATTGGAGGCGAGCCGGTGGCGGCGCTCACCCGCGAGGCTATCTTTCAGAAATCGGGCGCACGACCGCCACTTCTGGCCGAGGTCCTCGAGCTGGCTGCTGGGCGCATCGGCCTCGATGTCGAACTCAAAGAGGATGGCTACGTGGCTGAGGTTGTGGACGAACTTCGATGCGGTTCGGAGCCGGAACGGGTCGTCTATACGTCCTTCCTGGATGCCGTAATCGAACAGGTGCGGAGCCACGAGCCCGCTGCCAAGACCGGCTTGATCCTGGGGCGGTCCTCGCCCACCACCTTACTTAAGACACGGCTCAGTGAGATCTTCCCAGTACAGCGTCTTCGTCGCTGCGGGGCTACTTTTGCTGTCCTCCACTTTCAGCTGGCAAAACTGGGCGCACTCCGCCGCACCCACGCCGCCGGTATCCCAACTTTGGTGTGGACCGTAAATGGCTCGAGCCGGTTGCGCCGATTTCTGTCCAACCCATTGGTCTACGGCGTGATCACCGACCAACCTGAGCAAGCTCTGGCTATCCGTGGCGGTCTGCGCCAATCTGCAGCGCCCGCCAACACCCCGGAGAGATGACTGGTGGCTCCCGTAATCGGTCCGCAGCCCCGGGAGAGGCGTCGGGCCGCGGTACATCTGGACGCGTAGGTTGGAGACGCCGACGCTGAAAGGCCAAGTTGGTCCTCAAGGGGGGAAGCAAAGAGCCACGCTGGCCGGGCCACCCCGTCGACGCATCGAGACTCCCGCTCTGGTCAAAGCCGTGGCGGGTCACGACAGGGTGCAGTGCGTTTGGCAGAACGAGGTTGGTGGACTCACCTTTGAGCTCAACAATCGTGCCAGGCGACGTTTTCTCAAGTGGGCTCCGGTGAGCAGTGGAATCGACATCGCCGCCGAGGTGGCTCGGCTCGCCTGGGCGGTGCACTTCACGCCGGTGCCGCGATACCTCGATAGTGGCCAGGACCACACGGGTGCCTGGCTGCTGACCGACCCGCTGCCTGGAAAGTCGGCCGTTAGCGAGCGCTGGATGCGTGAGCCCAGGCTGGCGGTGATCGCCATCGGGGAGGGGCTGCGGAGACTTCACGACGCGCTTCCAGTCGATGAGTGCCCATTCAGCTGGTCCGCCCCAGACCGTCTCAGCGACGCCCGGCAGCGGGCGGCGCTTGACCGAATCGATCCGGCGGCCTGGCATCTCGAGCACCGTGAGCTGACCATTGATCAGGCCCTCGATAAGCTCACCGACGTCCCCTCCTTGGACCGCGCCGTGGTCTGTCACGGCGATGCGTGCGCACCCAACACCATGCTGCGGGCGAACGGACGTTGGTCGGGACATGTCGACCTCGGCGCCATGGGCATTGCCGACCGGTGGGCCGACCTGGCCGTGGCTACCTGGAGCACCACCTGGAACTACGGACCGGGCTGGGAGCAGGAGCTGCTGGCGGCGTACGGGGTGGACCCGGACCCCGTGCGCACCGACTATTACAGGCTGCTATGGGATTTAGGCCCCTAGAACTGAGTTCGACCGCGACCTTCGGTTCCTGCAAGCTAGCCGCGGTCATCGTCCGTCGACCAATGTATCGGAGCCGGATCTAACCGTGTCTCAGGGGTCGCTAACTCACCGCGGCTGGTTGGAAGATCTCCCACATCGACGCGTAGGCGCCGCCCCTGGCTAACAGCTCCTCGTGGCTGCCGTCTTCGATGACACGCCCGTCGGCCAGCATAACGATGCGATCTGCAGTTCGCGCCGTTTGCAGGCGGTGGGCGATCAGGACGGTAGTCCGTCCGCTTGCGAGCCGACTCATCGCGGCGGCGACCCGGGCCTCCGTCGCCAGGTCGAGGTTGGAGGTGGCCTCGTCCAGGATGAGCACCTTGGGTGCAACCAACTGGGCTCTGGCCAGCGCAATCAACTGCCGTTGACCGGTGGACAGCGAACGTCCCCGCTCGGGCAGCTGATGGCGGTAGCCGTCGGGGAGCTCCTCGATGAAGTAGTCGGCGCCAACCGCCCGGGCGGCGGCTTCCACCTCGAGGTCGCTCGCCTCCGGTCGGCCATACGCAATGTTGTCCCGGATAGTGCCCGAGAAGAGGAACGGCTCCTGGGGCACGTAGCCCAGTGAGCGACGGTAATCCCCTGGCTCCATGCTGCGAATGTTTAGGCCATCTACAGTGACCCGGCCCAGCTGAGGATCGTAGAAGCGCACCAGCAGCTTGGCAAGGGTCGATTTGCCGGCACCGGTCTCACCGACCAGGGCCACGGTCTGGCCTGCCGGGATGTCGAGATCGATCCCCTTCAGGACGGCATCCGCATCGAACGCCACCGGGTTGTCGGTCCGCTGTCCGTGCTGTCTGCTGGGGTACCTGAAGTGGACATCTTGAAGGCTGAGCGCACCGCGGCGGATGTCGGCGCGGATCGGCTCTGGCGGTGAGGGAGTGAGGCTCTGACGAGCCATCAGTTCCCGGATGCGGCGCATCGAAGCGCCGGCCTGCTGCCAAGAATCGAAGACCTGGGAGAGCTGCTGGATGGGTGAGAAGAACATGTCGATGTAGAGGAGAAAGGCGATCAGGGCGCCGCTTGTGAGCTGCCCCCTGGCGATCAGATAGCCGCCGAAGCCGAGGATGACCGCATCGGCGGCGTCGGAAAGGAACTGCACAAACGGGAAGTAGGTCGATACGAGACGCTGGGCCGAGAGGCGCGCCTCCAGATAGCGGTTCCCGAGGAGATGGAACTCAGCCTTGCTGGCTTCTTCATGGCGGAAGGCCTGGGCCTCGCGAACGCCAGACAGGCTCTCTTGAAATTCTGCGTTGACGACGGCGATGCGCTCGCGGGCGCGATCGTAGATTCTCACCGCCCGACGACGGAAGATGGTGGTGGCGATGCCCAGGGGAATGATCACCGCGAGGGTGGCCACAGCGAGTCGCCAGTTGATGAAGATGAGCGCTACACCTACTCCCACGAAGGTGCAGACACTCACTACCGCGGTAAGCAGACCGCTTTCTAGCAGTGCCTCCAACGAGTCCACGTCGGTGGTCATGCGCGTCATAATTCGGCCGGCCATCTCTTCCTCGTAGTAGTCGATGGAGAGCCGCTGCAGCTGGGCAAAAATCTTGATCCGCAGTGCCAGCATTAGTCGCTCGGCGGTCCGCCCGGTAATAAATGTCTCGGCGATGGAGTCGACCAGATCGGCCAGGGTTATGACCAAGAAAATCAAGGTCGCCACCAAAATGACCGTCTCTGAGCCCGCCACGACGCCTTGGTCGATCCCCTTCTCGATTAGCAACGGTCCGGCCAGTCCCGCGAGCGCGTCCAGAATCACCAGGATCAGTCCCAGTACCAGGGGACGCTTGTACGACTTGATGAAGCCCCAGAGCGAGAACTCCTGGTCCGGTCGAGATTCGGCGTCGACGTCGATCCGGGCTTCGTCGCGGATCGGTCGGAGAGCCGCCACCTTGGCCAGCAACTCGGGAGTCGGCGCCAGCATGCTCCGCCAACCTCTACTGGTGCCTCCACCTCCCAGCCCCGCGCCCAGAGAGGCCCGAGTGCTGTAGTTCCTCGCACCGACTGGCCGGTTTCCGGCGGCCGGTTCCCCATTGCCTGGTCCCTGCCAGGGCGAGCGTGCCGGCGGCGCCGCCACGGTTCCGTCCACCAATCCGATCGCGAGGGAGCCGGTTTCAGGCGCGGGTCCCGCCAGCAGGTCGCGATAAAGGGAGCAGCGTGCCACCAATTCCTCATGCGTTCCCTGGTCGACGACGGCACCCTTGTCGACCACTACTACCCGATCGGCGAGTCCCAAGGTGGACTGGCGATGGGCGGCCAGGAGCGTCGTGCGTCCCCGCATGAGCTGACGCAATCCCTGGTGGATTGCCTGCTCAACTTTGGAGTCCACGGCACTCGTGGCGTCGTCGAGGATGAGTACCCGGGGATCGGTGAGTAAGGTGCGTGCCAGCGCGACTCGCTGACGCTGTCCGCCGGAGAGGCTGAGACCCCGCTCGCCAACGACGGTGTCGTATCCCGCGGGCAGCTTGACAATGAAGTCGTGCGCTTGGGCGACCTTGGCGGCTGCTTCCACTTCTTCCTGGGAGGCTTCTGGCCGGCCGTAAGCGATGTTCTCGCGTATGGTTTCAGAGAAGAGAAAGCTCTCCTCGAAGGCAACGCCAATCTGGCCGCGCAGTGAGCTCAGCGACACATCGCGGATGTCATGTCCGTCGATCAGCAGCGCGCCACGCTCGATGTCGTAGAAGCGCGGAATCAGAGCGACGGCGGTGGACTTTCCCGAGCCGGAGGGGCCCACCAGCGCCACCGTCTCACCAGGACTGACAGTCAGATCGAATGCCCGCAGAACCGGAGACTCGGGCTCGTAGCCAAAGCTCACCTGACGAAAATGAATTTCACCCGTGATTGCTGGTAGCGTGATCGCGTCCGTCCGGTCTTGAATGGCGGGTCGCGCGTCCAGGAGGTCGAAGATTCGCTCCATCCCGGCCCGCGCCTGCTGGGCGATGGTCAGCATGCCGGCGAGCATCCTGGCTGGCGACATCATCGAGGTTAGATAGGTCGAGAACGCCAGGAATGTGCCCAGGGTGATCTGGTGGTGCAGCGCCAACCAACCACCCAGGCCCAGTACCCCAACCTGGCCCAGCGTTGGTAGCGCCTGCAGCACCGGCTGATAGCGGGCCTGGAGGCGCACTGCCCGCATGTGCGACCCATAGAGTCGCTTGGCCGCGGCGGTCAGCCGCAGCAGCTCCCTCTGCTCTTGGCCGAAGGCCTTGACGATTCGGACCCCGTTGACGTCCTCATCGACTATCTGGGCAACTTCACCTTCCTTCTGCTGGCCGTCCCAGGTGGCGGGGAAAATCTGCGAGCGCATCCGGTACGAGACCAGCAGCAGGCTCGGTGCCACGATCAGGCTGATCACCGCCAACAGCGGCGAGAGCACCACCATGATCACCAGTGAGCTCACCAAGAGCAGGACGTTGCCACTGACATTGGGGAAGAACGCCAGCAACCCCTGCACCAAGGTGGAATCGGAGCTGGCACGGGAGACCAGCTGACCGGTGGGCATGCGGTCGTGGCTGGCGAAATCCAGCTCCATGAGGCGGTCGTACATGGCGTTGCGCAGGTCGTACTGCACGTCCAGCGCCACCCGCCCTCCTTGGTAGCGGCGCAGGTGCGCGGCAAGGAAGGTGAGGAGTCCGATGCCGATCAGCGCTCCCAGCCAGGGGGCCATTGGAGAACGGTGGTGGAGGATCACGTTGTCGAGGATCTGGCGGGCCACCAGCGGCGCTGCCGCCTGGCAGGCGCTGCCCACCACCGCGGCTCCCAGTGAGATCGTGATCGCCCGGCGGTGGGGTCGCAGATAAGGAATCAGGCGGCGCACCCAACCCGGAGGTCGCGTCTTCCAGGAAGGCAAACTCACGAACGGGTGTGGTCGACCGCCGCCGGCGGGTTCGCCTTGCTTTCGCGCGCCGTCTGCCGACGGTCAAGCGCAAGCGAGACGTCGCTGACGGCGGCCAGAATCGCTTGGGGATTTGTGGCGTGACGCAGCAGGTCGCCCAGCGCCACGCACATCAGCGACTCCGCAGATGTGAGCGCTTCTCTGCCTTTTGCAGTTATCTGGAGTCGGGTGGCGCGTCGGTCGGGGTCCAAGTCTGTGCGGGCGAGCAGACCCCTTGAGACCAACGACTCCACCGCAGCACTGATCGCGGGCTTGCCCAAGGCCAGTCGGCCCGCGAGCCGGGAGGCCCTGCCATCACCGGAGGACACCATTGCCAGGACCCGATAGTGGGAGAGACTCAGCTCTGCTGAGGCGCGTTCGAGAATCCGGGCCAAACGGCTGAGCGTTTCCACTGTGGGCCCGAGCTCGTGGCGAACGGGCTCCTGGTCATCTGGATCTGGGAGGGGCATCCTCACAGTCTAAACCCAGTGGTTCGATGATCGAACCACTGGGCTGGCCACCCCACCTCCCAGATCCCGGTTGGCTCAGAATCGCCTTGATGGCTACTCCCGTCGTTTTTTCATGGAGTGCCGGCAAGGATTCCGCCTACGGCCTCTGGACAATCCTTCAAGAGCCAGGCTACGAAGTGCGCGCGCTCCTAACCACTCTCACCGAAGGCTATGACCGGGTGAGCATGTCGGGGGTGAGGGAGGACCTTCTCGACCGCCAGGCCGAGAGGCTGGGACTGCCCCTGGTCAAGGTGTGGATCCCGCCTGCCTGCCCCAACGACGTCTATGAGAAGCGCATGTCTCAGGCATTCGCCCAAGAACCTCTCCGCAGCGTCGTGAAATTCGCCTTTGCCGACCTTTTTCTGGAAGACGTGCGCATTTACAGGGAAGAGCGCTTAGCGCAGGCCAAAAAGCAGGGCGTCTTTCCCCTCTGGGGTAGGAATACCGCAGCCCTGGCCCGCGATATGATCGCGGCTGGGATTCGGGCCACGGTGGTGTGCGTCGACCCCAAGGCACTGCCAGCCTCGTTCGCTGGCAGTGCCTTCGATGAGGGATTCCTGGAAGATCTGCCCGCCAGTGTCGATCCCTGTGGCGAGCGAGGCGAATTCCATACGTTCGTCTGGGACGCGCCGATGTATCGCAAGCCGATAGGCTGCCGGACAGGAGAGGTGGTGAACCGCGACGGCTTCATCTTCTGTGACGTGATCGCTGCCGATCGCGACCTCGACCACGGCCGTGTTGCCACACCCGTGCTGACCGATGAGAACGAAATGCTGCCTGGCACGCAGTGACGAGCGTGACGAGCAATTCCGCTCACGTCGAGCTTGGCGAGCATCCGCACACACCGCAGAAGCAAGCGGACTCGGCGTGAGCAACACCAGCCGCGCACAGGCCCGGTTCGATGACCTGACTCCGGACGGACAAGCGTTCACGTTTACTGGCCCGGTGGACGCCCTCGTGGCACGGCGTCCCGACGAAGTACTGCCAGTGCTCCGCGCGGTCGAGTCGGCGACCGCTGTCGGATGGTGGGCGGCGGGATACCTCGCCTACGAAGCCGCCACCGGGATGAATCCGAACCTGAGGACCAGGTCTGCCGGGATCGGCGAACCGCTGGCAGAGCTTCCGCTGGCCTGGTTTGGACTTTTTGCCGCTCCACGGACGGTGGAACCGCTGGCCCTCCCGCCTACGGTTGCCAGTAGCTACCAGGTCGGGCCATGGAGGTTTGCTCTCGATGTCGCCGCGTACCGCAACCACGTGGAGAGAATTCGCCAGCTGATTGAGTTGGGGG
>Ga0182024_10026356_pt1 | contig 10216 bp, 6 predicted proteins | sample P32metaG_FD_120480 | JGI IMG/M metagenome (GOLD analysis project Ga0182024, IMG submission 120480) | Permafrost microbial communities from Stordalen Mire, Sweden - P3-2 metaG (Illumina Assembly) | ecosystem: Environmental > Terrestrial > Soil > Wetlands > Permafrost | place: Sweden: Stordalen...
CAGATGGGAAGGAATTCGATCGAAAAGGGAAATAAAGATACCTGGACGGTGACTCCGAAGAGGATCGCGGCGCTGGAAGCAGCCGCTGCGAAAATGACCACGGCCGCCGGCGCGGGTCGCGGAGGACGCGGCGGACGCGGGGGCGGCGAGGTTCCGGCGGGAGGCGATACTCCGGGCGGCGGGCAAGGCGCGCGGACTGTGCCAAGCGAGCTTTATGCGAGCGTCTTACATGATCCGAAAATGCGCGATCCTCGCGGCTACATTATTCCATCCGATCAGACCGATTTCGCGACGGCCACCGAGTTCGTCAACGCGCTGCTCAAGAACGGCATCACGATTTTGAAATCGACCTCGACGTTTTCGGTCGCGGGCAAGAGTTATCCGTCGGGATCCTACATCGTCAAGACCGGGCAGGCGTTCCGGCCGCACGTCATGGATATGTTTGAGCCGCAGGACCACCCCAACGATTTCGCGTATCCCGGTGGTCCGCCGCGGCCGCCGTACGATATCACCGGATGGACGCTCGCATTCCAGATGGGCGTGAAATTCGACCGGATTCTCGATGCGTTCGACGGGCCGTTCACGAAAATCAACGGGATTCTGCCCGCGCCGCCGGCGTCGGTGACGGGTCCAACGTCGGGCGCCGCGGGATACCTGATCAGCCACCAGATCAACAATTCCTTCGTGCTGATCAATCGTTTATTGAAGGCCGGGGCCGAAGTGTACTGGCTGAATCAACCGGAGAGCGCGGGCGGTCAGGATTTGGGAACGGGCGCGATCTGGGTTCCGGCATCGGCGCCGGCGAAAACGGTGCTCGATACAGCGGCGAAACAATTCGGCGTTCCGGTTTACGCGATCGCCACTGCGCCCAAAGGTGAAGCGCTGAAGCTCAAACCGATCCGCATCGGTCTCTACGATCAGTACGGCGGCAGCATTCCCTCGGGCTGGACGCGATGGCTGTTCGAGCAGTACGAATTTCCGTTCCAGGTGGTGTATCCGCAAACGCTCGATGCGGGCGATTTGAAAAGCAAGTTCGACGTGCTGGTGTTCGCCGACGGCGCATTTCGCAGCGCGAGCGGTGGTGGTGGGCGCGGGGGTGGCGGGGGCGGGCGCGGTGGCGATCCGGAATCGATTCCCGAAGAATATCGCGCGACGACGGGGCGCATCAGCCTCGACAAAACCATGCCGCAGCTTAAGCGGTTCGTCGAATCGGGCGGATCGATTGTGACCATCGGAAGCTCGACCGGGATTGCGGAATCGCTGGGGTTGCCGGTGAAAAATTATCTGACCGAGAAAGGTCCCGACGGACGCGACCGCCAGCTCCCGCGCGAGAAATTTTACATTCCGGGATCGCTGCTCAAAGCGAATATCGACAATACCAATCCGCTCGCGTACGGAATGCCGAGCCAGGTGGACGTGTTCTACGACAACAGCCCGGTGTTTCGTTTGGAGCCGAACGCCGAGCTCAAGAAGACATCCGCAGTCGCGTGGTTCACCGGGTCTGAAACCCTGGATAGCGGATGGGCGTGGGGCCAGCAGTATTTGGACGGCGGAACGGCGGTTGCCGAAGCGAGCGTGGGCGAGGGACACGTGGTGATGCTCGGGCCGGAGGTCGCGTTCAGGGCGCAGCCGCACGCGACGTTCAAGCTGCTGTTCAACGGTCTGTATTACGGGAGCGCCAAGGAGGCGCCGATAAAATAATGCGAGCCGTTGCGCTCGGAATCGCAGCCGCGGGCTTGATCTGCTGCCAGGCGCGCGACTGGAACAAGCCGTTTCCGCCGCACAAAGTGATCGGCAACGTCTACTTTGTCGGAACCGGCGAGCTCGGATCGTTTCTGATCACCACGCCCGAAGGCCACGTACTGATCAACAGCGATTTTGAAAACACGGTTCCCTTCATCAAAGCAAACGTGGAGAAGCTGGGATTCAAATTCACCGATATCAAACTCCTGCTCGGCAGCCACGCGCACATCGATCACATGGAAGGCGACGCACTGGTCAAGGAGCTGACCGGCGCGAAGGTCATGGCGATGGAGCAGGACCTTCCGCTGCTCCTGAAACTCAAGCCGGGCGGCAAGGAGCATCCGGTTGATCGCGTATTGAAAGACGGCGACGAAGTGAAACTCGGCGGGACCACGCTGGTCGCCCATTTGACCGCCGGCCATACACCCGGCTGCACCACCTGGACGCTCAAGACGACCGAGGCCGGCAAGAGTTACGATGTGCTGATTTTGGGCAGCATCGGCGTGAATCCGGGATACATTCTGGTCAACAACAAGACCTATCCGCAGATCGCCGACGACTACGTTCGCAGCTTCAAGGTTCTCCGCGCGATGCATGTCGACGTTTTTCTCGCCTCGCACGGGAGTTTTTATGGCCTGAATGAGAAGTATCCGAGGCTTCTTAAGAATGAACCAGGGAAAGATGGCGAGAATCCGTTCATCGACCCGGCGGGTTTTCAGGCGCACATCGATCTCAAAGAGAAAGAGTTCTACGCGGAGCTTAAGAAGCAGAAAAAAGCCGAGTAGAGCCGGCTACGCTGGGCTCAAATGAAACTGCGTTGGACCGCCGCGGGGCCGGTTTTCGTCGCGATTTATTTTCTGACCCTCACCGGCCACGCAGTCTACACGTATTTCACGCCCGATGATTTCATGAATCTTTACCAGGCGTGGACCAAGCCGGTGGGCGAGCTCGTCAAGGCGAACCTGCTTTTCTTTCTGCCGTCGGAAATTCCCCGCCCCCTGGGCAGCGCGTGGTACCGGATCGTGTATGCGATCGCCGGTCTGCACCCCGCGCCCTACAAGATTTTCAATCTGGCAATCGTGGTCGCGAACATTTTTCTGACTTACGCGGTGGCGAGAAGGCTGGCGAAATCGCGCACGGCCGGAACGCTGGCCGCGCTGATGTCCTGCTATCACCCCCAAGCGATTAATTTGTATTTTGACACCGGATATATTTTCGACGTCCTGTGTTATTTCTTCTATTTCAGCGCGGCGATCGTGTATCTTCGGGCCCGCGGGGAGGATCGACTTCCAAGCTGGCGCAAGCTGGTTGCCATTTGCGTCTTATATATATGCGCACTGAATTCCAAGGAACTCGCCGTGACGTTTCCGGTATTTATCCTGCTTTACGAAGTCATTTATCATGGCAGGAAAGATTCGACGGCCTGGCGCCGGGGAGCCGGCATTCTGGCGACTGGCCTGATCACGCTCGCTGCGCTGATCGGCAAAATGCTCGCGACGGGGTCGCTGATGCACAGCAACCACATGTATCGACCGATTTTCACATGGCATCAGTTCATGCTGACCAGCGGCAGCTTCACCCGCAACCTCTTTCTCTGGCGGAATCCTTTCACTCCGACGATGCTGATTGCGCTCTGGTCTGCAATGCTTGTGATTGCCTGGCTCGCGCGGTCGCGAGCGCTGCGGTTTGCGTGGCTGTTCATTATGCTGAGCCCGCTGCCGGTCGCGTTTATCCCGCCGCGCGGCGTCTCGCAATACTACATCCCGATGTTCGGCTGGTCGCTATATGCGGCGGTGCTGCTCGACCTGGTCCTCGGCCTGGTGTTCCAATTCCCGCGCACAAATCATCATCGGTCGTTCCGCAATCGTACGCTGGCAGGAGCGGCGCTGGTGGTTATGCTCGCCGCCGTGGCCTATCGCCCGTGGCGATACTACCAAGGCTGGGACCCGTATGCGGTGCTGGTGGAGGCCGAAGTAAATCGATCGGTGGTAAACCAGTTGCACCGTTTAGAGCCGCGGCTTCCTCACGACGCCCGGCTGATGTTTCTGGACGATCCGATCGACGCCGATTGGTGGAACATGACGTTTATGGTGCATTTGAGCTATAGCGACCGGAGCATCGTCGTCGATCGGGTGAAGCGGATGGAACTGGAGGCGTCTCACGGCGGTCCCGCGGTACATATGGATCTGGCCTCTTACGATCATGTGTTCGATTGTCGCGGCGGGCATTTTATCGAACTCGCGCGCCCGTGGCGTCGCGCGGCGGCGCCCACCGTGGTCATTGGGGACGGCCGGCCGCATATCTTCCATTCAAACTGGACGCCGGTGACGCGCGACGATCCGGCTCGGCCGGACGAAGATGTGATCGTCCAGGCGGCGGATCTCGGCGCCACGGTTCCCTCAATTCCCGCCGGCGAGCCGTTTCCCAACAGCCCGCACGAGGAAGTGGTCGCCAGGGTCGAGGCGCGCGTCAACGGCGCCCCGGCCGCGGTACGGCTCAATATCGGATGGCCGGGGACGACGTTTTATCGCGTTGACATTCACGTTCCGCCCGCCACGGCGAAGGGCTTGTCGTGGATCGAAATCACAGCGGACGGCGTGGCGGGACCAGCCACCGAGTTTCCGGTGCATTAGGAGCCCTGCGGTCGCCGGCGGTCATTTTCTACCTGTAATTCTTACGTGAGACACGAATCCTTCGCGCGATTCGGCTGATTCTGCACGCGAATCGGGTTCGGCGCAAGACTTGCAGATGTACCGGTATGTCACGCCTAACAAATTTACGGACCATCATTTTTACGGGGACGATTGTTACGTGGACGGCGGTGGGGGCCGCGTGCCTCGTCGCGCAGGTTCCGAATCCTACGCAGCAACAGCCCGTAAACGCCGAACCGGGCGCGAGCGTGCCCATCTTCCGCATCGAAGTGATCGCGCGGACTACGCAGGCGGTGAACTATCTGCATCGCGGCGGCGAGACCACCATCGATTTTCAAGGCACGCCGCTGCTGCCGGGTGCGCACGGACGGGCGAAGGTCGAGAGCGTGCGGGGCGCGATTCACGTCAACGCGGAGATAAAGGACCTGTCGGCGCCAAGCAGCTTCGGACCTGAATACCTGACTTACGTGCTGTGGGCGATCTCGCCTGACGGCCGGCCGGTAAATCTCGGCGAGCTCACCTTGAACGACTACGGAAAGGGATCGACGACTAAGATCTCGGCGACCAGCGACATTCAAACCTTCGGCATGATCGTGACGGCCGAGCCATATTACGCGGTCACGCAACCGAGCGATGCGGTGGTGCTTGAAAACGTGGTGCGCCCGGATACGCGGGGCGTGATCGAGGCGATCAACGCCAAGTACGAGTTGCTGCCGCGTGGCATGTACTCGGATCAGGGCAGAGCGCGCGGCTTTGCGGCAGTACATGTCGGCAAGCACGATCCGTTTGAGCTGTACGAAGCGGAAAACGCGGTGCAGCTCGCTCGCGTGGCGGGAGCCGAACACTACGCATCCGACAGTTATCAGAAAGCCGACGCCGCGCTGCGCCAGGCGCTGCGCTATCAGGATCAGAAACGGGGCCAGATGCCGGTGATCACAATGGCTCGAGAAGCGGTGCTGCGAGCTGAAGACGCTCGCGTGATCGCGATTCGCGCGGAACAGAAAGAAGCGGACGCCAACGAGCGGCAGGCCGCGCTCGATCGCGAAAACGCGGCGCGCGAGAGGGCCCAGGCCGAGCAGATGCGGGCGGAGCAGGAAGCGCGGCAGCGGGCCGACGCGGATAACGCTCGCATGGCCGCCGAGCGGACCAAAGTGGAGGCGCTGACGGCGGCCGACGTCGCCGTACGCGAGCGCCAAGCCGCCGAGCAGGCCAAGCACGCCGCCGAGCAAGCCAAGAGTGCCGCCGAGCAAGCCACGCTTGAGGCGAACGCCGCGCGCGAAAACGCGGTCGCCCAACAGCGCGAGCTCGCCATCGAGGCAGACAAGGCGCGGACGGCCGCGGCGGAAGCCGACGCGCTCCGCCAGAAGGCCGAGCTCGATCGCACGCAGCTTCGCGAAGAGCTCTTAAATCAGTTCAACCAGGTTCTCGAGACCCGGGAGACCACTCGCGGGTTGATCGTCAACATGTCGGACGTGCTGTTCGACACGGCGCGCTACACGCTGAAGCCGGGCGCGAGGGAGAAGATGGCGAAGGTGGCGGGAATCATTCTCGGGCACCCCGGCTTGAGGATTGAAGTCGAAGGCTATACCGATAGCGTGGGCGGCGACGAATACAATCTGAAGCTGTCGGAAAATCGAGCCAACGCGGTGCGCGAATATCTGATCTCGCAGGGCATCAAGTCCGACGGGATTTCGGCCAAGGGTTTGGGCAAAGCCAATCCGGTGGCGGATAACGCGAACGCGGCGGGACGGCAGATGAATCGGCGCGTGCAACTGGTGGTTTCGGGCGAGATTCTGGGGACTAGCGTAAGCAGCATCCGGACCACGACGACCCTGCCGGCAGCCCGCGAGCACTAACCGCCAGAGTTGAGCGAAGTTAGCGCGCCGGCCATGGGTGCGCAACGGAGGAAATGAGGCGTCGCTAGATCGCTAGATCTCGCGACGCCTCGTGCGCGAAAGCAGCTCTTTCGCGCGGGCGATGGCCGCCTGCTCGGCTTCCTCCCGCGTCGCTGCGTTGGTTCTAGCCAGGCGAGCTCCCGGCGATACGTTATCCGCTTTACAGAAAAACTTCTCGCCGATTTTATAGCTGACCAGGTTCACGGGCCAGCCGTCGATGTCGATTCTGCGCTCGGAAAAGCCCTCGACCTTGAGGCCGGGAGTGTCCGGATTCGTGGCTTCGCTCATGGTCTTGTCTATCCGTGCGCCGATGCCGCGCCGCGTTCGACCGGCGCGCCTACCAGATTGCCCCACTCGGTCCACGATCCGTCGTAATTCTGCACGCGGTGGTAGCCGAGCAGGTACTTGAGCACAAACCAGGTGTGGCTCGACCGCTCGCCGATGCGGCAATACGCGATCACGGGCTTCGATCCGTCGACGCCCTCGCCCCCGTAGAGCGCCTTCAAATCGTCCGCGGATTTGAAGGTTCCGTCTTCGTTGCACGCCTTGCCCCACGGAATGCTGCGCGCATGCGGAATGTGGCCGCCGCGCTGGCAGGTTTCGGGCAATCCGGGAGGCGCCAGGATCTCGCCGGTGAACTCCTGCGGGCTGCGCACGTCGACCATGACGTGGGAGCGCCCTTGCATCGCGGCCTGCACCTGATCGAGAAACGCGCGGAGGGAGTTGTCGGGTCCGGTCGCCGCATACGTGCCGGCGGCGTAGTGGGGCGCTTCGGTCGAGACCTCGCGTCCATCGGCGAGCCATTTCTTGCGGCCGCCGTTCATGATGCGGACGTCGGCGTGGCCGTACATTTTCATCTGCCACACCGCCCAGGCCGCAAACCAGTTATTGTTGTCGCCGTACAGCACGACGATGGTGTCGTTGAAGATGCCGGACTCGCTCATGAGCTTTTCAAACTGATGCTTGGAGAGGATGTCGCGGCGCGTGGTGTCGCAGAGCTGCGTGTTCCAGGCCCAGGCGATCGCGCCGGACACGTGGCCTTCGTTATAGGCGTTAGTGTCGACATCCACTTCGACGACGCGCACGTTGGCGTCCTTGCTGTGCTGCGCAACCCAGTCGGTCGAGACCAGGGTTTCCGGATGAGCGTAATCTGCCATTATCGTTTGATCCTCTGGAGAGATTATAGCGGCTACCATTAGTAGATGGCGAAGGTTCGGATCACGATTCAGATCGATGAGGCGACGCTCGCGAGCGTCGATCAGGACGCCGCTCGGCTGTCAAAGTCTCGAAGCGAGTTGCTTCGGCACACCGTCGAGTCTCGATATCCGAATCGCGGACCGGTGAGTGAGGCGGAGCGGCTACGAATGATCAAGATCGTCAAGGAAATGATGTCTCGCCCGCCGACGCGCACTCAGGCTGACGCGGATCGTGAGCTGCGCGAGCTCCGTGAATCCAGGCGGCGCGGCTGGCGCAGGCCCAGCGACAACCGGTGATCTTATTCGACACATCGCTGCTCATCGACGCGCTGGCCAGCCCTCGCAGGTCGTTGCCCGATTTGTTACATGTGATGGATCACGGTGAGCGGCTGGTCCTTTGCTCGATCGTCGCATATGAATGGTCGCGCGGCCCTCGAAACGTTCAGGAGTTGGAGACTCAGGAAAAGTCGTTCCCCTGTGAATCGGCGATTCCATTCGAGGCTGCCGATGCCCAGCTGGCGGCGAAATTGTACCGCTCCGTGCGCAGGGCGCGATCGCGCGAAGTTGACATTGCCATCGCCGCATGTGCGATCAGTCATGAGTGTCAGGTTTGGACTTTGAATTCTTCGGACTTCGAGGATATTCCGGGTTTGCGGTTGTTCGATCCTAAGGTGTGAGGCGGTAGAGACGAACGACACCATCACCGCCCTCGGCGACGAATTGCCCGTCTGCCGAAAGCGCGGCGCAATTAGAGAAGTGACCGGTTTTCCATGACGCGATGATATGCCGGAACGAAAATCCCAAACCACTCGACGTTCAGTGTACCAGTCGAAGTCTTCCAGCCTGAAGTAATTGGAAAACGGGTGGCCAGCGAGTTCCGCGAGAACGTGGGAGGAAGATCCTCCCGCTTGGGTCAGTTCGTAATGGAGGAGAGCCTTGGGCAGCGTGCGCGGTTCGCCGTCTCTCAGCTTCCAGCAGTGGCTGCGACCCTTACCCTCGGCTTCATAGAAGCACCACGCCGTCCCTTGATCGATAAAGACCGGGCCGAATTCACCAGACGTTACCAGGGGATCCGAGCCGTCAAGGAGCACTCGTGCCGCATAATCGGCAATCGCGTGCTCAACCGCGTACCGGCTGACTACACGCCCCAACAATACCCACCCTTTTGTCGGCTCCGTGCCGGCGACACTCCACTTCCCGTCAATCGTCCAATGACCGGTCTCCTTGCATTCGAGATCGAGGACGGCTCCGTCGTTTCGAATAACGTGGAGCGAGTCGACCCACGAAGCGAGGGAAATCAAGACACGGTTCACGAACCGGGTCGGCCACGGAAAAACCTCGCACGAAGTCCCGTCCGCCAGCCGCAGGAGCGTCTGGCCGATTATAATCGCCGTGCCATTCGGCGACCACGCCAAAGCCGGACCGGCGCGGCCCTGCGGCCCGGGGCCTGTTGCAAGATCGTATTGTCGCAGGGCCTGGTTCGGCGACTGCACGCCTACTATCGCGAGGTGCGTGGAAGCGACCTTGTTCCGGAAATGCTGGATCTCAATCGCTAGCCGCTTACCATCCGGCGAGAACGCGAGCGCCGTGATGGGGTGATTCTTATCTTCCGCCCACCCGGCGGGCTCTTTGACGAAATCGCCTAGCTGGATCTCCCACACCTTCTCCATCCCGCCGTAAGCGAGCGGAATCAGCGCGAGGAATACCGCAGCGAGTTTCAAGCCAGATCGAACTTCTCGTGATGCAATTGTGCGTCGCTCTTGACGAGCACTGGACGGCGCAGCACTTCCTCCAGCTCTTCCAGATACTTATTCTGGTGCGACTTCAATACCTTCGCGACATCCGGGTGTACGCGCAGCATCACGTCCTTGCCCTCGACGCTCGAGGCCATCTTGCGAGCCTCGGTCAGGATCTCGCTCACCACCGTCTGCACGCTCTTGATGTAGCCCGCGCCGTCGCAGTGCGGGCACGGCGAGCACAGCGTCCGCTCGAGCGATTGCTTCACGCGCTTGCGCGTGATCGCGACTAGCCCGAAATCGTTGAACTGAAGAATTTTGTACGGCGCGCGATCGACGCGCATGGCTTCTTCAAGCGATTGCATCACCTTCTGCCGGTTCTTGCGCTCGTCCATATCGATGAAATCGATCACGATGATGCCGCCCAGATCGCGCAAGCGGACCTGCCGGACGATCTCCTTGATCGCCTCGGTATTGGTCTTGACGATGGTGTCTTCCAAACGATTCGACTTGCCCACGTATTTCCCGGTGTTCACGTCGATCGCCACCAGCGCTTCCGTCTGATTGATGACGATGTAGCCGCCCGATTTCAGCCAGACCTTCGGTCGCAGCGCCTTTTCAAGCTCGGCGGTCACGTTGAAGGCGTCGAAAATCGGCGCCTCGCGCGTATACAGCTTCACCTTGCCGACCAGCGCCGGCTGGAAGCGCTCGACAAAGCGGAGCACGCTCTCGTAGGCGTCTTCATTGTCGATCCAGATGGCCTTAAACGTATCGGCCAGTTGATCGCGCAGAATCCGCTGCACGATGTCGAGATCGTGATGCAGCAGCATCGGCGCGGGACGCTTCTCGGCCTTGTTGCGGATATCCATCCACAGGTTGTAGAGGAACGCCATGTCGCCGGCGATTTCCTCTTCGCTGCGTCCCTCGGCCGCGGTGCGCGTGATGAATCCGCCGAGCGGCCCCGGCCGGCGCCCTTGCAGAATGCGCTTCAGGCG
>Ga0182024_10026357_pt1 | contig 10216 bp, 6 predicted proteins | sample P32metaG_FD_120480 | JGI IMG/M metagenome (GOLD analysis project Ga0182024, IMG submission 120480) | Permafrost microbial communities from Stordalen Mire, Sweden - P3-2 metaG (Illumina Assembly) | ecosystem: Environmental > Terrestrial > Soil > Wetlands > Permafrost | place: Sweden: Stordalen...
AATTTGGCAAGTAATCAGGAATCAGAGCGACTCGTCTTCATCAATTGATTGGCGTCGGCGCAGGTCATGGCGCCTCCGGTCATCAGCGCGAACAGACCCTCCTCGCGCAGTTGCCGCGCCATCCGAAGCAGAAGACCAAGAGTCGCCCGCATCGGCCCGGAACCGAGGCTCACGCGCCTGACGCCGATTCATACGACAGTGGTGTAGCGACCCACATAGACCCCGAGTCATGCGGAGCCGCTCGCAAGATCCGCATCGAAGCGTTGACAGGGGAGCGTGCGGGCCGGGTATTCAGCCGCGTAAGAATATTCCTCCGGGACGCCGACGCTGTCGGAGCAAGCGGAAGGCCCCCATCGGGTGCACCGAAATCGCGAGGTGTGCCAGAGTCGCGCGCGATCACAAAAATAGCTGACAGATGCGATGTCCGTGACAAAGCCCAGGAACTCTCGTGAAAGAACTGAGGGAGCGAGCCGGCGAATCATGAACGAAGGCGAAGGATTAGGGAATACCGATTGCACGAAAATTGCACAGTCTCGACGATTTCCGGAGAGAACACAATCAAAACCGAGACTTTAGAGCGAGCGGGCCTATAAGCCGGATTCTGTGCCAGCGCGCGACTCGAAACCAGCAACCCGAAGATTACCGATCTCGCGATCGTGCGCTGCGGCGATCATTCCTCTGGGCCGCTGATCGCTCAGCGGCTCAAGCGGCCTACCCGAGGGTCATAACGGGCCGGGCCGACCCTCCCCTCCTATTTGGCCTTGCACCGCGCGGGGTTTGCCGTGCCGCAGACATCGCTGCCTGCGCGGTGGGCTCTTACCCCACCGTTTCACCCTTACCGATGCCGTGGCTTTGAAAGACCCGCCGAAGGTTTTGCCTCCGGCCGATCACCGAGCCTACCTGCACCGGCGGTTTGTTTTCTGTGGCACTGTCCGTAACCAAGCCGTCACCGGCTGGGCCCCCTGGCGTTACCAGGCGCGCTGCCCTACGGAGTCCGGACTTTCCTCCAGGTCCTCAGGCCTTACGGCGGAGAACCCAGCGATCGCCCAGCCCGCTCGCTGGATCACTATAACATGCGGAGGTATTGGCAAAGTCGCCCGCCGTCCGGCGAACTTGCTAGAACTTGTCTCATAAATGGTGTGGCGCCGAGATCAAGAGCTTCTTCAGGGGCTAAAGAGGTCTGTGTGATAACCGGGTTCAGAGTGGCTTCAGGGCCTGAAGGCCCAAGGAAAATGCAGGCTTTATGTCGGGGCTGAAGCCCCGACCCCCTAAAAAGCATTTATGAGATGGCTTCTAGGAAACTATCTCTTGCTCGGAGCTTTTCTTTGACCGTGCTCGCGCACGGCCGGCGGGTTTCTTCGGCGGATCGGGTGCTGGCTCTTCCGGGAGTTTGCCTTCGAGCAGCGCTTCGAGCTCATCTTCGTTGAGGATTCTGACGCCGAGCGATTGGGCTTTATCGAACTTCGAGCCGGGATCGCTGCCGACGACCACGTAATCCGTTTTCTTGGTGACCGTGTTCGACACCTTCCCGCCATGCGCGGCCACCAGAGCACCAGCCTCCTCGCGCGATTGGCGGGCCAATGCTCCCGTGAAGACGAACGACTTCCCTGCCAGGCGCGTTGAGCGCAGCGCCTGCCGCTCGTGCTTTGGATCGACGCCGGCGGCGCGCAGGCGGTCGATGATCTTGCGATTGACGCGCTCGGAAAAAAATTCGACGATGCTGGCGGCGACCTTGGGGCCGACTTCGGTTACCTGCGTCAAGTCTTCTTCGCTCGCATTGGCCAATGCTTCGAGCGAGCCGAAATGCCCAGCAAGCAACTGGGCGGTGCGTTCACCGACGAAGCGCATGCCTAGACCGTAGATCAGGCGCGCGAGGTGGTTCTTTTTGCTGGCCTCGATCTCCTCTAGCAGGTTCTGCGCCGATTTTTCGGCCATGCGATCGAGCGCGGCAACTTTTTCGAGATCCAGGTGATAGAGGTCGGCGAAATCCTTGACCATGCCGCTGTCCACCAGTTGGTCGACGATTTTCTCGCCCAGGCCGTCGATATTCATCGCGTGGCGGCTAGCGAAGTGAATTAGCGACTCTTTGCGTCGCGCTGGACAGGCCACGTTGATGCAGCGGTAGGCGACCTCGTCGGGCTCTTTGTGGACGCGGGTGCCGCAATCCGGGCAATCCTCCGGGACGTGCACGAGCCGCCTATTCTTTCCGCGCTCGACGACTTTCAGCACGTGCGGGATGACTTCGCCAGCTCGTTCGACCAGCACTTTATCGCCGACGGCCACACCAAGCCGCTCGACCTCGTCCATGTTGTGCAGCGTGGAGCGGCTGACCGTCACGCCGCCAATGTTGACCGACTCGAGCACAGCGAACGGCGTGAGAACGCCGGTGCGGCCGACGCTAAAGAGAATGTCATTGACCGTGGTGGTTTCCTGGCGCGCAGGGTATTTGTAAGCGATGGCCCAGCGCGGAGCCTTGGCCGTGAAGCCCAGCTCGAGCTGCAGCGGCACTTCATCGACCTTGACGACAATTCCATCGATCTCATAGGCCAGCTTTTCGCGTTTGCCGTCCCAGGCATCGCAATATTTCTCTACCTCTTCGATCGAGCGGCAAAGTTTCCAATCTTCCGAGGCCTTGAAGTGCAGCTTGGCAATCGCTTCGAGTGACTCCGAATGGCGCGGAAATGGGTAGCGGCCGCCGGCTAGCAGGTAATATCCGAAAAAATCGAGTCTCCGTGACGCGGTGATCGCCGGATCGAGGACCCGCACCGCTCCGGCGGCGGCGTTGCGCGGATTGGCGAAGCGCTTGCCTCCGTGCTCTTCCTGTTGGCGGTTCAATTCCTCGAAGGCCTTTCGCGGCATGATGATTTCGCCGCGCACCTCGAAATCGCCGCTCAGGCCCAGGCGCTTGCACTCCGCCAAATCGACCTGCAAAGGGATCGAACGAATCGTGCGCACGTTGTTGGTGACGTCTTCGCCGGTTGTGCCGTCGCCGCGGGTGACGCTGCGCAGCAATACGCCGCCCTCGTACACGAGGGAGATGCTCAACCCGTCGAACTTATGCTCGGCGATATAGTCCACGCGCTGGCGCCCGGTGAGTTCGTGCACGCGCCGGTCGAAATTGTCCAGTTCCTCATAGGAAAAGGCGTTGTCCAGGCTGAGCATCGGCGGCCGGTGCTGGCGCGTCTCGAAGCCCTTGCGCGGCGCGCCGCCCACGCGCTGGGTCGGGGAATCCGGCGTGACCAGCGCTGGATTCTGCGCCTCGAGCTGCTTGAGCTGGTTCATCCGGCGGTCGAACTCGGCGTCGGAAATAGTCGGTTGGTCGAGACCGTAATAGCGGTACTCGTGCTGGCGGATATCGTCGCGGAGCTTGGCGATTTTATCCCGCAGCTTGCTGTCTTCTTGGGAAGTGGACTTACCCGGCATCGGGCCTCGGAAGAGATAGGAGTCGCAGTCGCGGCGTATTATACAATGCTGAACGCCGACGACGCGCGCCTCAGGTCTTGCAGGCTCGACGAACTCTCTCGTGACGAAAGAAATCCGCAACGCCTTATTGCTGGTCAACCCGAATGCTGGCCGGGTGCGCGGCTCCTCGTCGAGCCAATGGGACCGCGTCCGCCGGATTCTCGAGCGCGATGGCATCGCAACCGATCTGGCGCTGACCGACGGACCGGGGGCGGCTACCGGAATCGCGCGCGAGGCCGTCGCGGCGGGCAGGCAGATGGTGATCGCCTGCGGCGGGGACGGCACGTTCAACGAAATCGTAAATGGTCTGGCCGGAAGCCGCGTGCCTCTGGCGCTGCTGCCCGCGGGCACCGCAAATGTGCTGGCCAAGGAGCTGGCCGTGCCGTGGAACGTCGAGCACGCGGCAGCGCTGGTGGCCGGCAGCCAGCACCGGCGGATCGCGTTGGGACTGGCCACCTGCGGCGATGGGAAGACGCCGCCGCGTCATTTTATTTCCGTGGGCGGCGCTGGACCGGACGGGGCGATCGTCCATGCCCTCAACCTCGGCCTCAAGCAGCGTGCCGGTATTCTCGCCTACTGGGCCGAGGGATTCCGGCAACTCGCCGCGTATTCGTTTCCCAGATTCCGCGTGACGGCGGGTGGAAAGCAGTTCGAGAGCACCATGGTCGTCGTCGGGCGAACCAAACACTACGGGGGCCCTTTCCAGATTACGACGGAAGCCGATCTCTACTCCGACGAGTTCGAAATGATGGTTTGCGCCAGCTCGAGTCGCCTGCGTTATTTCAGTTATATCGGACGTTTATCGCTGAGGCGCCTGCGGGGTGCCCGGCACTTGACGTTCCTCAAGGCTGATCGCATTTCCTGCGAGCCCCTGGATCGGGCTGCGGTTTTCACGCAAGTTGACGGCGAGCCGCTGGGGCGCCTGCCTGCGGAATTCCGCATCGTGCCGGACGCGCTGACGCTCGCTGTTCCCAACGGAAAGCCGCGGTAAGCTGAGGTTGCGCGGTCGAGCTAGCAGCAAAACGCCGTTACGCAGGCTTTTGTGGGTCGCGGTCGAGCAATAGGTGGATAGCCCCGTAGAGCGCAACAACACTGAGAATCGAAGCAAGAATGAAAGCTAGCTTGTGGGCGGCCAGCAAGCGCGTGGCACTCTGCCCATAGCGCACCGCGAAATACCCTTCCCCGTAGAATCGCACCCCTCGCGCGAGGATCAGCGCCACTAAAAAGGGACGCAGCGCCATTCCCAGCGCTCCGGCCGCGATGACGAAAAACTTGAACGGGGTCGGCGGCGGCAGCAGCGCCGCAACGAGGAGGCTTAAAAACCCGTAGCGCTCAATCCAATGCTGGACGCCCGCGGCGCGTTTGCCGGCGCGCTGGTGAAAGGCCGCCTCTTCGCCCTTGCGCGCGATCACGTACAACAAGACGCAGCCGATCACCGAGCCCAATGTCGACATCGAAGCGTAGTACAGCATCCGCGACGGCGCCAAAACTGACAAATCCATGAGCAGGAAGTCATTTACCGATGGGAATGGCAGAACCGTTGAATCCAGAAAAGCGATCAGGAACAAGCCTAGGCCGCCGCTCGAAGATACGGCCGCCTGCAACCAATGCGGAAGATGATATGCACCCATGATGACAATTGGCGAATGGAGCCGTCACGTAAGCCCCAAGCAGGTCTTCCCCCGTGCCAGGATTCTGGCTGGCGGAATTCTAGCAGAGCGTTCCCCCTCAAACTCCCCGAATCCACGCTCACTGCCTTAGGTCACGGCAACAAAGCGCCCAACATCAAACGCCCAGTACTCATGGTAAGACTGGGAACGTTGTGTTCTTGACCGGCGTCCAACGGCCTGCTATAAAATTGTGTCACCAATCTGTTTAGATCACGCCTAGTCGGATTCCTACGGATTTTCGGTGCGGAGGGTGCATGTCGGGTGCAGGGTGGGTCAGGTTCGTAACGGCGGTTGCAACCGCGTCCTTGGGCGCGGGCCACGCAAACTGGCGTAAGGGTTTTCTGTCACGGTTTGGTGTTTCAGGGTGGATGGATCGCGTGTCCTGTTTGGCGCGTCGCGGTACGAAAGCATTCGCGGTAGCGTCCGCTCTCCTTCTCGCAAGCGCGACGGCCGCCATGGCCCAAGCGGCTCCGGACACTGCTGGCGGCGAGGCTAGTCTCAAACTTCCAGATCTGTCGCAGGTGCGTTTCCTGGGCACGGATGGCCATACGTTGCTTCTCTACGGAATCCTTTTCTGCGTATTTGGCCTGCTGTTTGGCTTGACCATCTACCGGCGCCTCAAGAACCTCCCGGTTCATCGGTCCATGCGGGAGATCTCCGAACTCATCTACGAGACCTGCAAAACCTATCTCATCACCCAAGGCAAGTTCCTTCTTCTGCTCGAAACTTTCATCGCCGCCGTCATCGTCCTGTATTTCGGCGTGCTGCTGCATTACGAAGCCGTGCGCGTGGGTATCATCTTCCTGTTCAGCGTGCTGGGAATCGCCGGAAGCTACGGCGTTGCCTGGTTCGGTATTCGCGTCAATACCTTTGCGAACTCCCGAACGGCGTTTGCGTCTAGCCGGCAAGCCTTATCCCATTTACAAGATTCCCCTCGATGCGGGGATGAGTATCGGCATGATGCTCATCAGCGTGGAACTGCTGATGATGCTGCTGATCCTTCTGTTTATTCCGGGAGACTATGCCGGGCAATGCTTCATCGGGTTCGCCATCGGCGAATCGCTCGGCGCGGCGGCCCTGCGCATCGCCGGCGGCATTTTCACCAAGATCGCCGATATTGGCGCCGACTTGATGAAAATTGTTTTCAAGATCAAGGAAGATGACGCCCGCAATCCCGGCGTGATCGCCGACTGCACGGGCGACAATGCCGGAGATTCCGTGGGCCCCAGCGCGGACGGCTTCGAAACCTACGGGGTCACTGGCGTTGCACTGATCACCTTCATCCTGCTGGGCGTTAAAAATCCAACTGTGCAGGTACAGTTGCTGGTCTGGATTTTCGTGATGCGCATCGCCATGCTGGTCGCCAGCGCCACGGCGTTTTTCATCAATGGCGCGATTGCGAAAGCGCGATTCAGCCAAGCCAAAGAAATGAACTTTGAAGCGCCTCTCACCTCGCTGGTGTGGCTGACGTCGATCGTCTCGATCGCCATGACCTATGCGATCTCCGCCATCATCGTCCCGACCCTGGGTGGTGACAGCACGCAGTGGTGGAAGCTGGCGACGATCATCTCCTGCGGCACGCTGGCTGGCGCCGTCATTCCCGAACTGGTGAAGAGCTTCACGTCCACCGAATCGCGTCACGTGCGGGAGGTCGTGGCCTCGGCGCGCGAAGGAGGCGCATCGCTGGGCATTTTGTCCGGCTTCGTGGCCGGCAACTTCTCCTGCTACTACCTGGGACTAGCCATGGTGGCGCTGATGTCCATCGGCTATCTGGTGAGCCTGGGCGGACTCGGCAACCTGATGATTGCGGCGCCCGTGTTCGCGTTCGGCCTGGTGGCTTTTGGCTTCCTGGGCATGGGTCCGGTCACGATTGCCGTGGACTCCTACGGTCCGGTGACCGACAACGCGCAATCCGTCTACGAGCTTTCCTTAATCGAGCACATTCCGGGCATCCAGCAGGAGCTCAAGCGGGACTTCAATATGGACGTGCATTTCGAACGCGCCAAGGACTTGCTCGAGGAAAATGACGGCGCCGGCAACACCTTCAAAGCCACCGCGAAGCCCGTGCTGATCGGAACGGCCGTCGTCGGCGCCACCACCATGATCTTCTCGATCATCATGGCGCTGACCAACGGAATCACCGAGAACGTCGACAAGCTATCGCTGCTGCACGCGCCGTTTTTCCTGGGCCTGGTCACCGGCGGCGCCATGATCTATTGGTTCACCGGCGCCTCGACGCAGGCTGTCACCACCGGCGCCTACCGTGCCGTCGAATTCATCAAGGCCAATATCAAGCTGGAAGGCAGCGAAAGAGCGTCCGTTGCCGACAGCAAGAAGGTCGTTGAAATCTGCACGCTATACGCGCAGAAGGGCATGCTCAACATCTTCATCGCCGTGTTTTTTGCCACCCTGGCCTTTGCATTTGTCGAACCGTTTTTCTTCGTCGGCTACCTCATCTCGATCGCCATCTCCGGCCTCTACCAGGCCATCTTCATGGCCGACGCCGGAGCCGCCTGGGACAACGCCAAGAAGATCGTCGAGGTCGAACTCAAGCAGAAAGGCACTGAACTGCACGCCGCCACCGTGGTCGGAGACACCGTCGGCGATCCATTCAAGGACACTTCTTCCGTCGCGCTGAACCCGGTCATCAAGTTCACCACGCTCTTCGGCCTGCTGGCTGTCGAGCTTGCCGTGCGGCTGACCGCCGAAACCGGAGGAGTGCTGACGCGCGTACTGGCAGCGGTTTTCTTCCTGATCTCTTTCATCTTCGTCTACCGGTCGTTCTACAGCATGCGCATCCGGGCCGCGGAAGTCGCCAAAGAACCTATCCGGGCAGCCGCCGATTAGCGGCTGCTCCAGCCTTCACATTCCAGTGGGATGAGGCAGGCAGTGGCATCCCTCGGTCCGCAGAGTGGACCGAGGGACTTGCTGTTTTCCGTCGTCCGTCGCCTACGCCTTGATCAGTTTCGGAAACTTTCGCGGGTCATTCTCGAAGCCGGGGAAAACGGCGCCGAGGTCATGGGCGCCCATGTGCCCGGAGATCACTTCGCCTAGCACCGAGCGAAAGTCCGTAGTGAGCGTAAGGTCGCGGCCTTCGTTGAGCTGCTCGTTCGCCAGGCCGGGCCACTTGCCATAAACCTTGCCGCCCTTCACCGGCCCGCCCATTACCAGCATGCAATTGGCGTGGCCGTGGTCAGTGCCGCGGTTGCCGTTCTCACGCGCGGTGCGGCCAAATTCGGACATGGTAACGACCACAATGTCCTCCATGCGGTCGCCCATGTCTTGTGAGAAGGCCGCCATGGACTGGCCCAGATCGCGCAGCAAGTTCGACAGTTGGCCCTGCGCCCCGCCTTCATTCACGTGGTTGTCCCAGCCGCCCGTATCGACGAACGTAACCTCGAGGCCAATGTCGGACTTGTAGAGTTGCGCCACCTGTTGCATCGTCTGGCCCACGCGGCCGTTCGGATACATCGCGCCATTTTCCGGCTGCAATTTCGACGGATCGGCCTTGCGCAGCATGTCGATTGCTTCGAAGGTCTCCGTGCCGGTGCCGCGCAGCGCCTGGTCCACCGATTGCGCGTAAAGCGCCTCGAAGCCGCCTTCTATTGATGGCGACTGCGCGAACACGCGGAACTGCTTGATGTCTGGGAGAGCAATTGCCGGAGCTACGCCGCGCAAAGTAAGCGGCAGGTTCGCTCCCATCGCGACCGCGCGAAACGGCGATGCATCCGACTCGGGAGAATTTTGCAGCGTGCGATTGAGCCAGCCGTCATCGGTCGCCTTGGTGCCCGGCGTGCCGGACTCCATGTAGTCCTGCGCATCGAAATGCGAGCGCGTGGTGTCCGGCGAGCCCGCCGCATGCACGATGGCGAGCTGCTGCGACTTGAACAGCGGAACAAGAGGCGCCAGGCTCGGGTGCAAGCCAAAAAATCCGTCCAGGTCCAGCGCCGCGCCTTCCCCGCCCTGCCGCGGCTGCGGAATCGCAATGGTCGGCCGGATGCGGTAGTAGTTCGGCTCCGCGAAGGGCACCACGATATTCAGGCCATCGGCCGCTCCGCGCTGAAACAAAACCACGAGCCTCTTGCGGCTCGCTGCCGGCGTGGCCGCCACCGCCCGCCGCAGAAACGCCGGCACCGTGCTGATGCCAATTATGGCCACGCCGCCGCTCTTGATAAAAGCCCGTCGCGAAATCTTCATCGCATTTCTCCTTCTCTGGCCACTCGACAACCCCGCGCGAATTTTCCCACGTCCCCGCCGTTCAGCGCCGCTGAAACTCCGGTGCGCCCAGCACCAGTCCCGCCACCATCCCTTGATTCACTTGCTTCACCGGATCGTCCAACTTGGCTTGCAGAATCTGCGGATCGCTCATTTGTTTCTCGAGCGTCGCGCGCGTCTCCGGAGACACCTCACCTGACAACAGCGCCGCAATCGCCTGCTCCAGCACCGCCTGCGGATCCTGCCCCGCGCTGGTGCCCAGCGCAGTTGCAATATCCACCTGCGTCCCGCGCATGCGCCCGCCCGCCAGCGTCAGAGAATAGTTCAGCCGGTTCAGCAGCGCGCCCGTGTTCACCCAATCCGCGGCCTTGTCGGAGTAGCCGGTCGGCGGCTGGCACTGGTAGAGCGGCTCGCCGATGCGCGCCGTCCACTGCACCATGGGCAAGGGCACGCTCACGTCTGCGCCCACGGCGCGCGCACCGGACGCTACCAGCTCGAGCGGCGTCTTGATCTTGGCGCGATAGACGTTCTTCGACCAGAACTCCGGCGAATAAATCATCGTGTGCAGCACCGCACGAATATCCCCATCGGTTGAAAGATACGTCTGGCTCATGCGCTCGACCAGCGCCTCCGGCGGATTGTCGGAGACAAAGTGTTGCGCGATTTCGAACGAAAGGTGATGCGCCGTGTGCGGATCGCGCGACAGAATGTCCAGCACTTCCTCTCCGTCCTTCATGCCGCCCGCATCGATCTTGTGGCCCAGCACCATCTTCGGCTTGTCGTCATGCAAGCGATCGTTGAAGACGAACTGCGGATCCTTCTGCGGCGTGCGGATGGTCCAGCCGGTGAAGGCGCGAGCCACTTCCGTG
>Ga0182024_10026358_pt1 | contig 10215 bp, 11 predicted proteins | sample P32metaG_FD_120480 | JGI IMG/M metagenome (GOLD analysis project Ga0182024, IMG submission 120480) | Permafrost microbial communities from Stordalen Mire, Sweden - P3-2 metaG (Illumina Assembly) | ecosystem: Environmental > Terrestrial > Soil > Wetlands > Permafrost | place: Sweden: Stordalen...
ATCCCAACATGACCGCACCGACCAATGCTGCGTACGTGAAGAAAGTCCTTGCCAACTCGGAGCCGTCCACACATGGCCCTGAACGTCGTTTGCTGCGAGACAGCAACATGTCTGGAGTTGGGGACAAAGCGGAAGTGACCGGCCTGCGCTCGAAATGGCGCTGATGACCCTGAGCGAGCATTCAACGTTTCTTGTTCTCATACTCTCAGCACCGTAATCTTGCTCGAGGGCCGGAGAACTCATCAGCGGAACCAGAAGATATGCTCTGCGGAAATGGCGGCTCTTTCGAGATACGGCGCTCGATGACTCAATGCACGACTTTGATCACGGACACCGAGTCTTGGACGCGATTTATCGCGTGAGATATTACTTTAAGTCCAAGATTCGATTTGTCCCAACAAGCCGCGCAGGACTAGCCCACTTTCTGTCGCGCGCTCTGCCGGGAGACGGGCTTAGCGGGCAGCTTCCTTACCCTTCTTGCCGGTGATGGGGAAGCAGCATTTCCTCTGCCCCGCAATTCGCTTCGGCCCAACACATATTCGCGCCAACGGGCGCGGAAGACGCAGGAAATCGCAACGACCAGCACCGCTGAACGGATCGTTCTTGCCTCGCGGCCGATTGGGGAACCGACATTAGATAATTTTCGCTTGGAAGAACTTCCAATATCACAGCCCGGTCCGGGTCGGCTGCGCGGTCGCCTCAGCCAGGCATAGAACCCACCCCGCGAGTCACCGAGCGCCCACAAGGCCCTTCGTCCCCTAGATCACCCGCACCATTGAAGCCGTCAGTGTAGCCCGGGGCGGCCGGCGCGATTAACCGTTCGTTAACCTTACATACGCAGATTGTTAACCAATAAGAATCATCGACCTCGGAGAGGCAAGGTGTTGAGCATCGTACGCCAACGCAATTCCCTGATGTTTCGGCCGCGCTCCTACATGGCGCTCGCCATCACACCGAAACCTCCCGTCGTAGACTGGCTCGGCGAAATTGACGCCCAGTTGGAGCGTTCCGAGAGCTTTTTCGCCGGTCAGCACGTGGCACTCGATCTATCGGCCGTCAACCTCAGCCCGGCCGCCATCGCCGAGCTTGTTGTCAATCTCGAAGAACGCAACATCCGAGTTCTCGGCATCGAAGGAATTGATCCGGCCAAATGGCAAGCGGGACTACCGCCGATCCTTCGTGGTGGCCGTGCCAATGGTACCTCGCAACCGTCCGGTGGAATCGCCCGCGCCACGCCGGCTGCCGCGGCCGCCGTCACTGATCCGCAGAAGCATCAACCGGCATCACTCATGATTCGGGATCCGGTACGCTCGGGGCAATCCATCGTCTTCACCGACGGGGATGTAACCGTTCTCGGCTCGGTCGGATCGGGCGCTGAAATCATCGCCGGCGGATCGATCCATATTTATGGCGCGCTCCGCGGCCGGGCCCGGGCTGGCGCCACCGGTAATACTAGCGCGCGCATCTTTTGCCATCGGGTCGAGGCCGAGCTTCTAGCCATCGACTCTTGCTACATCACGGCCGACGACATCGAGGACCGCCTGCGATGCCAGCCCGCTCAGGCATGGCTCGAGGACGGCACGATGCAAATTTCGGCGATGAACTGAGACAACGAAAGGTCGTAACTATGGCGCAGGTTTTGGTCGTGACATCAGGCAAAGGCGGCGTTGGCAAGACGACGTCGACCGCCTCCCTCGGTGCCGCTCTCGCCCGAGATGGCGCGAAAGTCGCCGTCATCGATTTCGATGTGGGGCTGCGTAATCTCGACTTGGTATTGGGCGCCGAGCGGCGGGTGGTCTTTGATCTGATCAACGTCATCAACGGCGTCGCAAAACTTTCGCAAGCGCTCATTCGCGACAAGCGCCTAGAGACGTTGTACCTCCTGCCAGCCTCGCAGACCCGCGACAAGGATGCGCTGAGCGAAGAGGGAGTCGCAAAAGTCATCGAGGAACTGCGGACGAAATTCGACTGGATCATTTGCGACAGTCCTGCCGGGATCGAACGCGGCGCCATGCTGGCGATGCGCTACGCCGATGCAGCGATCATCGTCACCAATCCCGAGGTCTCCTCCGTGCGCGATTCCGACCGCATCATCGGACTGCTCGATTCCAAGACGCGCAAGGCGGAGCGTGGCGAGCGCGTCGAAAAGCACGTGCTGATCACACGCTACAATTCGGTACGCGCCGCGCGCGGCGAAATGCTGTCGATCAACGACGTGCTCGAAATCCTGTCGACCCCGCTGTTGGGTATCATTCCTGAAAGCCAAGAGGTCCTGCGCGCTTCCAATGTCGGATCGCCAGTGACACTGAACAACCCGTTGAGCGCCCCCGCCCGCGCCTACTTCGATGCCGCACGCCGGCTCAAGGGCGAGTCTGTTCCAATGGTTGTTCCCAGCGAAGGAAGAGGCATTTTCAACAAACTGTTCGCACGGAAGGCAGCATGAGATTATTCCATCTCTTTCGGCGCGGCTCCGCGCCCATCGCGCGCGAACGGCTGCAAATCCTGCTGGCGCACGAGCGCGTCGCCTGCAGCCACCCCGATTTGCTCGGCATTCTCCGCGAGGAGATTATTGCCGTCATCGGCCGGCATGTCTCGTTCGAGCCCGACAAGGTGCAGATCAAGATGGATCGCGGCAAGTCGGTGTCGACGCTCGCAGTCGACATCGAGATTCCAAACCTCGATCAAATGTCTGGCCTCGTCCCGCGTTATAATCAGCCAACCGCCAGACCGGATAATAGCGTGTTCGGAATGGAGGGATCGGAGATCTGATGCGCACCATTGCGTTTCTGACGCAAAAGGGAGGTGCGGGAAAAACCACCCTGGCTGCATCGCTCGCGGTTGCCGCGGCACAGGCGGGCGAAAAGGTGATCGCGCTCGACCTTGACCCTCAGGCGTCGCTATTTCGCTGGGGCAAACGCCGCGACGCCGCGAATGCCCCGTTCAAGGTCATGATCGAGCTGCTCGAAGGCGAACGCCTGCCCAGGCTGCGTTCGATCGTCGAGGGTCTCGCCAGCGTTGGATTTACGCTAGCGATCTTCGATACCGCCGGTTCCGATCTCGGTGCCGCCCGCTTCGTGACCGAGGCCGCGGACCTTTGCCTTCTGCCGACGCGTCCGACCTGCCTTGATGTTGACGCGACGGCTGCGACTTTTCGCGCCGTCTTTCTGGCAAAGCGCAAGGCCGCGTTTGTCCTCAACCAATGCCCACCGACGTACCGGAGCTCGCGGATAAGCGACTCGGCCAAAGGCTTGATGCACCTCGGCGTTTTGGCGGAGCCGATGCTCTACGCGCGCATGGACTTTCAGGACGCCATCGGGGCGGGTCTCGGCGTTACCGAGTTCGCGCGCGGCGGCCGGGCCGCACAGGAAACCGAGGCTCTCTGGAGCTGGGCTCGCGCCCAGTTCGACAGAGCCCGATATGAAACGTCCGCCGATAAGCCCGCATTACGGCGGGCGGCCGCTTAAGGGGGACCGAGCCGGTCCTTTCCTACAACTGGCGCCGGACGAAAAAGCGAGGTTTGTAGGAGTCTCTCAATCGCGCCGGAATTCGAGACTCCCAGGCGGCCGCGACGCGAATATTTGACGCATCCGCGCCCAACGCACGCACGGGTGTCCTTGCGTACCAATAATGCGGCTGCATATCGACAGATCCTTGTAGAACTCGTGAATCTCTTGGTATCCGTTGCCGCGTTGACTGAGCCGCGCCGGCAGGATGACCTGATGGGAACAAGCCCCGGTCAATGCCCGCTGGTGACAGCTCGCCCTTGCGTCGCATTTCCGAACCTTCGCTTGAATGCCGAGGCGTCGTCCAAAGTTCGAAAGCAATATCTGACCGTGTTTTCCGGCAGGTCGACGTACATATCCCACTGGAATTCGCGGCCTTCCAGCCAGTCCAGCACGTCCATCGCGTCCTCGTCGAAGGGCAGCGCGATCTGATACGGAAAATCCCGGTTGATTTCGAGGATGACGCTCATGGCCAATTGAGAACGAATAGGGAACGATAGTCAATGGAGCGAGGTTTAGAGGGTTTTTCGCCAAGGAGCACCAGATGTCGTCACCGCCTCTTGGCGAGCTTACGACGTTCTCCGCCTAGTCGAATCTCCTCCCCTGAGTCATTAGCTGCGACCCGCGGCAGCACGAATTGGAGATCACTTTTCTGGCGGAAGTATCTCTTGAACACAGACCTGATCGATCAAATGCTCCCGCCGTAGATCGGTCAGATGTGCTCTTTTCTCGTCATTCGTTAGGTGCGCGCCAATGCCTTGGGTCATCACCATGACGAGAGTGCGATCATTCATATCAAGCCAGTAGGAACGGCGGACGAGCTTATCGGCGCCGTCCCGTACGAATGGACTGCCTACGTTCTCGCTCAGGTCCGGCTGGTAGAATTTAGTCATAGAACACCTAGCCATACCCTTTCGACGTAATTAGTGCAGCCGTAGACGCCGCTCTCCGCAGAGTGTTCGCTTCAGCGGTGGAGGTTATAGCAAGTTGGTCACTCCCGAACTATTTTCCGTCAGGAAGGGCTCTCGATTACCGACGTGACATCGGCTGCTGCGCCGCCGAGTCTACGGGTCGCAAGCCATCGCAGCGGTCAAAAAGGCTGGACTTCGCATCATAGGCATTCGGCCTGGGGCACAGTCACTGTCTATGAGGGCGGAAGACTGCGCTAAGGTAGCCGCTGATTTCAATCCAAACTCACTCTATGGGATAAAATTATGACAACCAGCACACATAGCCATCACGGATACAAACTTGTGCTTCACCACGAGAGCGATGAACGTTATCAGGTCATGATTTTCGATCCCAACGGTAAGCGGATCGCCAAAACTGCCATGCACCTGGAGCGACAGGGCGCTCTTACTGAGGCGACAACACACGTCGATCACCTTCTCGCGCAACGACCGGCCCCGTGAGGCGTGCTCGTTTTTGCGTTTTATGGCCCGCGACGAACAGTGTTACGCCCCTTGCTCTTAATGTTGTTATCTTTGATGCCTGGGCTCCGCCAGTCCGGTAGTCGCGGAGGGACCGGGCGACGGATTCACGTTGCAGGAACCGCGATTGCCACTCGCTATACTCGCCAAGCACTCTTGGGCTGTGCGGTATTGGCAATCCCAATATATGTCGTCGCCAAATCTCATGACACACCAAGGGGCATTTCCGGCAGAAGCCCGACTGGCTGGAACGCCAAAACACATTCCTGCCGCCAAGACGGAGACCACAATAATCATTCTCGTAATGGCGTTCACCACGATAGTTCCTCCTTGGCGTCGGCACGGCTCACCTGCGGAAATAACACCGGTCCGCGTGAATTATTCCAGGCGCAGCAGTGAATGAGACCCGCAAGTCAACGTGGGCCAAGGGGCGCCTTCCGTACGAAGGTGCGGGACACAAGCATGGAGTAGCGAAAAGTGCTCGTCGCAAGGAACAAAGAATGACGGTATTTTTGGCGGTATGTCAGTTTTTCATATTGACGTGACCGATTGACATTATTTGTCTTTTTTTAAAAACGTGACCGTTAGTTCCCCAGCCAGCCATTTCCGGTGTGCGCGGCGACATCTTCCCATACGGACCGGCGATGTCGGCAGAAGCTCCCCTCCCGCTGCTTGCGAAGATCGATCTGCACGGCTACCGGCCTGCCGACTTCATCGGGCTGCCGATGGCCACGATCGTCCAGCAGGCGTGGGAAATTGGCGCGGCACGGCTGCGTTTCGTTCACGGGCATGGCCGCGCGCGCGGCAAGTCGCCTGGATTTTACAACACCCGCACCGGTTATTTCGGCCTGCGCATCCGCCGCGAGCTGCGGCACAATCGCATTCTGCGCCAATGGATCATGTATACGACGCTCGACTGCGGCGATTGGGGCACAACCACGGTCGGACTGAAAGCCAACCCTCACCCCGCGGAGCGCGCTCGATCTCACCGTGCTACCGCCGCCGAGCTATCCAGACGAAAGGCGCGGTCGGTGATGCGGGATGATTTGCTGTGATGCCCTATTTGGCCACGAACGCCTGGGCCCTCGCGGCCTCGATCAGCCGAGCAGCCTGACGCCGACAACGACGAGGACGGCAGCCAACGCAAAACGCACCACGGCGTCCCGCGCGCGACTCGAGAGATAGCTGCCGACAATGATGCCCGGCAGCGATCCGATCAAAAGCGTCAGCAGCAATCGCCAGTCGATCGTGCCCAAATACCAGTGACCCGCGCCCGCAAGGAGCGTCAACGGCACCGCATGGGCGATATCCGAGCCGACAATGCGGCCGGGCGGCATTTTGGGATACAGGAACAGCAGCACGGTCACGCCGATGGCGCCGGCGCCGACTGACGTCGTGGTGACCAAAACGCCCATCACCAGCCCAAGCACGATGGTGGCAGTCGCTGCGGTGCGACTGCCGAAGTCGCCCAGGCTGTCGGCGTAGCGCTCGCGAACGCTCTTGCCTGCAATCAGAAAAAGCGCGGTAACAAGCAGAAGCCCGCCGAGCGTGAGGCTGACGGCATGCTGCGCCGCGGCGCCTCCGATATCGAAGAATGAAAGCACGACCAGGCTCGCTATCGTCGCCGGCACGCTGCCGATCGCAAGCAATCCGACGATAGGCCAGTCGATCGTTCGCGCGGCGGCGTGGACGATCGTGCCGACCGTCTTGGTTGACGCAGCAAACAGCAGGTCGGTGCCGACCGCCGTGGTGGGATGAATGCCGAACAGGAGAATGAGTAGAGGCGTCATCAACGAGCCGCCGCCGACGCCGGTCATGCCCACCAGCAAGCCGACGCAAAAGCCGGATATCGCATGGAGAGAATCGGGGAACATTTAATTTCGCATGGCCTGGTCGCCTAGCAGCCCGCGTCTAACGGACGCCATTCGAGGCCGTCAGCTCTCTGTTGTGGATGCCGCATTCGGTCTTCGCTAGACCGCTCCATCGACCGTCGCGGGCCGATGCTCCCGCGGCCGATCGCGCGGTGCAGGGAATGCAGCCGACGGAGCTAAAGCCCAACGCCTCAAAGGGATGGCGCGGCAGGCGCGCTTTCGCGAAAACTGCATTCAACTCGGCGCTGGACAGCCGCGCCAGCGGATTGAACTTAAGGCGACGGCCTTCGGCCTCGACAACGGCAAGCCCTGACCGCTCGCCACCATGAAAACGCTTGCGTCCGCTGATCCAGCCGTCGAATGCTGCAAGATCGCGCGCCAGCGGAACAACCTTGCGCAGCGCGCAGCAAACATTGCGATCGTGGAAACAGAGATCGCGCTTCGGATCGCGCAGCGTCAGTTCGCTTGGCGACGGCGTAATGATGCGAAGATCGGTCAAACCAAGATGGGCGGCAAGCGCGTCTCTGTAGGCGAGCGTTTTCTTGAAAAGCCACTGCGTATCGAGGAACAGCACCGGCAGCGAGCGATCAATATCGGCGACGAATTTCAGCAGCACCGCGGACTCGGTGCCGAACGACGAAACAACGGCCAGCCGACCGGGCATGGCCTTCGCCGCCGCCTCTATGATCTGATGAGGTGCCGCTGCGGCCAAGCAATCAGCGAGTGCCTCCGCGTCGTGTAGCGCCGCGGCCTCGTCGCCTAATCGTTCTCGTTCCTGAGGTGCCAACATCTACGTGCGATTTTGAGTGTATTCCATGCTCGGTCTTATAGTGGCGCGGCGTGAGAAAGTGTTTCCATTATGCGGGGGATTGAGTATCAATCATTCGTTCAACGGCTCACCTGACGACAGTATTCATCTGAGGCTGCATGGGGCGGGCTCCGGGGAATTACGCATGCGCTGGCGGCTCGTTGTTTTTGTTGTCTACCTGTTGCTCGTCGGCGTCGTCGGGACGCGCGCGGACAATGCGTTTCTCCAGGAACCGCTGCGCATCCTGCTGCCAAGCGATCTCGGCACCCTCGAAGCCCTGCTGGTGCGGCCGAACGCGCCGGGCCGCTATCCGCTGGCGCTCATCGCCCACGGCTCGCCGCGCTCCGCCGCCGAACGGCCGGACGTGACGCCGCTCGCCATGCTGCCGCAGGCGCTCGAATTCGCCTGCCGCGGCTGGGCGGCGCTGATCGTGATGCGCCGCGGCTACGGCAATTCCGATGGTGGCTGGGCGGAAACTTTCGGTCCTTGCGGCAATCCGAATTACATCGCGGCCGGAACCGCCGGCGCAGCCGACCTGAAATTGGCGCTGGAATTCGTCTCGCACCGTCCGGACATTGACCCGTCGCGCATGATCGCGGTCGGCGTATCGGCCGGCGGCTTCGCTACCGTCGCGCTCACCGCCGATCCGCCGCCGGGGCTTGTCGCCGCCATCAGTTTTGCCGGCGGCCGCGGCTCAATGCAGGACGGCCAGGATTGCCGCTCCGACAAGCTCGTCGCCGCGTTCCGCGCCTTCGGCGCGCGCTCGCGCATTCCGATGCTCTGGGTCTATGCCGCCAACGATTATTTCTTTGGACCCGATCTGGCGAAGGAACTCGACGCTACGTTCACCGGCGCGGGCGGCAACGTCACTTTCGTCGCCGCCCCCGCGTTCGGCAATGACGGCCACGGGCTGTTTTCGCCGGCCGGCATTCCGCTATGGACGCCCTACGTCGACGCATTCTTACAGAAGCAAAATCTGAAACTGCGCGAGACGCCCCTGCCCTTGCCGGTCCCGGACCTCGCTGCGCCGCCGCAGCTCGGGGTCAGCGGACGGAGCGCGCTCGCAACTTACGCAATCGATGCACCGCACAAAGCCTTTGCGGTAGCGCCCGACGGCGCATTCGGCTGGAAGTCCGGCGCGCGGACCACGGAGAAGACGCGCGCCGGAGCGCTGAAATTCTGCCAGCAGCACGCGCAGCATTGCGACGTCAAATTTATCGACGATGCTGAGGTAAGACACTGAGCGCGCCGAGCGGTAGACTGCTCGTGCGGTGAAATTCGCGGCCGATCGACGCTAATAAGACGTTGGCGCGGGGCGCCAGAAGCGATCAGCTCCGCGCGTGGCTACCATTAGGAATGCAAAAACGCCCCACCGGCCGAACCAAGCGGGGCGGATGAGATGAAAGCGCGGCAAGATCGGATGCGGCCATTTTGCAATTCGCCGCTCAGCTCTTTCTCGCCGCCGGCCGCGCGCGACGCGGCGCGGACACAGCCGTACGCGGCCGCGTCAGACGGCAGCCTTTTCCGGAGCGATCGAAAAGCCCGAAATAGTGTTGTCGGGCATTTCAGTTTTCAATCGCGGAAACACGTGACGGGCAAAATTTCTGATGCTGCGGACAGTTTCGTCGTGCTCGAGAAAGCCCGCTTGGCCCATGATCAGGAGGTGTCCGAAGCCGCCGACGTGATCGTACATTTTCCGGATCTGCGCATAGACCTGATCCGGCGTTCCGGCCATCATCAGCCCGGCATTGATCACCCCGTCGACCGTCGCCCCGGCGGAGAAATTGGCGTGCTGATCGCCGACATCGCCGCGCAGGATGCGGGCGAAGGCTTGCGGCGGCGCATATCCCGGCGGGAAGGAGAAGTGCTGCGGCACTTTGTTAGCCCGGATGTACCACATGATTTTTTCCGCGCCCGCACGCGCTTCGGCTTCGCTTTCGCCGACATAGACCAGCGCCGCATAGGCGAAGCGGTTGATCGGGACGTCCTGGCCGCGTCCAGCCTCGCGCCAGCCAATCCGATAGGCGTCGTAAACCTTCCGCGTTCCTTCATAGCCCGTGAGAAAGGTGGCCTGTACGAATCCTTGCGCGCCGACGCGCATGGCGCCGCTCGGCGTCGTCGTGCTGATCCACACCGGTGGATGCGGCGACTGATAAGGCCGCGGCCAGATATTGATCTGACGATGATGGAAGAACCGGCCCTCGTGGCTGAAGGGGCCGTCATGGCTGGTCCACGCTTTGATGATGAGCTCCAGTGCTTCCGCGAAGCGCTCGTTCGTCCGGACCGGATTGCTGTTGCCGGCAGAAATCTCGTAGGGCACGCCGCGCACGAAGCCCGCCTCGAGCCGGCCGTGCGACAGCACGTCTACGAAGGCCATCTCCTCGGCGACGCGCACCGGCTGCCTGCGATTGGCGATTGGGTTGCCGAGGATCAATAGCCGCGCCGTCTTGGTGACGCGTGCCAGCGCAGCGAGCAACAGCGGCGCCGCGGGATCGACGCAGGTTGCTGTCTGATGATGCTCGTTGAGCATGATGTCGATGCCTTCCGCCTCGGCGACCTGCCACTCCTCGATAAAGCGGTCGTACAGCGCCGCGCCCTTCTTC
>Ga0182024_10026359_pt1 | contig 10215 bp, 10 predicted proteins | sample P32metaG_FD_120480 | JGI IMG/M metagenome (GOLD analysis project Ga0182024, IMG submission 120480) | Permafrost microbial communities from Stordalen Mire, Sweden - P3-2 metaG (Illumina Assembly) | ecosystem: Environmental > Terrestrial > Soil > Wetlands > Permafrost | place: Sweden: Stordalen...
GATCGCGGATGGCAACGCTGGGAGGGGCTTCCATGCAGGGAACAAGCTCGGCGAAGACGCGGGAGAATTCGAGCGTGTTCTTGATTGTCATAAGCCGGGTTAATCGGTAAATGCAGCGCTCGTGACGGGAGTTCCAACAAAACTGCTCATCCTGCTGGCGGCCGCATCGCTGGCGCTTGCCGGCTACGCGAGCGCGACCGAAACCGCTGTCCCGCCCTGCGAGGTCGTCATCAGCGTGCCCGATCAAAAACTCGCCATCGTCAAGGATGGCGAATGGATCGCCCGCTACCCTGTCTCGACCTCCCGGTTCGGCACCGGCGATAATTTCGGCAGCTACCGCACCCCGCTCGGCGAGCTGAAGGTGTGCGATAAAATCGGCGAAAACCTCAGCCCCGGCGCCGTCATCCGGCATCGCTCCCCGACCGGCGAGGTCCTGCCCGTTAATGCCCCGGGCCGCGACCCCATTGTAACGCGCGTGATCTGGCTCGATGGCCTCGAAGCGCAAAACCGCAATGCCCGCACCCGCGGCATCTACATCCACGGCACCCCCGAGGAGCGGACCATCGGCACCCCGGTCAGTTGGGGCTGCATCCGCATGCGCTCAAAGGACGTGATCAAATTCTTCGACGAAATCCCGGTCGGCACCGTCGTCTCCATCATCCCGGACAAGCTCCCCCACATGCACCGCTACGAGCCGCCCAAGGAAGAGCCGGCCCCTGAGCCCGCCGCCCTCCCCTCCCCCGCCCTGCTCGCCGCAAAGCCCGCATCGCCACAGCCCGAGAAGTCCGCCCCCGTCGTTGCGCGCGCCACCGTCCCCTCTGCGCCCGAGCCCATCGGCGAAGCCCCCGATCACGACAGCGCCGCCGCCCTGCGCCTGATGAAAGGCAGCATCCTCCTCGCGAACCTCCCCGGCGCCGAACCGGAAAAGTCTCACAGCGAAAAAACCGCCCAATAACGAGATCGGATGAGACAGCTTTGCTTGCTCTGCCTGCTCATCGCCGGAGTCCTCAGCCTTCCCGCCACGGCGCAGAATTTTTTGTCCACCGCACCCGACCCCATCCTTGGCCATTGGCGCTGGTACTGGTCGCGCGGAGGCCCCGCCCTTGTCGATTTCAATCCTGACGGCTCGGTGGATTTCAATCGAGAAAAGAGAGGCGTATGGAAATCCATACCTGTGGAAGCGCAGGAGCGAAAATATCAAATAACCTGGGATGGCGGCAAAAACATCGACGACATAACGCTCGATATCGACGGCACGAAATTCAGCGGCAAGACAGAGACTGTAAAGCAGAAGGTCTGGGCCGTGCGGATGCCCTGAAGATAGCCCTGATTCACGGCTTGCGCTCTCCGTAATAACCTCCCCTTTGCGCCTTCGCGCCTTTGCCTGAGGCTCCCCTCCCTAACTGACGCTCCACTCCTCCAGCAATTTCCCCGGCACCTCGCCCAGGAACCGCGACGGCCGCTGGAACGTCTCCCCGTACCCCGCCCCCAGGCGCATCAGCGGATAAGTCAGGTACAGCTCATCCTTCGCCCGCGTGACCGCCACGTAGAATAGCCGCCGCTCCTCCTCGATTGCCGAATCGCTCTCCAGCGACCGCGAGCTCGGGAACATCCCATCCGCCATCCAGATCACGAACACCACCTTCCACTCCAGCCCCTTGGCCTGGTGCACGGAGGAGAGGTTCACCATCTCATCGTCGTCGCTGCGCGTGCCCAGCTCCCCCTCCGTCTCCAGCGAGGTCACCAGCGCCAGTTGGTCCAGGAACTCCGCCGTCTTCTGGTATTGCCGCGCGTAGTTTTGCAAGACCTGCAGGTCCTCCCGCCGCTGCTCGTAATTGGGAAACTTCGCCTTCAAATAATCGTCGTACACCGCCTCGATCACCGCGCCGATCATCTCCGCCGGCGGATGCGCGTGTCCCAGCGGCGCGATCTCGTCCAGCGTGTAAACAAGCTGCTCCCACGATTTCCGGCTCTTCGCCGGCACTTTTTGCTCGAACAGCAATTTGTGGAACGACTCGAAGCTGGGCCGCGCCGGCCCGTCCTCCGGATCGGGCGCCGGGTCATCCCCCAGCCGCGGGAATACCCCCGCCCAGAGATCCTCCGCCGACCGCGCCCCGATCCCCGGCAGCAGCCGCGCCATCCGCTTGAACGCCACCTCGTCGCGCGGGTTGACCGCGAATTTCAGGAACGCCGCCACGTCCTTCACGTGCGCCTGCTCGAAGAACCGGAGCCCGCTCGTGATCGCGAACGGGATGCCGTGCCGCGTCAGCTCCATCTGCAATTCCATCGAGTGATAATGCGCCCGGTAGAGCACCGCGATCTCGTTGAGGTCGAGGCCCTCGTCACGCAGCTCCAGGATGCGCTGCGCCACGAATTGCGCCTGCTGGTTCGAATCCGCCAGCGGCACCAGCCCCGGCTTCGCGTGCCCCCCTTCCCGCGCCGCGTGCAGCTCCTTGTGGAATTGCCGCGCGTTGCCCGCGATTGCCGCGTTCGCCACATCGAGCACCTCCGGCACGCTGCGGTAATTCGTCTCGATCTTGTACACCGTCGCCTTCGGGTACCGCTTCGGGAAGTCGAGGATGTTCTGAAAGTCCGCCCCGCGCCACGAGTAGATCGCCTGCGCGTCGTCCCCCACCACCATCACGTTCTGGTGCCGCGCCGCGAGGATGTCGATGAACTCCGCCTGGATGTGGTTCGTGTCCTGGTATTCATCCACCAGGATGAACTCGAACCGGCGCTGGAAATGCTCCGCCACGCTCGGCGTCTGCTCCATCATCCGCAGCGGCTTCACCAGCAGATCGTCGAAATCGAGCGAATTGGCCGAGCGCTTGCGCTGCTCGTATTTCCCCTGGAGCGACGCGATCTCCGCCTCCAGCGGGACGAAGTACGGGTACTTCTCCGCCAGCACCTCGCCGATCCCCCGGTTCGTATTGATGGCATACGAGTAGATATCCGCCAGCACCTCCCCTTTCGGGAAACGCTTGTCCTTCGTATCGATCCCCGCGCCCGCCAGCACCGAGTCGAGCATGTCCTGCTGATCCTCCCGGTCCATGATCGAAAACCCGGGCCGGAACCCCGCCGCCTGCGCATGGCCGCGGAGGATGCGATTGCCGATGGAGTGGAACGTCCCGCTCCAGAGCCCCGCCAGGTCATGCGGCACCAGCGCGGTCACCCGCTCCAGCATCTCCCGCGCGGCCTTGTTGGTAAATGTAAGCAGCAGGATGCTCGATGGGCTGACCCCGTTCTCCACCAGGTAGGCCACGCGATACGTCAGCGTCCGCGTCTTCCCGCTCCCCGCCCCCGCGATCACGAGCGCGGGGCCCGGCGCCGCCGTTACCGCCTGGTGCTGCTGCGGGTTCAGTTGCGCCGCATAATCGATTCGGAGAACCGGCCCCGCCGTCCGGTTCAGCGTGTACTGGCGGCTCATCGCGCCGTTACCACTCTTCCTCGCCGGTGCCCCACTCGTCGTTGCGCCGCGTCGCGTCATCCGCATCCGCGCGCCGCTCCAGCGCCTCCAGGTCCACCAGGTCCTCGATGTAGGCAAAGACTTTCTCAGCGCGATCCGGCGAGAGCGCCTGCAACTGTGCGCAAGCCGCCTGGAAGCGATTCAGCTCCACCAGGTTCAGGTCCGCGTTGCGCACATCCGCCGGGTCCAGGTGCGCATACCCGTGCTCCCGCGCATATTCCTCATCCAGCAGCAGCTCCGCGCAATCCTCCCGCACATGCTCCTCCAGCTCCGTAAGGGTCTGGCCCTGGCTGAGCACCTCCGGGATCTCCCGCAGCCGGCCTTCGTACCAGCCGCTCTCCGGCCAGTAATCAAGGGTGAAACGCTTCTTGATCAACTCCATAACCCGATACTGTAACGCGCCCCGCCCGCGCTACAAAGGGGGAAAATTTGAAATTCCAAGCCAAAAAGCCTTCGTCCCCCACCCGCCAAACGCGTGTTCCACGTGCGAAATTACTTCGATTTTTTGAATTCGAATTTCGAATTTTTTCCTACCCTCCCCCCAGATAGCTCTCCTTCACCCGCGCATTCTCCCGCAACGCCTCCGACGTGTCCTCCAGGATCACATTCCCCGTCTCCAGCACATATCCCCGGTGCGACACCTTGAGCGCCAGATTCGCATTCTGCTCGACGAGCAGCACCGTCAGCCCCAGTTCCCGGTTGATCTCCCCGATCTTCTCGAAAATCGTCCGCACCAGGATCGGCGCGATGCCCAGCGACGGCTCGTCCAGCATCAGGCACTTCGGCTTGCTCATCAGCGCCCGCCCGATCGCGAGCATCTGCTGCTCCCCGCCCGAGAGCGTCCCCGCCACCTGCCGCTCCCGCTCCTTCAGCCGCGGGAAGATCGAGAAGATATAATCGAAATCCTTCCCGAACGCCTTCCGGTCCCGCCGGCGGTAAGCCCCCATCTCCAGGTTCTCGCGGACCGTGAGGTTCGGGAAGATCATCCGCCCCTCCGGCACCTGCGACAGCCCGCGCGCGACGATCTCATGCGGCCGCAGATGCGTAATATCCTCCCCGTCGAAGTGGATCGACCCGCCCGCCGACCGCAGGATGCCCGAGATCGCGCGCAAGGTCGTCGATTTCCCCGCCCCGTTCGCCCCGATGAGCGTGACGATGCCCCCTTTCGGCACGGAAATGCTGAGATCGCAGACCGCCACGATCGACCCGTAAGCCACTCTCAGATTTTTGGTTTCCAGCATTGAAGTTCGTATTAATTCACGCGGCGGCGCCGTTCTCCTCATCCTCCGCCACCCCCAGGTAAGCGCGGATCACCGCCGGGTTGCTTTTGATCTCGCTCGCGGCCCCTTCCGCGATCTTGACCCCGTAGTCCACCACCGCGATCCGCTGGCAAATCCCCATCACCACCCGCATATCGTGCTCCACCAGCAGCACCGCGATCTGGTATTTCTCCTGGACGAACCGGATCAGCTCCATGAGGTCGGTTTTCTCCGTCGGGTTCATCCCCGCAGCCGGTTCATCCAGCAGGATCAACTTCGGCCGCGTCGCCAGCGCGCGCACGATCTCCAGCCGCCGCTGGTCGCCGTAGGAGAGGCTGGTGCAGGGCGCGTCGCAAGCCTTCCCCAGGTGAAAAATATCCAGCAGCTCCCGCGCTTCGCTTTCCACCCGCTTCTCCTCCGCCGCCAGTCCCTTGCCGCGCCAGAGCGCATGGGAGATGCCATGCCGCAGGTGCATGTTGAACGCCGCCCGCACATTATCGAACACCGACATCGAGGCGAACAACCGGATGTTCTGGAACGTCCGCGCGATCCCGCGTTTGGTTATCAGATACGGCTTCTTCCCCGCGACCGATTTGCCCTCGAACAGAATGGAACCGCTCGTCGGCCGGTAAACACCTGTGATCAAATTGAAGATGGTCGTCTTCCCCGCGCCGTTTGGCCCGATGAGTCCCGTCAGCTCCCCATGCCGGATGCAAAAATTGAACCCCGAGACCGCCTTCAGCCCGCCAAACTGGACGGTCACGTCGCGCAAATCCAGCAGTGGCTCCTGCTCGCTCATGCCTTTTTCCGCTTCAGTTCCACCCCGCCGAAGAGCCCCTGCGGCCGCGTGAGCATCAGGATGATGAGCAGCAGCGAGTAAGGGATCATCCGGTTCTCCACCAGGTGCGCGAGCCAGTGCGGGAGAAAGGGCTGCTCCGAGAACCAGCGCAGCCACTCCGGCAGGATCGTCAGGATGATCGCCGCCAGCACCACTCCCGCCGTGCTCCCCATCCCTCCCAGGATGACCATCGTCACGATATCCACCGACTTCAGAAAGTTGAATCCCTCAGGGTTGATGAACTGCTTGAAGTGCGCATACAGCCCCCCCGCGATCCCCGCGAAAAACGCCGCCAGCGTGAACGCCAGCACCTTGTACTTTGTCGTATTGATCCCCATCGCCTCCGCCGCGATCTCATCGTCGCGCACGGTGATGAACCCGCGCCCGTAAGTGGAATTGACGAGGTTGAGCACCACGTAAATCGTGATCGCCGCCATCGCGTACACCCAAAAGAGATTCGTGTACCCCGACGCCACGGAAAACCCCCGCGCCCCGCCCAGCGCATCCACGTTCTCGATGACGACCTTGATGATCTCCCCAAATCCCAGCGTCACAATCGCCAGGTAATCCCCCTTCAGCCGCAGCGACGGGATGCCCACCAGCAACCCCGCCACACCCGCCGCCATCCCCGCGACACAGAGCGCCAGCCCAAAGAAAATGCTCACCGAAACAAACCCGCCCAGCGGCGCAAGCACCGCCAGCACCCCGGTCGCATACGTGGTGAAACAAGCCGCCGCATACGCCCCCACCGACATGAACCCCGCGTGCCCCAGCGAGAATTGCCCCGTGTACCCGTTCACCAGGTTGAGACTCACCCCGAGGATGATGTTGATCCCGATGGACAGGACGATGTCGTAATAATACGGCCCGATGTGGGAGGAGAACCGCGAGGCCGCGAAGATCACCACCAGCGCCCCCAGCAGCGTAAGCTTCGAGCGCTCGAGCATCACACTTTCTCCCGTTCGACCCGGCCCAGCAGGCCGGTCGGCTTAAAGAGCAAAATCAGGATCAGGAGGAAAAACGCCACTGCGTCCCGGTACCCCGATGGGATGTGCAGCCGGTCGCTATACCCCACGACCAGCGTCTCGATCACCCCCAGCAGCACCCCGCCAAGCGCCGCCCCTGGGATATTCCCGATGCCTCCCAGCACCGCCGCGACGAATGCCTTGATCCCCGGCTGCAACCCCATGAGCGGATCGATCGACGGCTGCTGGATGGAAATCAAAATGCCCGCCGCCCCCGCCAGCGCCGACCCCAGCCCGAACGTGAACGAGATCACCACGTCGTTGTTCACCCCCATCAGCGACGTCGCCACCGGGTTGACCGAGAGCGCCCGCATCGCCATCCCCAGCTTCGTCTTCGTCACGATAAACCGGAGCGCCACCAGCAGGATCAGCGTAACCGCAAAAACAAGCACCTGGCTCACCATGATCGTGAGATCGGTAAGCGGCCCGCACCACGCCGGGATGTTGATCGCGTGATCCCCGATGAGATCGGGAAACGACTGCGGATCGACCCCGAACGCGTATTGCCCGAAGTTCTCCAGGAACAGCGAAACACCAATCGCCGTGATCAGCACCGTCAGCCGCGGCCGGTTGCGCAACGGCCGGTAAGCCAGCTTCTCGATCACGATCCCCAGGATCGCGCAGATGACCATGGCCGCCACCAGCACCAGGAACGCTCCCGGCCACGACGGCCCTCCGTTGGAAAACTTCAGCACCACCGGCGCCACGTACAGCCCCGCGAACGCCCCGATCATGAACACATCCCCGTGCGCGAAATTGATAAATCGGAGCACCCCGTACACCATCGTGTACCCCAGCGCGATCAGCGCATAGATCGCCCCCAGGGAGAGGCCGTTGATGAGCTGCTGGAGGAACTCGATCATCCTCTCAGCATCTCGGGATTTCGCTCACGCGCGGGCCGGAGCACCGGATCAAGGCGCGACCCGCTGGACGAATTGGAAACCGCCATTCGCAATGGTTAAAATCACCGCCGCCTTCGTGGCATTGCGGTCGGCATCGAGCGTAATATCGCCCGTGACCCCCTTGAAATCCCTGGTCGCCGCAATCGCGTCCCGCAGCTTCGGGCCATCCGTCGTGCCCGCCCGCGTGATCGCGTCCGCCAGGATCTTGGCCGAGTCGTACCCGAGCGCAGCCATCGCATCCGGCTTCTCCCCATACTTGGCCTGGTAGGTCTTCACAAAATTCTGGATGACCGGCGAGGGATCGTCCTGCGAGTAATGGTTCGAGAAAAACGACCCGTCCAGCGCGTTGCCCGCCACCTTCAGCAGCGATTCGCCCACCCACCCGTCGCCCCCCAGCAGCGGCGCCTTGATCCCCAGTTGCCGCGCCTCCCGCGCGATCAACGCCACCTCCGCGTAATATCCCGGCACGAAAATCGCATCCGGGTGCGACGCCTTGATCGAGGTCAGTTGCGCGCGAAAGTCCTTGTCCCCCGTGCTGTACTCCTGCGTCTTCACCACCGTCCCGCCCGCGGGGGTAAAGCTCTTCTCGAACGCATCCGCCAGCCCCACGCTGTAATCCTGCTTCACATCCTTGAGCACCGCCACCTTCGTCCATCCCTTCGAGAGCGCGAACTTCGCCATCACCTTCCCCTGGAAGGGATCGATGAAACAGACCCGGAAAATGTAATCCCCCACCGCCGTGACCTTCGCATTGGTCGAGGCCGGCGAGATCATCGGGATATGATTCTCCTGGCAGATCGGCGCCGCCTCCAGCGACTTCGACGACGCCACCTCGCCCAGCACCGCCACCACGTTATCCTGCGAGATCAGCTTGCGCACGATGGTCGCCGGCTCGCCCGCCACCGAGCGGTCATCCTCGGTATGGAGGTCGATTTTCTTGCCGAGCACACCTCCCGCGGCATTGATCTCCTCAAACGCGAGCATCGTCCCGTTATGCGACGATTGGCCGAAGCTCGCGCTCCCTCCCGACATCGAGGCGAACTCGCCCACCTTGATTTGATCCTGGGCCAGCCCGGGCAGAGCGCCCAGCGCCAGCGTGGCGAAAAACGGCAGAATGGAAGCAATTCTCATATTCTTGGATGGCGTCGTTTAGCGTGTTTCCCGGCTCAAAACGCGTGAGGCTAGCCGCCGCCGCAAGCCTAATCAACGCGAATCGCGAGCCATGGCGATTTGCAAAAACCCACCCCGGCGCCCCTGGCCCGAGGCCTCCCCGCGACCCGCTGCGATTGGGCATCCTCTCCCAGCCCTTCGCCGTAACGCCTTATAGCTCTTGAGCAAAACTGGCGGAGGTTGTAGGGAATATCTCCGTCAGCCCAATAAAATCCCCTTTCTGTCTCAAAAAAACATGGTTCACGATCCAGCGTCCGCCTCCCCCCTCCCCTGTAACGCCGCGCGCCGATGAGCAAATCCGTCCGCTGCTGGTGCCAGTCTTCCATCGGCAAAAAGTGGATCGTCGCCTTCACCGGCCTGGTCCTCGTCGCCTACGTCCTCGGCCATCTGGCTGGGAATCTGCAGATCTTCCTGCCGAATAAAACCCGCATCAACGCCTACGGCGCCTTCCTTCACGGGCTGGGGCCGATGCTCTGGGTCATCCGCGCCTTCCTGATCGCCTGTTTCGTCGTCCACATATGGGTCACGATCCTGCTGGCCATCGAGAATCGCCGCGCCCGCCCGGACCGCTACGCGCAGGTGCGCTACCGGCGCTCCACCTGGGCCAGCCGGTCGATGGTGATGAGCGGCCTCATCGTCTTCTGCTTCGTGGTCTTCCACATCCTCCACTTCACCGCCCACGTCGTCCGCCCGGATTTTGCAAACCTCCGCGAGATCCTCCCCGATGGCACGGAGCGTCACGATGTCTTCCGCATGGTGGTCCTCGGCTTCCAGGATCCCGCCGCGAGCGCCTTCTATATCTTGGGGATGATCCTCCTCTCCCTGCATCTCAGCCACGGCTTCGGCAGCCTGGTCCAGACCCTCGGGCTCAATTCCACGAAGCTCGAGCCCTGGGTCATCAACGGCGGCCGCGCCCTCGCGCTGATCATTTGCCTCGGTTACATCGCTATTCCCATCGCCGTGATGACCCATTTCCTCCACTTATGACCAACGGCCTCGATGCTCACATCCCCCCGGGCCCCATCGATAAGAAGTGGGATCAGCACAAGTTCGAGTCGAAGCTGATCAACCCGGCCAATCGCCGCAAATTCGACATCATCATCGTCGGCTCCGGCCTCGCAGGCGCCTCCGCCGCCGCCACGCTGGGCGAGCTGGGCTACCGGGTCAAATGCTTCTGCTACCAGGACTCGCCCCGGCGCGCCCACTCCATCGCCGCGCAGGGCGGCATCAATGCCGCGAAGAATTACCAGAACGACGGCGACAGCGTGCACCGCCTCTTTTACGACACGGTCAAGGGCGGCGACTTCCGCTCCCGCGAGGCGAATGTCTACCGCCTCGCGGAGGTCAGCGCCGGCATCATCGATCAATGCGTCGCACAGGGCGTCCCCTTCGCCCGCGAGTACGGCGGCCTGCTCGCCAATCGCTCCTTCGGCGGCGCACAGGTCTCGCGCACCTTTTACGCCCGCGGCCAGACCGGCCAGCAGCTCCTGCTCGGCGCTTACGGCGCCCTCTGCAAGCAAATCGCCGAAGGCAACGTCCAGATGTTCCCGCGCAC
>Ga0182024_10026360_pt1 | contig 10215 bp, 7 predicted proteins | sample P32metaG_FD_120480 | JGI IMG/M metagenome (GOLD analysis project Ga0182024, IMG submission 120480) | Permafrost microbial communities from Stordalen Mire, Sweden - P3-2 metaG (Illumina Assembly) | ecosystem: Environmental > Terrestrial > Soil > Wetlands > Permafrost | place: Sweden: Stordalen...
ACGCCGTGCTAACGCCAACCGCAGAGACGCGATTGCCACCGCCAGGCGGCGGCGGCGAGCCGGCGGAGCGCTCTGGACGTGGGACTCGGCCAGCGCCAGCTGAGCAGCCGCCTCCTCCAGCCGCCCCTGGTTCAGCTCAGCTGCCGCGTGAGCTAGCGCCAAGTCAGGATGATCGACTGATGCGCCCTCAGGAAACGCCTGCAGGACCTCGCGAATCGTTCCCGCTTGCCCGTCGAGAACCCACCTGAACGAGTGGTCTGCGACTAGCCGAGCGGCATCAGGCCAGTCGCCGGCCGCGAGCGTTTGTCGCACGGCCTCGACGACCTCTCCGCGGTCAGCAAACCACAGCGCGGCCCGGCGGTGAAGGTCAGGAACCTCCTCTGCCAACGTTCGGCGGAGCTCGAGGCGCAGGAAATCCGCGAGAAGGTGGTGGTAGCGAAACCAGGTGCGCTCAGTATCGAGGGACACGACGAACGCGTTGGCTTCCTCCAGTTGCAGCAGCATCTGCTCCGAGCCCGAGCGGCCTGCCATCACGTCGGCGAGTTCACCGTTCATCCGATCGACAAGCGACGTTCGCAACAGCATGCTCTGCACCTCGCTCGGTTGGCGTTCGAGCATCTCGGCCATTAGGTATTCCCCAATGGCCCTGTCGGTGCCCGAGAACTCGGCCACGAAACGCTCGGGATCCGGGTGGCCGCTGAGCGAGATCACCGCCAAGCGCAAGCCAGCCGCCCAACCTTCCGTGCGCTGGTACAACGCGGCTGCCCCGGCGTCGGACAAGCTGATGGCGGAGCTAACAAGCAGCTCGCGCGTCTCGCGCTCAGTGAACCGCAGATCGCCGGCTCGGATCTCGGCGAGCTCGTCGGCAAGCCTGAGCTGGTGCAGTTTGATTGGTGGATCCCGGCGAGACGACAGCACCACGCGCGCGTTGCTCGGGAGAACCGCGAGCAAACGCTCGATCTGCATCAGGGCGTCAGCTGACCTCAGCTCGTGGAGATCGTCGATGATCAGCACGACGGGTTCGACTCGGTCGGTGAGCTCCGACAGGACTCTGTCGAGCACCTCGTCGCCGTCGAGCTCAGCGGTCGCGTCAACTTGCGTTTCCGGATCGGACAAGCGTGCCCCGCTGCGGATCGCGTCTAGGACGTCAGACCAGAACCGCCCCGCATTCTGTTGGTCGCGCTCGACAGACGCGAACGCGACGCGACGGAGACTGGTCGAGCGGTCAGCCCACACACGCAAGAGCGAGGTCTTCCCACTCCCGGGCGGCGCCGAGATGACCGTCACCCGTTTGGTCACAGCGTGATCCAGCATCTGAAGGAGGTCCTGCCGGTCGAGCAGCCCCCGAGCGAACGACACGTCGTTTGGGATCAGGTGCTGCGAGTGCTCCCCGCGCGGCGGTGTCAACACGGTGGCCATGTTCCCACGCGCGTGACGGTCGCGCCTCGGTCGAGTGTTTCGAGCAGGTTCGGCCGTCGGACCGCGATCTGACTAGCGCCTGGACGGTCGCCCACGTTCGCCGCGCGCTGTTCGCCGACACACGCGAGCGGTGCGAGCTGCGGAGCCGACGTGCTGGAGCTCTCCGGGAACGTCCCGACGCCCCCGTTCGGCGCTCGCAGAGCGGGGCAGCGCCGACCCATGGCTAGCTTGCTCCAGAGAGCCGGATCAGGTTCAACCCGGCAAGCGGGGCGCCGAGCTGTTGCATTGCGCCGCCCGTGATCAGGGCGCCGAGGTCGATTGCGAAGAAGCCCGCCTCCTCAAACAGCGACATCACCTCGATCTTCGCATCGAAGTCGTCGCCTGACAGGAAGATGACTCGCTGCCCCCCGGCCTCACGCGGATCTGATCCGAGCACCGCCGCGGCGAGTGTGTTGGCGGCTTTCACGACGCGAGCACCTCGAACGAGGTCGGCGACAACCTTGCTCGAGGTCCTCCCGTTGAGACCGCTCGGCTCGAAGTCGTTGGTCGCGTCTATCACGATCTGGCCGCTCCATTCAAGGCCCTCGAGTGCCTGCTGAACGCGGGGCCAAGGCACCGCGACAACGACGAGTTCGACTGCCGCTGCCTGCTGTACCGTCGCCGCCGACACACGATCGCCGAGAGCCGCCACCACCGCGGTTAGAGACTCAGGGCCGCGGCTGTTGGCGATCACAACGGGGCGGCGGGCCCGCAGCGCGATGCGCGCCATCGCCTGCCCGATGCGGCCTGCACCGATGATTCCAACGCGGTTGCGATTCGCGGGTCCCGTTACGTTCCTCGCTCCCACGACGCCGACGCAGCACATAGGGATTCTCGCCCGAGGCTAGGAACGGTGCGACCTTCGCAAATTCCTTCGGATCGGTCGAGGCGACCCAGCGGTGTCTTGCCATGCTTGGCGCTCGGCCACGTCGGGGTCTTGAGCTCGTCACGCGTTGCTTGGCTTTGCGCCGTTTGTGCCCGCCTGCCGACGGCCTCGGGCACAAACCTCGTTTCGTAACCGGCGACCACAATGCTGCTTTCCACGGCACAAGAGGGTGACGCCACCGCCCGCCATTCGAATCCTTGAATTCCTTAGTCGCAACCCGAGCGTCGTCCTCGGTCATGCTCTGGCGGAATGAGCCAGAGCGTCAGCCGGAGAAGAGCAGCCGGTCGCGGCAGCGCGCCATCGAGCCGGCTGCCGCCGGCGACCTGCGCTCCGGCTCAATACCCGCGTCTGAGCAGCCCGATCGTCCCGGCGCGACCGACCAACAAGGGAGAACGACCGGGACGCCTGTGGTGCGCCGGTTAGGCTGGTTGCTGCAGGCCGCCAAGCACGATGTCGTAGATGCGCTGTGCTTGGGCGCTCCAATCGCTCGCCGGGTCGAGCTGCCAGAGGCCGGCAAGTGCCAGGATCACGTCATCGGCATCGAGCCCGGGGCGGAGCTTTCCGGCAGTGATGTTTGCCTGCAGCAGGCGGTCGAGCGCTGCGACGATCGCGGTGTAGGTGTCCGTGGAGGACAGGTCGCTTCCCGGGCTGGCCGCCTTACGCAGCGCGTCGGCGAGGCCGTGCTTGGTGACCGCGTAGCGCGCCAGCCGCGCGACCCAGCTACGGAGGGCGTCAAGCGGCGCCTGCTCCTGAAGGAGCACGTCGGCTGCGTCGACCACCTGGACGACCTCGTGCTCGTAGGTGGCGAGCACGAGCGCCTCCCTGGTCGGGAAGTGCCGGTACAGGGTCGCGTTCGCGATACCTGCTCGCCGAGCGATCGCGTTCAGCGACGCGTCGGGCGACTCGGTCAGCGCCTCGAGCGCGGCGACCAGGATCGCGTCGCGGTTACGGCGAGCGTCACTGCGCTTGGGGTCGCTCACCTCCGTCATCGATCACCGCCAGAGCAAGTGGGGAGTTCCCCGCTTATACTCCGACCCTCATCCGGGGAACTCCCCGGCTGACCCAGGCTACCTCGCAGGACCGTGGACACTAGGAGACATGATGATCCACACGCAGATATCGCGGAGCGAGCAGGCAGCCCGACTCGCGATCCGCGAACTCGTCGACGCCTACGCCCATTGCGCCGATCGTCGCGATGCCGCTGGGCAAAAGGCGCTCTTCATGGAGGACACCCACTTCGTCGTCTACATGGACGGGCAGGGGTCTGAGCCCAGTCAGGTCCTGGACGGTCGCGAGGCGCTGACGCCGGTCTTCGACGACCTCAATCGCTACGAGGCCACGATGCACTTCAACGGCCAAAGCGCGATCGAACTCGACGGCGACCGCGTAACAGGCGAGAGCTACTGCATCGCCCACCACCTCTCCGCCACAGGCAGCGAGCGCACGTTGATGCTCGCCTACCTCCGCTACAAAGACACGTTCGCGAAAGCGAACGGCGCCTGGCTGTTCGCGGAGCGCAACCTCTACGTCGATTGGATCGAGACCCGCCCGTCCGCTCCGTGACGCCAATGGGCGTCACTGCGAGACGCTCGCGCGTAAAGCTTCCCCACCATGGCCCGCCACGACCCCTGCCCAAAACGCTCCGACATTCCGAACCTCTTCGGCTTCCGGCCGAACACCCGCCAAACCGCTAGCTGCTCAGACACTGCCGGCTCTCCCGCGGAACAGCAGCGCGATTAGGTAGATGCCGGCTGCCGCTTTGTCACCGCGTATCCCGCCAGGAGCGCATTTGGTCGGCCGGGCACGCGAGCGCGACGTGCTCGACAGGCTGCTGGACGGCGTCCGCGGCGGGCGCGGCCTCGTGTTGGTGGTGCACGGCGAAGCGGGCATCGGCAAGACCGCGCTGCTCGAGTACGCGGTCGAGGCTTCGCGGGGGTTTCGGATCGCCCGGACGTCCGGGGTCGAAGCGGAGATGGAGCTCCCGTTTGCAGCGGTGCAGCAGCTGTGTTCCCCTTTTCTCGACTTCCTGGACCGCCTTCCGCAGCCCCAGCACGAGGCGCTTGGCGTCGCTTTCGGACTCAGCACGGCGCCAGCGCCGAGTCCGTTCTTGGTTGGCTTGGCGATCCTCGGCCTGTTGGCCGAGGCGGCCGAAGAGGGGCCGCTCCTGGCTGTTGTTGATGACGCGCATTGGCTGGACCATGCATCTGTGCGGGCGCTGGCGTTCGTGGCTCGCCGCCTGTTGGCGGAGAAGCTCGCGCTCGTGTTCGCTGCACGCCACGTCGACGATGCGCTCGGAGGCCTTCCGTCACTCCACGTTGAGCCCTTGCGGCGTCGCGATGCACGAGCGCTGTTGGAGTCCGTCATGCCGGCCCGGCTCGACGAGCCAGTGCTGGAGAGGATCGTGGCCGAGACCCGTGGGAATCCACTCGCGCTGCTGGAGTTGCCGCGGGGACTAACGCCGACGCAACTGGCCGGCGGGTTCGGCCTCCCGGCCGCGGCGCCGCTGTCTGCCAGCATCGAGGAAAGCTTTACGCGGCGGCTTGACGAGCTTCCCGATGACATGCGCCTGCTGTTGTTGCTCGCGGCGGCGGAGCCAGTCGGGGACCCGCTGTTACTGTGGCGCTCGGCCGAGAAGCTCGGAATTTCGCCCTTGGCCGTGACTGCCAGCGAGACCGACGGCCTGCTCGAACTCGGAGAGCAAGTGACCTTCCGCCATCCGCTGGTGCGCTCGGCGGTGTACGGGTCAGCCCCGGCTGAGCAGAGGCGGGCTGTCCATTTGGCCTTGGCCGAGGCGACAGATCGCGCGGCAGACCCCGATCGCCGAGCATGGCACCTCGCCGCGGCAGCGTCAGCACCCGACGAGGAGGTGGCGCGTGAACTCGAGCGCTCGGCTGGTCGTGCGCAGGCACGCGGCGGGCTTGCCGCGGGAGCGGCGTTTCTGCAGCGCTCGGTCGCATTGACGGGTGACCCTGCGCGACGGGCGGACCGCGCGCTTGCCGCCGCGCGAGCGAATCTGTATGCCGGCTCGTTCGATGAGGCGCTGAGACTCATTGCCCTCGCCGAGGGAGATTCGCCGGACGAACTGCAGCAGGCCGAGGCAGAGCTGTTGCGCGCTCAGGTTGCGTTCGTCTCCAGCCCTGGCAGCGACGCTCCGCGACTGCTGCTCCAGGCTGCCCAGCGGATGGAACCACTCGATGTCCATGTCGCCCGGGAGACCTACCTCGACGCGCTTTCCGCGGCGATGTTCGCGGGGCGCCTGGCCAGGCCCGGCGGAAGTGCGCTCGAGATCTCGCAGGCCGCGCGTGCGGCGGCGCCGCCGCTACACGCACCGCGCGCACCTGACTTTCTTCTCGACGGCCTGGCAACTCTCTACAGCGAGGGATACGCGTTCGCCGTGCCGATGCTGGGGCGGGCCCTCAACTCCTTCGGACGCAACATGTCCGCGGCGCAGGAGCTCCGCTGGCTCTGGCCGTTCGCCGTGTCGGCTGTGCATCTTTGGGACGACGAGCGTTGGGAAGCGCTCGCCGAGCGACATGTCCAAGTCGCCCGTGAGGCTGGCGCGCTCGGCGAGCTTCCGCTGGCCCTCAGCCAGCGCCTCTACGTGCACCTGTTCGCAGGCGACCTCACCCTCGCCGCGTCTCTTGTCGAGGAGATTCAGGCGGCGACTGAAGCGACCGGCAGCAGCCTCGCGCCATACGGTGCCGTCGGACTCGCGGCCCTGCACGGCCGCGAAGCTGAAACCTCCGCGCTGATCGAGGCCAACCGAACGGGTGTCACACAGCGTGGTGAAGGGATCGGGATCTCCGTGTTCGAGTGGGCCAAAGCGGTGCTCTATAACGGACTCGGTCGATACGAAGACGCGTACGCCGCAGCTCTGGAGAGCAGCAAATATCCGCAGGAGCTCAGTTCGCCGAACTGGGGCCTGGTCGAGCTGATAGAAGCCGCCGTGCGGAGTGGCGCACCGGAGCTCGCGGCCGATGCCTACCGGCGGCTGCTCGAGATGGCCGAGCGCACCCGCACCGACTGGGGGCTGGGGATCACCGCCCGGTCGCGAGCATTGCTGACAGACGGCGACAGTGCTGAAGCGTTTCACCGCGACGCCATCGAACGACTAGGCCGCACGCGGCTTCGACCCGATCTCGCCCGTGCGCATCTCCTCTACGGCGAGTGGCTCCGACGTCAGCGTCGCCGCCTGGACGCTCGCAACGCGCTGCGAATCGCCCACGACATGTTCACCGACTTTGGAATGGAGGCGTTTGCCGAGCGCGCGCGGATCGAGCTCGAGGCCACGGGTGAGCGCGCCCGCAAACGGACCGTGGATACGGTCGACCAGCTCACTCCGCAGGAAGCGCAGGTCGCGCACCTCGCCGTGCAGGGCAATACGAACCGTGAAATCGCCGCTCAGCTATTCATCAGCCCGAGCACCGTCGAATATCACCTGCGCAAAGCGTTCCGCAAGCTGGGCGTGAAGTCTCGGACGCAGCTCGCGCAACGCACGTTCTAGTTCCTGCCGGAGAATCCCCCTCGCCGTGGGGCGAGGTTTCCGTTGGGGCCCGTGGGCGGGCCTGATCGGTGGGGCGTCGTCTCGGGCGCCAGCCCGCAGCCCCCGCGCTGTCGCGATCGCTGACTGCCGCCGAATCACCGGGATCTGGTGATGACACATCACTCAACCACCGGCCACGATCCAGTCGCGAGTTATCGACCCGAGGAGAAGTCCATGTCAGACATCGGCAACGGGCACACCGGTCGCGCCGACGTAATCATTGTGGGAGGAGGCTCAGCCGGCGGCGTCCTCGCCAGCCGGCTCAGCGAAGATCCAACTCGCTCGGTACTACTGCTTGAGGCAGGGACGGCCTACGGCGTGGATGGCTATCCCGACGACCTACGGGACGCTGCGCACGTGCCAGGCAATCCCGAACACGACTGGGGCTTCACCGCCCGCGGCGGACCCTCCTCTCCCGAGATCATCGCACCCCGCGGGAAGGCGCTCGGCGGCAGCTCGGCCGTCAATGCCACCGTTGCAATGCGCGCGCGGCCGAGCGATATAGCTGATTGGCAGAGGCATGGCCTGGATGACTGGACGATCGAACAGGTCTCGGCGACATACAGGGAGATCGAAAACACACCCGATGGCGACGACGCCTACCACGGACGGACAGGACCGTTCCCGATACGAACCCGCAAGTACGACGAGCTGACACCGTCGATGCGCGGGTTCATCGATGCCGCAGTGGCAGAGGGTTTCCCCGTGGTCGACGATTTCAACGGCCCCAACCCCAGCGGCGTCGGCGGGTACCCGGTCGACGTGATCGACGGCGTGCGGCAGAACACCGGCTTGGTCTATCTCACGGACGAGGTTCGCAATCGCCCCAACCTCAAGATCTCAGGCAATGTACTCGTCGATCGCGTTCTGTTCGACCAGCGACGTGCAATCGGCGTTGTCACGGCAAGCGGCGCCGAGATTCCTGCGGGCGAGGTGATCCTCTCCGGGGGCTCATACGGGAGTCCGGCGATCCTGCTGCGGTCCGGCGTCGGCCCGGCGGCCGATCTATCGGAGCTCGGGATCAGCGTCGTGGCCGATCTGCCGGTCGGGCAACACCTTCAAGACCAGCCCTTCTACTACAACGCCTACGCCCTGAAATCGGACGCGCTTGCCATGCGGCCCGCGGTGGGCGCGTTGCTATGGAGGCAGTCCAGCGAAGCGCGCGGCGATGAACTGGACGTGCACATCGCGGTCACCCACCTCCTGCCTCCCGAATACAGTCCAACCGGCGGAGCGATCGTGCTAAGTGTCGCCGTCGTCAAGCCCGACTCCCGCGGAACGCTGACCCTACGTAGCCGCGACCCGCGTGATCAGCCGGAGATCGACTGCAACTACCTGGCAGAGGACAGGGACGCGCGCCGGATGCTCGAAGGAGTCAAGCTGGCCCGCAAGATCGGGCGCAATCCAGCGCTCGCCCAGTTCGTCGAACTCGAAATCATGCCCGGCGACGCGGTCGGGGACGCCCAGCTCCCGGACGTGATCGCTTCCAACCTGGCTTCCTACGGGCACCCAACCGCAACAGCGCCGATGGGCGGCCCCCAGGACCCGTGGGCCGTCGTGGACTCTCGTGGCGCGGTCAAGGGGATCGACGGACTTCGTGTCATCGACGCCTCGATCATGCCGGTGGTTCCATCGGTGGCGCTGAACCCCACGACGATCATGATTGCCGAGCGGATCGCGAACGCGGTCTATGGAGGCGAGCTCGGGTCCGGCCGTCGCGGAGCTCAAGCGGCTCCGACAGCGTGAGCCTCACCGAACGCCTGTCGTGCAAATGAGCCCCATCGTCGATCTCCACCAGCACATCATTCCCGACTTCTATTGGGAAGCATCGAACGAGGACGGGGATGCGGCAGGAGGCATCACACCGCCGCGCTGGAGCCTCGATGGCGCAATCGCGTACCTCGACTCGGCTGGGATCGACGTCGCGGTTCCGTCGATCAGCACGCCCGGCGTGCACTTCGGTGACGACGCGGCAGCGCGAACACTCGCCAGTCGCGTGAACGAGTACCTCGCGGACATCAAGCGCGATCGGCCCGACCGCTTCGGCGGGTTCGCCGCGCTTCCGCTGCCGGATGTCGACGGCTCGCTCGAACAGATCGAGTACGCCCTCGACGTGCTTGAACTCGACGGCGTGTCGATGATGACCAACGCCGACGGCAGCTACCTCGGAGACAGCCGGTTCGATCAAGTCTTCGCCGAGCTGCAGCGTCGCACCGCAGTCGTGTTCGTCCATCCCACCGCGTCGCCCGATCGGATCGCGCACACCCTCGGCCTGCCCGACGCGCTGCTCGACTACCCCGTCGACACGTCGCGCGCGATCGCGAAGCTCCACTACAGCAACACGTTCGCCAAGACGCCGGACGTCAAATACGTCTTCGCCCACGCCGGCGGCACAATCCCGTTCGTCGCGTCGCGCTTTGGGATCGTGGATGAGATGAACGTCATCCCCGGGGCGCAAGAGCGGGGACCATTCGCCGATACCCTGCCTCGCCTCTACTGGGACACCGCCTCGGCGTTCAGCGATCCCGTTCTCCACATGCTCCGCTCGGTCACCGGGCTCGACAACGTTGTGTTCGGGACCGATTACCCCTACCCCCGCAACACCATCTCGATCGCCGGTTTGCGGCAGCTTCAAAGCACAGTCGAGCTCGACGACGGCGAGCGCCGTGGCGTCACGGGTGGGGCCGCCGCAAGGCTGATCCCGCGGCTGGCGCGCCCGGCGGGCATGGCCTGACGTCCGCCGGAGTGCCGGAGTGGCTGATCTGCCGCGCTCGCGGTGGGCCGCGGGCCGGCTTTGTGTGCGGGCCGTCCCGATCGGTAGCGGCGTCACCCAACTCGAGCACGGTTGCGGCGTTGTTCTCGTCATTGAGCAGGAGGCTCACCCGCCGTCGACCGATTCGTGTGGCCTGATCTCGCGGACGAACCCCGGACAGATGATCAGAGGCCCGACCGCCCTTGTCGGCGGATCAGGCCTCTGAAGTGCGTTTACCCACTGGCGGGGCGGAGGTTGAACCCGCGACCGCTGGGTTACGAGGACATCTTGCGTTGTACTTCCGCTACCCGGTGACGAGGTCTGCAGCGCCGAGATGCGCCGACAGGAGCTCTCCGGCTCTGTCCAGCGCCGCGGCCCCTTCGTCAAGGATCGCGGCATAGGCCTGGAACACGTGGGGCACCCCAGGCGTGATGTCGAGCGTGACCTCGACGTCGGCGCTGATGGCTTGTTGCGCGAGGCGGACGGCGTCGTCGAGGAGAACTTCGTGAGTTCCGGCCTGGATGATCAGGGGCGGCAGGCCGGACAGGTCGGCGAATATGGGGCTGATGAGGCCAA
>Ga0182024_10026361_pt1 | contig 10215 bp, 5 predicted proteins | sample P32metaG_FD_120480 | JGI IMG/M metagenome (GOLD analysis project Ga0182024, IMG submission 120480) | Permafrost microbial communities from Stordalen Mire, Sweden - P3-2 metaG (Illumina Assembly) | ecosystem: Environmental > Terrestrial > Soil > Wetlands > Permafrost | place: Sweden: Stordalen...
ATGTACGACGATCAGCAGCGCTATTTTGACGGCCTGACCGGCTTCCTCAACGAGATCGACAGCGGTCGGCTCTAGTGGGTACTACGCGCGTGCATCGCCATACCTGACGGCCAGCTAGGGTACTCGTGCGATGTCCAATATAGAGCAATTCGGTTACCGCGAGCAGCTTGCACGCAGCCTCTCGACGCTGGACCTCATCGTCTACGGCATGATCTTTATGGTGCCGATCGCTCCCTATGCGATCTTCGGGTTCGTCTGGAATGATGCCAAGGGCATGGTGCCCCTCGCCTACCTCGTTGGCCTGGTCGGCATGTTCTTCACTGCCATGAGCTATGCGGCCATGTCGCGCGCCTTCCCGCTCGCCGGCTCGGTGTACACCTATGCTCATCGCGGCCTGCACGAAATCGCTGGGTTCTTTGCCGGCTGGCTGATTCTGCTCGACTACATCCTTGTTCCAGCGCTCTTGTACGTGATCAGTGCCGTCGCGATGCACGGGCTTCTGCCGGCGGTGCCCGGGTGGGTCTGGCTCTTTGGGTTTGTCGCGTTCAACGCACTCGTTAATCTGCTCGGCATCCACTTCACGGCACGCGTCAATTGGTACTTGTTGATCCTTGAGCTTGCGACATTAGTGCTGTTCGTGACCCTGGGATTGATCGCGCTCGCACACGGTCAGGGCGCGGGTGGACTGACACTCAATCCCATCTACAACCCGGCGGTGTTCTCCTTCGCTACGGTTGCCGGTGCCACTTCGATTGCGGTCCTGTCCTTTCTGGGCTTCGATGGCATTTCCACTCTTGCCGAGGAAAATCGAGGCGCAGCCGACAGCGTTGGTCGGGCGACGATTCTGGCGCTCTTGCTGGTGGGGTCACTATTCATACTGCAGACTTGGATTGCCACGGACCTCGCTCAGGGGATGAATTTCTCCTCGCCGGCAACTGCCTTTTACGAGATTTCAGAGCGTGCCGGCGGTGTTTGGCTGCGCGTCGTCATAGTCATCGCGGTAGTGGTGTCCTCGGGCATAGCCAATGCCATGGCAGCGCAGGCGGCGGTTTCACGCGTACTGTTCGCGATGGCACGTGATGGGAAATTGCCCTCGGTGCTGGCGAAGATCCACCCACGCTACAAGACTCCCTATGTCAGCACTTTGCTCGTCGCCCTAGTATCGCTCATCGTCGGCTGGCTTTTTTCCCAGCGCCTGGATGATTTGAGCCGGATCGTCAATTTCGGTGCCCTCTGCGGCTTCCTGTTATTGCACATCTCGGTTGTCAACCACTACTTGCTGCGCGAGCGCAGTGGCGACTGGGTCCGGCATTTGCTCTTCCCAGCGGCTGGATTTCTGGTAATTGCATACGTGCTTTATGAAATGGATTCCGTGGCGAAAATCCTCGGAGCGTGCTGGCTTGCTATAGGCGCGCTTTACTATGTCGTCCTGACTTACGTATTGAAAAAACGCGCTGCGCTGGAAGCCTTAGCGGAGAGCTAGAGTTGCCCGGAAGCAGTCGTTCACGACGGACCACTGAGGGTTAACTCCGGGCGCTGAAACCAGTTCACTCACGAGACGTTGTAGCTGCGGGGCGATGTGGACCTATTTCTCGCGGTTTCTGAAGGACTCGTTACCGCGTTCGGCACATCCCCCAACCCGGTTGCGAATATTATTTGTCACGCCCCACTATCACTCATAATTGCGGCCGCAGAAAGCGGCATCGTCCTTGATCCCGAAGACTCTTAGAGTTAGTCGTAACCGTCCGGTCTTCCTTTCAATTACCCACAAAATATCGCTCTATTTGATGGAGTTATAGAAATCTCTTGCAGTAGTTCCTAATATTTGAGATACAGCGGTTCCGTCTGAGGTCCTGCACAAGGTGCTGCATGACGAAGGCGCGAGTTCTGCCATCGCAGACTGTGGGTATGGCTGTCGCTCAAAGTTCTTGGATCGATCAGGAACTATCTGAGAGCGACTTCAAAGACGCCCGCTTGGGCAAGCGATTTCGGATTTTGCTGCAGCGGCTGTGGACGGGAGTCGGCGAAAGCATCCCGTTCGTGTGCCAGGATTGGGCCAATACGAAAGCGGCGTACCGATTCTTCGCCAATGAACGGGTGACTGAAGCCGATATTTTGGCGGGGCACTTTCAGTCGACACGAGAACGCTTCGTCGCAACCGATGGACCAGTCCTGGTGCTGCAGGACACGACCGAGTTCAACTATGAACGCGAAGACCCGAGGCTCATCGGTTCGACCATGCGGGTCAATAGCGGTCGAGACAAAGCCGGACGGCTCAGGCATCACACGGTTTGCGGCATATTGATGCATTCCAGTCTCGCAGTTACGACTGAAGGGCTGCCGCTGGGGCTTGCAGCCATCAAGTTCTGGAGCCGCAAGAAGTTTAAGGGATGCAATGCGCTGAAGAAGAAGATCAACCCGACGCGTGTGCCCATCGAGGAGAAGGAAAGCTATCGGTGGCTCGAGAACCTCAGGCAGTCCACGGTACTCTTCAGCGATCCTGACCGGTGCGTACATATCGGCGATCGTGAGAGCGATATCTACGAGTTATTCTGCACGGCTCAGGAGCTTCGCACGCATTTTTTGGTCAGAACTTGTGTCGACCGTCTGGCCGGCGACGGACTGCACACGATTGCCGATGAAATGAACGAGGTGCCGATAAAGGGTCTGCATCGTGTCGAGGTCAGAGACCGTAAAGGTGAGATGACTGAGGCGGTGCTACAGATCCGATATCACCGTCTGTTGGTCCGACCGCCAATCGGTAAGCAGAAGCAATACCCGGATCTCACCCTAACCGTAATCCACGCGCAAGAGCGCGGCACGCCTAAAGATCGTGAAAGAATAAATTGGAAACTCATCACCGACCTTCCCGTTCAGTCGCGAGAAGAGGCTATCCAGAAACTCAATTGGTACGCGATGCGGTGGAAGATCGAAACCTTCCACAAGATCCTCAAGTCTGGCTGCAAGGTCGAGGACTCGAAGCTGCGCACCGCGCAGCGCCTCGCAAACTTGATCGCCGTGTTCTGCATTTTGGGTTGGAGGGTCTTCTGGATGACAATGCTAAATCGGGCTGCCCCGAAAGCCTCACCGCAACTGGCGCTCACACCTCTTGAGCTCAAATTGCTCGACCATCTGGCAAGGGACAGCAACAAGAAGCCGTCGATGCGGAATCTCTCCCACTACTTGACGAAGATCGCCAAGCTGGGAGGCTACCTCGACCGTAAAAGCGATCCTCCACCGGGAAATGTCGTGATGTGGAGAGGGTTGTCGCGACTAACTGATATCGAACTCGGATACCTCATCGCCTCGGGAGATGTGGGTAATTGAAAGGCCCAGCGGACGCTTACCCGATGAAATCGTTGTCAAGCTAAACAAATGTTGCAGGTGAGTCAGTCTGAAGTAGGGGGCCGCCCGGAGCGGAAGTCTCCATCCATGGTTCACGCAGACCAATAGAATCAGATCGTTAGGTGCGTTTGGAGACCGCTCGATCTCGTAATCCGCTTGATTGGGTGAACCGCAGCATAAGTGCCCTAGCGTTGATTTCACTTCGCCCAGCCGCCCGAATCACGTCGGCGTTCGGCGTATGGTTACGCGGCGTGTTGAGCATCTGCGATTGCCATTTGGATGATGGTACGCTCTGTTAGCATATCTCGAGCGCTGTCTGCGGTCATCGCCTTCCCGAAGTAGTAGCCCTGTCCAAATTCGCATCCTTTAGCAGCGAGTCGCAGGAGAACAGACAGATCCTCGATTCCTTCAGCCACCGTGGGCAGATTGAGATTCTTCGTAAGGCCCAAGATGGCGTCTACAATTTTCTCACTCTCCGGATTATTTACCATCGACTGAACAAACGATCGATCGATTTTGACTTTGTCGAATTTGAGCTCCCTGAGATGATAAAGACTGGAGTAGCCTGTGCCGAAGTCGTCAAGGCACACCTTTATCCCTGCGCTCTGGAGCGTCGTCAAAATTAATTTGGCAGTTTCTATATCGCTGACCAGGGCTGTCTCGATAATCTCCACGTCAAGCCGCGTAGCAGGGAAGCGCTCCTCTGCGAGGATAGCCAAGAGCCTGCTTGGCAGGAGTGGATCCGTCAGTTCAGAAGGGGAGATATTGACGGAGAGGCGGATATCTTCAGGCCAGTCCTTGGCGTCCCGACAGGCTTGACGGAGGATCGACGATGTAAGATCAGTCATCAAGCCAAGCTGTTCGACCACGGGAATGAATAAATCCGGTGGCACAAATCCGCGTTCCGGATGTTTCCAGCGAGCAAGCGCTTCGAATCCGCAGATGCGATTGTTTCGAAGCTCAACCAACGGCTGATAAAAGGGTTTTATCACACCCTCTGTCACGGCCCGTTTGAGATCCGCCTCGAAAGATCCTTGCGCGCGAAGATCGTCATCCATGCTCTGTTCAAAAAAGCGAAACCCACCTCGGCTATCGCGCTTTGCGCGATACATCGCGACATCAGCCGCGTGAAGCAGGCATTCGGCATCGGCACTATCGGTATGGCAGGGTGCAATCCCAATACTCGCGCCGAGCTCGACCCTCATTTCCCCGATTGGGATCGGCTTTCGGATAGCGCTCAAAACTTTGCGCGCGAGGTCCTTCGCACCTTCCAAATCTGCCTGGTGGTTCGGATCCCCTTTTGCGATGATCGCAAATTCGTCTCCCTGCAACCGAGCTACCATGCCGCTGTTCCGAACGATCTGCTCGAGTCGTCGCGCCACCTCGCACAACACCGCGTCGCCGAACGGTTGGCCTTGCAGGTCATTGATCCGCTTGAATTGGTCTAGGCCGACGAGGAGCACCCAATAAGGTACCGTAGGTCTTCGCGCACCGGTAAGGATGGCTTGCAGTTCAGCGGAGAATCCCCGCCGGTTAGGCAAGCCAGTGAGGGCATCATGTCGCGCCACCGAATGCACCTGCTCCTGCGCCGCGCGGGTAGCTTCATGAGCGTGTTCCAGCGCTAATGCATTGGTACGGAAGATCTCAAAGGCTTTCGCCATTGCACCGATCTCATCGGCACGCTGCAACTCAGGTACTCGGATGTCACGGTTTCCCGCAGCAAGCTTGGAGAGAGCCTGCGTAATGGTCTCGAGCGGATGAGTGATCTGCGTGCGGATCCGGATCAGGAGCCACATCGCGAGTAGGACGGATGCCGCGGAGATGGCGATAGCGATGGTAACTGACCTTTCCGTGACCACATCGACCGCGTTAGCTTGTGCGTGAGCAGCCAACGTATTTGCTGCGATGAGTCGATCGACGGCCAAATCCGCGGCCTTGTAGAGCCGGTCCAACACTTGGTTGTGCTGCTCGGTATTTTGTAGCGCGCCCTCGATGTCGCTTTGCACCCAGGCATCATGCTCCGTGAAATAGACATTCCACGCGGAGCGAAACAAATTTAGGTCCGTCTTTTGAATGTCCTCACCGAGGAGTGCGGCGTAGCTGTCCAGTAGGTTCTCAATTGCATGTCGGTGACCGTCCGCGAGCACTTCGGCTTGCGCCCGACCACCCGGCCCGGAAGCTAGAGATCTATAGCCCTCAGCAATCCTATATTCTGAAATACGAACTGCTATCTCTGCGAGCGTCGCTGTCGCGGCGAGCCACTTTTGGTCGATTTCCTTCGTCTTTAGGTCGACGGATCTCAAGGTGAGTACGCCGCTTACGGCTAGTCCGACGACGATTGTGACGAACGCTATGATAAAAAGCGTCAACCGTGCCCGAATGGAGAACCTGAAGCGTGTCATGAATCTTCCCTGACAACAGCTGCATACGGCCGTTGGCATTGCCTTAAAATGCTGAACGTTCTCTCTCCAACGTTCACCCTGCATCTTTGGCGGTGCTCTAGCTTCAGCGTCGCTTTAGATGCGATCGAATGCTCTCACAATCTGAGCATTTTGACGGCGCTTGTCGCGGGTGTGCCAACCAGTTTTGGAATATTGATGGTCAGGCAACGCGCGGTTTTGCCCCGTCTTGTGAGATAAAGATTCGTTCTCTCACTAATTATGTACGGGGCTGTTCGATCGTATTCAACCATCTCTTGACGCGCCGGATGGTGTGCGTAAAAGAGGCGCAGCCTGATCATAAAGTTGTAAATGTCGTTTGGCTGCTCGATGAGCGCGATGAGTGCGGCTGCAATTCGTTATGTTCGTCGCCGTACAGACGGGTACGCGCAAATCGGCTCAACTAGTGGGGAAGCTGAATGACCGTGCTGTAATGGCACAGGTGCGTATCGCGCGAAGGCGCCTCGTGCAAGTGCGCTCGTCAAAAGTCGCAGGTAGAGTGAGCGCCCGCAATTAGGTCGCGCAGTTGTACATTTCCTTCCGGTCAGCGACACACGGCGCAGACAACGGCAAGAAATAGCCGGATCCTGCAAGAGTGGAGGAATCTATAGTCATTCCCCGGGGATATTGGAAGGACGGCGCGCGCCACCTATTCATAATGTCTGGAAAATCCTTCCAGATAATTCTTGCCAATCTGATCCGAATCGGTTGTCTGCTGGTTGCCGCCGTTGCTATAGCAGTGCTGTTTGGCTGGATATTCGATATTCCACGGCTGACGCGCTTGCTGCCGGGCCTGGCATTTATGAAGATCAACACCGCCTGCGCCCTGCTCGCGGCGAGCATCACAGTCTGGATTCTGCACACGCAGGAAGAGGGTTCATCTGGGTTCCGTGTGGCACGTTGCCTTGCCGCTCTGCTGATGGCGCTAGGCGCCCTTACACTCTCTGAACATTTCTTTGGACTGGATCTCGGCATCGATCAGCACATCCGGTCCGACGCTCAAATGTCGGCGCAATCTGCCCACCTGGGACGCGTGTCCCCAGCTTCGTCGTTCATCCTGACGTTGCTAGGTCTCGCGCTGTTGACGCTCAAGGCCCGGCGCCCAAGACTTGCCGCGTGCGCCCATTGGCTGGTCGTTCCGCCAATATTCGTATCGGCCCTTGCCGTCGTGGGTTACGCTTACGGCGCCACCTCACTATACGCCGTGAAGCCATACGCCTCGATGGCGGTACACACGGCGGCGTCATTTCTCGTTCTGAGCTTGTCTGCGCTGGCGGCCGATTCGGCGCACGGATTCGCGCGCATCGCGATCAGCGACTCGGTCGGCGGAATCGTCTCGCGCCGGCTGCTCCCGACGGTTCCTATCATGATATTTGTCCTTGGCTGGGTACGCGTGGAAGGGCAGAAGCTCGGGCTTTATGACACCCAATTCGGTTCAGCATTGATGGTGCTCCTGAGCATGACTTTTTGTGTCATCGCGGTTGCGTGGACCGCAACTACCCTTCATAACGTCGATGTGATCCGTAAGCTCGGTGAAACCGAGATCTTAAGCCTCAACGCACGCCTGGAATCGCGGGTGCAGGAACGTACCCACGAACTTGCACAAGTATCCTCACAGTTGAGGTTGGTCAACGGCGCACTCGAATTATTATCCCGGCAGGACGGACTCACGGGTCTGGCTAATCGGCGTTTCTTCGATACGCACCTTGCTGATCAGGTCGCGATCGCGCGTCGCTCCGGTCGATCGCTGGCGCTTGTGCTATGCGATGTGGATTCGTTTAAAGCCTACAATGATCATTATGGACACCAGGCTGGCGATGAGTGCTTAAAGCTCGTAGCTGCCGCACTGCGGTCCTGTTGCCGCCGCACGGCGGACATGGCGGCCCGATACGGTGGCGAGGAGTTCGCCATCATCCTCCCAGAGACCGAGTTGAGCGCTGCGATCCAGGTCGGTGAAGCCGCCAAAGATGCGGTGATGCAGTTGGGAATCGCACATGAGAAGTCCTCCGCCGCGCCCTATATCAGTATCAGCGGGGGCATTGCTGTTTTACTTCAGAATGGAATCAGCAGCGCACCGGAACTGATCATGGCAGCCGATCGATGCCTCTATAAAGCCAAACACTTGGGGCGCGATCGTATGGTCGCCGCGGAAGCAGAGTTCCAGCAGTCGGTGGCGTGAACATCGTGAAGCGCGCCGGGCGGCTTAGCGAAAAAACACGGCGGCCTTTGGCAACGTCATCACACATGTATCTAACTTCGCTCGCGGGGGCGCCGCCATCAGCCTCTTCGGGTTAAATTGCGGCGCGGCGCTTGCTGCCGTAGTCGTGTTTTGATCGAGGTCCCAGTCATGCTACTTGTGGCCTGCTTATCCGATTGGCGAGCCGGCGCGCCGTAAATGAGCGGGCCAATACTCTGCGAATCAATACCTTATCGGTAGGTATCTTCGAAAAATATACCACGACTGGGGCTTAGGTGGACACATAGTTCCTAGATGCACGATCGAGGACGTACCGCTTAGGAGTTATTGCGGCAGCACGCTTCTCGCTCACTTGCGTAGGCGTCAAAGGAGCTAGCGCATTTGCTGCAGCGCGCGCAACTTAACTCCGCCGACTCTATGCGCAAGCGGGCGTTGACTCGGCGTCCCAAAGGCGTAGCGTTTGCCTGCCGTTCGCCTCTCATAGTCGATCGGTTCCGACAAGCAATTAAACGATACAGAAGACGGCGGCAGTCGTCTTTTGCCGCGGGTGTAGTGACTTTCTTCGACGCAAGGATACAAAATGGGACACTCCAGATTACATGCGCTCGCTATCACGTGGGCGCTATTTACCAGCCCCGTCCATTCACAATTCATGCCCATTACGGCGTACGGGGACACGGTGGGCAACATAGCTCTGGGATCCGGAGCCCTAGTATCAGACGTGGACAGTAAAAACTGTACCAAGTGCGGAAGCTTCAATGTCGCCGTGGGTGGCATGTCGCTGTATGAGAACACGACTGGCTACCTTAACATCGCCATCGGCGAAACTGCGATGCTGCACAACACCACCGGGTACAGTAATACCGCTACCGGATATGCAGCGCTCTTTAGCAATCAGACCGGCTACAACAACACCGCGTCCGGGTTTGATGCGCTTTCGTACAGTTTTAATAGCTACAACAATAGCGCTTTCGGAGCCTACGCGCTTTTTAGTGAGTTCGATGGGTTAGCTGGCCACGACAATACTGCATCGGGGGTCAACTCACTTTCTTTCGACTCGCTCGGCTCGTACAACACCGCCGCTGGGTCTGCAGCGCTCATATACAACACCGACGGTAACTACAACACGGCCTTCGGGGCGGGGGCGCTCTCTGGGGTCTCAATAGAAAGTGACTCTCAGGGCGCGACTGGCAGCAACAACACGGGCACAGGCGCATTCGCGCTCTACTCATATTCGACCGGTGGCAACAATACGGCAACAGGCTATGAGGCGCTATACGCGGATACGACCGGCAACCACAATACCGCAATTGGCGCTAACGCGCTGTATTCAAATACGACGGCAAATTTCAATACCGCGGACGGGTACGCTACGCTGTTTAGCAACACAACCGGTGTCCAGAATACTGCGTCGGGCACGCAAGCGCTGTACAGCAATACATCCGGAAATTACAACGTGGCTTCCGGACTCGACGCCCTGTACGGAAACACCACGGGCGCTGCCAATACTGCCTTAGGCTTCAAGGCGGGCTATAACCTCACGACCGGCAACAACAATGTTGACATTGCAAACCAAGGGGCGGCGGGCGACGCCAGTACGATAAAGATCGGGACTCAAGGCACGCAGCAAACCGCGTACATCGCCGGAATCTATAACGTGCCTCTTTCCGGCAGCCCGGTGGTGGTCACCTCAACGGGCCAGCTTGGCGTGTCTTCAGTTTCGTCAGAGCGCTTTAAGACTGCAATAGTACCCATGGGCGCGGACACGGTGAAGCTCGCACAACTACGGCCCGTCAGCTTCAGACTGAAGAATGATTCGACCGGTACGCGCCAATTCGGACTCATTGCCGAAGAGGTGGCGAAGGTCTATCCGGAGCTCGTGATTCGGAATGAAAAGGGTCGAATCGATGGGGTGCGCTATGACGAACTCGCACCGATGCTGTTGAACGAGGTGCAGAAGAGAAACGCCGCACAGGATGCGCAGATCCGCGACCTCAAGCAGCAAGTGGCCGAGCTGCGCGCTGCCTTTCTAAGCTTACAGGCCAAACATGAGCGAGTCGCGCAGCACTGAATGATCAGGAACCCCGCCATCGACCGGCGGCCTGCAAACCGGCTCATTTTGCTTAACGACTTATCGACAATTGCAGTGTCAGTGCTGCCGTTGTAATTAGTCCGCCCGCTTGATTTAGGGGAGACACAGCATGGACCGATTCAGCGGCGGTTGCCTGTGCGGCA
>Ga0182024_10026362_pt1 | contig 10215 bp, 7 predicted proteins | sample P32metaG_FD_120480 | JGI IMG/M metagenome (GOLD analysis project Ga0182024, IMG submission 120480) | Permafrost microbial communities from Stordalen Mire, Sweden - P3-2 metaG (Illumina Assembly) | ecosystem: Environmental > Terrestrial > Soil > Wetlands > Permafrost | place: Sweden: Stordalen...
CGGAAGGAAACTCGGGCGTGGAACCGTCGCGCCAATCGCGGCCGTGTCACGATCCAGTGGAGCTTTACTCGCAAGCAGGCTCGTCACAAGTTTGGCTACAAAATTACGCGGTCACGGTACTAGGAGCACACTGGTTCGGCGTAGGTCACGAGCCCATACAGCTTATTGCCAAAGAGCTAACTGAGTTTCGTGCGACGCAGAATCCGCCGATTTCAGTCTTGAACTGAGGCGGGGCCCTCGTATATTCGGAAGCGCACACGTCCTTCGGAGAACGAACCGAGCGGCGTGAGGCGGCATCTACGCCGAGAGCAAAACTCGATAATTCCAAACTGTGCAATCGTGAACCGACACCCAGTGCCACCGCTGGTAATTTGGTTTTTGCAAATTCATCGGGAGAACAGGAGAACAACATGAAGGTATTATTGATAACAATCTGTTTCGCGGTCGCCCTGCTGACCTTTGGAGTGGCTTCGGCACAGGACACCACGAACCATGACGATATGAAGGCTGAGGATTCCAAGAATGAGGTTCAGGTCACGGGCACAATTAGCGAAACCGGCAAGACGTTTGTCAGCGAGATGGACGCCAAGAGCTGGACCATCATCAACCCGGATGCAGTAAAAGGACACGAGGGGCACCACGTCATCTTGACCGCAAACTTTGATGCGGACAAGAAAGAAGCGCGCGTGGTGTCGCTCAAAATGGCAAAGTGACGCAGCGAGGCAGCAGCATCCCGGCTCCTGCGCTTGGGCAAGGGGCAATGCCTGCAACTGATAAGACCTACCTAGCTCAGACGGTATCTGCCCAGAGCTGGGCTCAGCCAAACCGACGCAGAAAACCGCGTGTCCGATGTCCTCGCAGAGGCTCAACAATCCGCCCGATTCGAGCACGGAAGGCGCTGGCACACTTGTCATTACTCTTGCGCACGACTCCTTCCTTTGAACCGGGGCGGGTCCTCCTAAAATAGAGAAGTCACATCTGATGGACTAATTTCTGGGGGGGGGCACGTCATGCGCGTGTCCCGATGAGCAATGATCGCAACTACCTCGATCCAAACAATTCTCACTTTGTAAAATCGCCTAGCTTCGGGACTACATCGTCACCCGGCTTATTTCCGAATGCTGCGTGCTCTACCACCGTGCCACTCTGAGCGACCGTTGAAATCCAGTCTTGCCACCACTTGTCGAACTCAGCGTTTTCGGACATTGACAACCTTCCCTTTGGTTAAACAAAGCGACACCGCCGAGAGGGAGGAAAGACGCTTATCGCCAGCACCATTGTCCGTCGAAGGATGGATCACCGCTGCTCAATAATGCTCACAAGCAGTGATATGCCGCACCATTTGTTTAAGGATGAGTAGCTAACGCAGACGGACTATACTGATTCCTCTTGCCCTCAAGGTAACCCGAATTTGAGTAGGACTCCGATGCGTAATCCAACTAACCGAGTGGGTCGCGCTCTTGCCTTGGCAATATTGGCTTCCACGTTCGTTCTAGTCACGCGTGCTGTTCGTTCTCAAGGCTCGGATCAGGCTCCCCTCAAGAGAGTCGCGGATGTTCCATTGCCGGGAGCGGCAGTACGCTTCGATTACCAAAGCCTCGATACGTCGCAAGGACGGCTCTACATCGCCCACATGAACGCGAATCAACTTGTGGTGTTCGACACGAAGAAACGACTGGTCGTTGCGAACCTCGACGGCTTTCCGAGTGTTCATGGCGTGTGGGCAGTTCCTGAGTTGGGAGAGTGTATGCCTCGGTTACCGGAGAACACAAAGTTGCCGCTGTCGATATGGCAACCCTGAAGACAATCGCCAAAGTAGGTCCAATCAACTACCCGGACGACATCGCCTACGCTCCCGACTCCATGCGCGTCTTCGTATCTGACGAACACGGCGATGCAGATGCAGTAATAGACACAAAAACGAATGCCCTCGTGACGAGTATTCCGCTTGGCGGCGGTGCCGGCAATACGGTCTACGACTCCGGCTCCGGGCACATCTTGGTTGCGGTTCACGAAAAGAAAGAACTCGTCGCGATTGATCCTGCAACAGCCAAAATCATCGGGCGCTATCCGATGACCGGAATAGAGAGCCCGCATGGTATCGCCCTTGACGTGGCTGAGAGACTGGCTTTCGTGGCGGGAGAAGAAAACCACAAGCTCGCCGTCGTGGATTTGACCACCATGAAGGTACTGGCGACGCATTCGGTCGGGGAAGACCCTGACGTGCTCGCCTTCGATCCCCGCTTGAAACGGCTGTACGTATCCGCCGAATCTGGGAACCTCACCGTCTTTCGCGAGCAGGGAAAGACGTTGGTGAGCGAAGGTGGGCTGTTCATGCCTCATGCTCACACGGTTTGTGTTGACCCGGATACACATCTGGTCTACTTTCCCCTGCAAGACATTGATGGGCACCCCATCCTGCGGATCATGGAGCCCACGAACTAATCTTGCTTATCGAGCCCGTCTTCAGCCAGCCTTCAGTTTCAGATGGGATAATCAAGTCTGAAGGAACGCGACGACTTTGAATTCCTCCGCCTCACGCCGAAACGCAACTTTAAAAAGAGTCCTTGCGCTGCTTGCCGCTTCTTTGTTCGTCTTCATCACCTCGGCAACAGCGTTTGCGCAGACCGCTTCTCTCCATGGCACGGTGACTGATCCGACCGGGGCTGTCGTAGCCAATGCAACCGTCACTATAACGGACGCATCGGGCGTGGCACAGTCTGCCCTCTCTGACCGAAACGGCAATTATTCTTTCTCCCAGCTTCCACCCGGCAAGTACATCATGCAGGCTTCCGCGCCTGACTTGGTGATTCCCGAGCCCATTCCCGTTACTTTCACGGGGCGGTCGCAAATCATCGATCTGACGGTCAAGGTGCAGGTTGCCAAGCAGAATGTTAGCGTCGAAGAGCAATCCGGCCCTACCGTAAGCGCCGAAAACAGCAGCAACGCAAGCTCAATTGTCCTTCAAGGGAAAGACCTCGAATCATTGGGTGACAGCCAAGGAGACCTCGCAGCGGATTTGCAGGCTCTCGCTGGGCCTTCCGCAGGGCCGAGCGGGGGTGCGCTCTACGTGGACGGGTTCAGTGGCGGGAGTCTACCAACGAAGGAGTCGATCCGGGAAGTCAAAATCAACCAGAACCCGTTTTCTCCCGAATATGACAAGCTGGGATATGGGCGGATAGAAATTACGACGAAAGCCGGGGCCGACCAATATCACGGGCTTAGTTACTTCAATTTTGGGGACAGTGTATGGAATTCTCGCGATCCGTACACACAGCAGAAAGCACCCTTCCTGCTTCGCGAATACGGCGGCGATATCGGCGGGCCGCTGAACCGAAAATTATCGTTCTTTCTGAACGTGGATGGCGCAGCCATTGATAACGGGGCGAATATTGACGCGATCACGCTCGATCCTCAGACACTCGCGATCACTCCTTTCAGCGATGTTTTCTCCGTGCCGCAGCGACGAATCATTGTCAGCCCGCGTCTCGACTACCACTTGAATACCAATCACATGTTCTCTTTTCGCTATCGAGTTGAGCAAGCGGATATAAGTGATTCCGGCATCGGCAGCCTTAACCTAGTGTCGCTGTCAGACCATGTACATTCTCTCAGCAACACTTTTCAAGTCAGTGAGACCGCAACGCTGGGCAGCAACAAGATCAATCAGGCAAGATTTCAATTTTTTCGCATTGCCAGTTCGATCTTGCCCAACGCGCCCGGCTCTGAGATTCAGGTGCTCGGCGCGTTCAATGGCGGTGGCTCCCAACTCGGCCCGGTGCACGACGCCCAGAACAACTACGAATTTCAGAACTACACCACGATCATTCGCAAGGGGCATACCTTCCATTTCGGGGTTAGGGTGCGAAAGACGGGAGAAAGCAACGTTTCACAAGCAAACTTTGGAGGCACGTTTACGTTCGGCGGGCAGATCGGCCCTGAACTGGATAGTAACAATCAGCCTGTTTTGGACGGCTCTGGGAATCCGATTCTTATTCCTCTTCAATCCATCGAAGTGTACCGCCGAACTTTGTTGTTCCAGAGTTTGGGTGACACGCCCGCTCACATTCGAGCACTGGGGGGAGGAGCGACACAGTTTTCTGCTTACGCCGGTGTTCCGCTGATTTACGCGAATCAAACGGACATCGGGGCATTCTTTGGCGACGAGTGGCACATCACGCCCCACCTGATCGTCAGTCCGGGCCTGCGTTACGAGTGGCAAACCAACATCAACGATTTCCGTGATTTTGCGCCGAGGATCGGGTTTGCTTGGCAGCCGCGTGGAAATTCGAAGTTCGTGATAAGGGCTGGCTTTGGGATGTTTTATGACCGCTTCGCACTAGCCAATGTGGTAACGGCCATGCGTTTCAATGGTGCGGTACAACAGCAATTTGTGGTCAAGAACCCCGATTCATTTCCGAATGCTCCCGCCATTGCGGTTCCGTCTACGATTCAGGAAATCAGTCCTTCCCTGCGATCCCCCTACATTATGCAATCCGCATTGACTGTCGAGCGGGAGTTGGTGCGCAGCACGACGCTCGCGGTCACCTACACCAATTCTCATGGTCTGCATCAATTGCGGACTCTGGACGTGAACGCGCCCCTTCCGGGCACCTTCAATCCATCCGTTCCCGGCAGCGGCGTTTTTCCGCTAGGCTTTGACGCGCCCGTGTTTCAAATGGTTTCTGACGGTCTCTACAACCAGAACCAGCTAATAGTAAACGTGAATTCAAAGCTGAGTTCGAGGCTCTCGTTCTTTTCCACCTACACATTCAACCGGGCCCTTAGCAATACCGATGGCCTGACTACCATCCCGGCAAACCCCTACAATTTTTTGGGCGAATACGGCCCCGCCATCACCGACGTACATAATTCGGTCGTATTTGGTGGCACATTCGAGAGGTGGAAATTCCGAATCGCTCCTCTGGTGAGGATGTTTTCTGGCCCGCCATTTGATATCAATGCGGGTAGTGATATTTACGGCGACACGTTATTCAATGCTCGTCCCGGCATTCCTTCCGATCCTAGTAAACCGGGGTTGATTCAAACGCAGTACGGATTGCTTGATCCCAATCCCACCCCCGGCGAACCGACTTTATCGCGAAATTATGGACGCGGAACCGGCTATGTCCTCTTTAATCTTCGCTTGACCAAATTGTTCGAGTTTGGCCGTATTCCTGTGTCCGCAGCAACGCAGTCAGGCACTAGCGGTCAGAGCGCGGAAAACCATCGTTACACAATTTCCGTCGCCGCCTCGATTCGCAACATCATTAATCACAACAATCCCGGCCCGATCATCGGCGACATTACTTCGCCATTTTTCGGACGAGCCAACCAGAGCGCAGGCGCGACCGGATTCGGTGGAACGAGCTTCCTCGAATCTGCGAACAACCGTCGTTTAGAACTGCAAATGAAGTTTAGTTTCTAGCGGCATCTATCGCTTGCCTCGTGGGTTGGCGGAATCCGGCAGATAAAATGCTCCCCGGCTCTTACTATCCGGAGAGAAGACCTATCCCTCCTTGCCCTCATCGAGGGAGAACTGGCACGGCTGCTTCCCCATAATCAGCGGATCATTCTTCACAGCGCGAGACACGGCATGTGGTTTGAGCAACCTGACCAATGCCGGAAGCACGTCCTACATTTCTTGCGGGCAACCCTCAAGCTGGCCCGCAGGTATAGATGCAGACCAGCAGCCGATTTCAAGAAAACAGGGGCAAAAAACCGCATAAAATGGGGTTGCGGATTTCACCCTTATGGGCCCGGGGCCGAAAAGTCTCGAATTGAGCCGATAGAGGGTTAAGCCGCTTCCTTTAGTTCACCGGGCCTCCACACCTCATGGCTTGGGGTGCGACACGCTCAGCGGAGAAGAAGCAATCAGATACTTGGCCTGATCGCCGTCGATTGGATCAATTTGTAGGCGCGTTGTTCCTGTCCTCACGGACGCATGGGTGCCGAGGTAATAAACTTTTCCTGCCTCTGCCGTGACATGCGCGAAGGCCACCAGTTTTCCTAACGGGGTACGCGATTGCACGTTCATGTACGCATGATGCTCTCCCGGATCGACGGAGACGAAAAAATAAGAATTGTGCTTAAAGGCACCCACCCAAGCTCCGTCCAGCCCAATCCTCGTCACGCAAGCTCCGAGAAGGCAGTTCGCTGAGCCTGTCTCCTGAACAAAGTAAATCAGCGCCTTTCCGGATTCGGGCTGCGACGGTGTGTGCTGGGAGTTGCCCTGCTTCACGGCGAAGCTTACATCTTTGGGACCGCAGGCAGCGCCCCCAATGTCCGCAGATTGGTCTTGGGCAAGTGCGGTTACTGCCAAAAGCGTGACTAAGAGAATGATTCTCACAACTTTCCTCCATTTGAGCGATTCATTGGCTACAACTGACTATAGGCTCTTTGCGGGTCGCTGCCGCAGAGATGCGACTGCGCTAATTGAGAATTGCGTCACCCACCAAATCCACAACCGTAACCGGAAAGGGTGGGGTCTAGCATTTCGCCCCGTTCCATATATGCCCGTCCTCGTTGACTCTGCCTCGTCATATCCCTAAGATTGCACTTCCAGAGTCCCTGCGCCACCCATGATCGGCCAAACCATCTCGCACTACCGCATTGTCGAGAAACTCGGGGGCGGTGGCATGGGTGTTGTCTATAAGGCTGAGGACATAAAGCTGCACCGCTTTGTAGCCTTGAAGTTTCTGCCTGACGACATTGCTAAAGATGCGCAAGCTCTAGCACGCTTCGAACGCGAAGCGCAGGCCGCCTCCGCTTTGAATCATCCCAATATTTGCACGATCTACGAGATTGACGACCAGCATGGGCAAGCGTTCATCGCCATGGAATTTCTAGACGGGCTGACGCTGAAACATCGCATCGCGGGGCGTCCGCTCGAAACCGAACTGATTCTGTCTCTCGCCATCGAAATTGCGGATGCGCTCGATGCCGCCCACGCGGAAGGGATCGTCCACCGCGACATCAAGCCTGCGAACCTGTTTGTGACGAAGCGTGGACACGCGAAGATTCTTGATTTTGGTTTGGCGAAAGTCAGTCTTGCAGGCAGTTCTTCGAGCAAAATTGCGTCTTTTAACACGCAGACGGGTTCGGTGGACGCGGAGCATCTGACCAGTCCGGGAACAATGGTGGGAACGGTGGCGTATATGTCGCCGGAGCAGGTGCGGGCGAAAGAGTTGGATGCGCGTACCGATCTGTTCTCGGTTGGAGCAGTTCTGTATGAGATGGCGACGGGCGCATTACCGTTTCATGGAGAAAGTTCGGCGATGATCTGTGAAGCCATCGTGAACCGAGCCCCGGTAGCGGTAGTTCGGTTAAATCATGATGTGCCCCCCAAGCTGGAAGACATCATCAACCGGGCGCTGGAGAAAGATCGAGAACTCCGTTATCAGCACGCCTCCGACATGCGTTCCGAGTTGCAACGCCTGAAGCGGGATACAGAGACGGGCCGAGCCATAGCTGCGAGTTCCGGCACAGTGGCGGTCGCACAGGAAAGCAGCTCTCAGGTCGCCCCGCCGCCGTCGCCATCATCCGGTTCCTCGCCTGCGCTTGCTCCATCTCCGTCGTCGAGCGCCGTGAAGGTCGCAGAAGTTCCCGGCGCGGGCAGGAAACTCTGGAAGGTTCTGGTTCCCGCCGCCGTGCTGCTTGTCGTGGTTGCAATCGCGGGAACGTTCTACTTCCGATCACGCCAGACCAAGCCCGCGACTAAGCTGACCGAGAAGGACACCATCGTGCTTGCCGATTTTGCCAACAGCACGGGCGATCCGGTGTTCGACGACACGCTCAAGACGGCGCTCAGCGTTGCTCTCAACCAGTCGCCGTTTCTGAATGTGCTTTCCGACAACAAGGTCGCGGCGACCTTGAAATTGATGTCCCGTCCTGCGGGCACGAAACTCGCGCCCGAAGTCACCCGCGAGCTTTGCCAGCGGGCGGGCAGCAAGGCTTACCTTGCCGGGTCGATTGCCAGTCTGGGCAGCCAATACGTGCTGGGGTTGAAGGCGGTGAATTGCCAGAGCGGAGACCCGCTGGCCGAGGAGCAGGTGACGGCAGCGTCCAAGGAGAAGGTGCTGGACGCGCTGGGCGAGGCGGCATCCAAACTCCGGGGTGAACTGGGCGAATCGCTGGCGACGGTACAGAAGTTAGATGTTCCGTTGTCAGAGGCCACCACGTCTTCGCTCGAAGCTCTGAAAGCGGCCAGCCTTGGACAAAAGGCCCGTAACGAGAAAGGCTCCGCCGCAGCCCTGCCTTACGATCAGCATTCCATCGAGCTTGATCCGAATTTTGCCATGGGCTACAGGGCAGTGGGCATTGACTACTCAGACCTCGGCGAAACAGGGCGGGCGAGCGAGTATTTCAGCAAAGCATTCCAATTGCGGGAACATGCCAGCGAGCGGGAAAAGCTGACGATCTCCGCCCACTACTACCAGAGTGTAACCGGAGAGTTAGATAAAGCGGCCCAGACGCATCAGGAGGAGATTGAAAGCTACCCGCGGGTACCCGCAGCGTACGGCAATTTGGGCGGAGTGTACGCCGCTCTCGGACAGTATGAGAAAGCTGCCCAGATCACGAGGCAATCCGTGCGCCTTGGACCGGATTGGTCAGGTGGCTACGGCAATCTCGCCAACCACACCCTTGCCTTGCAGCGTTTTGACGAAACGCGGCAGGTCATCCACGAGGCGCAGGCACGAAAACTGGATAATTTTGTACTCCACAATGCTCTCTTCGCTCTTGCCTTTCTCGGCTCGGACTCCACCGCGATGGCAGAACAGCAGCAGTGGTTTGCGGGCAAGCCCGAATACGAGAACTTTGGACTGGCGCTCGCATCCGACACCGAGGCGTATAGTGGTCATCTTGCCAAGGCACGGGAGTTGACCAAACGGGCTGTGGACTCCGCCATACGAGCGGACAGTAAGGAAACGGGGGCAATCTGGCAGGCGAATGCTGCTGTGCAACAAGCCGCTTATGGCAATACCACAGAAGCCCGCCAGTCAGCGGCAGAGGCTTTGAAGCTGGCTCCCGCGAGTCAAGCCGTCGGGGTCGAAACTGCGCTTGCGTTCGCCATGGCGGGGGATACGGCACGAGCCGAGTCCTTGACGCAAGACTTAGGGAAACGCTTCCCGCTGGACACGCAGATGCAGTCCCTTTGGCTGCCTGCGATTCAGGCGCAAGTGGCACTGGACAAAAAAAATCCAACTCCCGCCCTGAATGCTCTGCAAGCTGCTTCACCCATCGAACTGGGGCAAATTCTTTTCGTCTCTAACCTCTCCTGCCTCTATCCGACGTACATACGCGGCGAGGCATACTTGGCAGCCGGACAGGGCAGTGCTGCTGCCGTCGAGTTTCAGAAGATTCTCGACCACAGCGGCATCGTCTGGAACTGCTGGACGGGAGCATTGGCGCATCTGGGAGTGGCTCGTGCCAATGCGTTGCAGTCGAGAACTTCGCAGGGAGCGGATGCCGATGCCTCCCGTGTCCGGGCGCTCGCCGCCTACAAGGATTTCCTCACCCTCTGGAAAGACGCCGACCCCGACATCCCCATCCTGAAGGAAGCCAAAGCGGAATACGCGAAGCTGCAATAGCGACTTTCGATGCTGGTCTAACCAAGTTGGGTTTCTACGGGTGCGAGATCGAAACTGCTGCGCAACTACCCCTCAACAGCCAACTCTTGCTGCAACTCAAGATCGGAGAAACGCAGCTCACGTTCAAAGGTACCCGGCGAGAAAAGGATATTGCAGGTTCAGATACTTGGATCGAGTTTACGCATGTGCGTCGAGGTGATCGAGCGATTCTGGTGGGGCTCATCGCTCGGCTTTCTAGCCGAAAGAAAGACGCTATCTAAATCAGGCGTGCTCAAAATTACTCACTGCGATCTTCCGACCGGAATACCTTTCTTAAAAGCAGGCTAGGCTTCCGAGAAGACTCCCACATTTTTTTCTGACAAGGTGTAACCCTCAAACTGGGTGTCCAGCTTCTTATATGCCGCACCGAATCGTTCCTGAAAAACTTCGAAGGAGGTGGCGCTCTCCCATCGATCAATGGTCAGGAACAGGTTTGGTTCGTGAGAAGAGCGTAGCAGTTGGGTGCCTAGCAGGCTGCGGAAAAACGCGTGTGCGGCTGGAAATGCTGTCCAGTGTTGGCGATCTTTGTGACTAAGGCGAGAGTTTTGGTTACATCCGCCAGGGTCTGTGGACCCTTTTCCATGTC
>Ga0182024_10026363_pt1 | contig 10215 bp, 6 predicted proteins | sample P32metaG_FD_120480 | JGI IMG/M metagenome (GOLD analysis project Ga0182024, IMG submission 120480) | Permafrost microbial communities from Stordalen Mire, Sweden - P3-2 metaG (Illumina Assembly) | ecosystem: Environmental > Terrestrial > Soil > Wetlands > Permafrost | place: Sweden: Stordalen...
GCCGACCACACCTTCTGCTGGTACAGCCCCAAGCTCAAGACGACGCGCGCCCACCAACTGGCAATCTCCACGATCTTTTTCAGCCCCTGGCAATTCCTCTACTGGTACGACCGACCCAGCCAATACAAGCGAGAGCCGGAACTGGACTACTGGAAGTTGCTGCCCACGACCTGGGATGAAACGCGCGTTGTCCATGGCGACATCGCCCGGCGGGTGATGGTCGCCCGCCGCAAGGGCGACGACTGGTTTGTAGGCAGCATCAACCCCGGAGGGCCGGCACGAATGGAAATTCCCCTGGCGTTCCTCACGCCGGGAAGGAAGTACACCGCCACGATCTACTCAGATGAAGATCCACAGGATGCAGAGTCCAAGGCGGTGAAGATCGAGACGATGCCGCTGGACTCAACGACCGTGTTGAAAGCCGATATCGGAGCGAATGGCGGGCAGGCGGTTAGGATCATGCCGGTGAACTGAAGGACTAAGCCGTGCCGACGACGCGCCCATTTCCCGAAAGCGTATAATCAAGGGCGAATGCTGATCGTTATTTTAGCATGAGGAGAATCTCGAATGGATCCACGCCAAAAGGCGAAAACAATCCTTGCCGCGATCGTCCAGGCGGTGGGCGGCAGTCCACGGACAAGTTGCTGATCCCTTGAACGGGAAGTCTGCTGTCTTCTCTCCTCATGTCCGTCCACGGGCGCTGCCGCTGTCACCTTATCGGGGCGGAACAAAGCACCAGATGTTGTTTTGTCGTCGCTCCCGCTTCATGTAACGGACGACGGAGCCATACGAGGCGGCACCTTTAGGAGAAGTCTCAAGCCCAGCCGGCGGAGTGTGATGGATGTCCTTGTACTGCCCCAGCTTGCTCGTCCATACTCCGTCCAGTAACTGTCTGGCGGCGTGCTGCGGCCTCCCGTCTGGCGTGGCGTAGATTGCGACTTTTTCGTATCCGCGCTCAAGCGTTCCATCCATTCCGCAGTCTGCATAGCCAACGGTGGCATACGCCTGTATGAACGCCTGAAGCGTTTGCTGGCGAGGCACCCCAATCGGCCAGAAGCGGCCGGGAATAAGATATGGATCGGGCCACCACCAGATGTTGGTGACGCCGGCCGCCCACGCTATGCAGTTATAGATGGGGTCGATGTTGCTCCTGAGGCAGTATCCGATATCAAAGGCAGCCGGGAATACGCGATCGATCTCGGCATCATTAACTGAGGTAACCATTTGCCCGTCCCCATTCGAGCCAGTCTTCTCGCAGTTTGCGCACGTCGTTGGCGTTTTCCGGCGATGTGAGATTTCGATGAGTGATTGCCTGAAGCGCGACGAACCAAGGGCCCCCGCCCTCCGCCAGATCTTTGAAAATGAGGGGCAGAGCCGGTGGTCCAATACCGATGATGCCGTAGTGGGCCCGGTGCATCAATATGGCAACCGAGTCGGACGACATCATCGTGTCTCGCGCCCAGTCGCTCAACAGTCTGCGGAACAAATCGCTGACTTCGTCCGAGACGTTTTCAATACCGGCAGGAGGCTTCTCGGGAACTGAAACTGCCATCGATCCCTCGCAACGATAAAAAACCAGGCCACAGTCAGTCGTGCGACGCGAACCGCCGCATCTCTTTGAATACAGTATTTCGCCATGCGAATACTGTCAATTCCCGTGGCCTCCGGCTTTCAGGGGCGGCTTTCAGGGGCGGCAATCAATTGTCGATTGGTTCCGTGCCATGTACCCTCCTGATCCCGCTCCGCCATGAAGGCGGACTGAATTGGATAGGATGGTTCCTCAATGCAAATCCGGTGCGCCACGGCGTTTCTTCCCACGACAGCAGCGCTTCTGCTCGTCCTCGTCGCGAGCTGTTCCCATCTCGAGCGGTCCGCCGCCGGACCTTCAACCCCCGCTCCGCTCCATTACCCGCCCGCACCGCGCGGCGATGCCGTGGACGTATTTCATGGCGTCAAAGTCCCCGACCCATACCGCTGGCTCGAGAATCCAGACTCGCCCGAGACGCGCGCCTGGGTTGACGCGGAAAACGCCTTGACGCGCTCGTTCGTGGACGGGCCGGTGCGGGAGGCAACCCAGGCGGAATTGACGAAGCTCTGGAACTATCCCAAGTACACGCTGCCGCACCGCGAGGGCGACCGGTACTTCTTCGAGAAGAATAACGGCCTGCAGAACCAAGACGTCGTCTGCCGCCTTGACTCACTCGACGGCGAGCCGAAAATCGTGCTCGACCCCAACACGTTCAGCCCCGACGGCACCGTCGCCCTGCAGACTCAGGCGTACAGCTTCGACGGCAAACTGCTGGCGTACGGCATCTCGGTCAGCGGCAGCGACCGCCAGGAAATCCACGTCCGCGACATCGACTCCGGCAAGGACCTCCCCGACATCGTCCGCTGGACCAAGTTTACCGGCATCGGCTGGAAGCACGACAACAGCGGCTTCTTCTACAACCGCTTCCCCGAGCCCGGCACCGTCCCGCCAGACGATGAAAATAACTTCTGCAAGGTGTACTGGCACACCCTCGGCACCCCGCAGGAAAAGGACGCGCTGGTGCTGGACCGGCTGGACGACAAGACCCTGCAGCTCTCCCCCTTGGTGACAGACGACGGCAAGTACCTGGTGGTCTTCATCAATAAGGGGACCGCTCCCGAAAACCGAGTCTATTACCGCCCCGTGGATTCAGCCGGCGAGTTCGTCAGGCTGCTCGACAAGGCCGACGCCAGCTACAGCCTGATCGACAACGTCGGCACGACCTTCTATTTCCAGACCGACCTGGACGCTCCGCGCGGCAAGGTGATCGCGATTGACCTGGACAAGCCGCAGAAGGAGAACTGGAAGACAATCGTCCCGGAGTCCGCCGATGCGATTGCGTCGTCTTCAACCGTCAATAATCAGCTCGCCCTCCTGTACCTGCACGATGCCTACAACGTGCTCCGAGTATATGACCTCGACGGCACGTTCGCGCGCGACCTGCCGCTGCCTCCCTACGGGACAGTGGACGTGGGCGACAGCCGCCGGCAGTATACCGAGTTGTTCGTCGGGTATTCGTCGTTCGCGGCGCCGACCTCGCTGTACCGCTACGACTTCACGTCGCAGAGGTTGGAGATGTACCACAAGTCGGAGTTCAAGGGAGACCTGGCCGGCTACGAGACCACGCAGGTGTTCGTGGCGTCGAAGGACGGGACGAAGGTGCCGATGTTTTTGACCTGCCGCAAAGGCCTCAAGCACGACGGCAGCCACCCCGTGCTGATGTACGGCTACGGCGGATTCGACGTCAACACCACGCCGTACTTCGACATCCCGCCGTTCATCTGGCTCCAGCGGGGCGGCATCTATGCCCAGGCCATCATCCGTGGCGGCGGGGAGTTCGGCGAGGCGTGGCACCAGGCCGGCATGCTGAAAAACAAGCAGAACAGCTTCGACGACTTCGAGGCCTGCGCCCGCTGGCTCATCGACCAGAAGTACACCACCCGGTCCCGCCTCGCCATCCAGGGCGCCAGCAACGGCGGCCTGCTCACCGCGGCGTGCATGCTGCAGACGCCGCAGCTTTTCGGCGCGGTGGTGAGCGAAGTGCCGGTGACCGACATGCTGCGCTACAAGAGATTCGCCGCCGGCGTCGCCTGGCTCCCGGAATACGGCGACGCCGAGGAATCGCCGGAAATGTTCAAGACCCTGCTGGCCTATTCGCCGCTGCAGAACGTGAAGCCGGGAGTCTCCTATCCGCCGGTGCTGGTCACGACCGCCGACAGCGACGATCGGGTCGATCCATCGCATGCCAAGAAGTTCGTCGCCGCGCTGCAGGCCGCGCAGGGCACCCTGCCGCCGGACGCAGTCAGGAACCCAATCTTGCTCCGGATAGAAACCAAAGCCGGCCACGGCGGCGGCAAGCCAACGAGCAAAGTCATCGAGGAAGCCAGCGACATCTATGCGTTTTTGTTCCGGGTGTTTGGGATGGATTAAAAAAGCGTGGTCTGGTCTTCATTTTTTCCGCGGCGGCGGCACCGCCGAGCTTGCCTTAGCGGGCTTCGCGACCTTTTCCGAGGGCACCGGGGGCCCAGGAACATAGGGGATCAATCCCTTGAGAAACGCTTCATTCTGAATATCCAGCGACATCCGGCGGGCGTCCACGATGAAGCCGTTCAACTGGATCATCCATGCCATGGGGTTCTCATCGAGCTTGCTGGGCAAAGTCCAAGCCGGGTCCATCCGGTAAATCTTGAGCATTTTGCGGATCTGCGCGGACTTCGCCTGGCCGGTGGACCCGCTGATCCCGAAGACGCGGTCGAGGTCCCGCAGCGCCATGTGAGGCTTTTGGGACGGGTCGTCGAGGAAGTTCACCCAGCCGATCGTATGCACGATCGCGCCAGCCCACGAGTCTGGCTTGCCGCCGAGCAGCGGCGACCGGCGCTTCCGCCCCAGCTTCTGGGCCATTTTCCGGCAAAGTTCCACATACTCTTGATTCAGGTGCTCCGTGCAGAACCGGTCGGTCATGCTGATGATGTCATCCACCACGTGGCCCGCTTCGGTCTTCGAATTCGCTGTCGGGCGAGGCTTGGATTTCGGGGCGATGGCCACGGGTGGCGCCGGCGACCAGGGCAACGACGTGATAACCCCACGCAGCGCCTTCAACTCTTTGAAGATCTCGTTCAGGTTGCGGCGCATCATGCGGCCGAGAAGGATATCGCTGTTGATAAGCAGGCCGTCGTATATGATCCTGCCTTTGAACGGCAAAAGCACCGTTTCCGTCAGCGCGGGAGCCCACCGGTGATCAATTCCTCGAACGGCTGCGTCAAGGCAACCACCGCGTAAGCAGCCCCCGGCTTCTCGATGGAAAGGAAGATGGCATGGCTCTTTAGTTGACGGAGGACATAGAACTCTCCGAGCACTGCATGCCGCCATGAACGAACAATGTCAATCTCCTCGCTCGATAAGTGAAACGGGTTTTCGGTGGCAAATAACTCAATCAGATCGCGGCGGCTGAAAAGGGTGTCGCGAACCTTGATCCGCGACTCATTGGTGAGCAGTTCCTCGCCGAGCGCGAGCTTCCGGTTCACGAAGGCGAGCAACGGCAGTTGGATCCTGAAGAAGAGCTTCGCATCGGCTGGATCGAGCAGCATTTCGGTTCATCCTTGCGTGCATCGGCCACGGCAAAACGCCGTTGGGCAGATCAAAATGGACTTGTATTCGATCGAGGGTACAAGTTGCAACACTTTCAATGTCCTCGCGGAGCCGGGCCTGAACAGGCCCTTGCCGACCGTCTGTCGCAGGCGTCGATCCGCTACGGACCGAAGGCGCGATTTCCGCAACCCCTCGTTGGCCACCACCGGCCACGTCGCGCCACGTCGCCAGAGACACACGCGGCCTCTTCGGCGGGTGGATCATCCACAAATGCAATTTCCGCGCATACGCTCACCTCTCAGAAGCGACGGACGATCAAGCCAAGCCGATGTCGTTCCACCGCGAGCGCGCGGAACAGGCATCGATTGAAGGAGGCGGTCTTGCCCGAATAACCTATTCCGGTCCGTAGGGCGCAACTACTTATTCCAAAGCGACTTACTGCGCTGCTTTCCCGTCCAAAGAACGATAAGCATTCGCAGAGCGCCAATCGTCGGCTATGATCCGTCCGTATCGGTTCGTACGACGATCGCCCCGAGGTGAGCGGAAGCGGAAACAGGAGTCGAGAGAATGCATGATGCAGTCGATGGCGGGGGAGCCGCCTCCCAGGCCTCTGTCAGCCGCCAACGCGGGCCGTCGGCCCGCTCGGGCCGGCACGCCCCGGCTCGGAAGCCGGTCATGCGTATCGAGCGGCTGGAGCCGCGAACGCTACTGGCTTCCGGGCCGTCGCTTAGCATTGCCAATCTGGATGTCGTACCGGGAGCCGACCGGCTCGTCTTCAATCGCATCCAGCAGGAGCCGCCGCTGCCGGAAACCAATCCCGAGACGGGACAGGCCTTCCAGCCGCCTGACAACGTCGTCCACGATGAGGCGACGCTGCAGTTGTCCAACGTCGGCAATCTGCCGCTGTCGATCGAATCGCTGGCCATCAACGGGCCGTGGCAGATTGTCGGCACGCCTTCAAAGACCATCGCTCCCGGCGGGTCGGTGGACGTGACGCTGAAATTCGTGGCCGCCAGCGAGCCGCCGCATTCGTACAACGAAACCGACGGCCCTTACAACCCCAACGAAGGGGGCGTGTGGAACGGAACGCTGACGATCGGCACCAACGATCCATCGCATGAGATGACGGTCGAGCACCTATACGGCTGGTGGCAGAACCAGTCGGAGTCGGCCGAGGAGCCGAGCCTGCAGACGCTGGTCAACCTGATCTTCAATTACACAACTACCATCAGTGCGACGACGCCGTCGCCGACATTGGATGAGCCGAACAACCAGGCGCAGATCTACGGCCAGGAGGTGGTCAGCCCATACTGGACGGTGGCCGACCCGACTCATTCGGTTGGCGTTCGCGACATCGCATCGTGGAGCGTTCAGGGCAATCTTGTCACGGTAGCGTGGTACGACCAGGGGAGTGCGTCGATCACTCCGCTGTTCACCAGCGACGGAGCGGAGGGGCAGTCGCTGCTGCCGGACCTGGCCGGCGATCCGTCAGTGCCGGCGGCGGGCACCTTCACGCCCGGCGCCAGCGTTTTCGGGTTCAACGTCCAGGGCGAATGGAGCGACGACAGCCTGAATTCATCCAGCGGCGGCGGGCACCAGATCCGCTTCTATCCGGTGCTCGGCGAGACCGGGAACATCATCGCCAACACGTACTTCATGTGCGTCGACTTCAGCGCCGGCCACGATGCCACCAGCGAGAATTTCCGCTTCCAGGACCAAGTCTACATCATCTCCAACGTCAAGCCTGCTGTAACGGTGACGCCGACACCTACCCCGACGCCAACGCCCACTCCGACACCAACACCGACTCCAACACCAACGCCCACTCCGACTCCAACTCCGACACCTACACCAACGCCCACTCCAACTCCGACACCAACGCCGACTCCGACACCAACGCCAACTCCCACGCTTCCGACGGGTTTTACGCCCAACCAGATCCGCCAGGCCTATGGCTTCGACCAGATTACGTTTGCCAACCCGGCGGCGGGCGGGACGACGGTTGCCGGCGACGGGACCGGGCAGACCATCGCGGTGATTGAGGCCCTCAACGACCCTTACGCCGCCATTGACCTGGCGCTGTTCGACGACGAGTTCGGGTTGCCATCAACGGATGGCCAGGGGAATCCCGTCCTCACGCAGTACGTCGAGAAGGGAGCCAGGTCCGCCGATGCCGGCCAGATCCAGGAGACGGCCCTGGACATCGAGTGGGCGCACGCGATCGCGCCGGGGGCGCATCTTCTGCTGGTGGAAGCAGCGACGACAAACCTGAAGGACGTTCTCAACGCCGTCGATTTCGCCCGCTACCAGCCGGGCGTGTCGGTGGTGACGATCTCTTATGGAGGGCCTGAGTTCAAAGCCGAACGGAGCGACGACGCATACTTCACCACGCCGCCGGGGCATATACCGGTGGCGTTCGTGGCCGCCTCGGGCGACAACGGCGCGCCGCCCTACTGGCCGGCGATTTCGCCTAACGTCGTGGCTGTCGGCGCCACCACGCTGACCCTCAATGCCCAGAACCAATACGAGTCGGAGTACGCCTGGCCGGAAAGCGGCGGCGGCGTCAGCCGTTACGAGCCGCTCCCGAGCTATCAATTTGCCGTGGACCCCGGTCGCAAGCGCCGCACGGCGCCGGATATTTCCTTCAGCGGCGATCCCGACACCGGCCAGCTCGTCTACGACACCAACCCGCAAACCGGCATGCCTGTTCTGGAGGGCGTCGGCGGGACCAGTGCCGCCGCCCCGATTGCCGCGGCAATGGTGGCCATCGCCGACCAGGGCCGGGCGCTGGCCAGCGAGTCGCCGCTCGATTCGGCGACGGGACTGCTCCCGGCGTTGTACGCCGCCCCCGCCTCCGATTTCCACGATATCACGGCCGGCGGGAACGGCTTCGCCGCCGGCCCCGGCTACGACCTCGCCACCGGCATCGGCAGCCCCATCGCCAACGAGTTGGTCCCGTCCCTCGTCGGGTACGATGCCGCGCCGCTCATTGCATCCAAGAAGAAGCACAAACTCAAAGGTGTGTTCATTCAGGTTGATCCGGCGCCGGTAACGCCTCTATAGGTTTGCCTGCGGATTCAACTTTGAAGGCAAATCCCGGTATTTGCAGTGTGCTCTTCGATGCCACTAGAGGTGCCCGACCGCTATAATCCAGCGTCGGCGGAGATCGCGGACCTCCGCAGTGTCCCTCGTTCATGTGCGGGAAACGCTGCCCCATGAAAAAGCACCTTATCGCGACATTGCTGACAGTCATCGCGGCCTGCGGTGAGCTTGCCTGCGGTGAGCTTGTCGAACCCGTCGAACCCGTCGCCGGGGCCACATCCCCAGCCGCCGAGCCGGGCGCCGCCGGACAGGTACTCGTCGAAGCCGAAGGCTTCACCGATTACGGCGGATGGTCGATCGACACGCAGTTCATCAACATCATGGGGTCTTCGTACCTGCTGGCCCACGGCCTCGGCGAGCCGGTCCACGACGCCACTGCCACCGTCGCCTTCCCCTCCACCGGGACCTATAAAGTCTTCGTCCGCACCAAGGACTGGGTCGCCCATTGGAATGCGCCGGGACAGCCGGGACGCTTCCAACTGCTGGTCGATGGCAAGCCATTGGCGGCGACCTTCGGCACTGAAGGGGCCGAATGGCACTGGCAGGATGGCGGCAGCGTCGAAATCACCAAGCCCGAACTCCCCATCGCCCTGCACGACCTGACCGGCTTCGACGGCCGTTGCGACGCCATCCTCTTCAGCAAAGACCCGGCATTCGTCCCGCCGAACGAACCCAAGCAACTGGCCGAATGGCGCAAGAAGGCCGAAGGCCTCCCCGACAAGCCCGATGAAGCCGGTTCATTCGACCTGGTGGTCGTCGGCGGCGGGTATGCCGGCGTGGCATCGGCGATATCAGGAGCCCGCATGTGCCTCAAGGTCGCCCTCATCCAGGACCGCCCGGTCCTCGGCGGCAACGGGTCATCCGAAGTCCGCGTCTGGTCGCAGGGATATACCCTGCTAGGCAAGTACCCGCACCTCGGTGAGATCGTCCAGGAATTCGCCGACGAGGCCAGGAGTTCACCCGGTACCGGCGAGGAGTTCGGCGACGCCAAGAAGGAAGCCATCGTCCGGGCCGAGAAGCACGTGGCGCTCTACCTCAACAATCAGGCCTTCGCAGTCGAAGCCAGGGACGGCAAGATCATCTCCGTCACCGCCCGCGACACGCGTACCAACCGGGAAACCCGGTTCGCCGGAAAGCTTTTCGACGACTGCACCGGCCACGGCACCATCGGGGCGCTGGCCGGCGCGGATTTTGACATGCTCGAAAAGGGCCACATGGGCATGAGCAACATGTGGCGATGGGCCGACGCCGGCAGCCCACAGTCGTTCCCCCAGACGCCCTGGGCGCTGCCATTGACGATGAAGGACTTCCCCTACCCCAACCGCGGCGAGGCCGAATGGTTCTGGGAGGGCGGCTTCAACAAAGACCCCGTCAACGACCTGGAATACATCCGCGACTGGAACCTCCGCGCCGCCTACGGGGCGTTCAACGCCATGAAAAACGGCGACGGCAAGGAGAAGCACGTCAACGCCAAGCTGCAGTGGCTCGCCTACATCGGCGGGAACCGCGAGTCGCGCCGGCTGGTGGGCGACGTCGTGCTCACCCGCGACGACATCCTGGCCAAGAAAGATTACCCCGACGGCTGCGTCGCCAGCACCTGGGACATCGACCTGCACGAGCCCAAGGAGCAGTACGCCAAGAAATTCCCTGACGACCCGTTCATCTCCAAGGCGATTTTCGACAGCCGGGTGGACAAGAAGCAGGGCTACCCCGTGCCGTACCGGTGTTTCTATTCGAAGAACATCAGCAATTTGTTCATGGCCGGCCGGGACATCAGCGTGGACCACGGCGCGCTCGGCACCGTGCGCGTCATGCGCACCTGCGGCATGGAAGGCGAAGTCGTCGGCAAAGCCGCCTCTATCTGCGTCAAAGAAAACTGCGACCCGCGCGGCGTATGGCAGTCGCACTTCGACGAACTCCGCGACCTGATGAACCTCCCCGGCCAGGCGCGGCGCGAGTCGGCCACCGATGCCCCCAACCCCGCCGCGCCCCCGCCA
>Ga0182024_10026364_pt1 | contig 10214 bp, 9 predicted proteins | sample P32metaG_FD_120480 | JGI IMG/M metagenome (GOLD analysis project Ga0182024, IMG submission 120480) | Permafrost microbial communities from Stordalen Mire, Sweden - P3-2 metaG (Illumina Assembly) | ecosystem: Environmental > Terrestrial > Soil > Wetlands > Permafrost | place: Sweden: Stordalen...
AGGCTGTACTCCGGGGCCAGCCGGTTGCGGTTTTCCGATAACGCCCGCCAACGCCGCCAAGCTGCAGCAGGACAGCGCAAGCAATACACACCAGTCCGACATCGGCATCCGGCGTGACACCGTCTCGGTGGATTATCGCTACACGCCGGATGACCATTGGGACTTCCGGGCCGACTACTCGAGCACACGGCGAACTGGCACCCAACCCGACGCAGTCCTCTTCAGCCCCTCCACCGCCGGCGTGCGGGTCGACGTACCGAAGCCCGTCTCGGATACCACACAAAACTATGGCGCCAGCGGCGAGTACGCCGGCACCTCGTTCTGGAATCAGAAATACAGCGTGAAAGTCGCCTACAGCGGTTCGACCTACACGGACAATGCCAGTTCCTACACGGTAGAAAATCCCCTCTGCCCCACCGGAGCGGTCAACGTCGTCTGCGCGCCGTCCTTCTCGCCTTCGGCGCCCACCGCGCTGATGTCCTCCTGGCCGAACAACCAGGCCAATGGTGCGTCCACGACGACGGGTGTCGATCTCCCGTTCAACAGCCGCTACATGGGAACCGTTGCCTACACCAACATGCGGCAAAACCAGGCATTCCAGCCGTTCACCTTGACACCCTTCACCACCACCGGCGGCGTGCCCGCGGGATGGGGCGGTATTCCCGGCATTCCCGTGAATTCGCTCGCGGCATTGCCGGCATCGAGCCTTAACGGCAACATCAACACCGTTCTGGTCAACAACGTGATTACGACGCAAGTCACGCCCGACCTGAAGATCAAGACGAGCTATCGCTTCTACGACTTCGATAACGGTTCGCCCGAAATCAAGTTTGCCGACTGGATGCTTGCCGATGCTGTTTCAGCCAAAAGCTTCTTTGCTCCCCTTGCGCCGGTGCAAAGCATTTCGATTTCCTACAACAAACAGAACATCGGCAGCGAAATCAATTGGCGGCCCTCGAGCGAGTGGAATCTCGGCGCGATGTACGGTTACGAACGCTACGACTGGGTGCGGACCGACGTCAGTTCCACGCAGGAGAACTCAGGCAAGGTGTACGCGGACTGGAAGCCGATCGATTGGGTTACCGCCCGCGCGAGCGTGCTGGCCGGGGAGCGGCGCTACGACAGCTATGACTATCTAGCATTTGTCGGCTCAGCGCAGTGGCCTAACGGGGCCGGCGTCACTCAATACTCGACGGCCTATCGACAATTCATGTTCGACAATCGCGATCGGCTCAGGGCCCAAGCGTCACTCGCCGTCGACGTGTTTCACAACGTTACCCTGACGCCCACGGTTGCCATCAGGAACGACGAATATCTGCTGAATCCGCTGACCGAGGTCGGCCTGAACTCCGACCGGGCCATCTCGGCGGGCGTGGAACTGGCCTGGGTTGCAAGCCCGGATACGAAGTTCGTGATGTCGTACATGCGCGACCATCAGGAGCAACTGATCTCGTCCGCCGGACAGAGTGTGCCACCGTTCTCGCCAGCGGCCTATTACACCGCCAATGTGGTGGATACCGTTGATACATACCAGGTCGGGGTTACACACGCGCTGATTCCGAACAAATTGGATGTGGGCCTGAAGTATCAATATATGTTCGCAAAAAACTCGCAGCCGCTGATTTTTGCTGACGGGGCGGGCCCGAGCGCTGCAACGGGGGGCCAGTTTCCCGATGTCAGCAACACCTATCAGCGGCTTGAAGCGACGGCGAAATACACGTTCGATGAGGATTTCATTCGCAGCATGGGGTGGACCGGAAAGGTCACCGCGCGACTGCTTTATGCTTGGGAAAACAATCGGGTCACGAATTGGCAGACCGACGTCATGCAGACATACATGTACTCGATCACCGCCAATGCGGGTTACATGACCTGGTTGGCCTGGAACAATCCGAACTTCAACGTCCACAGGATCGGCGCCTCGCTTGCCTTCGCGTGGTGAGAACGCAAGGCCGGAGTCGCCGGATAAGCCATCCGGCCAGGATGGATCAGTTGTTCTTCGCGCCTTCCCTGATCCAGCCTCGAATGGCGTCACGATCGCACTTCGAGAGCTGCTTTTTGCCGTGCGGCATCCGAATTGCCGGTGCGACCCGCCAATCAAGCAGCATCATCAAATTGCTAGAATCCGGATCGCCTGCGATAACCATCTTGCCGAACTTCGTGCCCTTCATCACGCCCTCGTAGGTCGTGAGGTCAAGTCCACTTTTTTCGTATCCAGCGCCACCCGCTTGATGGCAGCTGCCACATCGCCATTTCAGGAGGGGAAGAATATCCTCGGCGAAGCTTTGCGTGTCGGCAGCACATAGCTGACTGGACGGCGCCACGCTGTCGAAGCCGATCAGCCCAACAGCACAGAGAGCTATCGCCGATATCCTTGATCGCCGCGTCGTCATGATGGGTCCTCCGAAAGTTAAAGCCGAAGAAATGTCCGCTGTTGCGGAATTGGAGTCACATTACTTCGGCCAGTGATTCGCAATGCCCTTGTGGCAATCGATGCAGGTTGCGCCGCTCTTCAACGCGATGCCGGGAGCCCGGGTGTTGCTTCCTCGTTTGAACAGGCCGGTTTCCGGCCTGCCGGTAACCGCTGGTCGGGTCTCGAGCCACTACTTGAATGACGCGTAGTAGGCGGCGAAGTTCTCCATATCCTGATCGCTGAGCGTAGCCGCGATCCCGTTCATTATGGGGCTGGACTTGGCGCCGGACTTGAAGTCCTTGAGTGCCTTGAGCAGGTCGGCCTCCGGTATGCCGGCCAGTTTCGGATTCGGCGCGACGCCTTCGCCCTTTTCGCCGTGGCAGCCTGCGCACACGGCAACCTTGGCTTTGGCGGCGGCGGCGTCGCTCGCCGCCTGTGCAACGCCAACCACTCCGAGCCATCCGACAATCACAGCAGCGGTCAATTTCCGGATCATGGTTGTGGTCCTTTCGGTTTGGCAAAGGAGGCAGGCAAAGTGCTTCGGTGCTGAAAACCAGTCGTTTGAGGCTGATTTATTCGTTGGTTCCTTCGCGCCCTATCAATGGGCAATTCCCCTTACGCAGAATTGATCTGGATCAATGTACACAATCCAAATGCTTTTTTGCAACATTGGATTGAGCATTTTCAGTGGCGATGCGCCAGATCGGACCACTTTGGGAGATGTGGATCGACCCACTAAAGGACGGATTTGGCCTTGTTCGCACCAGGCCGGTCTCATAACTCGATCTAGGGCCTCGCCTTTTGACCATCAATGGTTGAGATGCTACCCGTCGGGTCAGGGAGATCGACGCAGGAATTCCTTTGGTTTATATGACCGGGGACAGCGCCGATGATTGTGCCTCCAAAGGAGTGCCCAACAGCATTCTCGTGACAAAAACCGTTTGCGTTAGAGCAACTGCTTACGGGCATTTCTCAGCTTTTGAATGCGGATAGAACCACGTAAAGCCGCACCCTCTGCCATTGCCCGCGCGGCTTCCGGCGTGACCGCGCGCCACGATCTTGACTGCGCCATCCGGCAACGGCCGCTGTAGAGCATGGCCTCATCTCATGGCGCGCGCATCCATACGTCGTATTCTTCCTCGTTCGTCAGGATCACCGGCATCGCCTTCGGATGGATCGGTGCAACCACGGCATTCGGCGAGGTCGTCAGGAAACCATAGACCAGATGCGGGCCAGGCACCGGCTTCGATTTGGTGCCCCGGTCGCCCTTGAACTCGGTCCATAATCCCGGCGAAGGCAAAAAGGGGGCGCTCGTCATTGAACGCGAACCAGACGACGTCCTTCTTTTTGGTCAGTGGGTTCGGGTCTGGCGCATATTCGGCGAAGCTGTTCGCCGGAACGAGGCAGCGGTTTTCCAGCTTCAACCAGCCACGCCAATGCGTAAAGACGTGTGGCGGATGTTGGTGACCGGCGGCCCCGCCCGTGCGCGGCGGTGGCCGCATGCCCCATCGCATCAGCACCATTTCGCGCTCGCCTTGGTCATTGCGTACCACAGGCGGTCGGCCAAGCTGGCTGTTGGGACAAGTGGCTCATTAGTGTATGGCGGCAAGCAGTCAGATAAAGTTGAATCAAACCGCTACACAGTGACCATATCAGGGTCGAGTTTCGCCTGCAGCCGAAGATAGTCATTAGAGCGCCAAGTTGACGAAGACAATCTCATCTTCGCCTCCTCGGAACAGCCTTGCCAAGCGTAAAATGCGGAGCCTAATCGAAGCGCGGGATTCGGGTAGTTCAGCCAGAAGAAAGACTTCGATAAGGAACTCAACACATCCTTCTCGAGAAAGCAGGCCTTGGCGAGGAAATCAAAACTGTCGATGAATCTGTCGTGGGCTGTTCGCCAGCGGCGCTGGTGCTGTCCAAATTAGGACAACCGAGCTGACGAATCAGGGGGACAATGGTCGTGTTTGACTTGGTGTCCTAATTTAAATTGGCGAAATCCGGGAACCAATCGGTCGATTGCCTGGTTGTCGTCAACAAACAAAATTGGGAGGATGCCATGGCCGTTGCGAAGATCATCTTAGGGAGTGTTGCGATCCTCACCATCATCAGCTCAGGAGCCTTGGCTCAAGAAGATCAAACGTCGGGCAAGATTATCAAGATTGATCAGGCCAACGGCAAAATTACCCTTGAACATAAACTAGGTGGGACTGTCGGCGCTGCCGCTGCAAAGAACCTTGTTGACACTTACAAGATGGGAGACGGTCTCACGTTCAACACCTTGAAAGTCGGCGACCCGGTAGTCTTTACCGAAGCCCGAATTGGCGACGTCTGGACGGTCACGAAAATTCAAAAGCAATAATCAGAGCGAGGCCGCCTCGAGTCAGCACCGCGCCCGTCGATTTTGCCGCGACACGGCAGGCGGCAATGGAAGCCTTGATACTAGTCGCGACGGCGGGCGGGCCGACAATGATGCCCTGCTTTTGATTGTATTTCCAAACTCGAGTAGGACATCGCGCCATGTCCGACAAGTGCCCCAAAGAGCGACATCGCTGACCGAAGGAAGCAGGGCCTCATCTGAGGGGCATTGGCCCGCTCACTAACTCATCACCCGGCGCACGTAGGCCGATCCCTTGATCAGTACACACATGTAGGAATAAGTTTCCTCCGCGCCCGCTGCGACGATATCCACGTCCACGATGTTTGGTAGGGTCTGGCCCTGCCAGGTCGCCAAGATCGCTGCCGGAACGGGACGGGTCCGTGTTTTCTTAATCACAAGCGCTGAGATGCGGGGCAACGCTTCGCTAGCTTTCAATATGCAGGCCTTGTTGTCTGCTCTGCTGGGTGCGCTAGCAAGAAGCGTTACCGAAGCCGCAATGGCTATTTTGATGTGCATTTGGTCTCCCCACATTTCGCCAAAAGCGACCAATCACCCAGGTCGGTCAGACTCCACCTAATAGGAAGAACGGTGGCACGGCTAATCGAATTGCATCGCTCTTTGGTCTCTACGGCGCAGCATTATCCAATTGTATCGCCTGTGGCGTTCTTCTCGCTCTGACGTTTTTTACCTTCAGGAGGCTGCCGGACTTTTGCATTGAACCAGGCGCGGTGACGTCGGTTGGCCTTCCAACAGAAGCGGATATGCTCTACCCGTAGGCAGTTCGGGGAAATTTGTACCCGCTTTACCTACACGATGGTGGATTTTCAGCTAGAACTACCAGAATGCAGCAGTTCATCAAAATAACGCGCGGTCTGTCGTCGCCTGCGATCCTCATTGCAATGGTTTGGTCCGTAACCCTGATCGGCGTTGCAGTCGGTCCTATCGATTTTCCGCTGCAGCCCTCGGTCCCGGTATTGGTGCTGGTAGCCGTCGGCGTGTCATTGTTTATCGTGGGGCAGGGGGCGGGCGCCTGGTGCTTCCGCGTCTGGCTGCAGTTTCGGCCAGACCTGCCCGCACCGCCAGTCAGTACGCTGAATATTGCAGTGGTCGCGACGTCACTGCTCGGCTTGGCCGGAATCGGGTTGATCGCTCTCGATCGCATCGTGCTGAGCGGTGTCAGCAATAGCGAATATGCGGAATTGCTGCGCTGCGCGCCGACATTGATCGACGTTATCGAAATCAAGCGGACACCGCTGCTTTACGCGGGCTATCTCACTTTCTCCTTCGGCTTTGCTTCGTTGGTGCTGTTTCTTCTGAAAGGCGAGGAAGTCCGGGGATGGGCGGCGGTTCTCGCGCAACTGTCGTTTGTCTGTCCCGTTGGTTATGCGCTGCTCTATTCCGGCCGCATGCCGATATTATTCGCCATTGTTCTGGCCATCGCGGCAGTGCTGGTCCGGATCGGTCAGGGTCGGCGGCGCCGGCATGGACTACATGGCATACAGGGGCAAGTTTGCCGACATTCTCGTCGGCGGCGAATACCAGCACTACAGTCTCGATATGCGGCCTGGATTTACGTGCACGCCGGCAGTCTGCATGTTCGCGCCCCACCAGAGCTTCCTGCACGATTCCAGTGGTGATATTGCGCGCGTGCGCGTGACGTTCAAGACCCACGGCTGGGGAACCCCATAGCTCGCTGGGCGGACACTTCGCCCGCGATTTGACTTCGACCGCTATTCCCGGGACGCTATGATTTCACGCTGAAATCCCAAGAGGATATCGCGGTGTTCTTTCTGCTTTCCAAGACGCTCGGCAGGCTGTTGCTCCCGTCAAACCTCCTGATCGGCCTCGGTATCATCGGTTTGATCCTGCTGCTCACCCGATTTGTATCGCTCGGCCGGAAGCTGGTCGTTGCCAGCATGCTTCTGCTTGCCATTTGCGGGTTTTTGCCGATCGGAAAGTTGCTTCTTTACCCGCTCGAGACGCGATTTCCGCCATGGGATGACACGCGGGGTGCGCCGGACGGCATCGTCGTTCTGGGCGGAGCGATCGAGCCTGACATGTCGGCCGCGCACGGCGCGCCGGTGTTTGGCCCCTCCATTGACCGCATCATCGCCGCAGCCGAACTTGCTCACCGCTACCCGAATGCCCGCATCGTATTTTCAGGCGGCAATACCGGCCTGGATCCGGGCGACCAGGCAAGGGAGGCCGATTTCGCCTTACCTCTCCTCGAAAGCTTTGGGATCACGAAAGACCGCTTGATCATGGAGCGGCGTTCGCGCAACACCGAGGAAAATGCCGAGTTTTCAAAAGCGCTGGTGGCTCCCAAAAGCGGCGAGCGATGGCTGCTGGTGACGTCGGCCTATCATATGCCGCGGTCGGTAGGGATCTTTCGCAAGGTCGGGTTTGCGGTTGAGCCATATCCGGTCGACTGGCGCCTCGCAGGGCGCGACGATCTATTGCGATTTTCCATCTTCTTCACCGGAGGGCTTGGCCGGATCGATACGGCCTCGCGCGAATGGATGGGCCTCATAGCCTACTGGATCACCGGGAAGACCAGCGAGTTCTTCCCTGGTCCGAACGAGCGCTGAGTTTTCGACGCGTGTTCGACCATCGTGATGGCAATTTGCGGTGCCCGCAACGTCTGGGATTAGTGTGAAAAATGACAATGTCCATGTCACCACTCGGCCGCTGCAAGCCCAAAAGAACCTCCCACACCGAGGTGTTCACGGTCGCGTTGCTCTCGCTGGCGGCCATGACCGTGGCTGCGCTTCCAATCCCGGCGTGCGCCGACCATGTGCACGGGGCCACCGGGCAGTCCGCCACCTTCGGAACCATCGATTTCGAGAATTCGTGCACACGCTCCGTGCAGGCCGAATTCCGCACGGCGGTGGCAATGCTGCATTCGTTCGCGGCTGACGCAAATCGGTTCGTCGATGTCGCAAAGCATGATCCTTCCTGCGCGATCGCCTGGTGGGGCGCCGCCATGGCGGCGCGGGGCAATCCGCTTGTCGGCGAACTGGATCGCGATGGGCTGAAAGCCGGCCGAGAATATCTGGCGCACGCACGAAAGCTCACGACCACGCCGCGCGAGCGCGGGTATCTCGACGCGATGGAAGTCTATTACCGGGAGTATCCCGACGGTGGCCAGTTGGCGCGTACGCATGCCTACGAGGCCGCGATGGAACGGGTGTTCCGCGAATATCCCGATGATGCCGAGGCGGCGGCATTTTACGGTCTCGCCATGGTGGAGGCGGTCGATCTCAACAGCCGTAACTACGATCAACAGCTGAAGGCCGGCAAGGTGCTGGAGGCGTTGCTGGCGCGGCATCCCGACCATCCGGGCGGCTTGCACTACCTGATCCACGCCTATGACTTTGCGCCGCTGGCCGAGCGCGGCCTGCCTGCCGCGCGCCGTTACGCTCTGGTTGCTCCCGCGTCCTATCACGCGCGTCATATGCCGTCGCACATCTTCACCATGCTGGGGCTGTGGGAAGAATCGATCCGGGCTAACCGTGAATCAAATGCGGTGGTCGATCCGGAGCACGCCGACGATGCCATCGGCGGGGACATCGCAACGTTGCATACGTTCGATTTCATCGTCTATGCGCGACTGCAACAGGCACAGGATCGGTGGGTGGCCGCAGATCTCGAAGCAGCCGCCAGGGCGGGACAGGCGGTGACGCTGATGAGAGCGCGATATGTGATCGAGCGCGGCGATTGGCGGGCGGCGGCGGAATTGCCGCTGGCGCACGACGGAGGCTTCGACGACGTGACAGCACGCTTCGCGCGCGCGCTCGGTGCTGCCCGCCTCGGAGAGATGGATGAGGCAAGAGCCGAGTTGAGCGCATTGCGGGCATTGCGTATCGGCATTGAGCAGGCAAGCGGCGCTTATTGGGCGGGCTTCGTCGATATTTATTCCGGCGCGGTCGATGGCTGGATCGCCAAGGCCGAGGGTCATACCGAAGAGGGGCTGAAACGGATGCAGGCAGCCGCGGACCTCGACGATGCACGGGAAAAAAGCATCGCGATGGAAAACAAGCTTGTCCAAATTCGCGAAATGCTGGGCGAGTACCTGCTGGAAATTGGCAGAGCAATTCCCGCGGAGACGGAGTTCGCCAAATCGCTCGAGAATGCGCCGAACCGCTATCGCAGCCTTCTTGGGGGCGCCCATGCGGCGGTGGCCGCAGGCGATGTGGCGAAGGCGCGTGAATACTACAGCAAGTTGCTGAAACTGGTGCTCAAGGCCGATTCACGACTGCAGGAGATTTCCGAAGCCCGGAACTATCTGGAACGATGACTGTAGGGCAGAACTGACCTATATTTTCGACATCGCTCATCTCGAAAACTCCTGACAAGGGATCAGCCGCATGGAGGATGGCTTTGAAGTGCGACTTCATCGCAGCGGCCGTACGTTCACCGTTCCGCCAGGCCAGACCATCCTGAAAACGCTGCTCGATGCGGGCGTCAACGTGGATTTTTCCTGTGCGATGGGCGGCTGCGGAACCTGCGAAACCGGAATTGTGGAAGGAATTCCGGACCATCGCGACCTCTATCTCAGCGAGGGGGAAAAGGCGGACAACAACGTGATCATGATCTGCTGCTCAAGATCGAAATCTCCGGTTTTGGTCCTCGATCTCTGAATTGAGGCTCGGCACCTTGGCAATGCGCTGTTCCTGGCAGCAGCCAGATGCGACGGCAAACCACAGATCGGGGGAGGGAGACCCCGGGAAGACATCACCGGCTCGATAGATCGCCAATGGAGCGGCCCAGGGCCACCGAGGCCGTCCTAGTGGATCAAATCTGACATTTGAATCCCGTTGGGGATTCCCGCCGGACTTGTGGTGTGCGAGTCTGGCTCATGCGCACTGGAATAACCATCACTGTTTCACCCGCCGACCGTCGCCGGTTGCTGGCTCTGGTCAAGGACCGCAACGCTCCACAGAAGCACGTATGGCGTGCCGAGATCGTTACTCAGCGCTGGCGGCGCGGGCACGAATGCAATCATGCGTCAGACCGGCAAGTCGAAGACCTGCGTCTGGCGCTGGCAGGAGCGGTTCGCCACGGAAGGGTTTGTAGGCCTGTTGCGTGACAAGACGCGGCCTTCCCGCATCAAGCCGCTGGGCGATGACGTCGCCGCACGGATTGTCGCCCTGACGCTCGATGATCCGCCCGGCGAGACGACGCACTGGACCGGCGCACTGATGGCGAAGGCCTCTGGCGTCTCCGTCAGTTCCGTTCAGCGCATCTGGCGCGCCCACGGGCTTCAGCCGCATCGCGTGCGGCAGTTCAAGCTCTCGAACGATCCGAAATTTGTCGACAAACTGCGCGATGTCGTCGGGCTCTACGTCGATCCGCCCACCCACGCCATCGTGCTTTCCGTTGACGAAAAGAGCCAGATTCAAGCGCTCGACCGCACGCAACCCG
>Ga0182024_10026365_pt1 | contig 10214 bp, 14 predicted proteins | sample P32metaG_FD_120480 | JGI IMG/M metagenome (GOLD analysis project Ga0182024, IMG submission 120480) | Permafrost microbial communities from Stordalen Mire, Sweden - P3-2 metaG (Illumina Assembly) | ecosystem: Environmental > Terrestrial > Soil > Wetlands > Permafrost | place: Sweden: Stordalen...
ACGCAGATAAAACCAACATGGCGGTTCGCAGCGCGACATCGCCGTGGCGCTACCTTGAAAGCGTGTCGCTCGGCAATGGGCGTGACGGCTTCCCGGCCGACAGCGTGGGCGTTGTGATGGCATGGGACCCCCCGGTGTCGGACCCGCTTGCGATCGAGATAACAAACGAAAAGATTTTGGAGGCTGCCCTCAACTTGTTCAATCAGGGCAAGCGGGTGACGAAAACGCACGGCAATAACTCGATCAAAAAGATGGTCCCGACATTCCGAAGGCTCACGGGCATAGAAAAGCTCGGCGCGAAAGGCATTAAGGCGGCATTCGAGGCCGCAGTGAACGCAACGCCCGCGACGTGGAATTATCAGGACAGCGACAAGAAGCAGCGCCTGGCCGCGGGCTATGTCCCGGTGCCAGCATGAGACGGCTCGGTCTCCGGTCTTGCTATGGTCTTAGAGCCGGGCGCGAGCGCCCCGAGCGCGCCAACGGCGAGGGCGCCGCGCCCCAAGGGGTATGGGGGGTTTGTCCCGCACATTTCCCGCTACTTCCCGCACGACTTCCCGCACTGATTTTGTTGGGTTCGTGCGGAATGTTTCGGGAAGTTATGCGGAAAGTCGCAAAAGTTGCCGCCATTGAAGCAATTGAAGAATTCGCGATCTTTGCGGGAAGTCTGAATTTCTTACGCCCCACGTTCGACCTTCCGAGCGTTCTATTGATCTTTGCTTGAGTTATTGGCCGCGTTAACCACTCTCGTTGCCCTCTCGCGCGCGCGAGGCACACGGCGCGAGCTACAGTCCGACCTACGGGGCATCCTTGGCCCACCGGCGCCCAAGCCGTCACGTATTAAATGGTGTTGAGCGCAAGCTTCTGCGATGTGAGGCAACAAGGCATGGCTTCCTCAGGACAACGAATTCACATCCCGACCCTGGACGCAAAATTCGTTCGGGAGCGCAACCCGGACGGTCATTGGCTGATTGAGCGGTTCAACGATAACATCTCGTTGCTCAACAAGGTCGCTGACAGCCTCCCTAGAGCCCTCCCGTGGCGCATAAGAACTGTAGAGCAGCTAAAGGCTGAGGCGGCCCCACTGTTCGACAACGACCGCCATTTGGATGCGTACAAGCTCGCATGGCAGGACCTGCTTGAGCAGGTGCAGGCATTCGGGATGCTCTCGGCATTGCGGCTCACTGAGCTTGTATCATCAGCCGTCTGGGCGATCCGACGAAACGATCCCCTATGCGCAGCCATCGTAGCACGGGCCTCATTGGAAACTTCCGCGTCCTACGCATGGTTTCAGAGCAGGATGCGGCCAGGCATTGAGGACGTGATCGGGAAGTTGACGGAAGGGATCATGGTCGATTTCGGCCCGCTAGAGGCCGAAATCCTAAAGACCCTTTGGGCATCGCGGTTGGAAGATGCCGAAACGTTTTACAACCCGACAAACATCGTAACGATTGTCGATCACATCACTAAGAAGTTTCCCGATCAGGAAGACGTTGGACCCTGCTACCGGTTGCTCTGCGAAGTCGCTCATCCAAACATGCTCGGGCGATCACTGTTCCTATCGGAACAAGATGGGCGGGCCATCATCTCCCGCGCTCGCGGACCGTCTGCGAAGGTAATCGAACGAGCGTGCCTACTCGCCCTATCGTGGGCGGCCGGCACACTGCCTCGGTCGCTCAATCCGATGCAGGAGACGTGCGTCAGATTGATGGTAGACCTCAAACACCACGCTTCATCCCTCAGCCCCTCTGGGAAATTCGAATGGCGAAGTGTTCCGATGGCGTCGCTGACTGAACTTAAGGCTCAGATCGATGCTCGCCCGGACGGCAGCGCGATAGGCTTGCCCTATGACGCATATGCTGACCTGTTTCCTCCGGGAGAACCCGACCACTATGCGCGTGAAGCAGCCCTCAACTTTGCGAAAGCGAACGGATGCACCATTGATTACAAGCCGGATGCCAGCATCGTACTTTTTGTGAAACCGAAAAAACCATCGTAGTCTTTTTACTCGGATGACGCCCCTCTCTCTACGGTTCATTGGCCATGATGAGTGAGCCACAAGCTGAAAACAAACAACTGCTCGGAGAGTATAAAGACCGCTATGTGGCGTTTCTTGATCTCCTGGGGTTCAAAGAGCAGGTCCTGAAGGCGGAGGCCGATCCCGAAGAACGTACAAAGCTACACGACGTGCTCAGGCTCGTTCGCGATACGATCGGCGGCAATCCGCATCTTGGGCTTCGCCTGAACTACTTTTCTGACTGCATGGTGGTCTCTGCTGACCGCACTGCGCCAGGACTTTGGGAAATGTTCCAATCCATTTTCACAATGACATTCAACCTCCTGCAATACGACGTTCTCGTCCGGGGAGGGCTTACGGCCGGCGGTGCATATCACGCGAGCGATTTTCTCTACGGAACTGCGGTGAACCGAGCATACGAATTTGAGAGCCGGTCAGCTCAAGATCCACTAACATTAGTATCGTCGGAGGTGGTGGAGGATGCGAAGAATTACAGCGCTGATCATTTCAAATGGCTGCTTGAAGACGGGCCGCAACGTTACTTTGTTGATTACCTGCGTTGGTACGCCGATTATCAGCCGACCCCGATCTACGCTGGCAAAGTGATCCTCGATGACCCTGGCAACAGAGTGATGGAATTCATTCGCCAACGGCTAAACAACGATACCGGGAGTGTCCGTGAGAAGGCGGCGTGGTTCCAGGCTTATTGGAACCGTACCGTCTCCGTGAATGGGTTTTTCGGCCGTATCACCGCAGGCACCACTGAACGCTACGTTTCACGCGGCCCAACAATTATGATGCGGCGCATGTACATGCCAAATCCCGCCAAACCGTCCTAAGCAATGACCAACCCGGAACGCGTCCGACTGCTAACGCCGACGTTCCGGGTGAGCTTCCCGGACGTTTTCGTGAAGCGTATCTTTCAGGGCCAGGGCGAGGAAAGCGGACGCTACGCCTGCGCAGCCTTGTTTTCAGGCTTTGAAGTGAAGGACGGTCGCACGATCATCAAGGCTCCCGCATCGTGGTCCGAGAAGGATCAAGCGAAGTGGAACGCTGTCGTCCAAGCGTGCAACAAGGTCAGCATCGAGGCTTTCAAAAAGCCGATGAAAGACCTGGACCGCGCCGTGTACCAGCTGCCCTTCCATCGCGGCGAGGAAAAAGAATACGAGGGGTACGGTCCCGGTGTCGTCTATTTCACCATGTCGGCGAAGAACCGCCGTCCCGGCATCATCGCCAAAGACGGTATTACCCCGATTACGCGAGGCGGCCCGGAGGAATTCTATACCGGCTGCTATGCGCGCGCATCGATTACACCGTTTGCAAATACGCACTGGAAGTCGCTATCCATCGGCTTGAACAATCTGCAAAAACTGGCAGACGGCCCCCGTCTCGATATCTTCTCGTCGGTCGACGATGACTTCGGTGCGGACCTGACGGAATACGATGCCCGGCAGAGGTGGACGTGAGCGGCGCAATAACAATGTCTCAGATTTGTTTCGCTCGCCAATATTGATCGCGCCTTCGATCGACCGGCGCGTTCGTTCAAGCGAGATGGTCGGCTCACATTTCTCAGGTCGCGATAACGAAGTAGAAACCATAAAAACAAGCTCTTGTTGATCGGCGTGCCGCGTTGATCTACGTACAATGCGGTTTCGGAGATTAGTTCTACCGTGGAAACGCGGCAGTAACTGGCCGTGCGAAGCTATTCTACAAATCCGGCGCATGCCGGTGGTCCAAAGATTGGTTGAGCAACTCGATGCACTCTCGCATCGGGACTGATGCACTCTCGCATCGGGCCGCTAATGCACCCTCGCATTGGCGGAGAACCGGTTGGATCGTACTAGGGAAAGCTCACGGCTCACGGCAAACCCTCAATCGTGCCCTTCGGAGCACAAAGAGGCTTGTCGTGCGTATTGTTGAAGTCCCTATCTACTTTACCCACGCCGATCTGCAGCGTCGTTACGACTGCTCGCACACGTGGGTACAGCGACAAATTCGGAAGAACCATTTCCCGGGCCGATCAAATTCGGCAATGGGCGTAAACACGTCCACTCGCCGGTCCGTCCCGCCGCACGCGCCAAGATCAACGGGGGCGCGTCATGACTGATTTGCTCGATGTCGCTTTGGCGAAGATCAAGGCGAAGCCCGAACCGTATGTGTTCGGTGCGCCGAGTATCGTGCCGAAAGAGCCGTTGCCCTATCCGCTCTTTGATCTAACCGACGAAGCGATTGACGCGGCGACGCTCGCCGAACGCGATGCAATCATCACCGACCTTGAAAAATGGGGAGTGCTCCGGTTGCCGTTCCCCGAACTTTTTGTTCGCTTTCACGGTGAGCGCGTCGCCAGAGAGTGCGGCTTTGCTCCCATGCCGGAACACGAAGGCGTCTATTACACGATGCTTTTGTCAATGGGCAGTAATTCGGTGACGCTCGCGCCGATATACACGGTTTCCCATTTGCAGACGTCGGACGAAGTACGGCGTTACCAGCCCGAAGAACTTGAAGCGCAAGTTGCGGCCGGGGTGACTAACAAGCGCATCGTCGTCGATGCCGGAATTCACCCGAACATCATCATTGATGTGAGGGGACGTAATAGCATCGTCAAAAACGTAAACGAGGCGGACAAGCTACATCCATCCGTCTCACGCGATATGCAGGCCTTGGCACAAGAGGCGTTGACGATTTTGATTGCGTCGCTTGCGTGCCGCAACGTCGTCAAAGAGGAACGTCATAGCGGACGGTGCACTTACAACGGCACAAGCATTCCGATCTACGAGCGCAACGGGATTACGTATCTGTCGCGCACTGTGGTCCGGCCGCCGTCCGCCGATGAAATGGACATGGCGGAAGGCCACAAGCGCATCGGCCTCCTAAAGCCTCGCATGGTGCGCGGCCATATCCGCAACCAAGTCGCCGACACGACGGTCACTCCACAACCGCTGGACACTCGGATCACAGTGCTGGGCAGGGGTCGCACCGGCCGACGCGAGCAATGGATAGCACCGTTTTACGTGAACGTTGACCGCGACTATGGCGGCCCGCTCACAGCCCCGCACTACAAGGTGAAGTCATGAATTCTGTTAGCCCGTCCCGGATCAACACGTGCTCGATACCGAAGCACGAAAAGCCGACGACCGTCGCCGGGGACCAACGGGCTAGAGCTTGGCACGGCGGTCGTTGGGTCGGTGAAGGCAACGCGATGGATAGTCCCCAAGGCAGAACCGGAAGGGGCGATGCCACTCCGTCCATTGCGTCCGAGAAGGTGAGCGCGGGAGCGTCAGAGGCTCCCGCGATCCCTGACCAAACAGACAACATCAAGCGGAGCATGCCATGAGCAAGGCAATCGTCGCATGGCACGAAGCCGGGCACGCTGTTGTTGCTCGCAACTTTGGATTGCCCGTCACTCAAGCGGGCATCTGGCAAGAGACAATGGCGCGGACGAACGGGTCAACCTTTAAGGTGTTGGTCGGCGAAGTGAGGGCCGCTTATGGAGCGTTGACACCGCACAAGCAACGCATTGTGTCGGTCGCCGGATCGGTCGCGGTCTATTGCGCGGAAATGGACAAAGAAGGTCCGCCGGAAAGTTATTCGCCGCCAAGGTTTGATGAAGTCGCCGACCGCATGTCAGAAAAGGATCGGACCCTCATCTATGACGGAAACATGGTCACCGACGATCCCGGAACGATAAGCGCGGCGCGCTGGTGGGTATGGCACAAGTCGATGACGCAAGCCTATGCGTTACTCAATCTAGAAAGTGGCACGCTGTGGAAAGAACTTCAACCCGAGCAACGGAAGCTAATGCGACGAAATTTCGTGACCACTCTATCGCTAGAACGTAAGGCGGCATGACATGATCGCACGCGCAACAGCAATCAACCTTATAAGCCGCAACATCGGCAGGCGCTACAATGCCATGGAGCTTGGCGGCAAGCCGGTTATCAGCTTCACGATGACCGAGCGGAAGCGCCGGGAAATCGCCAAGCTGATCGAGAAGGAGCAACACTTGCCGACTTGCATGGAAACGTTTTGGTATCCAGTACGCGGCCCGTCATGGTCGCGCGCGGATGACATTCACATCATACACGTTATCAACGGCCGGATCACCGGGCGGCCCAATAAGGGGCGAAAGCGCAAGGCCGCGTAATTTGCCGAGGATCGGCTTTTGCTGCCACGCCCGCGGTCATGCCCGACGATGACACCCACTTAATCACGAGACGCGTCGCACATGAAGGATGAAGCTTTGCGCCGCGATTGCGGCCGGCCGCTTCCGCAAGCGAGGGGCCGAGCCGTTCACGGTTGCGCCAGCTACGGGGTCTGTCAGAAACTCGCCGACAAATCGCGGAATACATATCCCCCCTGCGTCTGCGTTCTTTCCGAAAAATAGAAAAAAAGAAATCGATAAAAAAAGCTGCGCTGGAAGAACAAAAGGGACTTTTGCATTTCTTGCGGTAATCGAGCTGCCCGCTTCCTGGAGTGCTCAGCGAAGTGGGACGCTCAATCTCGCTAGGCGTCTGGTCTCCAAAAGCCGAGCTTCACACAGTAAGCACAGCGCCCGAAATCGTCTAGCACCATCCGAATGGTGCCCGCGTGCATGCCATTGTGCCTATAGAACCGGCCCATCGGATTGGCAGCGCGATCCACGTCGTCGATGCAATCATCACCGATAATGATGGGGGCGTGAACCTCGGTCCGATCTTTGCACATGGTCTAACCTTCCCGCGCTCGATTGATCGAGGAATTATCGGCGTGCGTGACAACGTTCGGGATTGAGATAGGCATGGCGGGCGGCTCTCGCTACCGGGGCCAGGGACGCATGGTTAAAGCGGCACAGATTGCGACGGGCAGGGATTTCGTCACCCTTTACGACCGCAACACGGGCGAGAATTGTGGTAAGTTTCCGCCGGCACAAGCGTGCCCCGTTTGGCCGCGCTGAGGAGGCACGCTATCTCGCAGCGTTCAGTCGGTGGGGACAGGGATGTCAGCTAATAAAAGTCCGAAAACGATCGCGACAATCAACTTCAAGGGAGGCGTCGGCAAAACAACCGTGACGTGGTGTTTGGCGGACACCCTGTCGACGTATTCGAACGCTGCCGTTCTTATGTTCGACCTCGATGCGCAAATGTCACTCACGCAGGCCGTCGGCCTAAATGAGGACAGCGGCACGCTCTATCCCGCGTTTGAAAGCTGGTACGAGAAATGTGTCAACGGCCGCAGAACAATTTTTGATGCCATTGACCAATACACGAAGCCCGGCGTGCATTTCGATTTTCCGATCGCTTACGATTTCATTTACCAGATCAGCAACGGTCTGCATTTCATCCCTTCGGTCGAGGACTTGTATTGGCTTGAACTGGCGGAGTTCTTCGATCGTGACCAGATGAAAGACTTTATGAGACGCCTTCTCGGAAAGATTGCGCATTCCGGTAAGGTGTCGGACTACGATTACGTTCTCTTCGATTGCCCGCCTTCATTTACGCTTCTGTCATACAGTGTTCTAGCTTGTTGCGATCTGGTGCTCATACCGGTTAATCCAGATTTCTTCGCCTCGCGAGGCGTGAGCTTGCTGCTCAATTCGCTCAAGATGCGGATCGAACCGCATCCGACCCCTCAGATCGCGGTATTCATGAATAAGACAAAGACCTATGCGAACGCGCCGACCAAAGAGGCTGCTTTTTACATGCGGCAGATTGAGCAAATCTGCAATCGAGCCAGCAAAGAGCAAGGCATCCGTGCCACATTCTTTGATGACGCCTGGGTTCGCGAGAGAGTTGGGATCAAGCGAGCCATCACGGGGGGAGGCGTCCCGCCCGAACTGGTGAAGGACTTTCAAGGTTTATGGCAGGCTTGCTTAGGAGTGCTGAAGTGAGCAGCGATTTGGAATTTCGTACGTCGGATCAGGAAGTGCTTAAGCTCCTTGAAGAATGCGCGGAGCTGAGAAGGACGTTGAAGGCCATTAGCGCCCAAGTGGGCCGCATGGAAAACCGCGTGAAGCGCGCATTCCCTGCGGCAGCCGTGCAAGCGCGTGAGCGGAAAGCCCGCACTAACCGATTTGGCGGGGCAACCATCACACCGGAACAAGCGCTCGCCGAATTCGATAGGGTGGCGGCCTTGGCAGCGTCTGGGGCGAACGAAGAAGCGGAGCGAATTCTTGAAGCCAAATCGGCACCAGACCTTCTCGTGATTGCAAAGGAACTCGGCGTTACGTTTTCGAAGAGCAAACCATCAATCAAGGTAATGCGTGATGCTATCTTTGGAAAGGTCCGAGAGAGCGTGCTGTTGAGCCGGCATACTAGCCGCGGCTGATCGCCTTGGACTGGGGCCTCGGCCACCGCCTGATTTTCAATATGCGTCCAAGACGAATGGCATAGTAAGCGTCGCGACCTTTTCTATAACGACGGAGCCCGCGAAATTGCATCAGCATTTCCGGTGCATCTTTTGCGTAGCCATTGCGGAATAGGATCACGTCATATTTTCGTTCTTCCAGGCGCTTGCGCCAATAGGGCGATTGCTTTCGATACTCGATGCGCTTTTGTTTATTGGCAATGGCTGCGAAAAAAAGTCGCGGTGCAGGTTCAAGTGAAGAGTTTCCGACATGAGTGGTTAATTAGCGTCTATGCCCAGCAGCCGTTCCTCGATGGCGGACCAAGGAATAGTTCTTCGTATCATCGCGCAATGGGTGGCGCGATTTCGTCGAGCGGAGAGCGCTGATCGCTTGGCGGCTAGGAGCTTCGTCTTTGACACCCCAGCTGCCTCTGCTAGCCATAACAGCATTGGCGGACAACCAATATGATTATAGGTGAATTCAGCCGAACGTCCTTTCCAATTCTTTCGATCATAAGCACCAGGACCGTCATACTCGGACAGCCACCCCAGCCAATGCTCTTTTTGTGACGTGTACCAAACTCCCTCGTCGTGCCAAACGCCGAGGGCAATGAGTTCGCGCCCGTAGCTCGCCGTAATGGGCGACTTCACTCGAAGTTTTCTGATTTTTTGGGACAGAACTCTTGGGCTCATTTCGGTCATGTAGCACCCCGCCAGCCTCGCTTGAATTTCAAATCAGTTCGACCCAGGCGATCAGTTCTGAGGTGTAAGCGCCATCGCCGCTAAGCACTCCCCTCTGACCGCGTTCTCGGTCAAGCGCCGGCTTAATTTGTTCGCGTAGTAATCCGTGGAATGTAGCCTAGGCGGCGGCGGGATTGAGAGGGCGGAAGGGGTGCACGACAATTATGCACCTAAGCAGTTGAGCCGGTGCCTTTTTCGGGTTCGCAATTTCCTCAGTCTACAAGCGACATCACAATTTTTCCAGCGAGGGTTCTTGCAGCCGCGCATCCGGTCCCTATCTCGAGTGGCAGGGCGGTGCGGGGACACTTCCCACGCGCCAGTTTGTCTCGGTTCGCGGGCCGCTCCCGCTGTAATTGCACGTGCGACGATTTTTGATGGCAATGCGCCAGGCTTTGAAGCCTCACCCTCCGGTTACCCCCGCTCCCGTATATGACGTGGCGATCTCGTTCCTGGCCCGCGACGAGCAGCTTGCACGGGCATTTGCCGACCGGCTCAGCGAAGGGCTCAGCGTTTTCTTCTTTCCACGAAATCAAGAGCAGCTCGCAAGCACCAACGGCCTTGTGTCCATGCGGGAGCCCTTCCTTGATGCGCGCATCGTCGTCATTCTTTACCGTGAGCCCTGGGGCCAGACCGATTGGACGCGCGTCGAGGATACCGCCGTCACGGATCGCTGCTTGAAGCGGGGCTGGCAGTCGCTTGTTTTCATCCAGCTCGACGATGCCAGCACGCTTCCGCGGTGGTTGCCCGACACGCATATCCGCTTCAGGCTCAAAGCCTACGGCATCGATGAGGCGGTCGGCGCGATCAAGCTCCGGGTGCAAGAGCAGGGCGGGAACGTCGAGCCGCCGAATGCCTTGGCCCGCGCTGCGCGCGTCCGGCGTGAGGGTGAATTCCTTACCGAGAGGACACGTCTTTTTGGCGACAGCACCTTCATAGGGCACGTGCACGCTTCTCTCCGACATGCGGTAAGCGGGGTAGTCGATCTCGTTCGTGAGGGCGGGAAGGACATGCGGCCAATCATCTACGCGGGTGCGCAGGATCGCTATTGTGTCATGACCGACGAGCGGGTGAGCGTTGCCGCCTTTTGGCAGCAGGGCATCTTCAATAGGGTTGGCCAGGAGGCATTCTTTATCGTTCG
>Ga0182024_10026366_pt1 | contig 10214 bp, 10 predicted proteins | sample P32metaG_FD_120480 | JGI IMG/M metagenome (GOLD analysis project Ga0182024, IMG submission 120480) | Permafrost microbial communities from Stordalen Mire, Sweden - P3-2 metaG (Illumina Assembly) | ecosystem: Environmental > Terrestrial > Soil > Wetlands > Permafrost | place: Sweden: Stordalen...
CGGGCTGTTCACCGCCAGCTCCTTGAACGCGAATGCCGGCCGCAGGTTGGCGAAGCCGCCCAGTTCTGAGCGAATCTGCAAAAGGCCTGCCTCGGGCCGCTTGTCCGGCGGGAGCGAATTGAATTCATTGCCTCCCACCGCGCCGAGAAGAACCGCATCCGAGTCGAACGCCGCATCCAGCGTCTCCTTGGGCAGCGGTGTTTCGTCCTGCACAATGGCCACGCCGCCGATGCGCTTCTCATCAAACGCAAAGTCATGGCCGCCAAGCGCGGCGATCTGCTTCAGCACAGCGACTGCTTCGCTGGTCACTTCGGGCCCGATGCCGTCGCCGGCCGTCACTAGAATCTTCAGCATCATTCGTCTCTCTTCAATGTTGAGTATTCGATGGTCCTTGATCTGCGGTCAGCTGATCAATCCAGTTCGCTCACCGGCTCGCTGCGACGTTCGCGAATGCTGTCCGGCAGCAATCCCACCAGATCCTGATCGTAGATGTTCTTTTTGCGGTCGGCCAGCGCAACAAACCGGTAGTACACGTTTTGTAACTCCTCGCGGCTGATCGAAGTAAAGCCGAGCTGTTCCAGCCGATGCCGCAGCGCCGCGCGGCCGGAATGCTTGCCCAGTATCAGATGCGTCTTTGCCACGCCAACAAGTTGCGGCGTCATGATCTCGTAGCACAAGGGATTCGCCAGCATGCCGTGCTGGTGAATGCCCGACTCGTGCGCGAACGCGTTTGCGCCGACAATCGCTTTGTTCGGCGAAGGCTTAAATGTAATGAGTTGGCCCAGCACTTCGCTCGTCGGGTAAAGCTTGTCCAATTTGATGGACGTCGTCAGCCCGAAATAATCGCCCCGCACGTAAAGCGCCGACGCAATCTCTTCGAGCGCCGCATTGCCGGCACGCTCGCCGATGCCGTTGATGGTGCACTCCACCTGGCGCGCGCCGCCCTGGATGGCCGCGAGCGAGTTGGCGACTGCCAGGCCCAGATCGTCGTGGCAATGAGCCGAAAGCACAACTCCCTTTTCGTCGACCGCAGGAATGCGCTCGCGCACTTCGCGGAACATCGCGCCGTATTCCTCGGGCGTCACGTAGCCCACGGTGTCAGGCATATTGATCGTGGTCGCGCCAGCCTCAACGGCAATCCGCACCATCTCCACCAGAAAATCTCGATCGGAGCGCGTTGCGTCCTCGGGCGAAAACTCCACATCGTCGACCAGCGACCGCGCCAGCCGCACACTCTCGCCGCACTGCTCCAGCGCCTCGGCGCGGCTCATCTTGAGCTTGTATTCAAGATGCAGGTCGCTTGACGCCAGGAACACGTGAATGCGCGACCGATCGGCAAATTGCAGCGCCCGCGCCGCCATCTCGATGTCCTCGGTCTTTGCCCGAGCCAGCGACGCGATGCGCGGCTTCCGTATGGCCTGCGTGATGGTTGCGATCGCGGCAAAATCGCCCTCGGAAGCCATAGCAAAGCCGGCTTCAATGATGTCCACGCCCAGATCCTCAAGGGCGTGAGCCATGGTGAGCTTTTCCTGCGTGGTCATGCTGCAACCCGGCGACTGCTCGCCGTCGCGCAGTGTGGTGTCAAAGAAAACTACGTGGTCATTGCTCATGGTTGTGCCTGCTGTTTGCCTGCCGGGCTCATGCCATTCAATCTCATGCACTTCGGGCTGATCCCTCTCGAGCCGAATGCGGTGTGAAAGAATCCCGCCCCATTCACTTCTTTAATTCTCGCTTATAGTGCCATTATAAGGCAAAGTTATAATTCTTCTGGAATCGATTAGAATTACTTATACTGAAAACGGCCGCCCTTGGCTTTAGCCGCCTATTCAGGGCAGCCGACAAGGAGCGCCAATGGAACTCAGCCAGCTTGAAACCTTTCTCGCCGTCGCGGAGGAGCGCAGCTTCTCCCGCGCCGCCCAGCGCCTGCACCGCACCCAGCCGGCAGTCAGCCAGGTCATCCGCAAGCTGGAAAGCTCGGTTGGCGAAACCCTCTTCGACCGTGCCGCGCGCGATGGCTCGCTTACCGCCGCCGGCGCGCTGCTGCGCGATTACGCGCTGCGCCTGCTGGCACTGCGCCGCGAGGCCGCGAGCGCCCTTGGCGAATTGAAGAGCGTGGAGCGCGGTCACCTGCAACTGGCCGCGAACGAGTATACGTGCATGTACCTGCTGCCGGCCGTCGACGCATTCCGCCGCGAGTTTCCCCATGTGGGCGTTACCGTGCAGCGCATGCTGGCGTCGCGCATTCCCGAAGAGCTCAATCTGCGCAGTTTCGAACTCGGCCTCATCTCGTTCCGGCCCGATCCCGCTCAGGTCCGCACCATCGCTGTCTACGGCGACAGCCTGGCCTTGATCGTCGGCCCGAGCCACCCGCTGGCCGGCGCCGAGCGCGTCTCCATCCGCGACCTGGGCAAAGAACTCTTCGTCGCGCACAACGTGACCTCACCGCTGCGACGCAAAGTAATCGAGGCCTTCCAGCGCTACCGCACTCCGCTCAACATGGAAATCGAGCTGCCCACCATTGAGGCCATCAAGCGTTTTGTGGCCATGGGTAACGGCGTGGCGCTGGTTCCTCACCTTACCGTGGCGCGCGAGCTCGAAACCGGCGATCTCGTCCGTGTAAAGGTTGACGAGCTGGAGGTGCGCCGCGTGCTGCGTCTTGCACACCGCCGCCGGGCTACGCTCTCCTACGCCGCCAAAGCCTTTCTGCACACGCTCAGAACTATGGCAAAGGAGCAGGGACCGCCGTTCTTCTACCACGTGGAGCGAGCCGGGTGAAGATCGCGGTCCCTCGGCCTCATGTTTTCTTTGCCACTTCCCTCTTTCCATCTCGCGCGTCTATAGCCTCAGAGGTTTCCACCACTGGCGTAAGGACTCGGAGGGCAGGCCCCAACCCGCTCCGGCCATTTACAATTCTGAGAGCGGGGCCCGGGACCATTCGGCGCACCGGACCAGTGCCCGGGAATCGAAAAGGGTTTTGCCACCCGCACGGTTGTGCAGTCCAAGAGGATCAGGATCGAATGAAGAGGATTGCTTTTTTTGTCTGCCTGCTGGCCGTTTGCGTGGCCACAGCCCGCGCCCAGGAAAGCCGCCAGGACATCAGCCTGAGCGGAACCGCGCTCATCGAGCCGTACAAGGCTTCTCAAACCGACGTACAAGTCCACTCCACCACGGCCTACGGTGGATTGGCGAGCTACCGTTTCATGCTCACCCCGACCAGCGCGCTTGAGGCCAACTACGGCATCACATACGAGAACAAGATCTCGTACCTTTTGCCGACGACGCCGCAAGGCGCCATCAACATCCTGACTCGCACACAGGAGATCTCGGCCGCCTACGTGCGCTCCTTCGTCTTCAAGAACTTCAATCCCTTTGTCGAGGCGGGCCCGGCGGCAATCATCTTCCTTCCCATCCAAAACTCCGGCACCAAGATCCAGGATGCGCACCGGCAGACGGAAATCGGCGCCATGTACGGCGCGGGTTTCGCCTATGAGGTCAGTCCCAGCTTCGACGTCCGCGTCGAGTATCGCGCACTGGTGACCAAGGTGCCTACATTCGGAGAAACGAATTCCAACTCTGGCTACGATTTCACAACACACAAGTGGTACAACATTTCCGTGCCTACGGTTGGCGTCGCCTATCACTTCTAAGGCCGCAACTCGCGTTTAAGAGCGCGTTCACAAATATAAAGGGGATCGGCTTTAGCCGATCCCCTTTTTGCTGCCCAGATTTCGCAATGTCGATCAGGTCGCGTGGTTCTCAGTGCGCTTCGCTGTAGCGGCCCAGTTCCTTCACGATGCCGCAGTGCTCGCTCAGCGCCTTCAGTGCACGGGCTCCGTCAACACTTGAGCCAATCTTGCAATCCACATAGAAGATGTACTCCCACGGCTTGCCCTTTACCGGCCGCGATTCAATCTTCGTCAGGTTGGTTCCCGTTGCGCTCAACGCGCTCAAGGCCGCGACCAGCGAACCCGGCTTGTGCTCGAGCGTGAAGGCCACACTCATTTTGTTCGATGCCGGATCGACCTCCGCTTCACTGTCATTCTCGTTTTTGGACCGCACCAAAAAGAACCTTGTGTAGTTCTCCTCATCGTCCTCAATGCCGCGCGCAAGAATCTCGGCGCCGTAATACACGGCCGCCTGCTCGCTCGCGATGGCCGCCGCCTGCATGTCGCGCGTGCTCACCAATTGCTTCACGCTGCCCGCTGTGTCGTAGAAGGCGATGGGCTTCATACTTGGATGCTCTGCCAGAAAGCGTCTGCACTGTGCCAGAGCCACCGCATGCGAATACACGCGGTCGATCTCGCCGATTTTTGCGCCCTTCACGGCGATCAGGTTATGACGGATGCGCAGCAGCGTTTCCCGCACCACCCGCACGTCATGATGGAGCAGAAGATCGAAATGTTCGAGTACCGATCCGGCCAGGCTGTTCTCAATGGGAATCGCCGCGGCATCGGCCGCACCCGAATCGAGCGCGGCGAACACCTCCGCCGAGAGCGCGCAGGGAACAATCTCCGCGCCCGGCACGAGCTTTAGCGCGGCCTCGTGGCTGAACGAGCCGGGCTCTCCCTGAATGGCGATTCTCATGCTCTGGTCATTTACTCCCGGCGGCGCGTGATCGGGAAATAATGCTCATTCGCGCGTCCACTCGCACCATAACATAGGCGATCGGCCGTAATCCCGGCGCGCGGGACCCTACAGGTATTTGCCTGCTGCAGCTTCGCGCTCTGGCTGCGCCACCATGGCAGCGATCAGGTCTTGATCCGAACCGGAAAACCGTGCGGTGACTTCCGTCAAGTCCGTATCCTTGCCGCCGATGATCGCAACTCCATCAATCGGGCTTGCGTTCGTCTTTAGACGCGCGTCTGTTCCCAACCCCTGCGCGCTGCCGGGAGTCTCGAACTCAACGATATTCTTGCCGCTATAAGTCAACTTGTCGGTCGGGTATGGACCGGAAGGAAAGTCGCTGGCCGGCTCGATGCCCTCTGCAATCACTTTCTGCGCGAATGTTTCGTACGCCGGAAATATTCTTGTGATGACCTTCGCCACCTCGAATCTTCCAGATGTTTCGCCTTCGAGAACGGTCGCCTGGACTGCGGGCCCGGTGAACCCCTGCCACTTCAGCGAGAACAATGTTGTCGAATCGATAGGATCGGGGCTAACGAACAGGCTTTCTCCGGTTGATCCATACGTTGAAAAGCAATGCCAGCCGCGCGGCGCTAGAACCCCGATCCCGAACTTCGCCTTGTAATAGGCCAGCCGCTCAGCCAATGCGGCGGGAATCGAAACTGCAAGGTCCTTGCCCTTCGGCGCTTTCTGCGGCCCAGTTTGTCCGTTAGACGCGCAGCCGACAAAGGGAACTGTTACGACGGCGGAAGGAGCGGTTGCGCTGGATGAATTCGCCTGAGCGACAGCCATTTGAGTTTCTGCCAGTCCCACACACAAAACAAGACTCGCAAGAAGAAACTGACGTGCTTTCATGCGTGCAATCATAGCAACCGCCAGCCGCGAATCAGCAATTACCCAGGTTCCCTTAGTCCCGTAGTCCCTCAGTCCCTCGTCCCTGCTCCTTCACCGCCTCATCCACAAATCCGCAGTCACAAATCCCAGAAACACCATCGCAATCACGCCGTTCATGGTGAAAAATGCGGCATTCAGGCGACGCAGGTCGCGCGGCGAAACAATGGAGTGCTCATATGCCAGCAGCAGACCAACGGCAACCACTCCGAGCCAACCAGCCAAGCCGAAGCTGAACAGCTTCGCAAACCAAACCAGCAGCCCGAGCATCGCGAGATGCATAACCCGCGCCGTCCAAAACGCCGCATCCGGTCCGCTCGCCTGCGGCAGGCTATGCAAACCCGCAACGCGATCGTGTTCGTAGTCCTGGCAGGCATACAGCACATCAAATCCGCCCGCCCACAACGTAACCGCCGCCGTCAGCACAAGAATGCGCGGGTCCAGGCTGCCGCGCACCGCGACCCACGCGGCTGCGGGCGCCAGCCCGAGCGCCAGCCCCAATCCCAGGTGCGACCACCGCGTTACTCGTTTCAAATAGCTATAGCCCAGCAGCACCACAAGCGCCACCGGCGCCAACTCAAGAGCGAGCCGATTCAGTTCCGCCGCGGCCACCAGAAACACAGCCACGGCCAGCAAAGTAAACCCCAGAACAAACTGCCTGGATAGCATTCCCGCCGGGATCGCACGCATCCGGGTACGCGGATTCTCGGCATCGAGGTCCGCGTCGGCCCAGCGATTAAAGGCCATGGCGGCCGACCGCGCAGAGATCATGGCCACCAGGATCCAAGCCACCGTACGCCAGCCCGGCAACCCGCCCGCTGCCAGCAGCATCGCAGTCAATGCAAAGGGTAGCGCGAAGATCGAGTGTTCCCACTTGATCATTTCGAGCGTGGTGCCGATTTTGTTCAGAATGCCGGCCATCGCTTGAATTCCTGTTTCCAGTCTAGAGCCTGCTATTCGCATTCAGGCCAGGGCACGGCCGCCGGTAGTCCCGCAGCCGCCAGCCACCGAGAACTTTCAATCTGGCATTGCGTTAGTCTATTAACTTGGAGACCGTGATCGAGGTCACCTAATTCGGTCCCAGACTAATGAAATGATGACTTCGATATCCCGCACGGAGCTCGATGATGAAGCCCTCTCCTCCCCAAGGCAGCCGGAATGTGCAAATTGACCCCGCTGCCTTTGTCGCTGATCAGAAGCTGATTCGTGTTTTCGACGAGTGCTCCACTGTCGTCCCGTGCGAGGCCGACCGCGTGCTTTTCCGCCAGGATGAGCCGGCCATCGGAGTCTTTATCGTCCACAAAGGCGCGGTCACGCTCAGCCTTATGTCGCAGGATGGTCACTCTCTCTTCGCCGCACAAGCAAGGCCGCATTCCATCCTCGGCCTTCCCGGCGTCATCAGCGATAAACCTTACACGCTGAGCGCGTCTGCCGGGGGCGGAGCTCAAGTGAGCTATGTCAGCAGCACCGATCTGAAAGCGCTCATGAAAGCTGACCCGATCCTTTCACTCAAAATGCTCGAACTACTCGCCGCCGAGGTTCGCAGCGCGCGCAAAGCGCTGTTTTAGTCTGGAGACGTGCTTCTTGCTGTTGCTCCCTACATCAACGGAATGCCTGGCTCGCGAGCCGCTCGCATCGTGCGGCCACGTGGCCTTGTCGTTCACCCGCACCTGCTAAACTCGGTCGTTGTGATTCTTCCTTTTTGCGCCATCGCGGCCGTAGCGTATCTGCTGGGGTCCATCCCCTTCGGTTACCTGCTCATGCGCGTCTTCCGCAAACAGGACATTCGCTCCATCGGCAGCGGCAACATCGGCGCTACCAATGTCATCCGCAGCGGCGCGCGCGGCCTCGGCGTCGCCACCTTCATCTTCGACGTGCTCAAGGGCGGCGCGGCTGTCCTGCTCGGCGGCTATCTCGCTTCGCTCTGGATGCCCACTGTGCCGCTACGCACCGCCGCGGCCTTCGCCGCTCTCTTCGCCGTCCTCGGCCACATGTTCCCCATCTGGCTCAAGTTTCACGGCGGAAAAGGAGTCGCAACCGGCTTTGGCGTCTTTCTCTTCATCTGCCCCTGGGCCGCGCTCGCCTCCATTGCAACCTTCTTCGCCGTCTTCGGCATCACCCGTTATGTCGCCATCGCTTCCATTATCGGAGCCGCTTCCTTTCCCGTCTTTGCCTGGTTCCTGCTCACCGGCGCGCGCCCGCCCTTCTTTTTTGCCGCCGCTATCGCAGTTTCGTTGCTCATCATCGTCAAGCATCACACCAACATCCGGCGCTTGTTTGCAGGCACGGAATACCGATTCGGAGCACCTAAATCCGCATGAGCCGCATCGCCATCTTAGGTTCCGGCGCCTGGGGAACCGCTCTCGCGCTCTCGCTTGACCGCCGCGGCGGCCACGAGATCACGCTCTGGGCGCACACTCCGGAGCTCGCCAGCCAGATCGTCGATGCCGAAGAAAACACGCAATTTCTTCCCGGCTTCCCAATCCCATCTACGGTTGCAGTTACCGCGGACTGCGAGGCTATCACCGCCGCCAACATTGTTGTCTCTGTCATTCCCTCCGAGTTCCTGCGCGCAACTGTCCTCCGCATCCGTTCGCACTTTCGCATCGGCCAGTTCGTTGTGAGCGCGACCAAGGGCATCGAGGATCGCAGTCTGTATCGCATGACAAAAGTTCTCTCTGAAACCCTCGAGCCAGCTGGGCTTCTGCTCTCGATCGGCGCGCTCTCTGGCCCAAGCTTCGCCCTTGAAGTTGCGCACGGCCAACCGACTGCCCTCACTGTTGCCTTCAGTGACCCGGAAGTCGCCGCACTCATCCAGCAGGAGTTTTCATCGGAGACTCTTCGCCTCTACACCTCTTCCGATGTGATTGGCGTTGAGCTTGGCGGAGCGCTCAAGAATGTCATCGCTATCGCTGCCGGCATCGCCGTCGGCGTCGGCCTCGGCCACAACTCCACCGCCGCGCTCATCACCCGCGGCATTGCAGAGATCACGCGCCTCGCCGTCGCCTCGGGCGCGCGCCGCGAAACCCTCGCCGGCCTCTCCGGCATCGGCGACCTGGTGCTCACCTGCACCGGCTCGCTCAGCCGCAACCGCACCGTCGGAGAACAACTCGGCCAGGGCCGCAAGCTGCCTGAAATTCTCGAGTCGCTCGGCGGCAAAGTAGCTGAAGGCGTACTTACTACGCACGCCGCTCTTGGCCTCGCGCGCAAGCACGCCGTCGAAATGCCCATCACCGAGCAGATGGAACTCATCCTCAACGAAGGCAAAGACCCGCGCGAAGCCATCCGCGCCCTCATGCTCCGCCCCGGCAAAGAAGAGCGTTAGGACGTAGAGAGACCGGCGCCCAACATTCGCGGCCAACCCAAACGCACGGCGCCCTAGAAATCCACGACCAAATCGCACTTTCTCAGGCGCCAGCCAATGCATGTATAGCATCCACACATTTCAGTATCTTATTGAAAACGTGCTACATGAGAATTTCTCACAGGGCCCCGTTTGACACAGGCACTGATCTGAACGCAAAATAGGCGAACAAAAGGCGAAATTCGAGCCTTGCGCCTATGCCCTCAGCGAACGCCCTCCGGCTCCAAATCGAGCGCACCCTTGAGAGCCGTTTTCCGGCGGCGCTATCGCCTATGCCGCAGACGGTGCGGGAGACTGCGGCTGCAGGCATTGCCGAAATCGACAGCCTGTTATCGGGCGGTTTTCCCGTTGGAGCCATCAGCGAAATTACCGGCCCGGCCACCTCAGGCAGGACTTGTCTTGCGCTGGCATTTATCGCAGAGAGGACCAGCGAAGGGAAGGTCTGCGCATGGATAGATGTGAACGACGCTCTCGACCCTGAATCGGCCGCAGCAAATGGCGTGCAGCTGCGGCGGCTGCTTTGGGTGAGGTGCAAAAGCAAAGCCGAGCGGGCGAACGGGAAGCCGTGGTCACGCCTGGAGCAGGCGTTGCGCGCCGTCGATCTGCTGCTGCAAGCCGGCGGGTTTGCCGCAATCGTGCTCGACATGGGAGACATAGTTGCTGAGCACGGCAGCCGAATTCCGCTGGCCACGTGGTATCGCTTTCGCCAGGCGGCGGAACAATCGCGCTGTTGCCTCGTGGTGCTGGGTGGCGCGGCCTATGCGCAATCGAGCGCGGAGATTGTATTGGAATGTGCGCCGCGTGAGGCAAGCGGCCAGACGGTGCTTGAGGGTTACGCCTTCGATGTGCAGCTTAGGCGGCAGCGAGCAGGATCTGCAAACGCTTCTGTAAACAGGTCTGCAATCGGATCTGCAATGGGCGCGATACGCAAGCCGGCCGCTTCTATATGGACCGCTCCGAACGCATGGGCAACAGGAGCCACGGCATGAGTCATGAACTGTATGCCTGCGTGTACGCGCGCGAGTTTCCGCTTCAGGCGCTATTGCGGTTGCGGCCAGAATTGCGTGGAAATCCGGTTGCAGTGCTCAACGGGCGCCCGCCACTGGAAATGATTTGCTCAATGAATCGTGCGGCACGGCTGCGGGGCGTTGCCCTGGGCATGACGCGAGTTGAGGCCGAAGCAATCCAGGGATTGCGATTGCTTTGCCGCTCGATGGAATGCGAGATTGCCGCGCGCGAAGTGCTGCTGGAATATGCTGCGAATTTTTCACCGCGAATCGAAGTGACAGGCGGAGAAACGTGGTGCGCCTGCTTGCTTGACATTGCAGGAACGGAA
>Ga0182024_10026367_pt1 | contig 10214 bp, 17 predicted proteins | sample P32metaG_FD_120480 | JGI IMG/M metagenome (GOLD analysis project Ga0182024, IMG submission 120480) | Permafrost microbial communities from Stordalen Mire, Sweden - P3-2 metaG (Illumina Assembly) | ecosystem: Environmental > Terrestrial > Soil > Wetlands > Permafrost | place: Sweden: Stordalen...
TATGCCTCAACTGTTGCGGGCAACGATGATCTCCCCTAGCTCGCCGAAGGTAATCGGCTGCGGTCGCTGGGCCTCATGTTTGTGCTCGGCACCGGCGTAGACGCGAAGGTGGGTCAGCTGCTCGGCACCGAGGGTGTTGTGCTGCAGCATCCCGCGGACGGCATGCGTGATCGGGAAGGTCGCGTCGACGGCCATTGCCTCATCGAAGGTGCGCACGCGCCGCCCGCTTGGATACCCCGAGTAGCGGTCGTACTTCTTGAGGGTGCGCTTGCGGCCGGTGACCACGATGTCGCGCGCATTGATCACGATCACGTGCTCGCCGGTGTTGATGTGCTGCGTGAATTGCGGGCGATGCTTGCCGCGCAGGACGCGCGCGATGTTGGCGGCGAGCCGGCCGAGCGTCTGCCCGCGCGCATCGACGAGGAACCAGCGCTGCTCGAGCTCTGCCGGTTTGGCCTGGTAGGTCAAGAGGCTGGTCATGCGGCAAGCTCCTGTTCCGGGGTTGCCGGCTCGTAGCGCACGGACCACAGATGCAGCCCTCGGGCTGGTGCGACCGATACCGATGGGTCGCGCACGACGGCGTTGTCGACAAGGGATGCGACCCACTCTGGGGTGGCTCGGCCCTGCGCGATCTTGACCAGCGCGCCCGTGAACGACCGCATCATGCCGCGGAGGAAGGCGTCGGCGTGCACGGTGATGGCGACGGTTTCGAGGACCGGCGCGCTCGGCTGCGATGGATCATCGTTGCCGAATGCCACACGTTCGACGCTCACCGAGCTGACGTGACGGACGGTGCTCCCGCCAACACGTGGTGAGCTTCCGAACGCGGCGAAGTCGTGCTTGCCGACCAGGTGCGCCGCGGCCCTGCGCATCGCGTCGAGGTCGAGCGGCCCGCGAACAGTCCACGCGTTGCGGCGCATCACCGGGGAGCGGCCGCCGCGGCAGACGATGAGGTAGCGATACGTGCGCTCCATGGCATCACGACGCGCATCGAACCCGTGGTTGCGCACAGCGACGTCGCGTACCGCGAGGTCGGCGGGAAGGGTCGCGTTCAGCGCGTGGCGCAGGGCGTCGGGTGCCCAGGCATGCTCGAGTGTGCATCCCACCACCTGTCCGTGCGCGTGCGCGCCGGAGTCGGTGCGACCCGCCGCGGTGAGCGCGGGCGTTTCCGTGGTGAGAGTGCGGAGCGCGTCGTTGAACACGCCCATGGCGGTCCGCACGCTCGGCTGGATCTGCCAGCCGGCGAAGTCGGTGCCGTCGTACTCGAGGGTGAAGCTGTAGGTGGGCACGAGTGACTCGTTCCTATTCGACCAGCTCGATGATTGCCATCGGCGCTGCGTCGCTGTGCCGCGGCGGCAGCTTGACGACCCGTGTGTACCCACCGGGCCGCTCCTTGTAGCGCTCGAGATACGTCGAGAAGAGCTTGTTCGAGACCTCGCGGTCGTTGACATACAGCGCGACCTTGCGGCGGGCGTTCAGGTCGTCGGGCTTGGCGTCGGTGATGACGCGCTCGACCCAGCGACGCAACTCCTTGGCCTTCGCCTCGGTGGTCGTGATGCGTCCGTAGCGCAGCAGGGACGTCACTTGGTTGCGCGTCATCGACTGACGATGCGCCGCGCTGCGCCCAAACTTCCGACCCGCGATGCGATGTCGCATGAGTGCTTCCGCTTACCTGGCCATCGGCTGGAACAGCGTGTCGAGCTCTTCGGGTGTGACCAGCTCGCGCTGCACGAGCTTCTCGCGAATCTCGTCGAGCGACTTCTGACCGAAGTTGCGCAGGGTGAGCAGCTCTTCCTGCTTCATCGCCACCAGCTGACCGACCTTGGTGATGTCGTTGGCCTTGAGGCAGTTGAGCGCGCGCACGCTGAGCTCGAGGTCCTCGATCGGCACGTCCGCGAGGCGGCTCGGGAGATCGTTGCCGCGGGCCTGCCGCTGCTGCGGTGCGGCGAGGTTGTCGCCGAATCGGACGAAGAGGCCGAGATGGTCGGTGAACAGTCCGGCGGCGCGGCTGACGGCCTCGACCGGCGCGAGGGTTCCGTCGGTCCACACCTCGACGACCAGCTTGTCCCACTCGGTCTCCTGACCGACGCGGGTCTTCTCGACGAAGAAGTTGGCCTTGCGCACCGGCGTGAAGATCGCGTCGATGGGGATGACCCCGATCGCCTGGCCTTCCTTCTTGTTGCGCTCGGCGGTGACATATCCCTTGCCGCGCTCGACCATCAGGTCCATGCGGAGCTGCGCCTTGGGCGAGTCCAGGGTGGCGATGTGCTGACCGGGGTTGCGGATCTCGATGTCGCTCGGGCACTCGATATCGCCGGCGGTGACATCGCGGGGACCGTGCACGTCGAGGCTGATCCGCACCGGATCAGCGCTGTGCGAGAGAACGTTGATCTCTTTGATGTTCAGCAGGATCTCGGTGACGTCTTCCTTGACGTTCTCGATCGAGCTGAACTCGTGGGCGATCCCCTCGATCGAGACCGAGGTGATCGCGGCGCCAGGGAGCGAGGACAGGAGCACGCGGCGCAGCGAGTTGCCGAGCGTGACCCCGAATCCGGGCTCGAGCGGCTCGATCTCGAACTTGCCGTAGTCGGCGCTGCTCTCGATCTCTTTGACCGCGGGGGTGGTCATCATGTCAATTGCCATTCAGGACTCCTCAACAGGGGACAGGGATGTTGCGCCGATCCCGGCGCGGAGCATGGTCATCTCGAGTAGTACTCCACGATGAGTTGCTCTTCGATTTGTTGTTCCATCTCATGGCGCTCGGGTAAACGTGTCACCGTTCCCCGGAGCGCCGCGGCGTCGAGGGTCAGCCACTCCGGGACCTGCCGGCCCGACACCAGCGACTGCGCATTCTCGAGAACCAGCATCTTGCGGCTGCGTTCGCGGACCTCCACCACGTCTCCGGGACGGAGCTGGGCAGACGCGATGTTGAGCGCCCGGCCGTTGACCTTGAAGTGGCGATGGCTCACGAGCTGGCGCGCCTCGCGGCGCGAGCTGGCGAGCCCGAGCCGGTAGACGATGTTGTCGAGCCGGCGCTCGAGCTGCTGGAGGAGCACCGTACCGGTGACGCCGTCAGCACCTTCCGCGCGCTCGAAGTAATGGCGGAACTGGGTCTCGAGAACGCCGTAGATGCGCCGCGCCTTCTGCTTGGCACGGAGCTGGATGCCGTAGTCGCTCGCCTTGCGGCGGCGGGCGAGCCCGTGCTGTCCAGGGAGCAGACCACTCCGCTTGTCGAACGTGCAATTGGTCACGCACTTCGCGCCCTTGAGATAGAGCTTGGCCCCCTCGCGGCGGCAGAGACGGCAGACAGGACCCGCTTGATTGGCCATCGAACCCCCTAGACCCGGCGCCGCTTGGGCGGGCGGCAGCCGTTGTGCGGGATCGGGGTGACGTCCGAGATGGCGCTGACGTCGAGGCCGCTAGCCTGGAGGCTCCGAATGGCGGCCTCACGGCCGGCTCCCGGGCCCTTCACGAAGATCTCGATCGACTTCAGGCCGTGCTCCATGGCGCGCCGGGCCGCAGCCTCCGCGGTGACCTGCGCGGCGAACGGCGTGCTCTTGCGCGAACCCTTGAAGCCCTGCGCGCCGGCCGAACCCCAGGCGATGACGTTGCCGTCGGGGTCGGTGAGGCTGACGATGGTGTTGTTGAACGTCGCGAGCACGTGCGCCTGACCGACCGCAATGTTCTTGCGCTCACGGCGGCGGGTTCGGACGACTTTCTTCTTCTTTGCCATGACTTATTTGGTCGCCTTCTTGCGGCGCACACCAACGGTTTTCTTCGGACCTCGACGGGTGCGTGCATTGGTGCGCGTGCGCTGGCCGCGGACTGGGAGACCGCGCCGGTGGCGGAGGCCGCGGTAGGTGCCGATCTCGGTCAGGCGCTTGATGTTGAGCGCGATCTGGCGGCGGAGGTCGCCTTCAACCCGGCCCTGCAGCTGTTTGGCGATGACATCGCGCAGCTTGCCGACCTGAGCGTCGCTCAAATCCTTGGTGCGGGTATCGGCCGGAACACCCGCCAGCGACAGCATTCGCTTTGCGGTGGTGAGCCCAATCCCGTAGATGTACGTGAGGGCGATCTCAATGCGCTTGTCACGAGGAACGTCAACGCCGGCGATACGTGCCATGACTTGTCGTTTACCCCTGCCGCTGCTTGTGTTTCGGGTTCACGCAAATCACTCGCACCGCCCCGTGGCGCTTGATGACCTTGCAGTGCTCGCACAGGCGCTTGACCGATGCTCTGACCTTCATCCTGGTGACGGATTCCTCATGGTTGGCGGCGTAGGGAGCCGATGGCAAATGCTCGATGCGTCCCGGAGGCAATCCGTGACGCTGGTGCCGGCGGTACCCCGATGCGTGCGCGCCGAACCAGGCTCATGCGAGAGCCCGAGGTCCTGAGTATAAACCCCACCTCGGCCGGCAGGCAAATCGACCCCCACTACTGGACGTCCGCCAGGACTGGATCTGGGCGGAGGGTGAGCACCTCGGGGCCGGAGTCGGTGATCGCGATCGTGTGCTCGAAGTAGCAGGAGAGCTTGCCGTCGCAGGTCACCACGGTCCAGTCGTCATCGAGGACGCGGGTTTCCGCACGCCCGACGTTGACCATCGGCTCGATCGCGATGGCATACCCGGGCTTGATGAGGTTGCCCGTCCCCGGCTTGCCGTAGTTGGGCACCTGGGGCGCCTCGTGCATGTCCCGGCCGATTCCGTGGCCGACGTACTGGCGCACCACCGAGTAGCCGTTGGCCTCGACGAAGGTCTGGACGGCGGCGCCAATGTCTCCGATGTGATTGCCCGGCCGTGCCGCGGCGATGCCGAGATCGAGCGCCTGCCGGGTGGTGTCGATCAGCCGGTGAACCTCGGGAGAGGCCTCGCCGCAGGCGACCGACAGACCGCTGTCAGCCCACCATCCATCCAGGATCAGCCCGCAGTCGAGCGACACCAGGTCGCCATCGTTGATGACCTGAGGGCCGGGGATGCCGTGGACGACCTGATCGTTGATGGACACGCAGAGCGAGTTGGGAAACCCGTCAAACCCGAGAAAACCCGGGATGCAGTGATGATCTCGGATGAACGTCTCGGCCTCGCGATCGAGGTCGAGCGTGGTCATTCCTGCGCGCACCGAATGCGCGAGCTGGGCGAGGCAGGCGCCGAGGATCTTCCCGGACACCCGCATCTTCTCGATCTCGTCGGGCCGCTTCAGGCGGAAGCTTTCAATGCCGTGCGGGCTCATGCCGTCCTCATCGCGGCGCCGTCGTGGCTGAGCGCCTTCATGATCCGTTCGGTGATCGCGTCGATGTCACCGACGCCGTTGATCGCCACGATCTGCGTGCTGGCGGCACGGTAATGCTCGAGCACCGGAGCGGTGTCCTGGCGATAGACGATCAGACGCTGTGCAAGGCCCTCGGCGGTGTCATCGGAGCGACCTTCGGTCGTGGCTCGCTTGAGGATCCGGGTCTTGAGCTCGTCGTCGGGGACTTCGAGGGAGACCACCCAGGCGACGCGGTCCGCCCGCGCCCCGAGCATGGCGTCCAGGGCGACGGCCTGCGGCACGGTACGCGGGAAGCCGTCGAGCAGGACCCCCGTGGCTGCGTCTGGCTGATTCAGGCGGCTTTCGATCATGCGCACCACCAGGTCGTCCGGCACCAGCCCACCCGCGTTCATGATCGGCTTGGCCTCGCGGCCGAGCGGCGTGTCCCGGGCTACCTCGTCGCGGAGCATGTCTCCGGCAGCGACATGCGGGATGCCGAGGCGCACCGCGACACGCGATGCCTGCGTCCCCTTGCCGCTTCCGGGCGGCCCGAACATCAGGGCGATCACTTGATGAACCCCTTGTACTGGCGCATCAAGAGCTGGGTCTCGATCTGCTTCATGGTGTCGAGCGCAACGCCGACCACGATCAGGATTGCCGTCCCACCCAGGTAGAGGCTGGTGGACGGGACGCCGGTCAGGACCGCGGTGAGCAGTGGCAGCACCACGGTGATCACCGCCAGGAAGAGCGCGCCTGCCAGGGTGATCCTGCCCATGACCTTGCCAAGGTACTCGGACGTACTTCGGCCCGGGCGGATGCCTGGGATGAACGTGGACTGTTTCTTGAGGTTGTCGGCCACGTCCACGGGATCGAACACGATCGCCGTGTAGAAGTACGTGAATCCCATGACCAGCAGGAAATAGATGGCGTTGTAGACGACGTTGAGAAAGACGTTGCCACCCGTCGCCTGCCAGTTGGTGGTGATCCACGACGCGACGCTCTGCGTCCATCCACCGCTGCTCGCGAAGAGGTTGGCGAAAATGGTCGGGAACGTCATGATCGAGATCGCGAAGATGATCGGGATGACTCCTGCGGCGTTGACTCGAAGTGGTAAGAAGTTGCGCCGTCCCTGTGAGGCCTGACCTGTGCGCACGTTCAGGACTCGTTGCGCCGATTGCACCGGTATCTTCCGCTGGGCCTGCTGCACCTCGATGACACCGGCGGTGACAGCGACCGCGATCAACGCCATCACCACGATCTGAATGATGTGGGCGGTGCCGCCGGTGCCGCCGTAGCCAACGATCGCCGCGGGGAGCCGGCCGATGATGCCGACGAAGATGATCAGCGAGACGCCGTTGCCGACGCCGTACTCGGTGATCAGCTCACCGAGCCACATCGCGATCATCGTGCCCGCGGTGAGCACCAGGATGATGCTGATCTCGGTCGCCGGGGTCGGATTCTGGATGATGGCGCCGTTCGGTGTGGTCGTCGAGGTGAACAGCGCGAGGTACCCGAACGCCTGGAGCATGGCCAGCGGCACGGTGAGCCAGCGTGTGTAGCGCGTGATCTTCTTGCGGCCGATCTCCCCTTCCTTGCTCAACTCCTTGAGCCGGACGGAGACGACCGTCATGAGCTGCATGATGATCGTGGCGTTGATGTACGGGTTCAGCCCCAGGGCGACCAGCGTGAAGCGCTGCAGCCCGCCGCCGCTGAACAGGTTGAGCAGCCCGAGCAGCGTGTTGCCCGAGAACAGGTCGTTGAGCGCCGCCGGATTGGTTCCCGGAATGGTGATCGCGGCGAGGACGCGGAACGCGGCCAGCAACCCGAGGGTGAACAGCAGCTTCCGCCGCAATTCCGGAATTCGGATCGCCTGACCGAGCGCCTCGAGGAGGTTCACTCCTTGTCCTCGGTCTCCGCCTCATTCTCCTGGGGTGCGTCCGGCTCGGCGTCAGGCGCCGGGGCGCTGTCATCGCGAGGCGCGTTTCGTCGAGCGATACGGTCGGCACGGCTTGGCTTGGCTGCCGCAGCGGCAGTGCCGCTTGCCCGGGCCCCCTTCTTACCCTCGGGTGCGGCCTTCGGCTCGCGAGGGGTCTTCGGGCGGGCCAGCAGCTCGGCTCGAGCCACGATTGCGGCAGCCTTGCGCAGTTCGCGCTTGCCGACCGGTTCGCCGCCTTCGGCAGGCGGCTGGGCGCCGAGCAGCTCGACAGAGCCTCCCGCGGACTCGACGGCGGTGCGGGCCGCAGCCGAGATTCTGTGCACGCGAAGCGTGAGCGCATGGCCGAGATGTCCAGCGGCAAGCACCTTCACGGGCGACGACGCGCGCGGGATCAGGCCCGCTTCGGTGAGCACGTCGGGATCGACCACGGAGTTCTTCTCAAAGCGGACGAGCTTGCCGAGGTTCACCACCACGTACTCGTGCCGCCAGCGATTGTGGAATCCACGCAGTTTGGGAAGCCGCTGCTTGAGCGGCATCTGGCCCCCTTCGAACCCGGCGGGCAGTCCGACGCTCGAACGAGAGCCCTGGCCCTTCTGGCCACGGCCGCTGGTCTTGCCCTGTCCAGCGCCCTGACCGCGACCTACACGTTTGCGCGGCCGGCGGCTGCCCTTGGCCGGGCTCAGCTCATGAAGCTTCACGCCGCGTTCTCCGAATGCGTGGCCAGTTCCTGGAGCAGGGCGACACCCGCGGGCGAATCCGCCGGCTCGCCATTGACGGCGACCAGGTGGCGCACTTTGTGGACCATGCCCCGGATCGAGGGCGTGGCCTCGTGCTCGACTGTGTGATTCAGCTTGCGCAGGCCGAGAGCCGCCAGCGTGGCCTTCTGGTCCCACGCGTAGCCGATCCCGCTCTTGCGATAGGTGACGCGAACCGTGCTCATGGCGCCACCGGCTCCACGTTGGGGATATCCACCGTGGGCGTCCGGCCGAGCATGCGGTCGGCCATCTTGCGGCTGCCGACGATCTGCTCGGGCGTCCGGCCACGAAGCTCCGCGACGGATGCGAGGGTTCGCAGGCTGGCGAGCGCCGAGACCGTCGCACGCACCACGTTGATCGGGTTGTCCGTGCCGAGGCTCTTGGTGAGGATGTCCTTGATACCCGCCGCTTCGACGACAGCGCGCATCGAACTGCCGCTGATGACGCCGGTCCCGGGGACGCCGGGCTTGAGCATCACCTTGGCGGCGCCGAGCTTGTAGCGGACCTCGTGCGGGATGGTCGTTCCGACCATCGGCACGGTGATCATGTGTTTCTTGGCGTCGTCGACGCCCTTGCGGATGGCGTCCGGCACCTCGCCCGCCTTGCCCAGGCCTGCGCCCACGCGCCCCTTGCCGTCACCGACGACCACCAGCGCGCTGAACGAGAAGCGGCGTCCGCCCTTGACCACCTTCGCGACGCGGTTGAGGGACACGATCTTTTCCTGAAACTCGCTGCCGCGATCATCGCGGCGATCCATGCGCATACCCATCTAGAACTTCAACCCGCCCTCGCGGGCTGCCTCGGCGAGTGCTTTGACCCGCCCATGGAAGAGGTAGCCGGCACGGTCGAACACCACGGTGTCAACGCCGGCGGCCTTGGCGCGCTCGGAGATCGTCTTGCCGATGGCGGTCGCCCCGGCGGTCGTGCATGCGTTGGCATCGCCAAGGACGGCGCGCAGCGCCGGCTCGGTTGTCGACGCGGCCGCGAGCGTGCGTCCATTCTCGTCATCGACGAGCTGTGCACCGATGTGCCGGAGGCTGCGGAAGACAGCGAGCCGTGGGCGCGCTGCCGTCCCGTTCACGTGCTTGCGCACGCGGCGGTGGCGTCGAGCGCGGGCGGCGCGTCGATCGTGCTTGGTGAACATGCTGATCAGCCTTCTAAATCTTGTACTTCGGTCTGTTACTAGTGTTGCCGGTTATTTGGTCTTGCCCGCCTTACCGGACTTGCCGGCCTTGCGGCGCAGCTTCTCGCCGCGATAGAGGATTCCCTTCCCCTTGTACGGCTCGGGCTTGCGGAAGGAACGAATCTTGGCAGCAACCTGGCCGACCACTTCTTTGTCCGATCCGCTGACCGAGATCTGCGTGGGAACCGGGACCGCGATGTCGATCCCCTCCGGAGGCGTGTACCGGATCGGATGGGAGTAGCCCAGGGTCAGGATCAGATCCCCGCCCTGCCGCGCGGCGCGGAAGCCGACGCCGACCAGGTCGAGGTCGCGCGTGAAGCCGGCACTGACGCCCTGCACCATGTTCGCAACCAGCGTCCGGGTGAGCCCGTGCAGCGAGCGATGGAGGCGAGCGTCGGAGGGGCGGTTGACGGTGATCACACCGGTCTCGACGTTGATCAACATCGACGGCGCGAAGGTGCGTTGCAGCGTTCCGCGCGAACCGGTGACGCTGAGGCGGTTGCCCTTCTCGAGGGCGACCTCAACTCCGTCGGGGACGGGGATCGGAAGCTTGCCGATTCGCGACATCAGGATCGACCTACCACACGAACGCGACGACTTCGCCGCCCAGTCCGGCGCGCTGCGCGGCGCGCCCCGTCATCAATCCGCGCGAGGTCGAGATGATCGCGACGCCCAGGCCGCCGAGCACGCGAGGGATCTCGGACTTGCGGGCATACACACGCAGCCCCGGGCGGCTGATCCGGCGCAATCCGGAGAGCGCGCGTCCGCGCGGGCTGCCCGGCTTGAGGGTGACCGTGAGCACCTGCATCGGCGCCTCACCCGAGACCTCGTATCCGTCGACGAAGCCCTCTTCGGTGAGCACGCGCGCGATCTCGACCTTCATCTTCGACACCGGGATCTCCACAGTGCGGTGATGGGCCTGGTTGGCGTTGCGGATGCGGGTGAGCATGTCCGCGATGCTGTCACTGGTCATGGATCACCACGAACTCTTCTGGACGCCAGGTATCTGTCCGATGCTGGCGAGTTGACGGAAACAGATCCGGCACATGCCGAACTTGCGCATGTAGGCACGCGGGCGACCGCACACACCGCA
>Ga0182024_10026368_pt1 | contig 10213 bp, 11 predicted proteins | sample P32metaG_FD_120480 | JGI IMG/M metagenome (GOLD analysis project Ga0182024, IMG submission 120480) | Permafrost microbial communities from Stordalen Mire, Sweden - P3-2 metaG (Illumina Assembly) | ecosystem: Environmental > Terrestrial > Soil > Wetlands > Permafrost | place: Sweden: Stordalen...
AGCTATGCGCTGAAGGCATACGAGAAGAGCGAATCGAAGCGGTCGTCGGGCCCCAGATAGAGGTCGTTGGTCTGGCGGCCGATGTCGAAGAGGACCGCACGGTTGGACAAGGCGACCAGCTTCGGCTCTCCGGTAGAGCCGGACGTAGCGTACAAGGCGGCAACGCCGCCGGGCCCTCGGGTTTCGAGAGGCGCCGTGTCCGCCTTCAGTCCGCCGCTGCTCAGACCAGCGCCTTGTACCGCGACCGGTGCGGCTGCCTCAAGCAGCTTCTGCTTCAGCGGCGCGGGGAGGGATGGATCGAGGCAGAAGTAGGCGAACTCGCCCAGCAGCGCGCCCAGCATGCTCTCGATCGAGGCGAGACTCGATGGCTGGCAGATCGCGACGACACCGCCGGTCCGGACACAGCGAGAGCGCAGGCTTGCGGCGATGGATTCGGCGCGCTGGAGGAGTTCGGCATAGCTGACGCGGCAATCGCCTTCCACAACGGCCGTCGCGGATCCGCTTCGCAGCGCCACCTCGCGAAACCGTTCACCCACCGTCAACTCCGCATCGCGCGGATCGAACGGTCGAAACGCGGCACGGGCAGCAAACCCGTTGTCTCCCGCGTGGCTGGAGCGGTAGAGAGGCTCGGCGGTGCTCATAGTGTGTCTTTTGGCGAATAGCGCCAGGTGATGGTGGTTCCTACAATAGCAAGGCCGGCCTTCTGCAGATTGGCCTGGCTCTGGCTGCCCAGGCCCGCCCAGGAATAAATCTGCCTGCATCCCGCCTCGGAGGCCCGCCGGATCCGCGCTGCCAGAAGAGCAACATGGCAGCCCATCTCGCGAAACTCCGGCAGAGCGGCACCGGCGCAGAGCAAAGCGCTGTCGCCGCAGCGCATCCACATGGCGATGCCCGCGATCATCTCCCCATGCCAGGCCATCAGGAAATCGAGCTCTGGGCGGTCGAAGAGATGCCGCATGTTCCTCAGCGCCCCCGGGATGCGGTCCTGCTGGGCCTCGAACGCACGCAGATACGCGCGCAGATACTGCTCCTGTTGGGACGGCCTCGGCGGACGAATGTTGAAGGGCGTTGGCCGATCGGTCGCCATCAGCCTGCAATCGGGATGGCAGAGCCATGCGTAGCGGTTCGCCGCGGCCCAGCCCGGACGCGAGATGGTAAAGCTCCCGGGTGCAACCAGCTCACAGCCAAACAGGCCGCGGCGATAGAACTCTTCGATCTCCGGCAGCCGTCCGAGGAAGCTATGGTCGGCACAATACACGCGATTGAAGTAACCGACGTCATCGAACCGCAGCGCCACCGCGGAGCCAATAGGCGCGACCCGCGCCCGGTCGCCAAGATTCTCCCTGTCACAATAGGTCTCGACGCGCATTGCATCGTAATGGGCAACGAGTTGCAATGCGCTGGCGGCCTCCTCCGCAAGCGAGACGGATTCGTTCGGTTCGCGGATCACGGGCGAGATCATGCGGAGGCCCCCGCGTTTACGTAAGAGCGGTACGGCCGGAACTTTCCGTTCGGCTCACAGGGAATCTCATCCACTACGCTCACCAGGACCGTGATGCCCTCGCCCAGGTGGCGCGAGACGCCCTTGCGCACCGTCTCCAGCTTTTCGCCGGACAGTTCGGCCCCGGGTATCAACTGCAGTCTGACGACGACGCGGTCCGGTGCCTCCTGCACAATCTGGTACAGGTGAAGCGCAGGCATCACCGGCCGCAGCGGAACGGAGAGGTACTTGGGAAGGATGCTGCGCCCTTCAGGCAGGAGGAAGACATCGTGCGTGCGCCCATGGACCTTAGAAAGAGTGGAGCATGGCGCGCCGCAGGCGCATCGCTCCGGACCGCGCTCGGCCATGTCTCCGGGCATATAGCGGATCAACGGCGATGCCCACGCGTGCAGACTGGTCAGGACGATCTCTCCGGATTCACCGGGCTCGGCCGGCCGCCCATCGTTGAGCACCTCAACCACGATGGACGGATCCATAACGTGATACCCCTCGCCCCGCGGGCATTGATAGGCGATGACGTTGCACTCGTAACAGTCGTAGACGTCGTATACGGGTGCTTTAAACGCGCGCTCGATCTTCTGCCGCGCAAGGTCGGTCAGGTTTTCGGAATCGGTGTTGACGAAGCGGGGCTTAAGGCGGAGCCGGTCTTCATCGGTAATCTTGTCCGCAAAGGAGGCGAGGACAGAGGGAAATCCCCGCACGACATCCGGCCCGAACTGGCACAGGTTGGCCCGCATCTGCTCCTGCGGCTGGAAGGCATAGACCACCTGACTGGGAAGTAGGAAGTGCTCCTCGATCCGGCTGGCAACGGACGCGTCGCTCCTGACCTGGGTCCTCCGGTCCCGCAGGTGGAGCCCCTGGCGCATATTGGCAAGCAGACGGAACGTCCTCAGCAGCCGGTCCTCAATCGCTGTGAAGCGCAGCTTCATCGGCTCACCGGTCGAGCCTCCGGTGGTAAGGCGGAGCAGGCTGGAGCGATCGCAATCGCTTGCGATCGTCTCTTCATCTGTTGCCAGGCGAAGATCGGACTTTTGCGCAATCGGCACGCGTTTGAGATCCTCGAGTGTTCGGAACTGATCAGGATGGAATCCTGCACTCTCGAATCGCTCCCGGTAGAAAGACACTGTCTCGTAGGAGTGGCGCAGCAGCGCACGCACACGAGCCGTCTGATATCTCCTCAGCGCACGCACGGATCCCAAGCGCTCTACGACGAGGCCGGACGCACCGGCTGCCGCAGCACCCCAATAGGGAAGGAGCCGAGGGCCACGCCTTGTTGTGAGTTGGTCCTCCACAGAATGCTCCACCTGGAGTCACCTTTCAATCTTGGTTTTTGCGTTCTTGGATTCAGCGGGATAAACCGCTCACCGTGCAGCTATTTGACCACGTATGATTTCTCCAATGAATGCCCCTTAGGTGCCATCGGCGGGGGTGGGCCTATGCCCCGCACGGATTTCGCCCGCAACTGCAAAGGATTGCACGCCACCTTCCCCAGCCGGGGAAAGCAGAGGCGATGGCACGGACCGCCCCGGCCCGGAATCTCGGATTGCTGGTCTCCCGTCTTGCCGAAGGTGCGGATCCACGATCCCAGATTGTCCGGCGCATATCCTCATCGACGGCCGACCCTTCCAGCCCGCGCTAATTAGTGTCCCGAGAGATGTCCCATAATTGACTATTGGCGTCACAATGTTAGAATCCCCAACTCCCCGCCAACTAATTCATTCTAAATAATTTACTGACGCCCTAGTCGACTGGAGAATCGGCGCTCTGGCGACTTCTAGTGTCCCGAAGATGTCCCCATTCGGCCGCTCTGGCTCACGGCCGATCGTTCGACCACGAAGCGGACCATCGGCGCGGTAGTAGTTGTCGCGGTAGGGACGACCATTTCTGATCGCCCCCGCACAGATCCGTACGAGCGCGTCTACGCATACGGCTCTTGCCATGGATCAACGGCGGCAAAACTGCTTGCCGCACACCGCCCGTTCCCTGGGACATGCAGTTCCCGCTCTGTGTCGGGAGCATGTGGATCGAACGATGTTCTCCACGGCCCGCGCCCTTCCCTCCCCAACCTCCGCAGAAGGTTTCCCTCCCTTGTTCGGCTGGTTCACAGGTACTACGGCACAGTCCGACTTCTCCAGCACGTACATGTCCGCCGTTCGGTTTATGGCCTTCGCGGACCGGCCTTGACCACCTGACCAAGGCGTGCTGGAGATCTCCCGGTTCTCGTGCATGTTGTTTCTTAGCGTGCGCGGGTTCTTAGACTACGCAGGACCTAACAATCCACTCGCGAAATAACGTGGTTGTCGTGTTGCCTTCCTCCTCTCGGAATGGAGTCGGCATCCTGATCTACCGGCTTTTCGCAGCTCAATAGCCCCGCCCACCGATGCCTCTGTCTACGCTTCAAGTGACACCTCACGATGTCCCCTGCAAGACTCGAGGTCAGGATGGATTCGCTGCTTCCTTTCCTGTGTAGGGCTCTTTCATCCCCTACAACATGCCGGTTTATCCCGGCGCTTTCCGGGTTGCCGGTGCATTGAACTGTAGTTGGATACCGTAGCGCGAGAATTTTACAGATTTCGTGTCCCCAAAATCCCCCATTGAGACGAATGAGACTGACCCGGCCTACAGAAAAGCCCTGCATGTGATTGCAGGGCTTATTTTTATTGGGCATTTTAAGATTTTGGTGATTGTACCGTTGACAAACCAAAAGTTGGCGCGTAACGTGCTGGTAGGAGCCTTCCGCCATGAACCTCAAATCCATCGCCGCCCAGTTCTCGACCCATGAAGCCGCCCGCGAGTTCCTAGAGAAGCAGCGTTGGCCGGAAGGCCCGGTTTGCCCCCACTGCGGCGTCGTGGATGCCTCCTACAAGCTCACGCCCCGCCCCGGATCCAAGTCTCCCGTCCGTCATGGCGTGTGGAAGTGCCGAGGGTGCTGCAAGCAGTACACCGTCACCAAAGGCACCATCTTCGAGGACTCCCACATCCCGCTCAACATCTGGCTTATGACCATCCACCTTGTCTGCTCCAGCAAGAAAGGCATGAGCGCGCACCAGATTCACCGGATGCTGGGGATCACCTACAAGGCCGCCTGGTTCATGGTTCACCGGCTGCGCTACGCCGCCACGCAAGACCCGCTAGCCGAGCAACTCACCGGCATTGTGGAAGTGGACGAAGCGTACATCGGCGGCAAGTGGCGCAAGAATCGCCGCATCCCGCAGACCATCGAAGGCCAGAGAGGCAAGGACCGCCCGCCAGCCGTGGACAACAAGCACGCCGTTGTGTCGATGGTGCAGCGTGGCGGAGACGTGCGCTCGCACCACGTCCCGCGCGTTACGGCCAAGGCTCTCCGTCCGATTCTCTATCACAACATCGAATACGGCGCGCGCATTATGACGGACTCAGGCACCGTGCTGCATGGCGCAATCCACCCCCGGCGTCACGATCAGGTGAACCACAAGGACGAAGAATACGGACGCTACGAGGACGGGGTCTGCATCACCACCAACACGGTCGAAGGCTTCTTCTCCCTGCTCAAGCGCGGCATCAACGGCACCTTCCACCATGTCAGCGGCAAGCACCTGCACCGCTACCTGTCCGAGTTCGACTTCCGCTACAACGCGCGGAAGATCACGGACGGGGAGCGATCCTGCAAGCTGATTGGCAAGGTGGCCGGGAAGCGGCTGATGTACAAGGAACTCATTGCCCAGCCGGACGCGCCTCAGTCTCCGCAGGTGCTGGGATAGTCTGCGACCGCTCGCGCTCCTCCCGCTCCAATTCATCGCGCAAGTACGGCAGTAGCCGACTCTTCTGCTCCTCGGTCAGCGGCGCGGGCTCGGTTTCCATGCGACCATGATAGCGCGCACCACGAAAGGAAAGACCCAATATGAATGAAGCTCAAATGCAGGCGGTTCTGGAGCAACTTGTGACTACAGTGTCGTTTCTTTGCGAAGAGACGGCTTCTCTAGTGAATGACTATGCTCGCCGGGTTCTTCCTGATGACCAGCCCGGAGTTTACGGGAAATCTCAGAAGATTCTCGAAGCAGGGAATTTGCTGCGCACAATGCTTGATACATCGCATTAAGGGTACAGCGCGGCTTTGGGATTTGATCTGTTTGGATGACCTCGTTATTCATTTCAGACACACTCCTGATATCCTGTGATGGATAGCCCCACCCAAGGAGTGACGCGGCCCCGCGAAGGCCGCGTTTTCGTCTGCCCATTATAGTTCGGCTACGGCTTATTAATCTCGAACGGGAATTGATAAATCGTGTCTCCGATGATGCCCGAGAGCATTACGAGCTTTGCTTTCTTGTCGCGCTCAAACAGCATGTACCCTCGGACGCTCTGATTTGGCAGAACGGTATTGGCACGGAGAATGGTGCGTGACGCAAAGCTGGCGAGATTGGCAAAGGCTTCGGTTCTCGCTTGGATGGTTTCCGCTGCTCGTGCCTGGGCCGCGTAGTCGGGCGACGAAGTTCTTGATGTGCTCGTGCCGTTATAAGTGCCCGTCGCGCTTGATCCGTCCGAACCACTGGCGCGAACGGTTCCAGTGCTGTTTGTGGTGGTGGTGCTCTGTTGCCGCGCCATGCTACCGCTAGCCGCAGTCATGGCGTTGCCCCAAGCCAAACGTCGCTCGGCAGATCGTAAGACCCTGTCGCCATCAACATATTTGAGCGGCTTTGTTTTCGGGGTCAGTTCGGTTAGCACGAAATTCGATGGCAGCACATCGACGGTGCCCGCGCTCTCGTTCAGGACGAAAATATCCGCCCGCAGGTACTTCCCAACGATGTCACCAATAACGGTGATGCCAATTTTACCGCCGGCAAGCGTCTCGTATTTGCGCCCGTTTATGTATCCGTGACCACACGCCGCCGGTCCATCGCATACCAATGTCTTGGTGACGCTGGACGGATCGTGAGATTGACCAAGGATCACGGGCGCCGCTAGTCCCGCCAGAGAAACTCCGATAAGACACAGAACCACTCTCGTCACGCTGACCTCACATTGTTCGGTTTACCGAACAGTTCAGGCCACGATACCGGGAAGCATGGCCGCATGGCAATCTCTTTTCCGGTACGGCTGGGCAGGCGGCTCAGCGCCTTGCGCGAGAAGCGCGGACTCTCGCAGACCCAGCTTGCGGATATGGCCGAGATCGGAAGGGCGCACCTGTCGCAGATTGAGAATGGCGCGGTCGCCGCCCGGATCGACACGCTCTACGCCATCGCGCAAGCGTTAGACCTGAGCCTGAGCGAGTTGCTCAAGGGTTTTTAGGGCTTCTTGGCTGGCTTCGGCATCGGCGGCGTTCTCAGCAGCGCGGACACGGCATCCTCGAACTTTACCGGATGCAGACTCAGCGGCTTGGATGCGCGGCCTATGGTCACGAATTTAGGACTCTTCTTGGTTGGCTTCTCGTCTGCCATGCGACCATAATACGCGCGAAATAAAAACGGCTTTAGCACCCTACGGCGAAGCGGTCTCGGCTAGCATAAGTGGCGACTGGCCTATAGTTCAGTGGATCAGCGGATGAAATAGCGGGCGAACGTCCTTTACCGAGGAGGCCCATTCCGCACTCAACTAGAACACCGGAACCTAATCCGGAGGCCGCTGGTTCGAGTCCAGCTAGGCCAGTCGTCCCTACCCACTCAGCCTATAGCGAAACCCCCGCAAATTCCTCATAACACAGGAAAATATAATCGAGGTTTGTCATCGCTACAATCGCCAAGATTTTGCTTGACTTTTGGTGCCGAAGAAGGGACTCGAACCCCCACACCCTTGCGAGTACATGGACCTGAACCATGCGCGTCTGCCAATTCCGCCACTTCGGCAACTGCGCGCATCGCTGCGCCGCAGTCGTGAGTCTTCAGTCTTTCAAACCGCGCCGCCGCTGTCAATCGAGCGTCGCTTGGCTTACACTGAGACGGTTCGATGACGCCAACTACACAGGGGAGACATTCGTCCCGATCATGAGTGAACCGGCCCAGACAGTGGAAAACAGCTCCGCTGAGATTCCCGAAGAGCTGGCGCTGGAGATTCGCAAGCTCGCCCACGAGCTCTCCAATGCGCTCGAGGTCATCGTGCAGACCAGCTACCTGCTGGGCACCGTCGAGCTGAAGGAGCCGGGCAGCGACTGGCTGCGCATGCTGGACAGCGGCGTCCGCAAGGCACTCGACCTCAATCAGGCGCTGCGCACCTACATCAAGACACATTCGCCGCGCTAGCGCGTGGCTCCGGCTTACTTCTTCCTCATCTTCTTTTTCGTTGCTGTCCTCTTCACGCTGGACTTCGCGGCGCGCTTTGCTCCGGCGCGCACAGCCTTTTTCGCTGCTGTCTTTCGTGGGACGCGCTTTGCGGCGGCCTTCTTCTTGAGTACTTTCCTGCCTGCTGACGCAGCCCGCGGGAGTTTCTTCGGCACGGATTTCTTCGGCGGCGCCTGCTTCCCTTCGGGGGCCTTGGCTGTAGCGGGTACGCCGTTGCGCTGCCTGGCCTCGTGCGATTCGAACAGCTTGTCGATCTGCTGCAGTAGAACCCGCGTCTGCATGGGCTTGACCAGCATCTTGTCCGCGCCCATTGACTGCCAGTCCTCATCCGCCAGCGGGAATGCGGTGAGCAAGGCGACCGCCGGCATGTAGCTGGCGGAGCGCGCCGCCTCAATCACCTCGGCGCCCGCCGCGTCGCTCTCCATGCGCATGTCGGTAATCACCATGTCGAACTGCTGGGTGCGCAGCTGGTGCTTGCCCTCGCGCGCCGACGCCGCCGTGTCCACCTCGAACCCGCTGATCTCCAGCACCGCCTTCAGCGTCAGCAACACGGCCACTTCGTCGTCTACCAGCAGAATCCTGCGCTTCATCGCATCTCCTTGAACCTAGTCCATCTGGCCTGACGTGCCGAAGCACCCACAAGTATTGCCCGGCGCGGCACTGTTCCGCAACCTCTCGGCAGGGCCAAGCCGCGGCTTTGCCGGGAGTTTTGCGGCAACCGCGTTTGAACCTCGGGCCAGAAAGAGGCACACTGGAAGGCATGGTGCGGGTTGGCGTGGACGAGAACCTCGCGGCGGAGCTGCTGGCGGAATTCCCGCCCGAGGCGGAGATCGTGCGCCTGCCGCGGACGATTGCGGCACCGATCGACCTCGACTTCTGGATTCTGCCGTTCTATCGCAAAGACGCCGCGGCTGCGTTCCAGCAGATGCGCGGGCTGAAGGTGGCGCAGTCGCTGATGGCGGGCGTCGATTGGATTCTGCCCTGGCTGCCCAAGAGCGTGACGCTGTGCGACGGGCGCGGCATCCACGACATCTCGGCGTCGGAATGGGTGATGGCCGCGATCCTGGCGACGATGAAGCGCATTCCGCTCTATCGCGATCTGCAGAACCAGCACCAATGGCGAGGATTCGCGACGGTCACGGACGGCTTTCTGAATGAGCCGGGCGCGCCGCGCGGGCAATACACAGTGCTGGGCGAAGACCTGGCGGGCAAGACGGTGCTGATCGTGGGCTACGGATCGATCGGCGCGGCGATCGAGGCGCGGCTGACGCCGTTCGGCGTGAGCGTGCTGCGTGTGGCGAGAAGCGCGCGCGAGCAGCCGAAGGTAAGCGCGGTCGAGGAGCTTCATGCGCTGCTGCCGCTGGCGGACATCGTGGTGCTGATCGTTCCGCTGACCGATGCGACGCGCGGGCTGATGGGCGCGGCGGAGATCGGCCTGATGAAGCGCGGCGCGCTGCTGGTGAATGCGGCGCGCGGACCGGTGGTGGCAACGGACGCGCTGGTGGAGGCGCTGGTGGAGCATCGCATCCGCGCGGCGGTGGACGTGACCGATCCCGAGCCGCTGCCGGCGGACCATCCGCTGTGGAGCGCGCCGAACTGCCTGATCACGCCGCACATCGGCGGGTCGACGCCGGAGTTCATCCACCGCGCGTTCGTCTTCGCGGCGGCGCAGGTCGGACGGTTCATCGCGGGCGAGCCACTGGAAAATGTTGTGACCGACGCGGGCTACTGAGGGGCTTCATCCTCATCCTCATCTTGCGTGCGGGGAACTCGTCGTCGTCTGCCTCGTCCTCTTCCTCATCGTCGTGGTCTTCGTCTTCTTCCTCTTCGTCGTCGTCCTCGATGATGATGCCGTCGTCCTCTGCATCGTCGTCGGCTTCGTCATCGTCCTCGGTGTCTTCGTACTCCTCGTCGTCCTCGTCCTCTTCGCGGTCTTCGTCGTCTTCGTCATCCTCAGGATCTTCTTCGAGCTCTTCGTCGTCCTCGGCGGCGAGGATCTGAGGGAGAAAGACCAGAGCTTCATCGACGGGACTGAGAGAGGTGAGCATGGATGGGTCTCCTAAGACGAACAGGCTATGGGCAAGTTGGACGCGGCCGGAGCGGACGGCGGTTGTGAATTGTTGCGGGCGTACGAGACGACCCCCTCCCCCCGGGGGGTGGGGTATTTTGGGCGGAAGTGGCTTGATTGTATGGGTTTGCGGGTTTGGGGTGACGGCAAAATCGTCCAGACAAAGGGGTTATGGCTAAAATCGTCAGCCCGGAGGAGTTACGGGCGGCGAGGCTGACGGCGGAGGGGGAGACTGGGCCTAGCTGGGGTAGATTTTGGGCCGATTCCAGGAGGACTTGGGCCGCTTTGGGGGTGATTTGGGCCGGATTCAGGGTGATTTGGGCCGATTTGGGGGCGGTCCGGATTCGGAGCGGGCGGGTGTGGAATGCGGATTTGGCTGGCTCTGGCATA
>Ga0182024_10026369_pt1 | contig 10212 bp, 9 predicted proteins | sample P32metaG_FD_120480 | JGI IMG/M metagenome (GOLD analysis project Ga0182024, IMG submission 120480) | Permafrost microbial communities from Stordalen Mire, Sweden - P3-2 metaG (Illumina Assembly) | ecosystem: Environmental > Terrestrial > Soil > Wetlands > Permafrost | place: Sweden: Stordalen...
CGGCGGTTACCGACCAGAAAGAGCTCTGCGAGAGATACAACGCTCCCGCGCCGCCAGCGAGTACGACGCTCGCCAGCCGTGCACTCTGAACCTGCGAGCCGAAGGCAATGAATATGCCTGCAACTGCGATCGCAAATGCTGCAAGACCACAACGCCCCATGCGTGGCCCCAGCCGTTTCGTGAGCCGATCGTTAATGGCTCCTCCTAAAAGGCAGCACACCAGCATGGCCAGAAAAGGCAACATGGTGTAGAACGCGCTCGTCTTCAAATCCAGGCCACGTACTTTGGCGAGATAGCGATAGAACCAGCTGAAGAAAATCCATGCGACATAGCCATAACAGAAGTAGCTGAGAGTAATGGCCCAGACCTCTTTGCTTCGCATCACGCGTGCCCAGGGCACGAGCGTTTTCGCATCAATTGTCAGCTGCGCTTGCGTCAGTCCAGAATTGATCAGGTTCAACTCCGAGGCAGACACGCCAGCATGTTCGGCGGGCGTGTCACGAGCATTCAGAAACCACACGGCGCCGGCGGCGAATCCGAGCATAGAGCACGCCCAGAAGGATGACCGCCAGCCATAATGGAGCATGATGTAAGTAATGATCAACGGCGTAAGGCCGGCGCCAGCTCCCACGCCGGCAAAGATCCATCCGTTGGCGATGCCGCGCTCTGTTGTTGGAATCCAGCGTGCGATGAATTGATTGGCGGATGGGTAGATCACGGCTTCCCCCGCGCCCAGAAGAAAACGAACGGCAACGAAAATGACCAGTGCGCCTGCAATATTGGCTGGTACGAGAGCGGTTAAGGCAGTGAAGATTCCCCACCACACAACTCCCCCAGCCAGCACGCGCCGAGCCCCGAAGCGGTCCGCAAGCCTGCCTCCGACGGTTTGGAAGAGCGCATAACCAACCAGCATGGCGCTGAACACTTTTCCCAATTGCACATCGCTAAGATGGTAGGCCTCGGCGATGGATCCGCCGGCAATCGAAATGTTGACCCGATCGAGATACGAGACGGCACTGAGGATGAAAAGCCAGAACACCAGAAACCAGCGCACACGGCTCGTTTTGGCGCTGGTCATTGCTGGCCCCGGAGATTGTAGGTAAGAAGACATTTCTGTCGCACCGTTCGTCCGCCGGCCGATGTGCGATTGCTCCGCCGACTGCCATGTGATATTTTCGCCGTCGCAATGAAGCTGAGTTTTGTCCCTGAGATTTTTCCTGGAGCCCTATGAAAAAGGTTACTTTTGTTACCGGAATGATGTTCTGTATGGTGTTGCCGCTGGTCGTGCCTGCCCATGCGCAACTCGACTTCTTCTCGAAGGAGCAGCGCGTCGAATTCACGCCGCAGTGGCATGGCGACCGTTTTCCCGACGGACGGCCGAATGTACCGGATTCGGTGCTGGCGCGGCTGAGAGACACTACGGCTGAACAGGCATGGGACGTGCTGCAGGACGCTGGGTACCGCAACCAATTCGAGGGCGGGTGGAAGGTGATTAATCCGGGAGAGCGGCTGGTGGGTCGCGTCGTCACCGCGGTTTTCATGCCGCGACGGCCTGACGTGGATTCGGTAATTCGCGCTAATGGCGAAAAAGAAAATCGCATTGGAGACGAGAACTCCTGGATCATTGACATCTTGAAACCTGGCGATGTTCTGGTTGTGGATCTGTTCGGAAAGATCCGCTACGGGACGATCGTCGGAGACAATCTCTCGACCGCCATCTACGCCAAAAGCCACAACGGATTGATAGTCAACGGAGCGGTTCGTGATGTTACAGGTATTCAGGAAATCCCAGGCTTCCAGGTGTACACGCGCGGTGTGGATCCGTCCGCGCTCGAGCATGTCATGCTGATCGGAATTAACGTTCCCATTCGAATCGGAGACGTAACCGTAATGCCAGGCGACATAGCGATTGGCGACCCTGAGGGCGTAACTTTCGTTCCTCCACAACTCGCCGAGAAACTGGCCGACGACACGGAAATGGATCATCTGATCGACGACTGGGGACACATGATGCTCCGCGAAGGCAAGTACACGCCGGGTCAGATCGACGCCAAGTGGACGAAGACGATGGTCGAGCAATTCAACGCCTGGCTGGAGAAAAAGGGATCCAAGCTCCGCATGCCGGTGCCGTGAACGACTCGACTCGGCCATGTGAACAGTGCGGTTCGTGAGCCCCAAGAGAGTCTCCTATGTCCACCCTTATTGCGTGGATTTTCTTCTAAGTAGCGTGTTCGCGCAGACGCCACGAAAGTTGCGCGCAACGATTTTGTCTTCGCCGGGTTGCAGCATGAGCGAGTTCATGGCTAGCCCCGGCCGTCCTTCGCCGCCTCCGATCACGATGGACGGCTTCGCACTGCGCAACAGCTTTGAAGCCTGTTCGGGCGTCAACGAAATGCGGGCGTCCCACGTGATGCTCATGTGCGGCACGTGGTTGGCAAAGTCGGGGACGAAGAACGATGTGCTGACACCTGGAACTTTCGTGATTTCGTGCGAGATCCCTTCCAGCCGAGTCGGCCATTCTTTTGCTAGCGCCTCATGGTCTTCCGCGAGAAAATGTTCGAGCGCCTTGACCATTCCCAGGATTTCCTCTTTTCCGACCTTCTGGCTGCGGCCTAATGTGTCCTCGTGCGGGCTGTTGTTCAGCAACGCATTTGCAATCATTTCGTTACGCCCGATCAACAGGCCGGCGCACTGCGGCCCGCGAATCGCCTTCCCGCCGCTGAAGGTCACCAGGTCGTAACCCATGTTGGTGTAGTCCCAAAGATGAGATACCGGTGTCGGCTGCGGCATCGTTCATGCAGGGCACGTTGTATTGCTTCGCCAGCTCGACCACTCGTCAACTTTGATCTGTCCCGCGGCATTGGCGAAATTGGAGAAATGCATCATTGCCGTACGGTCATTGACCGCAGTTCGCAACTGAGCTACCGTTTCGATCTCGATGAGCTTGATTCCCGTGGATCGCAGTTGGTGATCAAACGGGTTGCGATGCGATTTCTGGATGACCACTTCCGACTTCATGTCGGTCAGATCAGGTAATTGCCGGATCAAGGCTTCGTTGCCGCCAGTCAGAATGCCCGCCGGTCCCGATTGAATCGCTGCCGCGGCGCCCGAGGTGACCAGCGCAGTGTCGCCATCCGGCAGGCTGAGCATTTCTGCGATACGTTTGCCCGCGGCCACTTCCAACTCCGGGATGCTGACAAAATGGTGCCCGGCCATCATCATGACGGCTTCGAGTTCCAGGTGGGCAAGCGAACCGCCCAACATGGTCATGGTTCCCTCGCAGTTAATCACCGTTGTGCCCCCAAGTTCTTCGTAGGGATTGCCGTTCTGCCCAAAACCGCTTACACGCGCGCTTGCGCCAGCGGCGGCGGCGCGATTCCAGGAAAATAACTTGCGCGGCGTTAGGATTGAGCCCGCAATCACTCCCACGCTAGCGAGAAAACTGCGCCGGTTCCATTTTGACTCACGTCGCGTGAACGAAGCTCCTTTGCCGCTTACTTACCGGTTACTGTGGCGATGCAATTGATTTCCACGAGAGAGTCCCCCCGGCAGCGCAGCCACGGCGACGGTTGTGCGCGCTGGGCCACCCTGGGGAAAATATGTCGAGAACACCTTGTGCATTCCGTCCCAGTGTTCAATCTTCACCAGGTAGACATTCGCTTGAAGAATGCTGTCCGTGGATCCTCCGCCAACTTCCACGAGTTTCTTGATCTTGTCCATGACCATGCTGGTGTGAGATTCAATCGTCCATTCCTTGGAATCTCGCGTATCGTGGGCGCCCTGCCCCGAGACATAGACCAATCCGTTGTGGACAATCACCGGCATGATGATCTCTTTCTCGCTGGCCGGGTTTGCCTTCACCATCCAGCTTGCGGATTGCGCCCGCTTCCGGCGCAGCAGAAGTCTGGCCTAATGCACGGTTGGGCAACGCGGTGGCAGTAACTCCCAAAGCGGAAAGCACGGAAGCGAACCGGGCGGTAAACGTTCTGCGAGTGAAAGTCGAATTCATATACCTTCTCCTTCCAATTTAGCCTTCGAGATCCGCGCGCGATCAAGGTAATGCGAAGCTGAAAACGTCACTACCCGCGGCAATCGCCACATACTGTTTGCCGACGATTGCATAGCTCATTGGGGACGCACTCAAATTTTGCCCAGTATTGAAGTGCCACAGCGGCTTGCCACTTCGCGCGTCTACGGCTTCAAACGTACCGGCATCGTCCCCGAAAAACACCAGGCCGCCAGCGGTTGTCATGGTCCCGCCGGAGGAGCGGCTGGCGCCTACTTGCGGGTATTTCCAGGCAATCGAATTTGTATCCAGGTTGAATGCGACCAGAACCTTCTGCGAGGTCTCGCTAGGGATGCGTTTTACTCCGGTCGAGTAATACTCTTGCCCTTCCTTAAATACTTGCGGCTTGAAAAGATACGTTTCGCATTCCTCCAGCGCCATGAAATAGACGGAATGAGTGGACTCGCTGTAGGAGGGCGCAAACCAGTTGGTCGCTCCCGAGTAGCCGGGACAAACGCGTGTTCCCGCCGCCGTCGGCTGGATGCCGGTTACCAGAGGTCTGCCTTGTGCGTCGATGCCCTTCGCCCAATTCAGCTTTTCCACGAATGGCCTTGCGGAAAGAAACTTTCCGTTCGTGCGATCGAGCACGTAGATGTAGCCATTGCGGTTTGCCTGCACAAGCAATTTTCGTGCTGTGCCCTGATAGACCGCGTCGATCAGGATCGGAGTCTCAACCGCGTCAAAGTCGAATAGATCATGCGGCGTGAACTGGAAATACCACTTCAATTTTCCAGTATCTGGATCGAGCGCCAACACACAGTCGGTATAGAGGTCTTCTCCCGGACGCACGCCGCCTTCGAAGTCAGGCGCGGGATTGCTGGTGCCCCAGTAAATCGTGTTCAGTTCGGGGTCGTAGGTTCCCGGCATCCACGTAGTTCCGCCGCCGTGCAGATACAGTTCTCCTGGCCAGCTTTCGGAACCGAATTCGCCCGGACCCGGTATGGTCCAGAATCGCCAGGCCAGCTCGCCGGTCAACGCATCGTAAGCGGCAACAAAGCCCCGCACGCCGTCATCGCCGCCGGAAGTCCCCACCAAAACTTTGTCTTTGACCACTAGCGGCGCGCTGGTTGCGCCGTAATTCTTGTTCCAAGTCGCATAAGCCACGTCCCAGATGAGATTGCCCGAGCGCACATCCAAGCAGAGGAGATGCGCATTGTCCGTTTCCATGTAAACCCGGTTGTGCCATAGACCGACGCCGCGGTTGATGTGCCCCGACGCGTCGTCGATCAACCCTTCCGAAATCGGCCACGAATGGTGCCACACCACTCGTCCGGTACGCGCATCGAGCGCAGAGGCATCATTCGCCGCGGTCACGAACATCATTCCATTTACCACAACAGGAGTGACCTCGAGCCGGCTGGTGTTGCGCGCATGAAAAACCCATTGCGCGCGCAGTTCCCCGAGACTACCCGGGTTGATTTCAGAAAGGCCACTGTAGCGCCGGCCGGAATAGTCCCCGTTGTAGGAGATCCAGTTGGCCGCGGGTGGCTGAACCAGAAGATCCTCAGGACGCACATCGATTGCCGTGGGTACGGCAGCGGGCGTGTCACTTCCCGCCCGAGCCGCCAGGCAGGTGAAAACGACGCCGAAGAGGGCTGCCATCCGCATGCTACAAGTCCTTCCGCAATTTCGTGATTTCGGCCCCACCTAAACTGCCGCGGTCTACGCCTCGCTCATCGATCAAGTGAATTGCTACCCGACTCGCCCCCGGGAACACCCTGATCGTTTGGTCTAGCTCTACTGCCTGAAGCGGATCTACGGATTCCAGTTCGACAACGCTGGTCTCCACTCCATCCAGATCGAAGACGTGCGCATTCAGCCTGCCCGCAAAAAACACCCCAAATGCGCCCGAGAGTTGTAGGCGGTCTCCGCTCAGGGAGGCGGCGAGCGAACGCTCAACGATTCCCGCGTGGGTGACGGCTTTAAGGTCTTTACCGGCGCGGACGGGGAACCACCAGGTGTCGAGAGCATACGAGGCGCCAGGCTCCAGGTGCTTCATCGGGCTGTTGATCTCAGCCTCCATGTAGTAGGGAGCTTCATCGGGATTGCTTGAGCGCAGCGCAGGCATGCCGTTGTTGTCCAATTCCAGTGCAGCGCCGTTCTTATAGAAAATCACGGAAGCTTTTCCGGGGTATTCCTCCCCTGCGAAGTATGGAAACCGCTCGATCATCCCGTATTTCGTTGAGTCGTCGACCGACGCAATCCAGCCGGCATCTGAATCAAGCCACACTTCATTCTCCAGGTACAACCAGTGCAGCGTGAATATGCCATCGTAAACTGCATACGACGGATCATCGGAGAGGCCGTTGCGAACGCGATACCCATCCGCGTATGCGCTTTGCGGGTTTACTGGAGCAAAAGCCCAGAAGTCGCGGTTGTAGTTGGCCTTGGTCCTCGAATCGGCGGTGTCATACTGCGTCACCGATTGCATCGACCAGCGAATTGCATGCTCGGCAGCATTCTTCATCACGGCATGAAACGAAATCTGCGGGGAATCGTTGCCAATCCTGACCTCCCGTGAATACTGCAGACCCGTGGCCGGATCGGCAGGACCTTCGAGACGAAGCGTACAGGTATTGCTCTGTGAAACGACGCTAAGTTTGTATTCGCCATCATCGAGAACATCTGAGACCGGCCCCGGCCAGTAGCCTTCCCCGTGCCCCTCTGGAAGCGGCCAGAGTTTGTCGCCTCCGTAGTTGATCCATTGGCGTTGCTTCACGGCTTCCACGGGCGGGAAGTATTTGCCCTTGTACTGCGGATTGACGAACAGGTAGCGATGTCCGCCGAACTCCACTTGCATCAGCCTGCCGCCGAGTTGGGGAACGAAGGTCAGGCGCACCCAGTCGTTGAACAACTCTTCAGCCTTCCACCCTTCGAACGTTGTAGGTTGCATCCGGCAAGGGGAATGGGAAGCTGGCAACGCCCACCCTGGGGTCGATGAAGCGAGACAGCCTACACTAGCGAGGAGAATCACAATGCGCGAGCACAGGGCCCACACTTCAACTGCGGAACTGCTCGCGCGATGGTGTTCAGAAAGGTTTCGCAAGCGCTGCCTCCCGGGCAGTTTTTTTTCGCAGAGGCAAGCGGTTACTAGTCGTCTGGTATCCCAGCTCCCGTGAGATTTGCAGGCCAGCGGTCTGAATCAGCGGCGCGAGTTGTCGCAAACGGGCGACTGTCATGCGTACCATCGGCGCGGTAATGCTAAGGCTGGCATTCACCCCGCCCGCATGGTCCCAGATGGGCGCCGCGACGCATCGTATGTGGGGTTCGTTTTCCTCCAGATCGCAGGCGTAGCCGTTCTTTCGTACCCGGGACAATTCTGCTTCCAACTCCTGAAGGTTCCCCACCGTGTTCGGCGTCAAACGCTTCAGTCCCAACTGCGGAAGAACTTTTTTCCGCTCATCGTCGGGCATGTAAGCCAACATGACCTTGCCCACGGCCGTGCAATACAACGGAACGCCGGCGCCGATCCGTGAATGAATACGCAACTGTTCGGGTGAATCCAGCTTCTCGACGTAAACCGCGGACAGCCCGTGCCGCACGGTCAGATGAATGGTTTCGCGCGTTTGCCGATTCAATTCCTGAAGATACGGCAGGCTTACCCGGCGAATATCCAGTTGACCTAAAGCCGCCTGGCCGATCGCAAAACACGCGATTCCCAGGTTGTGCACGCCGTCTCCGCTGCAGTTCAAAAAGCCCGCACCTTCCAGGTTCGCTAGAAAACGGTGAACCGTACTCACCGGCAGCCGGGACCGCTCCGCCACTTGCTTTGCGGTGAGGCCGTGCGGCGACTCGCTGAACAGTTGCAGAAGACGCAAACCACGCTGCAGCGCCGTGATGTTGTACCTTCGGTTTGCAGTATTAGACATGTGCACTGAACAAAAACCCGGCAATTACAAAATGAAAGTCAAAATTATCTGATGAAAGTCGATTTTGTGCAATAGGTCTCATTGCCTATAGTCTGCCAAACTTCTTAACCGTCTCAACGATCGACTTCATTTGCTCGATCACGGCATACATCGAATGCTCTTTGAAATCCATTTGTTGCGCGATGGTTAACACTTCCTCAGCCCTAGGTCTGGGAACAACCACCACCCCATCGCTGTCTGCCGCGACAATGTCGCCCGCATTGACCGTCACTCCGTCGCAGGTCACTGGAATCTGGGATCCTCCGAATCGATAGTGATGCACAGACGTCGACGGCACGATGCCGGTCGCATACACGGGGAACCCGATCTTGCGCAAATACGCCACGTCACGTACTCCTCCATCGATCACGGCTCCGGCGTACCCGCGTGCTGCCATGGCGGTGCCCATCAGTCCGCCCATTCCTGCGATGTCCTCGCCGTCCTCGACCACCATCACGTAAACGGAATCGGTTGAACCCTGATCGATGGCTGCCAGCATTCCGTTCAACGCAGTGGGATCGCTGCTGCCTTCGTCTTTCTTGAGTTGGACTGTCCGCGCGAAGCCAGCAAATTTTGTCGTGAAGATGGGACGCATGCGGTGACTCATGTACATGCGCCTGCCGGTCAACTGTTCCAGCGCATCCGAGACCGAAGCCACTTCGACACGACGAAAATCTGCAAGTAAAGCGTTGTCGGACTGAGATGCAGTCGTTCCGGTAGCAGACTGCGCCCGCAAAAGCCTGGCTCCGCTCAGAATGGCGCACAAAACGCCGATGGATAGTAGAGATGCCGCAATTGTGTGGGATTTCACAAAGCCACGAAACTTGTTCATTTCGTCCTCGTCGATGTATACATGTGCGCGCACTCTAACACTGTCTTTCGCCGCGTGGAAGAGCCAATCTATTTATCACGAAGGGGATCGGGAAATGAGAACTACAATGCAGACGAGAACCGCCCGGCTGTTCCTGTGGGTTGTCGCGATCTTAACTAACGCTAGGCGTTGCAGGGCAGCGGGGCTATGGCCAGGAACGGAAAGGGGTGAATCTATCCCCGGCCCGGGGACTTCCTTTCAGCGACGGCGTTGTAGCGGGAAATACTCTGTTCGTCGCAGGCCAGGAGGGTACGGATGCGTCCGACAAGCTGGTGACAGGGGGCATTGGCCCGGAGACGACCGCGGCGCTCGAAAATATCCAGAAGATCCCAAGGCTGCTGGCTTAGAACTGAAGGACGTCGTCAGCGTTACGACTGTTATGCCCGACCCCAAGCCGGCGCATGCGACCACCCAGGCAGCGGCCCTGGTCAACAATTCCCGCATCGAAATCTCGGCAATCGCGGTGAAACAGAAGTAGGTTGTCGCTGCTTGCGAAGCAGGCTTTCTCTGCTTGCCACCGGAGAAGTGTCGCGCAGCAGCGGAGGTTGCCTGTTTGGCGTCATCCAGAACACAGAACTGAAGGTTGACACACCTACTGCGATTGAGATAAACCCTCATTCCATCGCGCGATGGACTTTCAAAAACCCGCGCGCGATGGAAATCCGTACTGCAACATTCGCCATTTAGCAACAGCAATTGGGATAATTTGGGAGCTCCCGCCGCCACTTCTTTCACGGTCCGGGGCTCAACAACTTCGACATGGCGCTGCTATGACGCTACTGAAGACAACCAGGACCACTGAGTCAAAAGAGCATCAGTTGCGCCTTGAAGCGTTCAACCTGTTCAACCATGCGCAGTTCCCGGATCCGACTAGTGAAACCAAACTCCAGCGAGTTTGGACTGGTGACCTCGGCGAGACCTGCCCGCATCCTGCAGTTGGGTCTGAATTTCTTCTTATGAAGACTGAGTTCAGTTCAAAGGGAGCCAGCTTACCGGACATGGGTTGTCGTTCTGGCCTGGTTTCGTCATTGGCCCCAAGTCCCAAATCACTTTGCGTGCTGGTTCTGGTTGCTTTATGGGCCGCCACTTGCTTGGTCGCCAGTTCGCGAACCCCACCGCAAAGTCTTCGGCAGAAAGACTTCAAAGCGGCCTCGACGCGGGGGAAGCAAACTTTCGCGTCGACGTGTGCCGGATGCCATGGTCTGGATGGGAGAGGCGGCGAACGAGCGCCGAACATCGCGGAAAGTCCCAAAGTGCAGCGGCTGTCCGATGTACAGATCTTCCGCATTATTGAGAATGGCATTTCTGGAACTGGAATGCCTGCCTTCCACTCCCTGGAAAGCTCTGACATCAAAGCTGTAGTAACC
>Ga0182024_10026370_pt1 | contig 10212 bp, 10 predicted proteins | sample P32metaG_FD_120480 | JGI IMG/M metagenome (GOLD analysis project Ga0182024, IMG submission 120480) | Permafrost microbial communities from Stordalen Mire, Sweden - P3-2 metaG (Illumina Assembly) | ecosystem: Environmental > Terrestrial > Soil > Wetlands > Permafrost | place: Sweden: Stordalen...
AATTTTACGATCATCAGCTGGTGGGGATCGGCTCGGACGTGGATCTGTTCACGTCGATGAGCGAGGCCATCGAGAAGCTGGAAACGCAGGCGGTGAAATTACGCGCCAAGTGGCGGGAGATGCGCCGGTCCGATTCGCCGGACCTGGCCGACGAAGAATCGGCCGCGGCGGCGCCGCCGGAGCGGGAAGAGAAGGCCGGCGAGCGGCGGGTATTCCGGGTGAATCATTATGACCAGCGCAAGCCGATGACGCTCGAAGAAGCGCTGCTTGAAATGGAAGACCATCGCGACTACCTGGTGTATCGCGACGCCGATAAAGAATGCGTTTCGGTTCTGCTGCGGCGCCGCGATGGGAATTTCGACCTGATAGAATCGTAAGCCTGATGGCGCGCGCACGAACGGCCCGGGATGGCGCGGCGCGACGCACGCCCGTCGACCTGGTGATCATCACCGGGCTGAGCGGCTCCGGCAAAGGGACGGTTCTCAAGGCGTTTGAAGACCTGGGATATTACTCGGTCGACAACCTGCCGATCGATCTGATTCCAAAGTTTGCCGAACTGACGCGCGACGCGACCAAGATCCGGCGCGCGGCGCTGGTGGTGGATATTCGCGAAGGCGAGGCGCTGGAGCGATTCCCGGCGCTCTATAAGCGCATCCGGCGGCGGGTGCCGACGCGGCTGCTGTTTCTCGAAGCGGACGACGCGGCGCTGATCCGGCGATTCAGCGAGACGCGCCGGCCGCATCCGCTCGGAACCACGCAGAGTGTCGCGAAAAGCATTCGCCGCGAGCGCGAAAGGCTCGCCCAGATCCGCCGCCTGGCCGATCCGATCATCAATACCAGCAAGTTCAACGTACACGAGCTGCGGGAGCAGATCCACACCACCTTCCGCGATCATGCGCCGGAAGCGAAAATTCTGGTGCAGGTGACCAGCTTCGGCTATCGCTACGGTGTGCCGGCGGAGAGCGACCTGGTGTTCGACGTGCGCTTTCTTCCAAATCCGAACTATATTCCGGCGTTCAAAAAGCTCAGCGGCAAGCATCCGAGCGTGGCGCGTTATATCCGGTCGTTTCCGCAGTCGATGGAGTTCATCGCGCGAATTTCCGATCTGCTGATTTACCTGATTCCGCATTACATTACCGAAGGGAAAAGTTATCTGACCATTTCGTTCGGCTGCACCGGCGGGCATCATCGCAGCGTGCTGATCGCCAATGAAATTCGCAAGCGGCTGGCCGGCGCGGGATTCCGGGTGAAGGAAACGCACCGCGACATCAAAAAAGGATAGACAATCTCAGGCGGGGTAGATGCCGCGTATGGCGCGGCTGACATCCAGATCCCACTTCAGATTGCAGGGGCCGATTTTTTCGATCAAGACCGCGGAAACCGAAAATCCCACGGCGGCTTCGTAGCCTTTCCAATGGTCGTGATAAATCGCGGGAACCAGCGCCATCGGTCCGCCCAGGAAGGTCGCGTCCTTGCGAAAACCGGTGAACTCGTTAAACAACGAATCCCAGGCGGTATCGGAAAAACGCCAGAAATCCCAGGGCATATCGTGCATCCCGAGAGCCTGGTGCGTGGCGATGTAGGCGATTCCGCCGGTGCGCAGAATGTGATTCAATTCGACGGCGACCTTCCAGGGCATCGCCAGATGCTCGAAGGTGGAACGCGAGTAGATGGCATCGAAACTTTCCGCCGCGAAATGATTGGAGAGAGAGTGCGCATCGCCGACTACATCGACGTTGGGACCTTCCAGAATATCGATGCCGGTGTACTTTTTTCCAGGAAACTTGCCGCGACGGATGATGCCGGATCGCGCGCGGCTGCCGATTTCGAGCACTCGATCGTACCCGGGAGTCTGCAAACGCTCGAAGAATTTCCTTTTCGCCTGATTGGAGGCCTTCTCGCGCTTCAAGTAAAACTGGGCGGCCTCGGCTCCGCTGATCTGGAGGCGCTCGCCGTTCTCGAGCTCAAAGACCAGCGCCAGTTTCTCGGCGTCGAAATCGTCGGAGGTAAAGGTCACCAGGAACTTGCAGTCAACGGCCAGGCCCGGTCCCGGAAGATTCACCTGCCCGTTGCAAATCGGTTTGCCGTCCTGGAAGGCGGTGAGGCTCTTGAGGGTGGTACCGGCTACGTGCAATCCGCCGCTGATCCGAACGTAATCATGAAACCGGACAAAACTCTCTACAAAGAAATGCTCGATCGGCATGAAATTTAGATCGTCCGCTTAAGCGAATCACTTTAGTACTGCCGACATTTTCGGGATAAGACGTTGGCGGTCTAAGCGATCTCGATGACCGCTTTGCCGACGCCGTCGGTGTAGTGGGTCAGCATTTTGAACGCTTGGGGGGTTTGTTCGAGCCGCAGCGAGTGGGTAATCAACGACGTCGCAATCCGGCCGGAGGCGAGTAGATTCAAGGCCTCCTGCGCGCGATGGTTCGATCGCTTCAAGGTTTGGAGTTTGAGCTCCTTCATCATCGCGGAGTGAATGTCGATCTTGGGATAAAGCTCGCTGAGGATTCCGATCAGGAGGACGGTGCCGCCGAGACGCGCCATACGGATGGCGGCGTTCACGGTATCGGGCGAGCCGGCGGCTTCGAGGACGACGTCGACGCCGCGGCCGCGGGTGGCATCGAGCACGGTTTCGACCAGCGATTGCGCGGTGGTGTCGATGGCCACGTCGGCGCCCATGGCGAGGCCGAGCTTTAAACGATACGCCAAGCGGTCGGCGATGAAGATGCGTCCGGCGCCGGAAGCGCGGGCGACGGCGGCGCAGAGCATCCCGATGGGACCCGATCCGGTGACGGCCACGGTATCGCCGGCGCGGATTTCGATCAGCTCCAGCATGTGCATCATCACGGCCAGCGGCTCGGCCAGGGTCGCGGTGGCGTAGCTGAATTCGGCGGGAAATTTGGTGCAATTCGCGGCGGGCACGGTGGCGTATTCGAGAAACATGCCGGACGCCTGCGGGCCTCCCATGAAGATTGTCTGAATGCAGTTATTGTGGCGGCCTTTCAGGCAATGCTCGCAGTGGCCGCAGGTGAGGCTGGGTTCGAGCACCACGCGATCGCCGATGGAGAAATCGTGAACGCCTTTGCCGATCGCGATCACTTCGCCGGCCGGTTCGTGGCCGAGCACCTGGGGATAAGCGGCCGCAAATTCGCCCACGCGGCCGTCCTGATACCAGTGCAGGTCGCTGCCGCAGACGCCGACGGCGCGAATCCGCACGGTGACCTCGCCATGTTCGGGATCGCGCGGCTGGGGCATGGCGCGTTCCTCTAAAATTCCCGGAGCCAGGAGCTGGACGGATCGCATGATTCAGACTTTCAGCTCGTACCCGGCCTGGCGCATTCCTTCGATCAGGCGGTTGCGGACGGCGGTAACTTCTTCTGAAGATAAGGTGCGATCGGCCGCGCCGGCGGTCAGGCGGAAAGAGATGCTGCGCGAGCCGTCGGGCAAGGCGAAGTCGCGCAGGAAGGCGATCGACACCAGGGCGTCGCCGGCCAAATGGCGGAGCCGATCTTCCAGGTCGCCGATCAAGGCGCGGGCCGGCGCGACCACGCTGAGATCGAAAGCGCTGGTCGGGAAACGGCGCAGCGGATGATAACGAGGAGCGGGCGGCTGAAGTTTTTCGACCAGGGCGAGATCCAGATCGATAACCGCGGCGCGTCCGGTTTCGACCAGGCGCGGATGAAATTCGAACAGGCGTCCGATGCGGGTTTCGTGGCGGTAGACATCGGCGGCACGCTGCGGATGCTCATGCGCATCGGCCGGCGCGGGACGAAAGCGAATTCCCGGCAGGATGCATTCGCCGAGGCGCTTCAGTTCCAGCAGTCCGGCAATGCCATCGTCCTTGGCATAGATCGCGGCGGCCAGGTGCGGCGTTTCGTGATCTTTATGAATTGCGCGGCCGATTTCGAACAGGCGGAAGGAATCGAAATGGCGGGAGTTGTCGACCACGTTCTTCCAGATTCCAGGAAGCAGGCTGGCTCGCATCAGGTTCTGATCCGCGGCGATCGGATTGGCGACGTTTACATGCTCCGCAGGATCGATGCCGAACCTGCGCGCCTGTTCTTCGCTGACGAACGAATAATTGTAGACCTCGGTGAATCCCTGGTCGACGGCCATTTCGCGCACGCGGTGATGAAAGGCGCGTTCGGGATTCGACGGCGGCACTCGCGCGGGAGCCAGAGGAGCGACAGGCGTGATGGAATCGTAACCGATCATGCGGCCGACCTCTTCGACCAGATCGTCTTTTATGGTCACGTCCTTGGTGGCGCGCCAGCTCGGCGGGACGACGGAAAAGGTGCGCGGCGCGATTTCGTCGACGCGAAATTCGAGCGATTCGAGAATCTTCCGGACTTCGGCGGCAGGAATCGCCCGGCCCAGTTTGCGATCCAGCCAGTCGAGCGGAAGCTCGATCGGCGGCGGCGCGGACTGGGGACGATAGGCATCGGCGACGCCGCCCACCAGACGAATCCCCGGCGAGACTTCTTCGAGCAGCTCCAGCGCGCGTTTCAATCCGCGCACAGTGTTGGCGGGGTCCTGTGCTTTTTCGAAGCGCATGGAAGCGTCGGTGCGCAGCTTCAATCGCGACGATGTTCTTCGAACACTCGACGCGTTGAAGCAGGCGCTTTCGAGAACGATGCGCGTGGTCGAATCCGAAATCGCGCTGCCCGCGCCTCCGATGACGCCGGCCAGGGCAACCGGGCCGTGCGGATCGGCGATCACCAGATTCGAAGGATCCAGATCGTAAGTTTCGCCGTTGAGCGCGGCGATTTTTTCGCCGACGTGCGCCGTGCGGACGATAATCTCAGCGCCATGAAGCTTTTCCGCATCGAAAGCGTGCATGGGTTGCGTGAGCTCCGCCATGACGAAGTTGGTGACGTCGACGATGTTGTTGATGGGGTTCAGGCCAATCGATTCCAGGCGATATTGCAGCCACAGAGGCGACGGCTTGACGGTCACGTTTTCGAAAACCAGCGCGGAGTAGCGGGGACACAACGCGAAATTTTCGACGGTGACACGAATCCGCGGCGCAGCGTCGGGAAGAGGGGTGGTCCGAACGGGATCGCGAAGTTTCCTGCCGGTAATCGCCGCGACCTCCCGCGCCATTCCGTGATGGCCCCACAGATCGGGACGGTGCGTGAGCGACTTATTGTCGACCTCGATCACGTGATCGGGCTTCAGCAATGGCGCATCCAGCTCGACGATGCCGGAATGATCGCGGCTGATGCCAAGCTCGGCCGCGCTGGCCAGCATTCCGTCGCTTTCGACGCCTTCGATCATTTTCTTTCCGAGAGGAAGGTAGACCGTGCGAAGACCCACGCGACAGTTCGACGCGCCGCAGACCACCGTTTTCTGGCCGTAGCGAATCGTCTCGATCACGGCCTTGCGGTTGTGACTGGAACCCATCGGCTCGATCGCGACCACCAGCGCTTCTGAGGCCGACTCGAGCGGTGCGCCCACTTCCTCCACGCCTTCGCACTCCGCGGTCTTGAGCGTGATGAGTCGCATGAGATCCTTCGGATCTGTATTCAGGCCCTCAACCATTTCGCGCAGCCAGTTGTAGGAAAATTTCATGGACTTAGAATTGACGCAGGAACCGAAGATCGCCGCCGGTGAACAGACGAATATCGTCGATCCCGTAGCGCATCATCGCGAGCCGGGTCAGACCAAGTCCGAAGGCAAACCCGCTCCATTCCTCGGGATCGGCTCCGCCGGCGCGCAGCACCGCGGGATGAACCAGGCCGCACGGCAGCAGTTCCACCCATCCGGATTGCTTGCACACGGCGCAACCCGCGCCGCCGCAGATCAGGCACTGAATATCCAGCTCGAATCCGGGCTCGACGAAGGGAAAAAATCCGGGACGAAGGCGCACCGTCACCTCGCGATGAAAAATCGCCGAGAGCAGCGTCTTCATGAAATAAATGAGATGCGCCACCGAGACGTCGTGATCCACCATCATGCCTTCGAGCTGGTAAAACGTGTGCTCGTGCGAGGCGTCCACTTCCTCGTTGCGAAACACGCGGCCGGGCGCGATCATTTTGAGCGGCGGTCCCAGCGTTTCGAGCCCGCGCACCTGTACAGGCGAAGTGTGAGTCCGCAAAAGACGGCCATCCTTCACCCAAAACGTATCCTGCATATCCCGCGCCGGATGATCGGCGGGAATGTTAAGCGCGTCGAAATTGTAGTATTCCGATTCGACTTCCGGGCCGTCGAGCACGGCGAATCCCATGGATACGAAGACGTCTTCCAGTTCCTGCTGAACCTTGGTCACGGGATGGAGGCTTCCCGGGCGAACGCCGGGAGCGGGGGCGGTCAGGTCGACCCATTCGGAATCGAGGCGGGCATCCAAAACCCGCGCCTGCAGCGCGGCGGCGCGTCCTTCTATTTTCGATTCCAGCTCCTGCTTGGCGGCGTTCAGGAGTTTGCCGATGCTGGCGCGCTCTTCGGCGCCGAGCTTTCCGAACTGTTTGCTGATCTCGGCGAGTTTCCCTTTGCGCCCCAGCGCTTCGACTCGCACCGCCTCGATGTTTTCGAGAGTGGTCGCGGCGTTCAGATGCTCGATCGCGATCGAGTGCAGCAGCTCAATCTGGTTAGTCAAAAGTAGCGCGGCGTCCGTCACCTACAAACTCGCTCCGTTAGCTTCAAGATATTCGACCATGGCCTGCTGCGCCTTGGTCAGCGCCAGATCGAGCGCGCTCTGATTATTGTCGGCCCGCGCCATCACATCGGCTCCGGCAGCGACCAGACTCTTCGCTGCTTCCACATCGCCGTTCTGCGCGGCCGCATGCAGAGCGGTCCAGCCTCCATGCTGGCGGGCATTGGCGCTGGCGCCGTGATCCAGCAGAAGTTTGACAACTTCCGCGTGCCGTCCGGCCGCAGCGGCGTGCAGCGGCGTGTTCTCCATCGGATTGGTGGAGCGCGCGTTCACCTCCGCGCCTTTGTTGAGAAGAAATCGCGCGGCTTCGGTCTTACCGAAAAAAGCGGCCAGATGCAGCGGAGTCCATCCGTCGCTCGATTGCGCCGTGAGCAAGGAACGGTTTCCGGCGAGCAGCTTTTCGATGGCCGGCACATCGCCCTGAATCGACGCGGCAAAAATCGCCAGCGACGGATCGGCCGCCACCAGCGCCGCGACTTTCGACGAATCTCCCGCTCGAATTGCTTCGAAAAGTTCCTTCATATGGGCCTCCGCTTTAGGCGGCCGGTTGAAAAATATCCTCCGCCTTGGAGATTTCCCAGGCGAGGTGATTGATATAGAATACCAGCGGCGCGTGCGGCTGAGTCGCGTGGAACTTATCCCAGACGCCCTGGCGCCAGCCTTCGGTCAGGTGTCCGGCGACCTCGGCGTCCTTGGCGAAGAAGCCATCGTCATGCGCCACGCCCAGGTGATCGAGCACCGCCTTGATCATGTCCAGATGAGAGATCAGGATGGCCTGCGAAAGATCGGTGGCGAACTCTTCGTCGCGCTCGTTCAGGCGCGCCCACAATCGCGGCGCGGCTTTGCGCAGCGCCTCCGAATTTAGTTTATTCACGTGCAGCCGGGTCTTCATCCGGTCGAAAAGCTGATACGTCTTGAGCTTTCCCATGGAAACCGACCGCATATTCTGATCGAACCGCTCCTCGCCAAGACCGAGGAAAATATCGCAGAGCTGCATTACCCGTATTGTAACGGGTCACTCCTCGATCTTCACAGCGCGGGACGCGGCTTCTCACACATCAGTGCCAGGGCGTTCCCATCCGGATCGCGAAAGAATGCCATCCACAGATCGTAATCCGGCAGCCGCGCCACCAGGTGCGGATCGCGCTGAAAGATCACGCCGCGGGATTGGAGTTCGGCCGACGCGGCTTCTATCTCCCGCACTTTGAAATAAATAAGGGAACTGTAAGTTCGGCGATCCGCTTCCTCCGGTCCCAACACCAGGCGCACACCGTCGCAATCGAAAAACGCCATTTTCGGAGTTTGAAGCAAAAACGGCAGGCCTAGTTTGTCGCGATAAAACTCGACCGCCGACCCGATATCGCGTACCATGAGCGCGATCTGCCCGATGGTCGAAAGTCCGAACGCAGGTGTCATGACCACATCGTCCCTGGCCTGGTGCCGGCTGAAAGGGAAGCGGCGCGCCAAACCGTTTTGAGCGCCGAATCCTGGGTTATTTCGCGCAGCGAAGCCGCCATAGCGCGAGATCACCCAATCGAATGAGGTTTTATTGCTTTGGCGCGGTATAACCCTCGAGCGAATGATCGTGATCCTTATAATACTTTCCGGCGTCGTTCAGATCCTTCTTGCCTGCGGTCACGTGGCAGTAAGTGCAGCCCTTGCTTTCTTTCTTCGCATACTCCGGTTTGGCCGCGGAGGGCTTCACGGCGAGGCACAGGCCGCCGATCAGGACGATGGCGGGAACTACGTTCTTCAAAGTATTCATTCAAATCTCCTTCGCATCCCTATTATGCAATTAGTGAGCCCGCCCGCGCTAGAATAGTGGGTCAAATGCCCGCATTGCACCCCGCGGAATTTCTGCGAGCGCTCCTCGATGCGTCGCCTGCCGCGATCATTGCCATTGATCTCGGCGCCAACGTGGAATTGTGGAATCGCTCGGCGGAGCGGATGTTCGGCTGGACGGAAGCCGAGATCATCGGCCATCCGCTTCCCCTGGACATCGAATTGCTGGAACAACCACTGGCGGAAGCCGAATTTCACTTTCGACGAAGTGATGGCGCGCCGATCGATGTCGATCTTCGGGTGGCGCCGTGGAGCGATCCCCAGGACACGGTGCGCGGGACACTTCTTATCCTCACGGATGCGACGCACCGGAACACCATGCAACGGGAGCTTCTCGATTTGACGCAGCAGGAGCAGGAGGCGCGCGACGAAGCCCGTTCGGAGCGGCGCTTTCGCGATCTTCTCGAAGCCGCGCCCGATGCCATCATCGAGGTCGATCGCGAAGGACGAATCGTCCTGCTCAACCGGGTGACCGAAAAAATGTTCGGCTATCCGCGGGCGGAGCTGCTGGGACGGCCGGTGGAGCTCCTGATCGCCGAAGATTTGCGCGACATCCATGCGGGCCACCGCCGCCAGTACTGGAGTGCGCCGCAGACCCGCACCATGGGTACCGGCCTGTCGCTGCACGGCAAGCGCAAGGACGGTTCGCAGTTTCCGGTCGAAATCGGTCTGAGCCCGGTCGAATCCGAGGATGGTCTGCGGGTGACCGCCATCATTCGCGATATCAGCGAGCGCAAGCAGGCGGATGACCGGCTGCGCGCGGTTCAGGAAAAATACACGCGGGAGCTGGCGGCAACGAATCAAGAGCTCGAAGAGCGGAATCGCCTCATCGAGCGCGCCGACCGGCTCAAGAGCGAGTTTCTGGCCAGCATGAGCCATGAGCTGCGGACTCCCCTTCACACCATCATCGGTTTTTCCGAGCTGCTGGCGGAAGAGCTGGAAGGCCCGCTCAACGACAAGCAGAAGCGCTTCGTGACTCACATCAATCGGGATTCGCTGCACTTGCTGGAGCTGATCAACGACGTTCTGGATTTGAGCAAAATCGAAGCCGGCAAGCTGGAGCTGCGGCGCGAAGTGTTCGATATCCGCGCCGCGGTCGAAGAGGTGCTTTCCTCCATCCGGCCGCAGGGCGCCGCGAAATCGCAATCGATCAAGGTGCGGATCGAAGACCTACCGGCTTTTCACGCGGACCGGACTCGCGTCAAGCAGATTCTGTTGAACCTGCTCAGCAATGCGGTGAAATTCACGCCGGAAGGCGGCAGCATCGTGATTGAAGCCAAGCTGATCGACGGCGCGGCGCAGGTTTCGGTGATCGATACGGGGATCGGAATTCCAGTCGAGGAGCAGCAATCGGTTTTCGACAAATTTTATCAGGTCGGCCAGACCACCAAGGGCGTTCGCGAGGGCACCGGGCTCGGTCTGGCCATCACCCACCGGCTGGTCCACGAACACGGCGGAAAGATCTGGGTCGCCAGCCAGGTGGGAAAAGGGAGCCGTTTCAGCTTTACCATCCCGCTCAGTTCCGCGACCGCTGGATCGGATGGCGGCAAAGCATGAAAAAAGTCCTGATTGCGGACGACAAAGCCACCGGCCGCGAGCTGGTCCGCACGGTGCTCGAGCGAGCCGGATTTGCGGTGATCGAAGCGAGCGACGGTCTGGAGGCCTTGCGTTCGGCGCGGGAAACGGTTCCCGACCTGATTATTCTCGATCTG
>Ga0182024_10026371_pt1 | contig 10212 bp, 7 predicted proteins | sample P32metaG_FD_120480 | JGI IMG/M metagenome (GOLD analysis project Ga0182024, IMG submission 120480) | Permafrost microbial communities from Stordalen Mire, Sweden - P3-2 metaG (Illumina Assembly) | ecosystem: Environmental > Terrestrial > Soil > Wetlands > Permafrost | place: Sweden: Stordalen...
CACTGCGGCTACCGAGGCAGCGAACCGCGACACAGTTTATGTCGGCAGAATACGTGAAGATATTTCCACCGATCGGGGATTGAACTTATGGCTCGTTGCCGACAACGTGCGCAAGGGCGCTGCGACAAACAGCATCCAGATCGCGGAGATTTTGGTCCGCGAGCATATTTAAGTTATATTGCGGCCCAAATCCGTATGGGCTGCAGGAATGCGGGCCATACGTCTGTTTCTAAAAGACTTTTAGGCGGGCTGGTGGTCCGCGGGGTATCCTGATGGTCGCGAAATCCTTCGGCCGGGCCCTGGCCTTATTGCTACTGTGCCCTCCGGCCGCGTTCGCGCTTGGGCTTGGAGACATTCATCTATTGTCTTCACTTAACGCCCCGCTCAATGCGGAGATTGAGCTCGTTGGGGCTACCCCGGATGACCTGCGCACCCTGCACGCTGCGGTCGCAAACCACGATACCTTTTCGCGCTATGGGCTCGACTGGCCGGCGTTTTTGGGTGGGATTTCCATGCACCCGGAGCACACCGCTGACGGGCGCGACGTCATCAAAGTCGCCTCGCGAGAGGCCATCACCGAACCTTTCGTCACCCTCCTCGTCGAGGTGACCTGGGGGCGCGGACAGCTGGTGCGCGAGTACACCGTACTCCTCGACCCGCCGCTCTATACCCCGGGCCCGAGTGAATCGAGCGCTGCGCCGGTCGCCGCCCCCGTGGTCGGCACGGCCACGCACGAAGGATCAATCAGCCGCGCGCCTGCCGCCTCCGCGCCGGCCGCTTCCGCCGCGACAAGCAGCGAATCGAGCTCCTCGGCAGCGCCTGCGCCCCGGGCCCGCGCCAGCTCGAGTGCGAGTGCGGCCGCCGGCCAGCCCGGAACCCGAGTCGTGCAGCGCGGCGATACGCTCTCGCAAATTGCCGGATCGCTTTCAGCAGGCGGCGGCGCCAGCACTCGCAGCTGGATGGTGGCTGTCTATCAGGCCAATCCGAGTGCCTTCGAAGGCAATATGAATCTCATGCATGCCGGAGCGGTGCTGCGCATCCCGGATGCCGCGACAGCTTCGGCCGTCGCGCCGAGCGACGCGCTCACCGAAATCCGCCGCCAGTACGCCTCTTGGCACGGCGCGCCGGCGCATCCGGCAACCACCACAACCGCGGCGGCACCGGAGGCATCGTCATCCGGGCGCCTGCACCTCGTCGCGCCCGAGCAGGCGACACAGCCGGGCACTCAGGCGGGCAGCGCCGCCGGATCGGCCGCGACCGAAGCCCGAATGCATGAACTTGAGGCGCAGCTGCAAGAATCGCGGCGCCTCCTTGAAATGAGAAATGCCGAGCTTGCGAAGCTGCAGGCGCAGATTGGCGCCCGTGGCGCTGCCGCAGCTCCCGCGCCGACCGCTCCCGCCGCCACCGCGCCGCCGCCCGCGCCGACTCCTGCGACTCCGACCCCGGCGCCTGAAGTCGCCCAGAATCCGCCTCCTGCTGAGGCCCCGCCGCCGACACCGGCTGCGCATCCGACCCCCGCCGCCACGGCCCCCGCAGCCGCTGCGAAGTCCTCCGGTTCGTCATTGGGCTCGACGCTACTGCGCTACTGGTGGATCGCCGCGCTCATCATCGCCGCGATTTTGGCGCGCATCGGCTTGAGCGCATATCGCTCGCGGCAGGAAGTCAATTTTGACGATTCCCTCGGCCGCCTGGCCTCAGCCGGCGCCGACTCAGCGAACCGCGACTCGCTCAGCGACACGGCGAACATGCGTGCCGTCCGCGATCCCGCGTTCCTCGTCGAGGAGGGTGCTGCGCACGAGCGCCCGCGAGCCCCCGTCGCGCCCGCGCCGACGCGCCCCGTAGTCCCAATCGACGACACGCGCAGCAACGAAACCGCCATCAACCTCGACCAGGGCGACCCGCTGGCCGAGGCGGATTTCCACATGGCCTATGGTCTTTATGACCAGGCCGCGGATCTTGTGCGCATCGCCATCGCGCGCGAGCCGGAACGGCGCGATCTGAAGCTGAAGCTCCTCGAAGTCTTCTTCGTCTGGGGCAACAAGGAGCAGTTCCTGGCGAGCGCGCATGAGCTCGCAGCGACGCGCGATCAGGCCGTGCCGGGCGAATGGGAAAAGATCGTGATCATGGGCAAGCAGCTTGCCCCGGAGGATCCGCTGTTCACGAGCGCAGCTGCGGTGAGCGGTGCGGCAGCCGGCGGCATTGACCTTGACCTCGAAGGTGGCGAGAGCCGCATCGACTTCGATCTTCTCGGTGAGCCGGTGCCCGAAGACGCCGCGGCCGGATTGGATTTGGATATTGGCTCGGCCTTGGGATCGAAGGATACGAGCGCCGAGTCGCAGACCACGCGCGCAACGGATGCCAACCTCGCGCTGCACGGGCTCGACTTCGGCCAGGACGCAAGCTCCGCGACGACGCGGCAGATGACCCAGCACATGGAGCCGCCGTCCGACGGCGTGGAGCCCACCGTCGAGCAGCCGACTCTGCATCACGACGACAATCCGACCATTCGCCAGAAAGTAGAACGGGCGCTCAGGCACACGGGCGGTGCGGAGCAGACCGCGGAACTCGCCATCGATGACCTGGGACTGGATCTTGGGGCATTGGATACCGCCGATCATCCGACGCTCGTGACGTCCCCTGATTCACCGACCCTGGTCGCCGGGCTCGATGACACCTCACGCCACTTGATGGACGAGGCCACGCAGCAATCGCCGGCTGCCGGAAGTGGCGCAAGCGGCGTGTGGCGGGTCAAGCCTGAAGATATGGATGTAACGCTGCCCCCGGTCGCGTTGAGCGAATTCGAGGACAAGACCGGCAACGATGACACATCCGGCACTTCGCGCCTGGCCGCTCTCAAAGGCCAGGATCTCGATTTTGATCTGGGTGACATGGATAGCTCCGCACCGGCCGCCAATGGTGTGGGCGAAGTGGACTTGGATGTCGGCGGGGAAAGCGTGCCCGACACCGCCTTTACCATCACGCAGAAGCTCTCCTCCGAGGAGTTGGCGCTGCCGGATCTTGAGCCTGCGACCATGAGCGAAGTCGGTACCAAGCTTGATCTGGCGCGTGCCTACATGGACATGGGCGATCCGGAAGGCGCCCGCAACATTCTCGAGGAAGTCCTGAACGAAGGCTCAGTCGCGCAGAAACAGGAAGCCCAGCGCCTGCTGCAATCCCTGCCGGGGTGACCGCCGGTTCTCATGCCGCCATTCTCGCTGATTCCATCCCTGCCTCGCGAACGCGATAGGCGTTGCTCGGCGGAATCAGCGAGTACGACAACTTGTTCCCGCACACGGAGGTCCGACACCTGGACCCGATCAGGAGATTCCGAGCCGCATTAACGTCCCGGTCGTGCAACGTTCCACAGTTGCAACATTCCCATGATCTTACAATCAACCCGTTGACTCCTCGCGGACCGCTCAGGGCCCCGCAATGAGAACAGGTGACGGTGGAATATCTCTCGTCTCTGACTTCAAAGCTTCTGGCCGCGTGCGCGCACTTGTATGCCAAAAACCTCTTGAGCGTCCCCCAGCCTGAATCAAGCACGGATTTAGCCAGCCGTGTCTTGACGAGCTTTAGAGAGCTCGCGTCACCGACGACAATATGCTGATAACGATCAACGATCTGCCTGGAAAACTCATGCAAGGCATTCGCCCGGCAGCGGGCGATCTTGCGATGGATGCGCTTGGCCTGGCGCTTGTGGCCGCGGCGCTGGGCTGAGGCGAGTTTCTGGGCATAGCGGCGCGTCCAGCGACCCGCTTCCAGGCGATCGCCGTCGCTTGTGACCGCAATCGTTTTAAGCCCCAGATCAATGCCCACCTCCTCCTCCGGTGCGACGCTGCACTCGGCCTCAACCTTCACCGGCAGACATAACCACCAATCGCCGACCGCGTCCTCTGCGAACTCACCGCCCTGCCACTTCACCCCCTCAAGACGCTCCCGTTCGAACACCCGAATGCACTTGCCGGCAAAGCGCACACCCCGGCCTTTGCGCTTCAAACTCGCCGCCTTAAACGGGATCCACCCAAGAGAACGCTGCGCGCCACGACTGACGCGCCACTTCAGTTTCAGTTTCTTGGCGGCCCTGCGCTTCTGGGCATATTCATTACACACCGACTGAATCGTATCGGCGCCAATCTTATCGAAGTACTCCGTCGCGCCGGCCGTGAGGGCGCAGAGGTCAAAACCGGTGAGCCATTTACGCTTCAAATCCGAGCGCGTGGCGGCCTTTAAGCTCGTCTCATTGCAGTAGTTGAAGACTTGATTCACCTCTGCGGCCGCAGCATTGAGCCACGGATAGGCTTCCGAGCGAACCTTCAGGCGAAGCGCGCGCGTGAACAAGGACGGCATGAGAGTATTATTACTCCTCACTGGCGTTCTTGCTCCACTTGGTTGCGCATTCACGGGTGGGTCGAAACGTCCATGTTTCTTCGTTGCGACCCGCGAGCGTAGCGCGCCATCCTATGGAGGACGAGCGCCGGCGAAAGTGAACCATGGGATGAGACCCTCTCGGTCCTGCGCAGTTCAGCGCGGCAGGAAAGCAGCGAAAACGATGGCATGAATACCGCCCTCAAACCCCGACTCACACGCTACGCCGACGGCATCACCGCCGTGGATGTCGAGTACATACGCCCCGGAGGTGCGGCCGCGCATATCATCGAGCACGGGAAGCGCGCGGCATTCGTGGATACCGGCACCACGTATTCGGTGCCCTATCTCTTGGCAGCGCTCGAAGAGCTCGGCATCGAGCGCGCGGCCGTCGACTTTGTGTTTCTGACCCATGTGCATCTGGACCACGCCGGCGGGGCGGGGGCTCTCATGCAGGCCCTGCCCAACGCGCGCGCGGTCCTGCATCCGCGCGGCGCTGGGCATCTCATCGATCCGGCGAAGCTGATCGCAGCCTCGATCGACGTGTATGGCGAGACGCTCTATCGGCGCCTCTACGGCGACATCGTGCCGCTGCCCAAGGAGCGCGTGCTCGTCACGAAGGACCTCGAGCGCATGAATCTTGCGGGCAGGCCCTTCGAGTTCGTGCACACGCCCGGCCACGCCATGCATCACCACGCCATCGTCGATCTTGAACATTCCGGCATTTTCACCGGCGACACCTTTGGCCTGTCGTACCGCGAAATGGACACAGCCAAGGGTGCATTCGTCCTGCCGGCCACGCCGCCGTCGCAGTTTGACCCGCAGCAATTGCTGCAGTCGGTCGATCGCCTGGCCGCCTACGCTCCGCGGTATCTGTATTTGATGCATTACGGCCGCGTGACCGACGTGCCGCGGCTCGCGCAGGACATGAAGCACCAGATCCGCGAATTTGAGCGCATTGCGCTCGAGCACGCCGCATCCCCCGATCCTGCGGGTGCGATCGGGGAGGCGCTGCGCGCGCTGTGGCGCGAGCTTGCGCGGCGGCATGGCTGCGACTTCACGGACGCAAAATTTCACGACATGCTCGACAAAGATGTGAACCTCAATGTGCAGGGACTTATCGCATGGCTCGCACGACGCAAGAAAATTCAGGGGCGCTCACCGTGAAGTCGTTTCGCGCGTTCCGTATCCACGAGGAGGATCGCAAGATCGCGGCGCGCTTCGAGGAGCTCACGCTCGATGATCTTTCACCCGGCGATGTCGTCGTGCGGGTGACGTACTCGGGCATCAACTACAAGGATGCGCTCGCCGCAACCGGCACCGCTAGGATATTGCGGCGCTACCCGCTGGTCGGCGGCATTGATTTCGCAGGCGTCGTCGAGTTCTCCACGGATGCGCGCTTTCGTGCGGGCGATGCGGTCCTCGTGACCGGAAATGCGCTGTCGGAGACGCACGACGGCGGCTATGCCGAATACGCGCGTGTGCCGGCCGATTGGGCGATCCCGATGCCGCAGGGGCTCGATGCGCGCTCTGCCATGGGGCTCGGCACGGCAGGATTTACCGCGGCGCTTGCGGTGCATTTGATGGAGCGCAATGACCAGACGCCGCAGGGCGGCGCCATTGCGGTCACCGGCGCCACGGGCGGAGTGGGCAGCATCGCCATCGACATGCTCGCATCGCGCGGTTACGAGGTCATCGCCGTCAGCGGCAAGGCTTCTGCGGCCGAGTACCTGAAATCCCTGGGTGCGGCCCGGGTTCTGCTGCGCGATGACATCGACTACGGCAGCAAGCCCCTCGAGGCGACGCTCTTTGGCGGCGCCATCGACAATGTCGGCGGCAAGACTCTGGCGTGGCTGACGCGCACCGTAGGCTACCGCGGCAATATCGCGAGTATCGGCCTCGCGGGCGGCGCGCAGCTTGAGACTACGGTCATGCCCTTCATCCTGCGCGGCGTGAACCTTCTCGGCATCAATTCCTCGGCAACGCCACGCGCGCTGCGCTTGGCGGTGTGGCAGCGCATCGCAACCGACCTCGCGCCGCGGCATCTGGCGCGCATCGTCACCCGCACGGTCGACTTTGCCGATCTGCCGGGCGCTTTTGCTGCGCTCATCGACGGACACAACCTCGGCCGAACGCTCGTCAAGATCGGATGACGTGTAAGACGTGTAAAATGAGCGGGTCAATTTCAGGGCAGATCCATGTCATTACTTACCGCGGGGGCACGGCTGCGCGCGGCAGTCGAGTCAGAGCGTCCGCTGCAGCTGGTCGGCGCCGTGAATGCTTTCTCGGCGCTGCTCGCCGAGCGCAGCGGCTTCAAAGCCATCTATCTTTCGGGCGCGGGGGTCGCTAACGCCTCCCTGGGCGTGCCGGACTTGGGGATCACGTCGCGCAATGACGTCTGCGAGGACGTGCGTCGCATCACGTCCGCCACCGCGCTGCCGCTGCTCGTCGACGCCGATACCGGTTGGGGAGCCGCGTTCAATATTGCGCGCACCACGGTCGACCTCATGAAGTCGGGCGCAGCCGGGATGCATCTCGAGGATCAGGTGGCCGCCAAGCGCTGCGGCCATCGTCCGGGGAAGCAACTGGTCGCCAGCGGCGAAATGGTGGATCGCATCAGGGCCGCGGTTGATGCACGCAGCGATGCTTCCTTCGTCATCATGGCGCGCACCGATGCGCATGCGGTGGAAGGGCAGGAAGCGGCGCTGCAGCGCGCATTGGCCTACGTGGAAGCGGGCGCCGACATGATTTTCGCGGAGGCTCTGACGAGCCTCGAGGAATTCCGGCAGTTCACGGCCACGGTGCGCGCGCCGGTGCTTGCCAACATCACCGAATTCGGCAAGACGCCGCTCTTCACGCGCGCTGAGTTGCACGCGGCCGGCGTGCGTCTGGTGCTGTATCCGCTGTCGGCGTTTCGCGCCGCGGCGCGCGCCTCATTCGAGGTGTATACCGCGATACGCCGCGACGGCACGCAGGCAAGCGTGCTCGAGAAGATGCAGACGCGCGCGGAACTTTATGACGTGCTGCGCTATCACGACTACGAGCGCAAGCTCGATGAGCTTTTTGGGGAAACCTCTTGAGAGAAGACAAACAGCCAGCAGCAGCGAAGGCACCCGCGCCGAAGAAATCCGTGGCGCTCTCCGGAGTGACGGCCGGGAACACCGCGCTCTGCAGCGTCGGCCGCACGGGCAACGATTTGAATTATCGCGGCTACGATATCCTGGAAATCGCGACGACCTGCGAGTTCGAGGAGATCGCTTATCTTCTCATTCACGGCAAGCTCCCCAACCGCGCCGAGCTTGCCGGCTACAAGGCGAAGCTTGCTGCCCTGCGCGGCTTGCCGGCGACGGTGCGCGCGGTGCTCGAGGTTCTGCCGGCCGCGTCTCATCCCATGGATGTGCTGCGCACCGGCGTCTCCGCGCTCGGTTGCACGTTGCCTGAGAGCGAGTCGCATCCGGCGGCCGGCGCGCGCGATATCGCGGACCGCCTGATCGCATCCGTAGGTTCGATGCTCACCTACTGGTATCACTACAGCCACAGCGGCAGCCGCATCCATGTCGAGACCGAAGACGACTCGATCGGCGGCCACTTCCTGCACCTGCTGCATCGGCGCGCGCCGAGCGCGGCGTGGGTGCGGGCGATGCACACGTCGCTCATTCTCTATGCGGAGCACGAGTTCAACGCCTCAACTTTCGCGGCCCGCGTCATCGCTGGCACGGGCGCGGATCTGTATTCCTGCATCGTCGGCGCAATCGGCGCGCTCGCCGGCCCCAAGCACGGCGGTGCGAACGAGGCGGCCTTCCAGATCCAGTCTCGCTACGACAGCGCAGACGATGCGGACAAGGACATCCGTGCGCGCCTCGCCAACAAAGAAGTGATCATCGGCTTCGGGCATCCGGTCTACACCATCGCCGATCCGCGCAATGAAGTAATCCGTAAGGTGGCGCGAGAATTGTCCGAAGAGGCCGGCGATCTGAAGCTCTTCACGATCGCGGAGCGCATCGAGCGGGTGTTGAAGGACACGAAGAAGATGTTCGCGAACCTCGACTGGTTCTCGGCGGTGTCCTACCACATGATGGGCGTGCCGACCGCCATGTTCACGCCACTCTTCGTGATCGCGCGCACCACCGGCTGGGCCGCGCACGTCATTGAGCAGCGCATCGACGGCAAGATCATCCGCCCGTCGGCCAACTACGTAGGCCCTGAAAACCGCCCGTTCGTACCGATCGATCAGCGGCCGTAGGCGCACATGCAGCACGACAACTCGGCCAAGCGGCCGGATCCGGACGCCATCCTCGTCGCCATCGCCGAGTACGCGCGCGGCTTCACGATCAAGAGCGCGCTTGCGTACGACACCGCGCGTGACTGTCTGATGGACACGCTCGCCTGCGGCTTTCTGGCGTTGAAATACCCCGCCTGCAAGAAGCTCCTCGGGCCCGTCGTGCCGGGTGCCAGCATGCCCGGAGGCGCGCGCGTGCCGGGTACGTCCTACGAGCTCGATCCGGTGCAGGCCGCGTTTTCGATCGGCGCGATGATCCGCTGGCTCGACTTCAACGACACCTGGCTCGCGGCGGAGTGGGGCCACCCGTCCGACAATCTGGGCGCAATCCTCGCGGTTGCCGATTACATCGCGCGCCAGGCGCGCATGCATGGCAAGCCTCCGCCCACGGTGCGCGACGTGCTGACCGCCATGGTGAAGGCGCACGAGATCCAGGGGGTTCTCGCGCTCGAGAACAGCTTCAATCGCGTCGGCCTCGACCACGTGATCCTGGTGCGTGTGGCCTCGACCGCCGTCGTGACCGCGCTCCTCGGCGGAACCGCGCAGCAGGTCATCGCGGCCATTTCAAATGCGTGGGTCGACGGCGGCTGCCTGCGCACCTACCGCCATGCGCCAAATACCGGCTCGCGCAAAAGCTGGGCGGCGGGGGACGCGACGAGCCGTGCGGTGCGGCTCGCTCTCATCGCGCTGACCGGCGAAATGGGCTATCCGTCGGCGTTGAGCGCGCCGACCTGGGGCTTCTACGACGTGCTCTTCAAGGGCAAGCCCTTCTCCGTCCCGCAACCCTTCGGCTCCTATGTCATGGAGAACGTGCTCTTCAAGATTTCCTACCCCGCCGAGTTTCACGCGCAGACCGCGGTGGAATGCGCGATGCAGCTGCATGCGCAGGTGGCACCGCGATTGGCCGAGGTCGAGCGCATCGTGATTGAGACCCAGGAACCTGGAGTGCGCATCATCGACAAGATCGGGCCGCTTGCGAATCCGGCCGATCGCGATCACTGCATCCAGTACATGGTGGCCGTGCCGCTCATCTTTGGCCGCCTGACGGCTGCAGACTACGAAGACGAGGTGGCCGCGGATGCGCGCGTCGATGCATTGCGCGCGCTCATGCAGGTACGCGAGAACCCCGTCTTCACGCAGGACTACTACGCGGCCGACAAGCGCTACATCGGCAATGCGCTGCAGGTGTTTTTCCGCGACGGCTCGGCGACGCCGCGCATCCAGGTCGACGTGCCGATCGGGCACCGCAAGCGCCGCAGCGAGGGGCGTCCGCTCCTCATCAAAAAATTCGAGGCGTCGGTCGCGGAGCATTTCCCACCGAAGCAGGCCGCGCTCATCCAAGGCCTGTTCGCAAATCCCTTGAAACTCGATGCCACATCCGTCAACGAATTCATCTCGACGCTCGTGACGAGCTAAAGCTCGCGCCGCGCTACGGAACCGTCGTGTTTGCGGTATTGGAGACCGCGCTCTCGACCCCGGAGGTCGTGTAGTCGTTGATCGAGAAGTACCAGGTGCCTGCGGGAAGGTTGTTGAACGTGTAGCTCGTGAGCCCCGGGTTTGCGATC
>Ga0182024_10026372_pt1 | contig 10212 bp, 6 predicted proteins | sample P32metaG_FD_120480 | JGI IMG/M metagenome (GOLD analysis project Ga0182024, IMG submission 120480) | Permafrost microbial communities from Stordalen Mire, Sweden - P3-2 metaG (Illumina Assembly) | ecosystem: Environmental > Terrestrial > Soil > Wetlands > Permafrost | place: Sweden: Stordalen...
AGCAACACTTCTTTCACCACGATGGAATCGCTGCTGAGCCGCTCTGTAATGATTTGTGTCGCGTGGGCTCTGAATTCCTCGCGCTTGATGGCGAAGATGTCGCGTACCACATAATTCGGCGCCACCTCGCGAAACACGCTAGTCACCACCGGAGCGACTATCTCCTGATCGATCGGCTGCGGCAAATTCGCCTGCACGTAATCCAGCCGCCGCGGATCGATTCGGTATCTCACCGTGACCGCCAGCCCCACTTCCAGCCCTTCTCGTGTTTCCACGTTCAACACCTCCAGCTTTTCGCGCGTGCCCTCCGCGGACGAAGTTGAAAACACTCGATCGCGCACATCGTAAAGCTGCGCGCGCTCGATGAGAGGAGTAATGAAATGCGTCCCCGCGTAGAGCGTCCCGGGCCGTACGCCGGAAATCTGGCTGATGCGTACAGCGGCATTGCCATCCGGCACCACCAGGATGCTTTTCGCCGCAAGCGAACAGAGAGCTGCCGCCACGACAAGCTTGGCCGCTGCAGCCCACCGAATCGCGCGCCTTGACCGTTCAATTTGCAGTTGTGCTGGAACGCCACCCGTCGAAGGCGCGGCAGTAGTCGTTGTGGACGTCGGCGACGCGGACGCGTCTCCACCTGCCTCGCCTCCAGATTTGTCAGCAGGAGCTTCTTTTGGCTTGAGCCACCGGCCAACCTGGAAGATCAGGAAAATGTCGTAAGCAACCAATAAAACAGCAGCCACAACGAACACCGAACTGAGCACGAATAGAAAGAATCCAAGAAATAGCATGTTGTCTCCTTTTCCTTCCCGAATTTCCAGTTAGCCGACCTCGACAACCTTTCCTGCTCACTTTCTTCATTAATTCCTCATAGCGATAACTAACACGGGATCGCCGCAAGTCCGCCCAACGAGAACTCAGGCCGCACTCTTACGTTCGCGGGTAATCAACGTAAGTTCCGCGCCCTTTCTCCGCGCGCCGGACGCTTCCATCTCCGCCCGTTGCACATCAGCCCTTTTCGCCGGCATCAGACGCATCAGCGCAACCAACCCAATCCATTGCAGCGTCAGCGCCACCGCAAACGACATGAAAATTGCTCCCAAAATCTCCGCGAAACTAATCATGTTTCCCATCGCTGCCTCCTTGAATGACGCCGGGCGCAACGGGTAATGCATCGGGATAGCCAGATGTCACGTCATTGAAAACAGGGCAATTAGTGGAAGGCGAGATCGCTATATTAGTGGCGCAACACACACGACGTGGAAGACCGCACGCGGCGCGGCGGCGCGGCGGCGCGGCGGCGCGGCGGCGCGGCGGCGCGGCGGCGCGGCTACGGTCTTACGCGAGGATCGACGCTGTGGAATCCGTAAGTTTCATAACGCGAGGTAATACTTCCCTGGCGCAGGCTGACAACCGTAAACCCTTCCGGCGTGCCTAACCGCGGCCCGTGCCACCAATTCCCGCAAACTGCTCCGCTGGTGATGTACTGCGTGTTCTTGTAACTCACTACTTCGTTCACGTGAGTATGCCCTTGCAGCACTGCTAGAACGTTTGCGCTTTCGAAAACTCCAAGCACGTCGGCTGCATTGGCGACAGTCATGGTGTTGTACTTGCGATCCGCGCCAACGATCTGGGTGTAGGCGTAAGTGGCAAACGCCGTGACGAGCGGACAGTGGCACACCGCGATAACCGGAGTGCCATGTTGCAAACCTTTCAGATCGTCCCGGAGCCAGCGAAGCTGGTCTTCGTCCACGCGAGCTTCCCACATACGATCGGCAGTCGGCTGAATCGAGTCGAGCACCACGAAGTGATAGCCCTTGTAATCAAACGAGTAGTAAGTTTGGCCGATACGGTCCTGATACATCTTCTTACCGTACGCGGGATCGCTGGGCGCCACCCCGCTGCGCGCAAACACGCCGAAAACGTCATGATTGCCAATCGCGTGGTGTAGCGGCATGCCAAGCTGCTGCTCGGTGCGCTTATAGAGGTCGTACACCATCCCTGCGCGCACACGATTCACTTCGAACGCGTCGAACACATGGTCGCCGCCCATAATCGCGAATTCCGGGTTCAGCGTTGCAATTTTTCCGAAGCACATGCCGCAGCCGTGTGCCGCGTCGAGTTCGGGCTGAATATGCGTATCGGTGAAAAACACAAAATCGAAAGAACCTGGCGGCATGGTTCCCGCAGCAGTCGAGACAAGAGACGGTAGCGCCATGGTCGCGCCCGCCGCTGCCATTGTCCTCAGAAAGTTTCTGCGGTCTATGGTCATCGCACTTTTCGCCGAGAATTGCGTCCCTTCATCGATACTAGCACAGCTGCAAAACGCTCCTTCGAGCGAATGCCGGGCGATTGCTACTGTAAAAGTGCAATGCACGCGCAGGCCTGTTAAAATCGCGTCAATGGAACAATCACACGAACCCGCATCCTCGAGCGGTTCCCATCTGGGATCGGCATCCGGTCCACCCCCGGTAACGGCCCGAGATTCTGCGCCCCCCACAGGTTTTCGCATCGGACGTGTTTTCGGCATCCCGATATACATTCACGCCAGCTGGTTCATCATTTTCTTCCTGATCACTCTTTCTTTGCGAACCCAATTCACTTCGCAGCACGAAAATTGGTCTCCCACGCAGCATTGGGCGCTCGGCATCATCACCAGCATCCTGTTTTTCGCTTCCGTGATCTTTCACGAACTGAGCCATAGTGCGATCGCAAAGCTCTACCGGATCCCGGTCGCATCCATAACCCTTTTCGTTTTCGGCGGCTTGGCCCGAATTTCTCGCGAGCCCGACAACGCCAAGCAGGAATTCAATATCGCTATCGCGGGCCCTCTTTCGAGCATATTTCTCTCCGGGTGTTTCTGGCTGGTTGCTCACTATTTTCACGGGAACGACATGGTGCACGCCGCGGCCGTTTGGCTATGGGAGATTAATCTCGTTCTGGCCGTCTTCAATCTAGTCCCGGGCTTTCCGCTCGATGGCGGGAGAATCCTTCGCGGCATCGCCTGGGGCATTACGGGAAATTTCACGCGTGCGACGAAAATCGCATCCACTGCGGGAAAGATTTTTGCCTACATGATGATTATCTTCGGCGTGTGGCAGGCGTTACACGGAGACTGGGTCGGCGGAATTTGGACTGCGTTTATCGGGTGGTTCCTGCTGAGCGCCGCGCAGGAAAGTTTCATGCAAGTAGCCATGCGCAACACGCTCACGGATGTCCGCGCGGCCGACCTGATGACCAACGACATCCCCACGGTCACGCGCGACATGTCCATCGAGGAATACGTCCATGAAGTGCTGCGCACCGGACGCCGCGTTCACATCGTGACCGGCCCCGTCGGCCCTGTCGGGCTCATCACGCTGCACGCCGCGCGCATGGTTCCTCGCGAAGACTGGACGAATAATTCAATCCAAGCCGTAATGCTGCCTCTTGACCGCATCCATTCCGCCTCGCCCGCAGAACCCGCCTTGGGCGTCTTGCAGCGCATGCAAAGCCAGGACATCAATCAAATGCCGGTGATCTCCGAGGGCAACATCGTCGGCATGATTGCCCGCGATACGATTCTGCGCATGTTGCAAACGCGTCTGCAACTCGGACACCTCGCCGAGCAATAGATTTCAGCGCCGCTCCCCTAAGCAAAAAACTGTTCATAATCACCAGAGTTTCGTAATCTAGCGGCCTCTCATCGGGGATCTCGACCCAGCTGAGGTGCCATGGGATCGCAGAACAGTTCAACGGAAGCGGATAGCAAGAGTCGAGTCAGCATCGGCAGGTTTTTTCTGTTCCTGCTAACTCTCTGGGCGCTCGCAATGATCGTCCCCGGGCTGCAGCGAGTGATCGATTCGATCGGCTCTTTCGGCCTGTCGGTGGACAACGACGGATTCGTCACTGACGTCGTTTCCCCGTTCCCGTCCGCTGCGGAATCCCCTGCAGCCGCTGCCGGCATCGTTCCAGGAGACCGCATAGACCTCAAGGCTATGCGCTGCACTCCGATCGAAACTCCGCAATGCGCCAGCTTGCTCTCGGTTCTCGGCGGATTGGGTGGCACGCATTTCGCTTTGCAGGGCCGCAAAATCACGCTCGCAATCCTGCCGAACTCTGGCGGCCCGCCAAAGTCGGTCGCTCTCGAATCCGTCCCAGCCCCGCTGAATGCGGCAGAACGAGTTGTGCTTTTCGCCGACACCGCGGTCGGCGTGGTCGTGATCGTGATTGCGTTCTGGCTGGTTTGGACTCGTCCGAGCTGGATGACCTGGGGATTGTTCCTCTACGTAATATGGATAAATCCGGGCCAGTCGTACACATATTACGCGTTGCTGCAACCGTGGCCGCTCGCCATTTTCGCACAAGAAGTAGCGGAAGCCTTGGCGCAGGGCGCGGCTTTCGGCGGTCTAGTGATCTTCGCGCTGCGTTTCCCCGATGACCAAACCGAACCGCGCTGGCAAAAGGTTCAGTGGGCCGTGCCGCTGTTAGCCGTCGCGATTACCGTGCTCACGCTGTTCGGCTTTGCCAATATGTTCGGCTATCCAACGGAGCGCATCACTGAGGTAACCTTCCTGAGTGGCCTCGTGGTTGACGCGCTCGTTCTCCTGATCTTGCTGGAACGTCGCCGTCGACTGCCGCCGCTGGACGAGAAGCGCATGCGTTGGGTGATTTGGGGATGCGCCATCGGCCTCCCCGCTTATATCTTCGCGGAGTTGTGCCAGTCGTCCGATCTATTTCGCCATCTGTGGGGGTTCTCGCCGTCGCAAACTTTCATCGGTCTTCTGTATCTGCCAAACGGCGTGCTGGCCTATTTCGCGTCGCAAGCGGTATGGCAGCGTCGCGTAGTGCGTGTGTGGATTCCGCTCCGTCACGGAACGATATTAGTGGCGCTGAGCCTGGCTCTTGGAGTACCGATTATCCAGCTGCATGAGAGGTTGACGAGCGTCGAGGAGGGCTTCCGGCTGCCGGCCTGGATATGGCCGCTGGTGCTGGCCCCCGTGTTCCTGCTCCTGATGCAACGCCTGCACGAAAGCGCTGTTGAGCTGCTGGACCGCATCTTCAATCGCCAATTCCATTCCGAGGAGCGTCAGTTGAAAGCCACTAGCGAGGAAATCGCAAAGGCCGAGTCGCTCGAGGAAATCGACAGTTTGCTTGTGGGAAACATGGCGAGCGCGCTTTGCTTGTCATCCTGCGCGGTTTTTCGGTGTCAGGGAAATGTGTTCCGCCGAACGCGAGACGCAAAAGGGTGGGGTGTCTGCACAAAGGAAGAATTGCGTCCCGAGTCTGACACAATCGCACTGCGCAGTTTGGAGCTTGGCGAGCCGGTTCGTCTTAGCCAGGAAGATTCAGACTCGCTTGGACTGCCTACCGGAATGGAAGCGCCTTGCCTTTCCGTGCCGGTGCGCAGCGGAATCCCTGAAGCTACTGCCGTGTTCCTACTCGGGCCGCATGACACCGGCAACGACATTGAGGCCGACGAACGTGAGATGTTGGAAAAGCTCGCGGCGCGCGCCGCTGCGGGTTATGAGCGCGTAGTCGCTCGCCTGCTTCGGGACGAGGTAGCTCAGCTCAAAGGCGAGGTCGCCGCATTACGAAATAGTATTAAAACCGAACCTGCAAACTTGTAAGCAGAACCAGTCGCGGTCGAATTCCAGGAGAACTTTCATCGCAAATTCTATCGACGATCGAATGCCCCGGCGCCAGTTTGCGAAGTACTTGACCGCCGCTGGCCTTGCCGCGGCTCTCGGCGGACTCATCCTCTTCATCCGCGCTCGAAAGAATTCCTACCCGGTCAAAGTGGTGGCGCATGTGGGAGACATCCCAGTCGGCGGCATGAAAATTATTTCCTACCCGAATGACGAGCATCCTTGCTTCCTGCTGCATCCATCCGACGGCGCATTTCTCGCGTTCAGCCGGCTCTGCACGCACGCCGCCTGTCCGACATTTTACCGTCCAGAACAAAACGCATTTGCGTGCCCGTGCCATGGAGGGGTTTTCTCCGCCGTCGATGGCTCCGTCCTGGGCGGCCCGCCGCCAAAACCCCTCCCGCGCGTGCGCTTGGAAGTGCGCGGCCAAGATCTGGTTGCTACAGGAATGGTTCAGACGTGAGCTGCGCGGAGAAGCGTGAGATTTTGTCAATAGTAGCAATCCTTAGGCCGGTTGCTTTTTCTTTTTCCCCTGTTCCTGCCTGCCGGCAATTACTTTCCATTCCTCCGAGCGTAGCGCACAGCCTTTGCTTCGCGACTTCCCTCTTCCACAATCAAGAAAGAATCCACCGGCAGATTGTGCAGCACGTCGAACGTGCCGCTTGGCCATCGGATTTCAAGCGTGTCCACGCTCTCGTGTTTTCCGAGTCCAAAAAAAATCCGCGGATCTTGCGCCGAGCAATAACTCATTCCGCCTTTTGCCTGGTCGTAGCTTTTCAAGTCCCCGGCAATCAATTTTAACGACGCGCCATTCCCATCGCGATTGCTTTTCGTTCCAATCAGCCGCACTGCCAGCCAGTGATTTCCCGCCGCGGCCGGATCGCTCTCGCCGTTATTTCGGAATAGCTGCGCATCCTCGCCGTTATTGCTGACCAGAAAATCCTGCCAGCCGTCATTATTGTAATCGCCGACGGTAAGCCCGCGCCCCACGCGCGCTACGCGAAAGCCCGCATTCTGCGTTTTCGTTGCGTCCATAAACATTCCATTACCCATATTCCGGTAAAGTTTCTTTTCTTCTTCGTAGGTAACTTCGGGGTGATAGAGCGGGATATTGTCCAGAATATGCCCGTTCACCACCAACAGATCGCGCCAACCATCGTTGTCAAAATCGAATATGCGGGCGCCGAATGAACTATTCAGGATATTCGTCTGTCCTATGGCAGAAGCGATGGTGTCATCCGTGAACGTTCCGTCACCATTGTTCCGATACAGCCTGTTCAGTTCGAAGTCCAAATGGCTGACGAAAAGATACAGCAGCCCGTTATTCATCACGTCCGCGGCGTCCGCGCTCATTCCTGCTTCCGGCCTGCCCTCCTCGCTGAATCCCGCGCCGGATTTATACGACGCATCGCGAAACGTGCCGTCTCCGTTGTTTAGGTACAGGAAATTGCGCTGGGTATCATTCGCAATGAAAATGTCCGGCCAGCCGTCTCCGTTTAAATCCGCGAGCACGACCCCCAGACTCTTTCCATCCGTGTTCACCAGCCCTGCTTTCGCCGTCATGTCCGAGAACGTCCCGTCGCCATTGTTGTGATACAGGCGCATCGACGTCCCATGAAAACTGTCCGGGTGGCAATAAGCGCGATAGCCGGGCTTGTTTTCGCCGCATGCTACCGGATGGTCGGCGTCATACTGCACGTAATTCGTTACCAGCAAATCCAACTTGCCGTCGTGGTCATAGTCAAACCACCCCGCTGCGGTGCCCCAGTTTCCGTCATCTCCCACTCCAGCTTTGGCGGTTACATCCGTAAACGTCCCGTCGCCGTTGTTGTGCAGCAGGACCGAATGTCGATACCCGGTCATATAAATGTCCGGATATCCGTCATTGTCATAGTCGCCCACTGCCACGCCGAAAAAAAACGTGCCGTCCGTGTGAATCTTGCTCGCTGCGGTTACATCGGTGAACGTGCCGTCATGATTGTTGCGATAGAGCGCAGGCTGCGGCGGATCCTTCGGATGAAAGAAAGGCGTGTAACCGCTGTTCACAAAAAACGCATCCAGGTACCCGTCCTGGTTGTAATCGATCCAAGCCACGCCCGCACCCATGGTCTCCAAGTACAATTTCTCAGGAGACGCAGCGCGTTCGTGGTGGAAATGAATCCCCGCCTCGCGAGTCACATCCTCGAATTGCACCTTGAACGGATTGGCCGTCTCTGAACGCCGGCGCAGCATTTCGTTTTGTGATTGCTTCAAGATCGGCTGCGCTACTAAGTCCCAGGTTGAAACCAATAGAACGCTTACAATGAGTAGCGCCAATCTTCCGGCAGGTGGATTCCCTGGTTCCATTTCGTCACAGATTCTAACAGGATGCGCGTTTAGCATTACAACCAGTCGCCGCAATCCCTTTTATTGGATTTTGTTAATCCTTGTGCGCAAGCCTGTGGATAATTTCATCCGCTATCCCAGTTTTTTTGTTGACTCTGCACGGTGCGCAAGCTAGCCTACCGCCCATCTTGGGGCTGGGGGCCCGCGTCCTAAAATTGAATTATAAATTTCGCACGGCTTTTATGGCGGCTTGCTATCAAGAAGTGTCTTTTACGCCTGCTTCGAGATTCATAAACCGGCACGCACATAGCCTTTTTCCCAACAGATTGCTTAGTCGTTCGAAAAGTTCGTCTCGAATAGGGAGAGTCGCGATGAAAATTCGGAAGCCTGTGTTCTTGGCCGTGCTGCTTGCCTGCTTCTCGATTATGGCCGGTGGTGCGCACGCACAAAACGCCCAGAACGGCGCCATTCGCGGAACGGTACTCGACACAACGCACGCGTCCGTAGCCACGGCTAAATTGACGCTGACGAATCCTTCCACTGGCATTCGCCGCGAACTGAAGGTCGAAGCGGACGGCAGCTACTCTTTCGATAACGTAAGCCCGGGAGAGTACACCATTACGGCCGTTGCGGACGGCTTCGCGGTCACCACCGTAAAGCAGATCGTCGTAAACGTTGGAGCATCCTTGCAGCTAGACATCACCATGCCGCTCAAAACTCAGTCCCAGACCGTGGAAGTCACCGCCGCCAGCGGCGAGGTCGTTGACACCAGCACTGCCGGAATAACGCAATTGCTCAACTCAATAAGCGTCGAGAACCTTCCGTTCCCCGGACGTGATTATCGTGACATGGCACTTCTCTCTCCCTCCGCCCAGGTCGTTCCTGGATTGCGCGGCGGTATCCGCCTCGGCGGCCAGCAGAGTGACTACAGTGGCCTGGTGATCGATGGCGCAGACGCAACGAACAACTACTTCGGCGAAAATTTCGGCTCGCTCGAAACCAAAAACCTCACTGTTCCGCTCGAAGCCGTCCAGGAATTTCAAGTGGTGACGAACGGTTTCGCTCCCGAATTCGGCCGAGCCACCGGCGGCTTGCTTAACGTGGTCACCAAGTCAGGCACCAACGAAATTCACGGTGAAGCCCACGAATATTATCGCGGCGGCAGTCTGACCGCGAACGACGCTCTCGGCGAACCCTCCAACATTGACAACCAAAATCAGTTCGGCGGCTCTGTCGGCATGCCCATCCACAAAGACCGCCAGTTCCTCTTCCTCGCCACCGACATCCAACGTGAAAACGGCCCGCTCAACACCGTTTTTTGCCCGCCAACCGCCCCCGACTTCGTGGCTTGCCAAGCCTTCGAGGCCTCAGGAGGACCCGTCATCGGCCCTCAGGTGGGAGCTTCAGACACTCTTCCGTCCGCATGCGGGGGCACCTCGGCTATTGGCTCCAACCTAATTCCCGCGTGCTATGGCGCGCCAACTGTGGGAGCGCTGACAGGCCCTCACAATCAGTATCAAAATTTCTTCACTCTTCTCGGCCACTATGATTATCAATTCAGCCCTGCAAACCACTTCAGCGTTCGCGGTCTCGGTAGCCGCAACCACACCAACGGCTTCACTGGCGGCCAAGGCCAAACCGAAACTCCGTACTCAATCGGCGCTGCCGAGAATTTTGTGAACCAAGGTATCGGCGGCGTGTTCGCGCTCACCACGGTTCTCGGACGCAAAGTGAACGAGATCCGAGTGGAAGTCAGCGGTGAAACTCGCAAACGCCACGCGATTTACAACGGCGCCCCTCAGATCCTAATAAACGAAAATGGCATCTCATTCGGCCAGCGCTTCTATCTGCCCGGCAACAACGACGCTGGAAAGCTTCAAGGCGCCGACAACTTCTCCTACTCCTTCGGAAAGCACGACATGAAGTTCGGCGGCGATGTGAACTCGTTCACCGACCGCAAAGATATATTTGCTGGCTGGAGCGCGGGGGAATACGAATTTAATACGCTTTGCGATTTTGAGCCGAGCCCAACTGCTCCCTGGTGCGCGAATTATACCGCGAACACGGGACAGCCCATTCCATCAGCCCCTAACCCATTTTTCTATGTGCAAGGCGTGGGCCTCAACAACCAGAACGTCTTCAAGGCCAACACGCTTTACAACAATTACCAAACCGGCTTCGGATTGTATTGGCAAGACAAGTGGCAACTCACTCCGCGCATCACGCTAACCTATGGTATGCGCTGGGACGGCACCTGGAACCC
>Ga0182024_10026373_pt1 | contig 10211 bp, 17 predicted proteins | sample P32metaG_FD_120480 | JGI IMG/M metagenome (GOLD analysis project Ga0182024, IMG submission 120480) | Permafrost microbial communities from Stordalen Mire, Sweden - P3-2 metaG (Illumina Assembly) | ecosystem: Environmental > Terrestrial > Soil > Wetlands > Permafrost | place: Sweden: Stordalen...
CCACGCTCTCTCTACCTCTGGCAGCCTATCGGCGTGAGGGGCGGTGTCCGGCTTACTTGAATTTGTTGGCGTTAAGTCCCCGTATTAGGGGCCGCGCGTGGTTAGCGGTTTCAGAGCACGTAGCTTGGCGACGTTTCTGGCTGGACAGGCGTTAATATGGGCCTCGTAATGGTAAGGGGAAAACCTTATGCAGAGTCGCAGACAAAAACGGTCTGTGCAGCGGCAGACAGACAAAAAATGATCATCCGACTTCCAAACAACCTTTCGGGATCCATAGCGGCACAGAGAGGACACGTATTAGCCCTCGGTCATATGGATGGATGAGCTACGTAATAAAGCTATTATGTCCTTCTTATCGGAATCCTTGGACTTCGCTTAGAGTACTTGTTTGTGACTTTATGCTCTCGGGACGGACTTCAGGGGGTGGCCATGATTCGCGGATGCACAGTAGCTCGGATCGCTGCCCAGGCGCCCAAAGCGCACACGCCTCACCCGCATGAATAGACTCGCCATCGACGGTACCACCCCGTCTCCATGCAGATACTTAAACATAGTACATACTATCTTGCGCCGCCTCAGGTCGATCCTTATCGCTGAACGGGCCACCCTTTGACCGACTCCCTTGTTAAATATGGCCACTCTTCCCCTGGGGGGAATCACCGAAATGGAGGACGACGCCGCCAGCACCAGCGCAACGGAGCTGGAGAAGGATAAAGTTCGGCCGCTTTCTCCGAGGGAGATAGTGCGTCGACTGGACCAGTCTAATCGGCAGAAGTTTCTGTTCGAGTATGAGAAGAGGGCGCGGGATCAGTCTACCAAGTGGCAGAGTATCTGGGAGGCGCATTTACTGGTGCTGACTATTCTGCGCGAGATTCCGTCCGTGCCGACGCTGTCGCCGTATCCGTTCGTGGCAGTCAGTCGGTGGGAGCCTGCCAAGGAGAAGATCCTGGGAGAAGGGGAGGGCGAGTTTAAGCTTGTTCTATGTGATGAGGTTGGCGCGCATTTCTGTGTGGTGACTTCGCGGATCGTGAATGCAGAGTTCTACACCGAGAAGAACAGGCAGATCTATGCGGTCTTGCAACGGGAAAAACTGCATATTAAAGTATATATATCCATCGGAGAAGGGTTGTTGATTGCAGGTTGAGACGAATCGAGCAGAGTTCATGGAGAAGTATCCCTGGGCGGCGAGTCGGACGATCGCTGTGGGAGTATCTGATGAACACCCGTTCATTGCCGCCCCATACAGAACGGCACGTAAACATCATCTTCTGTTTCGACAGCGTCAGTTTCAGATTGCCTATGCTGAGAGATTCGAGAAAACGAGGCGCTCCATTCTCAAAAAGGGGATTGAAATGAATGACCGACATGCTATTTCACTCCGGATCAATGCTGCTGTGGCGTCACGGCCCAGCGACAAGCACAAGAAAGGGTTATCGTACGGAGGCGTGCGTCGATGGATCGAAGGAATAGATGACAATCCGATCTGGGAGGAGGACGAACTCGGTGTCGGACAAAGGATGTACGACGCAGGAATGAATCAGTCCGTGACAGCATTACAAGTATAGCACAACAAGCATAGACATTGGGGAACTTTGATCGAGGGTAGTATGTATGTTGCACAGGTTGCAACGGGTCTTGGCATTAATATAAATAGGGATTATATTCCACTTATCATTATATACAATGAAAAGTATTATGTACATACACTAATTTTTAAAGAAACTCCTTATGCATTTTCCCAGGTGGGGTCGGTGGAGTTGGTCGAGATGAAGTAAGGGATGAATTGCGTGTCATTGTTGACGTTGCCCATCGCACCAGCTTGGCCAGGTGATAGATAAGCGGCCTGGTAGGCTTGTGGAAGGGGTGGCAGTTGACTGCTTTCGCCGACGACAACCATCGTTTGTAAGCCCAGCATCATATGTCCAATGATATGACTATACGTTAGTTCGTTATCTTGCGAAAGGGATGATATACCAATGCAACATCCAGGCTCCTTTCGCCGTGGCTTCCCATCTCCATACTCGGAACCCCTGGGGATTACCAGTGGTCCCCCGCGAAGCCGGCAGTCCCGACAAAAGCGTCGTGTCTCTCTTCACAGGATCAACCGTGGCCAACAATTCCTGGTACGCCTCCTCCGAGAACTCTCCGTCGCCGCCACCCATATCCCAGAAATCCCCTCCGTGCATATGGAAAGGATGAGTAACAACATTATTTAACCCCACTTGATTCTGCAGAATAACTTCCACAACGTCACCCACTTCCAATAGATATGCTCCTGTGGTGCTGTCAAAGTAATTCCCTTGGGCAGCTGCTCGCGCTTCGGCGGCCTGGTCTACAACGACTTGACCGTTATACATCCCAACGAGAAGAGGGACTTGAGCCGGGTTCGGATAAAATGCAAGATTATTGAGAACATCGCGTTCTTTGCCGCTCCAGCTTTCTGCAGTGTTGTTGAGGAAGATTCGTTTATTGGGTGTGGGTGCAGGATTAGAGTAATATGGACGGAACTGGTTAGTGACATTTTGGTAAGCCGCACCCACAGTCGAGTTAGGTAGCTATTATTAGTTTTCGTGCTAGACGAGGGATAATACAATTGGAATAGCGTCGGTTTGATTGTTTGGTGGAGTGCTAAAGACCGACTGAGGAATGGTTCCTCCAGAAGAGGTCTTGTAGGTGAGAACAGCGTAACCAGGTTCCACAGGTCCTCCAGGTCCTCCAGGTCCCCCCGGTCCCCCTGGTCCTCCAGGCCCTCCAGGCCCTCCAGGTCCACCTGGTCCACCGGGCGGTCCTCCTGGACCCTGTCGTTTAGCCAGATTTGAAGGGCTGGGTTTAGAGCTTTGAGTGTTAAGAGTCGTTTCGGAGGCAGATTGAGTATTCTGGACTGCTTGGTTGAAAGTCCCCTTTGTTGGTGAGCTTCCAGTTGGTGTGCCAGGAGAGCTGTTAACACCGGGCTGCGAAGGACTGGTCTCTTGGGCACCGAGTTGTGTTCTTGATCCACTTGATGGATTTTGGACGGCACTTGCAGATGGAACACCAGATGGAGCGACGCGTGCACTTGATGGCAGTCCTGAGCTGAATGGTCCAAATGGAGGAGGTCCGCCTGGAGGGGGTCCATTTTGGAAGTCCTGCAGCTCCATGTAATAGTAATTTTTGCCGTATGCAGCCAATTCCGCCTCACTTTTCCCTTCGACAATGACGGCATATCGTTGTCCCGCATGCACGAGAACATAGTCGGCTTCGTAGGGTTGAATCCAGCTACCTCCGTCGACTTGTACAATCTGCATCTTATGCCCGGCAATACTGAATCCCATGAAACTATCGATCGTGGCACCAATCTATTGTCAACATAATACAACAGTGAAATATACGATTCGGAAGAGATATGTCTTTCCAGGCTCGATCTCGACATTCGCGAAAGAACACGAGTTTCCGCAGGTCTCTCCATAGCCAAGTGCATCAACAACAGTCTGGTTGCACACCGAGAATTGCTTTCCGTTCAAAAGGAAGTTATTTGCACCACCAATGAATCGACCGTTCCTGGAGTTAGAGAGATAACAAGGAAGCCTTACAATGCGGTTTGAGATAGTGTGCTATCCTGGTTGTAGAAAGCATCCTCAAGAATAATGATTCGTTCCTCATCGTATGGGATGGGAGAGTTGGAACACGAAGTATTAAAGGCGTATGGAGGATTCGATGCTGTATCCCCACCTCTTGGACTGAGACTTCTTCGAGTCTTGCGAGCTTTTTTCTTGGAACTCGCTTTGCATCCGCATTTGCAGCATTGGTTGTGATTGTCACTGGAAGTATCTGACGAAAGTGACACAGAACTTGAGCCAGAACTTGAACCAGAAGAGGAGGAGCTGCTCCCGCTGGAACCGTCAGATGACATGCCGATTTCAGAAGACCCTGAGCTGCCCTCTCCACCATTTCCGTTACTGTAGTAGACTGATGTCGAGTCTGTGACGGAAACGCTGCCTCCGGGGAAGTTGATATCGACATTTACGGTGACATCGACTCCAATGGTTGGTGACCAATCCCCAGCAATAGGATCCCATACTTGATCTCCTCCTCGACCACAGTTGACGTGCGTACAAGGACAATCGGCGGGATTTCCACATTGTGGCAGGATGATGAGCGCACCGTGGCAGGTAACAGATTGAGTGCCGATATGTGAGTGATACCAACTAACAGTTAATCCAATATGAGCAAGGACGTACAAGGTCCCGTCAAGATCATCTGCAAACTGAAATTCGTAATCGAAGTATTTCCCTGCGGGGATGGGCCATTGACTGGCATAGGGGGTTCCATCTGCGAAGGGAGATCCATATTGACTGATCCCGTGCCAGTGCATGGTCAAGTTATCAGATGATGCACCGTTATACACCCTAGATGCTGTCAACAACAGATTGAAACGGTCCTAACCGAATGAAGATGTGATCGCCGGCAGTGGCATAAAGCGCCGGGCCGGGGAAGGTGCCATTAACAACCAAACTCAGTCGCGGCACACAGTCAGGATAGATGATTTCCTCAGTGACGACCAAAGCGTAATGTTTCGTCTCGGCGTTGACCAACGCGAGGAGTAATCCTAGAAGCACCAGCAGGCTGGAGAACGCCGATCTCATGGTGAGGAAGTTGACAACGACGACAAAACGAGCGACTAGCCGGGAACCAAACAGGGCCTTCCGAAGTCATTATGTAGATACTAACCCTTCCGAGGCAGGAATGTTCTCGCTAAGTGTTCTAAGGAGGAATGCAGGGTTGCTGTCAATTAACTAAGGTTCAATCAATTTAACGTTGTCAGCGCGTGGACAACGGCGATCACCCGGCAAGGAGGCGCGCCTTGTGGAATGGGCCATAAAGCTTGGCCAACGCCGCCAATTCCACAAGAATGCACCACCAGCCATACAAACACAGTGACTGGGCTGTCTATCCCGGCATTCCTCCGTCGCCGGAGCTCCGTTTGACGGCTTGATTTAGCGATATTACCCTTCAATTCCCGAATGACCCCAAACAAAGCGGCTCTCGACCGCACAAGACTTGGTTAAAAGCGGCGACACTCGGCGCACCCGCTTCTTGGCAATCGTAACGGGTCCGGGTCGCATATTATTTCCTTCTTCCACTGCATAAATATATTTCCGTCTGCACCACTGCACGTTCCACAAGCGTCGGAGAAATTTGACTGATAATTGCGAAATTTTTGGAATGGGGCCTTGCGAAATCCAGAAGAAAACACTGCCGAAAGAGGTACATATATTTGAAGAGGGAGGGATAGTTTTCAAAAAGGACTTGAGCGGACAGCCGACGGCTACGCGCGAGGAATGCTTCGTTCGCGAGGCTCGACTTCGTGAATGTACTCGAGATTGCAGATGCGATTCTTATGACGCCCCGGACAAGCTCGTAGTTCGACAACATACAGTTGAATCTCTATAAAAGATTGGTATCCATTCACTACCACCACTCCTCTTCCTCCTCGTCGGCATCGTCTCCCTCTTCCATGTTATCTTCCGTCATTGCTACAGGTTTGTCCTTCACCGCCTCTTGTAGCTCCGCCCTTCGTTTCCGTAGCCGTTCAAGCCGGTCCTCTAGTGTATTCAATTCATCAAATTCCTCCACAATGGTCCTGCTGACATCCTCCTGCTCCTCCTGATCACCGTCTTCCTGCGTTCGAATTGTTTGTGATATCTCTTCCTGGAATTTTTTCCACTCATCCTCATCTACGCCCACCTTCTTTGGCTGATTTCCTGCATCAAAGAAATCCTCAGGTAATCCCTCCTGTACCTCGGCCTGCGTAGTCGTCTCCTCGGGCTCCACGGGCGCATCCGGCTCCTCCTCAACTACTGCTGGGGCGTCTTCGGCGATTCTGACTCGTTTCCGACTTTCGGGTTCTTTCTCCTCTGACTCCTCATCGAAAGCAGTGGCTGCAATGCTTCGTTTGGCCTTCGTCTGTCCTTCTCTGATGACTTCTTTTACCCTTTCTTTATGCGAGACGGAACTTATGTGCGACTCCCACAGGGCTTCTGAGGGGATTTTCTGTGCGCATGCCGTGCAGTAGAGAGCGCCCTGAGAGTTGTATTTTGCGTATGGACGGGTTATGCGACGTGTTTGTCGGGCCTGCTTTAGCAGTGCACGAGCGTCTGACATTCGGTGGAGCGGTGTTGACCCTGGATGCTGGGAAGGAAGGAAATGATTGCGCGTGCAGATCACTTGCACACAGAAATTCAGAAGCCACGAGGTACCATTTCTTGAGGAGCGGTACCAGCCTGGAATAGGTATCTAACAGAGACATGAACCATTATTATCAGGTCGACCCTTAGGGTCAATTACATGCTCCTATCGTCTAGTCATAAAAGTTTACATATTATGCAAATTCCACAGTTATCCCCCCAGAATCCCCGGCCTCATGCTGCATATCAACGACCTCAGTGCCTTTCTCCACCCCTTCCCTTCTCATCCCTAAACTCTCCATTAACCCCGCCAAGTGCCCGCCAAGTCTCTCAAACCCTTGACATTCTCGGTATACACCCAGCGCCTCCCGTAGACACCGTACCGCTGACGATTTACAGCCGACTCCCATCCAACTCTCACATGCCAACATACTCCATAAAGCCATCTTCCGTCGCCGTTTTGGGTGCATCACTTTATAGCAGTTTGAGATTCGTTCTATTATGAGACAGCTTCCGATGTCTCCTAGTGTTCCGGAGGACAGCGCCTTTACCGCCCATTTCACGGCATCATCGGGGGCGGTCCCGCCTTTAAGTGTGAGCAGTTCGATGGATATGATGGTCGTGCGAAGAGAGAAGTATGGCGATGATGAACGGGCTGTGTAGGAATAAATAGCGGAATCAAGGAGTGGGTCAAGAGTTTCTGTTCGTTTGGCAGGAGGTAACGGCGATGGTAGCAGCAGTAGGGTAAGTGCGGTCATTTCCTGCATTGTCAATACGACTTTCTTTGAGAGGGACAAACTTGTGCGCCTGCGGCATATTTCCAGGCTTTATCGTTGGCGAAATCTTTCCGTAGGATATCATATGTGGAGTGAGCCAATTTCCAATCTCGCAACATGAAAGCATAGTCTGCTAGTTTTCGCATCTGTGCTTCCGGAGTTGAAGGAGGGTAAGAAGATGTGGAAAAATCGTAGTTTCCAGAACCGGCGGTTGGCGTTGCACTCCGAGAGGAACTGCCGAATAACCGCCGTGATGCCGTAAACACTCTTCCCGCCAGACCTCTTCGATAAGAAGCGATCTACATGTTAAGAAGACATTTCAGTAACGGCGAACCTGATCGTTCCACATTGTTATACACCGTTCCATGTGCGGGACAATACTCTGTGTGACCATATCACGGGTGAATTTCTGCAGCGATTGGACATCCGAAGGCGACAGTTTGGGGTCATCTCTAGGATTGTCCATGTTGGCCAACTCCTCTCCAGCAGATAGCCAAGCCGACTTTTCCACAGGGAAATCTTTCTCACTTGCTTGCGTATTAATCCGTAATATTGTACAATGCAGACCCAGACTCCGTTTCATCTTCTCCAACGTGGACGTTGATCTATATCAGCCATAACCTAAGTGCCAGTATTACTTCTCGAGGTCATCGTTGTCGTCATCATGGATAAGAACGTAATATCGTAGGAACCCAGCATCGATAAACCGTGGTATTGGAGCATTATTAGTAGTATTGTATAATCCCAATAGGGCGTCGATTGGTTCAGGGTGGCGTGATGATACAGCGAGGATACATGCTACTGGATGTGAGAATGTCTCGTGTGCTGAAACCGGGATTGACGACAGCATTTTCCGAAGAAAGAAAGAGTATTCACTGCCTTTCATTTCTGCCTTCGTAACAGCTTGATCGTTTTCCTTTTCAGAGGACTCAATCTTCGTTTCCAGAAGCCGCTCGATGGCGACCAAGTCCCCTCCAGGAATATAAGTCTGTACAGTCGGCGACTTTGGTGCATAGGGTCCTTGATCCTGAGAAGTTGTTCCATTTGCCATGCCTTTCGCATAATGATGGAAATCCACAAACCTGACATTGAAGTCCTCCACGGGAATACTCATGGCCTGGCTATCCCGTATATTGACCTTGCCCTGCACGCAATCTCCAAAAGGTCGCAACATCTCCATTAATCCCGTATACCCCTTTGCGCGCACCATTTCCTCACATTCCTTAGAGGCGACGACAGCGACGGTCGGACAGAAGGCCTGCGCGATAGTAGCATGGTGCACACGGACTTCTTCCGAGAGAGACGGGTAGTCGAAGTCGGTGGGAGAATACTGGAAGAGCGAGGAGAGCGAGGAGGTTGAGGAAGCGGCGGCGCTACGTAGGATTTGCGGCAAGGGGGAAGAGGTTGAGAATGAAGGTAGCGCGCCGCTGGAAGAATTTGTTGACAATGGTGAGGACGTCATAGGATAAGCTACCGGGCATATTGTCGGGGATACATTTCCTTAGTCGAGCTTCGAAAGGGGGCAGCTTTAGACGTGACTTCGTAAAGCCCGCCAAGTTCCAGTGAGGGACGTTGGCATGGCAACAGATTTTCAAAAGGATCGAAATTTCATCTCCGATCTGCTCGCATTCTTTCTTTTTTTCACTCTGCGTTGCCCTTTAACGTCTCCGTCTGTGCCTCTCTGCTCGTCACAAAAGTCATCCCTCCCAAAGCCCAGCCCCTACTGCACAGGCCGCACTTCCTCCCACACACACGATCCTCAAGACCTTCCTTCACCAGACTGTCTTGAGGAAACACCACGGGAGGGGGTTAAGGTCGGAGTATCTTCCTCATCATCTGCCTTCACGGGCCTTCCCTTAATCGGGGATGCAGTCTCATCAGAAAGAACGGCCGTCTTCTGTCTCTGGGCCTTTTTGGTTCTTTGGCGGGGGGCTGGTCTTGGGAGGATTCTGCGAGGATTACGTTCTTTGAATGGATGTTTTAGTGCAATGTGCGGCGTACCTTTTTGTTCTCTTAGGAGGATGGGGGTATAACTCGATTCCGACTACTCGTGGAGTAGGGGCTGGACTTTTGATGGGATGACTACTTTGGCTTTTCGAAAATCGTTTTCTTTTTTCGCCTTTTCTCTTTGCTTGTTCCCGAGGCCTGGTTCTCGGGTCGGTTCTTGGCCCGACCGAATGCCAATTCGTGATGTAATCTCACAATCAATGCCGTGTTGTCTTTAAGGTAGTTCTGAAGTGTTGCTTGAGAAGGATTTGAGTTGCGAAGAGCTGCTAGGTACTCGCTGCCGCCGTCCATAAGTACGGCCTTGATCTTGTACCCCCCGCGAATGCCAATGTAGCCCGACGCGCTCGTTTGTTTTTGGCACTTCGTCTTTCACTACACTTTACCGAATCCCTTTGGTAGATAGCTCAACGTAGCAATGGATCGTTAATACACCCTCTCACCTTCCTTTTCGTTGTCATTGCGGGTGAAGACACCTCTTGTATTTGCCCTTGTAGAAAATTAATTTTCTCCGACACCTTTGGCTCCAATGATTGCACTGTACATTTCCTATGATACTTTATCCCTTCGTTTCCTCGTCAGTCTCCGCCGTATGAATATAAACAAAGCGAACAAAAGTCCCACAGGCGGTATTCTCAACATCCATGTCCACAGCCTCGATCTCACAAAATACGTCTGCACAACCTGACCGACTCTCTTCTCCAGTTCCTCCCTTGTCGATTCATTCTCAATGACCACATCCGCCAACTTGCGTTTCTCACTGATACCCCACTGACTTGCAATCCTGCCCCTAGCATCCTGCTCACTCAAATGTTTATCCCTCTCTAATAACCTTTGGAGCTGGACTTCCTCCCCCGTCGCAACAACCACACTGATCCCACAAAATTGATCCAACCCACTCTCAAACAGTAACGGTATATCCAGAACTACTAGCCCCCTGCCCATGACAAGCCACTCCCATATCACAGCCTTGACCATCAACCACCGCACCGCAGGATGAACAATCCGATTCAGTTTCTTCCTAGCGACCTCATCTCCAAACACCCGTCTCCCCAGCGCAGGCCGATCAAAGCCAATTACTTTGCCTGTTTTCTCGTCGTGCAGAGCGAGGTCCTCACCAAAGGTCGAGAGGATACGGTTGAAGGCGCGGGTGCCGGGTTCTACTGCCTTTCGTGCGAGGATGTCCGCGTCGATGATGGGAAAGTGATATTTTTCTTGGAGGAGTTTGGAGACGGTGGATTTGCCGGTGGCAATACCGCCTGTAAGG
>Ga0182024_10026374_pt1 | contig 10211 bp, 7 predicted proteins | sample P32metaG_FD_120480 | JGI IMG/M metagenome (GOLD analysis project Ga0182024, IMG submission 120480) | Permafrost microbial communities from Stordalen Mire, Sweden - P3-2 metaG (Illumina Assembly) | ecosystem: Environmental > Terrestrial > Soil > Wetlands > Permafrost | place: Sweden: Stordalen...
AGCCGGAGGATCAATCGACGACGGCGTAAATCATCGCACCCGTGGTGGAGACTTGCGCCCGACTTTCCGCCATTGAGCTGAAATAATGCGGGTTCACGGTCCAAAGTGCGAAAGTCAGGTTAGCGATCCCGCGCAGGAATTGATTAAGGCGCTGGCGCTGGCTGATCTTGAAGAGCGGACGCCGGTAAAGGCCTTCGACTTATTGCGGAAGTGGAAAGAAAAGTAGGGAGGGTGAGCGCGGTCTCGACCGCGCGTCCGTTTGCGAATCGCGACGGGAGCGCAGCAAAATGGTGGCCGCTGACTTACCGAAAAGAATGGTTTCGGCTTCTCGCCGAGCCTTCGTCAGATCCCCAAATCGGCGAGCAGATCCATCTCGTGGCGGATCACCTCCGCAATCCAAGTCAATTCGCTTGGACCGACCCCCAGCCTGATCTGCACCGGACGAAAATTTTTTTTGCGCCACAGGACCACGATACTCTGGGCCGCCGTCACGTCTTCGATCTGCTCTCGCGTCCATTTGTATCGGCGACGGCCGAATAGGAACGGTCTAATGACCGTCAGTTCGTCGTGTGAGACCTCGAAGACAGTGGGCGATTCCATCCGCTTTCGAAGCAGCAGAACGAACGCGATAAAGCTAAGGACCAGAACAGCGATCACCATCAGTATTGCACTCATTTGGTCGCCTGCAACGGGGTTCGCCATCCGCCAGATGAGCAATGCCAGCAGGGCGAGAACACCCAGAGCGACGATCACAAGAGGCGCACGCACGTTCGGTACACCGATCGTGGCGACGTCGCCGGTTTTATTCCAGACAATCTGGCTGGGTTCTGGGCGGACTGGCCTTTGCGACCCCTTGCGCGACATGCCCAATCCGCGCCGCACCGTCGCAATCAGGCGGATCACGTCGCTACGGTTTTGATCGACGGCGAGTCTGATATCCTCCCGCCGACACTTACACAGGCCGCCCGATACCCATGCAGCTTAATGCTTTCGACCTTAGATCTGGACCATGACTGGCGAGTTGAGAAAAGCGGATTGACGTTTTCGACAGTCAGCCCGTCTTCGCCCGCAACGACGATTGTGCGTGTCCGACCGGCACGAATTGTTGTGACGAGCAGATACAACCCTCCGGAAACGAAGATGGCACAAACCAGTCGAAGGAGAGAGGCGTCGGACGGGTCTTCCCGTATGAGCAGCACACTGAAGCCCGCCAGGATGATGAGAATGCTGATACCAAGATGTCCGCGATAGGTTCGAAGCACGCCCTTTGGCGGAAACGAGAGCTTCATTCCTGAGCCGTACTGGCTCAGCGTGCCGACGCGATCTGTGGTTGAGAGAGTGGGCAGTCCCTCATCTTCCATCATGCCGCGATTGTACGTTCGCCGAGTATGTCGACAAAGGTCTTGAAGAGGACGAACCGTGCAATGAAGGAGACGAGAACAACCAAGCGGGCGCGGTGGCCCAGCGAAGATTGCGCCATCCAGGACTTGAACCTGGAACCCGCTGATTAAGAGTCAGCTGCTCTGCCAATTGAGCTAATGGCGCGAGACGGAGAACAATAGTCACCGGGTCGGGGTTGTCAAGATTTCACCTGTCGGCGTTTGAACGCGAAAGAGCAGCCGCTTTAGGAGGCCTTTGGCTCGGGTTTGTAGGCGGTGCGGGAGACCACGAGGTCGTAGTTGAACCAGTCGCGGGCGATGCGCTCGACCTGGGCCAGTTGCTGGCTTCGGGTGACGTCGAACTGGGCGCGCCACTCGGGCTCCGAAAGTTGGACGGCGGCCAGCTCGACCACCGCGACGCGAAGCGCCGAGGGAAGCGGCACCAGCACGTCGGGATGTGTATCCGACGGGGTGGCCGCCATGAGAAGGTCCGCCGCGGCCTTGATCACCGCTTGCTGCGCCGGGGGATTGGGCAGGGGATAGCCGGGAATCTCCTGGACCTGGGTCGGCGAAAACAGCGGCGTCTCCATCACGCTTTGGCCGGCGGTGCGCGCCGCCTGCGCGAGGCCAACCGACTTGGCCGAGGCAAAGGCCTTTTGGGCCGCCTGCATCGCCTGGTCGTAGGCCTGGGAGAGCTTCCAATCCGCTTCCACCTGCTTGGCGATCTCCGCCATATCCGATGGCGCGTGGGCGGCTTCGGCCGCGGTCAGGCGAAATACGTAGGTGTTCTGCTGCGCGTCGGTCAGGCTCGATGAAGGCTGCCACGGCTGGAGCGATGGCTCTTTGGCCGACATGCTGACGTGCGCGAACGAGGTCGCGGCGTCGGCAAAGGAGCCGCCCTCGGCCAGGTTGGCGGTGCCGATGCCGGGGAGCTTGGCCAGCTCGGCCTGGGTCTGCCAGGGGTTTTGGATGTCGTGAAGTTTAATCGCGACGTGATACTTCTGCTGGATCTGATCGCGAATCTGCTCGAGATGCCCCAGCATCATCAATTCCGCCGCAGGCTGAGTCGCGGCGGGCATCGTCGCGGAAGGCTGGGCCGCGGAAGCCTGCGTCCCGGGCTGGGTGGCGCCGGTCGTGATTGCCGACAGGTTCGATTGGCGGATCAATTGATAATCATTTGCAAGCCGGGCGGCCAGATCGTCGGCGATCTCCTTGGATAGCTTATCTGCCTGCGCCGTCGCCAGCTTGTCGATGATCTGCCTTCGCACTTCCTCGAACGGCTTGGTCGTCGGCTCGGTGCTCGGTGTCGCAACGGTCGTGGGCTGAGTCGTGACGGTCTGAATTTGCGAAGCGCGGGTGGCCGGCTGGGTCGCGGGCGGGTTTTTGAATTCGTCGGCGTGGCCGTTGTAATAGGATGCCGCCTGAACGGTCCAATCGTATTCCGGGTCGGATGCCCCGGCAGCCGCCTCGGCGCTGGAACTCGGGTGCTGGCTGTGGATCACTGCTTCCAACACTTCGGCGTGCGGAATCTCCAGGTATTGCAGCTTCACGCGCGCCGGAATCTGGTAGCCAAAACCCAGCGGATTGCTGGCGGTGGTCTCACGGGCGGGAACATCCTTAAAACGATCGAACTGCTGCTGCGATTGTTGCGTGGTCGGGGCGGGGACGTTCTTCTGAAAATCCTCGGCGCGGAAATCGATCAGGCTCAGGCGCGTCGATTGGGTCTGGGCGGCATCGTGCCTCCAAACCGGATCGCTGACCTTGACGGCGCTCATCAGCCGTCGCAGCTCGCCGGCTATCAGCATCAATCGCTGGAGCGAGAGGCGCGCCACGCTGCCCGATGGGATTTGGGACGGCTGCACGCCGAGCACATTAAAGAGATATTCATTGACCTGATCGCCATCGGCGCTCACCTGCACGCCATCGCGCTGGGCTTCCTCGGAGAGGAGATAGAACAGTTCGGGATGCTGATCGATGGCTTGGTAGGCGCTGCCGGCAATCGCCATCGCCTGGCGATATTCTCCGCCACCTGGATCGCCCGGGCGACTGAACAAGTAGCGGCTGAGCCATTGGAAGTAGCGTTCCTGATCGGCGCTCGCATCGGGAGGGCGCGGGATGAAGGTGTAGAGGATGGCATCGACGGCGACGGGGATTCGCCGCTGCATCGGGTCGCGGACGCCGTTCTGGCGGACCCAATCCCATTCGTTGTGTGCCGACCGCAGATCGCCGTCATAAACCACGGTGGCGCCCATGTGCGCCGCGATTGCGTCCGAGCGGCCTCCGCCGCCTCCGCCCCGGCCGACACTGTACGTTGCCGCAAACGAAATCATCAGCAGCACGGCGAAGACCGCCATCAGCTTCTTCTGGTTCTTCTTGATCAGGTAATACATGGAGCGGTCCTATCCCTTGGGAGCGGCATTGGCCGCGGTCCCCAGCCGCGCCGCGTTCTGCATGGCGGGCGCCGCCAGCGGCGATGCTTTGAACTCGTCGGCCACCTGCGTGTAGAGCGCGATCGCCTCCTTGGAATTCTTCAGCTTCTCCTCAATGCCCGCTGTATTGAACAGCGCATCGGCCACGTGAGGCTTGCCTTCGATGTCCTTGCACACCGCCACCACGCGCATATATGCCAGCGCCGCATCCTTGAGCTGGTCCGGGTCGTCCGGGCGCGCCGCGCCGGCCTTGGCCTGGGCGATCACGTAAAGCGCCTCGGCCTGTTGCATCGGGTCGGCAAACAGATTGCCGCTGCTTTCCAGCGTATGGATCGCCTGGGCGAATTGGCGCTGGGTCACTTCCTGCTTGGCCTCAGCCAGCTTCGAGTCGGCCTGGATGCGCCGGGCCTCGGGCGAATTGGCATCCGCGGGCATTGCGTTGCCCAGTTGCTGGATGACCGCCTGTGCCGAGGCGCTGTCTCCCTTGGCGCTATACATCTCGAGCAGGTAATTGAGCAGGACGGTCTTCTGATCCGCGGTCAATTTCGGGTCGATCGATTCCTGCTTCACCAGCGCGATGGCCGGATCGAGCTGGGCCGGCTGATTCTTGGGAATCGTCGGCTTGTGCTCGGCGGCGAGGCCGGGCTTGGTCTTCATCAATTCGATGAAGCCGGCGACGGCGTCGCCGAAGTTCCCGCTCTTGTCGGCGGCTTCCACCAGCCGCATCGAGGCGCGGTCCTTCACCCAATCCTTCGAGCTTCCGGCAATCGCCTTGCGATAATTGTCCGCCGCTGCGGCCCAATCGCTCTTGGCAAAGGCGTCTTCGGCGGCCGTGAAGGCCGGCTCGTCATCAAGGCGAATCTGCGGCACGTGATCCAGCGGCTTGGAGTTCGAGACGCCCGCCGCGGTGGTGAAGCGGATGCTCTGGTCCTCCACCCCTTCGACCTTGACGCCTTCCAGCGGAACGGGCTTGCCGGTTCCCGACTGGAGAAAAACGGTATCGCCGATCGCGGGCGCCGCCAGCGCCGCCAGCAGGCACCCGCCCGCCACGGCCAATCGGAAGACTAATGGATTTCGCATGTTGGTTCCTCAGCGGAAAGTGCAGGAGAGGGGGGTCGAACCCCTACACCTTTCGGTACAGGATCCTAAGTCCTGCGCGTCTGCCAATTCCGCCACTCCTGCGTGCATTCACAATGTTAGCCGATCAAACCGCGGGATGGAAAGCGCGGGCCGCCGTGCGCGTTCCGGATGGCAGAGCGAAATCATTTGAACATTCCGGGAGGGCGAGGCTCCGGCCGAGCCGGGTTTTTAGAGCGGGCTTCGGCTCGGCAGGAGCCTCGCCCTCCCGATGTTGGTTTTATCCGCGTCATCCGCGCTATCAGCTGTTAAACTCGTCGATGAGCCAGATCGGCCAGACGATTGAACGCCGCGATTTTGCCCCGCGAATGCTCTGAACCTTTTCCCCTCCCAGTTCACTCCATCTTGCATCGGCCGACCCTTGGAGAAGCAAAGGAGCAGCGATGTCTCATCAAGCAATTGGTTGCCGGGCGACTGGGAAGATCGCGTGCGCGATCCTTCTGCTTTGTGCGTTTCTGTCCGGCTGCGCCAGCAGCTACGCCACGCCCGGGCACGGGGCGCAAATGCAGGTATTCGCGGCGGCAAAGGACCAGTTGTCCGATGCCTCGGTCGTTCGCGCAATTGCTCGCCAGCCCTTGGCGAGCCTGCCAGCTTCGATCGCATTCGTCCGAGTCCAGTCGCCGGGCTACAGTTCAGAAACGGCCCAAGGGTGGGGCGGCGGCGCGTATAGCGTCGTGACGCAGCGCGATATCCAAAATGAGGATCAGACGCTGGCCGAGATGCGCTCCAAGATGCCGAAGGTGAAGGGATTCGCGCCGATCAGCCGGCTGTTGCTGCCGGAGGAAATGCACTCCGACCTGGAATTGCGGCAGGCCGCCGCGGCGCTTCATGCGGACATGGTGCTGATCTATACCCTCGACACGTCCTTCAATGTTCAGGACGTGGCCGCCCCGCTAAGCGTCGTGACGCTCGGATTGTCTCCCAACCAAATCGCCCACGTGAACTGCACGGCGGCCGCGGTCCTCATCGACACCCGCAACGGCTACGTCTACGGCATCGCCGAAGCGACCGAGCAGCAAGACCAGCTCGCCATCGCCTGGACCAGCACCGCCGCGGTCGATCAGACCCGCAAGCGGGTTGAAGGAAAGGCATTTGCCAAACTCGCCGGCGAGTTGGAACAAACCTGGTCGGGCGTGGTGGCCAACTTAAATGGCTCGCAGGAGGCGTCGCCGGCTGGGGTGCGTTACCCGTCCGCGCCATGAGCGAGCGCGAAATCTTCCGCCTGTCTTGGACCACGAAGTCACGAAGTAAATCTACATAGAGCGTTTCCCAAGTAGGTGGCGCGGTTTCGATGCGGCTCTCCCTCTTCCTCCCTCTCCCTCCGGGAGAGGGCCGGGGTGAGGGGAAGTCGCGGTAGACATCGATTGGCGAGGGAACGCGCCACCGGTTTCCCCTCACCCTAACCCTCTCCCGGAGGGAGAGGGGATAAGACGCGGAGCCGCAACCGATTCGCTGGCGATCCAGCAAAATGAAAACCGCTCTAAGACAATCAGCTTCTCTGTATTTCTTCGTGACTTCGTGCCTTTAAATGATTTTGATCGACGTGAGCATTCACAACTGATCCGCGTATTCCCGAAGGCAAGCCTGAAAGGGCCGCAAGGTCCAGCCGAAATCGGTCTGGAAGGGGATCGGGTCGCCGGTGTTGTCCTCCTGGCTCATTTCGACCTGATCGCGGCTGAAGTCCAGCATCGGGCCCAGGCCGGCGGCGGCCAATAGCTTGGCAAACCAGGCGGGGATCGGCGCGGTCCATCGGTTTTTGCCGACGATCTCCCGTGCCGCGGCTTGATGAAACTCGGGCCAGGTGAAGCGCTCGGGGCCGGCCAGATCGTAGGTCTTGTGAATGCTTTGCGACTGGTCGATCGCATCGACAAACGCGCGGGCCACGTCCCCGACATCCACCGGCTGCAACAAGCCCGCTCCGCCGAGGCCAAACGCGCCCCTCCCGAAATATGGCATCACAATGAAGGGCGGCGCGGATTTTCTGGCCCAGCCGGCTTCCATCCGCATGAACCCGCCCGGGCCGTGGATGAGTGAGGGCCGGAAGATCGTCCAATCGAGGCCGCTGGCCCGGACATATTCCTCTGCCTTCCACTTGGTCTGGTGATATTGGCTGACCGCGTTCGGGCGCGTGCCGAGCGCTGACATCTGGATATAGCGCCGGACGCCGCAGCGCTTGGCGGCGTCGACCACGCCACGGGTCGCTTCGAAGTGCATGCGCTCGAACGTGATGCCCTTGCCGGGCTTTTCCATGATGATGCCGATCAGGTGGATGGCCGCGTCGCAGCCTTCCAGTCCCGAGTCGAGCGTCGCGGGATCGAACAGATCGCCACGAATTTCGCGCGCTCCCGCGCCCGATTCGAGAAGCTTGCCTTGGTGGGCCAGCGCGTTGATGGCATGGCCTTGTCGGGCCAATTCCGAAACGACCGCCGAGCCCACGAATCCGCTGCCTCCGGTGATGAACACGCGACCCGCCATGCATGCCGTCCTTTGCCGATGTTTCGCTGATCCCTACACTCATCGTAAGTAGGCGGCGGAACATGCTCCAATCACCCCCACGGATTCTCCGGCTCGGCACCCGCGGCAGCCTGCTGGCGCGGTCGCAGAGCGGGCTGGTAGCGCGATCGCTCGAAGAACGGCATCCCGGGCTGAAAGTCGAGCTGGTGTTTTTTCGCACCTCCGGCGATCAGATCGCTGACAAGCCGCTGCACGAGTTCGGCGGAAAAGGGCTGTTTACCAAGGAACTCGAACAAGCACTTCTGGCCGGCACGATCGATTTTGCGGTCCACAGCTTCAAGGACGTTCCGGTGACGATGCCGCTGGTGGATCAGACGGATCTAATCATTGCGGCGATTCCCGAGCGTGAGGACCCGGGCGACGTGTTGGTGAGCCGGGGCGGAATGAAGCTGGCTGATCTCGGCCATTCGGCGCGCGTGGGGACCGGCAGCTTGCGCCGCCGATCGCAACTGCTCAGCCTTCGACCGGACCTGAACATTGAGTTGATCCGCGGCAACATCGACACGCGCCTGCGCAAATGTTTGTCGGGCGAATACGACGCGATCGTTTTGGCGATGGCTGGATTGAAACGCGCCGGCCTGTTCGATTCAAAGACCATGGCGGTGTTTGATCCGGCTGAACTGCTGCCGGCTCCCGGGCAGGGCGCGCTGGCGTTGCAGTGCCGCCGGGACGATGAGCAGACCCGACATTATCTTGGGGCGCTGAATGATCCCGTGTCCGCCGACTGCGTGGCCGCTGAGCGGGAATTGGTCCGGCTGCTGGAGGGCGATTGTCATTCCCCAATCGCGGCGCTAGCCACGCGGGTGGGAGACGGCCTTATTTTACGAGCGATCGTAGGAACACGCGATGGCAATCCGCCGGTGATCCGCGCATCGGAGAGCGGCGCGGTAAATGATCCGCTCGCCCTGGCCCAACTCGTTTTCTCGAGGCTTTGCCAACAGAATGTTCGAAACCTTCTTCACGGCAAGTGAAGGTGCGATAACCGCTGGACGATCTACCTCTAGAGCGGACAAAAAACGCCTGGCGATCGCATTCGCACGCTGTTGATCGTTGTGGTGCAGGCTTCCAAGCCTGCTGTAACGACAATGGCAGGCTTGGAAGCCGGCACCACAAAGCAAATGCGATCGTTCGGGACAAAACCCCGCAAAGCCGGTCTGCGCGTTGACCCAAGCGTCTTAACGCAACTAACATGATCGGGGAACTTGGCGCACAAGAGCGGTCAGCTTGGACGAAAAGCGCAACAAAATTCTGGTATTGGCCGGCCATGGCCGGACGAATCAAACTTCTGTCGATGCCCTTCGGATCGGCGCAGAGGTCGTGGAGATTGCCTCGATTGACGAAGCGATCGAAGCGCTGCGCAAGGACCAGTTCACCGCCATCTTCTCCGATTCCGCGGATTTCCTTCCTCTCGAACGTGCCCTGATCTCCCAACAAGCCAATTTGGTGCTGAACACGATCGGCGAGGGAGTCTGCATCGTCGATGGCGAAGGCCGCTGCAATTGGATGAACAAAAAGATGCAGGCGTGGCCCGCGCGGGTGCATGAGAAGATCCGCCGGACGTGCCAGGATGCGTATCAGATTTTCAGCCGGCAGGTCTCCCCGCAAAGCTCCGATCTTCCCGCCTTCGGCCGCTCCAAACGGTATTCGCTCAACATCGACGATCAGCAGTTCATGGAGATGATCGCCTCGCCGGTCATCAATCCCGGCGGGAACGTGGTGCAGGTGGTTTCCGTGGTGTGGGATGCCACCGGGACCCGGCGGCTTCAGCAGAAGATCGATGCGATCGACAAGGCGGGGCGCGAACTGGTGAAGCTCGAGGCCGATGCGCTGAGCAAGCTGAACGTCGGCCAGCGGCTCAAGCTGCTGGAGGACAAAATCATCAGCTTCACCCGCGACCTGATGCACTTCGATCACTTCATGATCCGCTTGCTGGATCGCCGGACCAACAAACTCGAGATCGTCATTAGCAACGGCCTGCCCCCCGAGGCGGTGAACATCGAATTGTTTGCCGAAGCCGAAGGTCACGGGATCAGCGGCTATGTCGGCGCCACCGGGCGATCGTACATCTGCCCCGACGTCGAGCGCGATCCGCGGTATGTCTACGGGCTCGATCAAGCCAAAAGCAGCCTGACGGTGCCGCTGACGTTGCACGACCGCGTGATCGGCGTGTTCAACATCGAAAGCCGCCAGCGCGCCGCGTTCAATGAGGACGACCGGCAGTTCGCCGAGATTTTCGGCCGGTACGTGGCCCTGGCCCTGAACATCCTCGATTTGATGATCTTCGAGCGCGTCAACACCAGCCATAAAGTGGCCGACGACGTTTGCTCCGAGGTCGCCGGGCCATTGAACGATATCTCGTCGGATGCCGCGGCCCTATTGGACGAATACATCGGCCACGAAGACCTTCGGCAGAAACTCCAGCAGATCCTCGACAACGTCGGCACCATCCGCCACGCCTTGCGTCAGGTGGCCGAGGGGCCGAATACATCGGTGCTCGGTGCCGCCGACGTCAAAGGCGAGGAAGATCCGATCCTCGGCGGAGCGCAGATTCTCGTCGCCGACGATGAGCCGAATATCCGCACGACCATCAGCGACGTGCTTCGCAAATATCACGCCACCGTGACCACTGCCTCCAACGGAAGCGAAGCGATTTCGCTGATCGAGCAGCGGCAGTTCGACCTGGTCCTCAGCGACATCAAAATGCCCGACAAGAGCGGCTACGAGGTCTTCGCCGCCGCCCGCCGGGCCAGCC
>Ga0182024_10026375_pt1 | contig 10211 bp, 12 predicted proteins | sample P32metaG_FD_120480 | JGI IMG/M metagenome (GOLD analysis project Ga0182024, IMG submission 120480) | Permafrost microbial communities from Stordalen Mire, Sweden - P3-2 metaG (Illumina Assembly) | ecosystem: Environmental > Terrestrial > Soil > Wetlands > Permafrost | place: Sweden: Stordalen...
AGTCGACATGCTTCGACAGCCCCGCGAACAACGTCGGCCCGTGGCCCGCTAGCCTGGGGTGCACCACGAACTCGTACTCATCGATCAATCCCAGCTCCGCCAACGCCAGCGGGAGCTTCACGCCTCCCACGAACAGTCCCTTACCCGACTCCCGCTTGAGCTGCTGAACGGCCGTCCCTAGATCCCCGCGCACGAGCTCCGCGTTCCAATCGACCCGGTCCAAGGTGCTCGACACGACGTACTTCTTTGCCGCGTCGATCGTCCGGGCGAAGGGTTCCATCCAATCAGGCCTCGCTCCCGTCCGCACCGACGGCCGCCACGCTGCCTCCATCATTTCGTAAGTCACCCGGCCAAAGAGGAGGGCATCGGCCTGGTCGAGGTTCTCGACCGCGTGACGATGCAAGTCTTCGTCCGGTGGTATTACACGATGATCGCAGCACCCGTCCAATGTGACGTTGATGGAATACCGAAGGGGTCGCATTACGCAAGAGTACCGCCGATGGCGGTAGACCAGCAAGGCTAGCCCGCTTCACGGCTATGAGCCACTCACGTAACGCATGACGATGACAATTTGAGAGCTGCTAACGGCATATCGCAGAGACAACGTTACTGCGGATGCGGCGGGTCGGATCGGAATATTTCCACTGGATCGGCTTAGCGTTCGCGGAGTAGGCGTTGATATAGCGGCGAAGCTTGCGGGCCAGATCCTTCACGCTGGTAAAGATTCCGCGAGCAATCACGTCGCGCTCGACCTTGGAAAACCAAATCTCGACTTGATTCAGCCACGACGAATACATCGGCGTGAAGTGGAAATGCACGTTCGGATGCGCCGACAGAAAATCGCGAACCACTTGACTCTTGTGCGCCGACAGATTGTCCAGAATGATGTGGACCTCCCGCGCCGGCGCCCGTTCGACCACCTCCGTGAGGAACCCCACAAACTCCTGGCTGGTGTGGCGGGCGGCGGTCTTGCCGAGCACTTTGCCGGATTGCGTATCCAGTGCCGCATACAGCGAAAACGTGCCATGACGGTAGTATTCAGACCCGTGACGCTCGGCGCGGCCCGGCGAAAGCGGCAGTACCGGATCGAGCCGGTCGAGCGCCTGAATCGCCGTCTTTTCATCCACGCAGAACACTGCCGCGTGCTGTGGCGGATTCAGGTACAGACCGATAATGTCGGCGGCTTTCGATTCGAAATCCGGATCGTCGCTGGCCAGGTAACGCTCGATCCGATGCGGTTTCAGGCCCGCTTCTTTCCACACCCGGTGCACCACATCTTTGCTGACGCCCAGATGGGCCGCGAGTTTGCGGCAACTCCAGTGCGTCGATCCATCGGCTGGCTTTTTCCGAGTGGCGGCCAGAATCCGGGCGTGCAAGGCGGGCGTCAGAACGCTCGGCGGCTGGCCGGGATGATACGTGTCCAACCCGTTGATGCCACCTGACAGGAAACGCTCCTTCCACCGAACAATGGTCGGAGCCGTGGTTCCGAGCTTGTACTTGATCGTCCGGAAGGAGGCGCCTTCAGCCAGCATTAAAATCAGTTTGGCGCGAAACACATATCCGGCTGGCAGCGAACGCGACTAAGAAATCGCGACCAGTTCGTCTTGTCGGGAAGCGTTGAGGATCAACTCAGTGGAAATAGCCACACTGATATAGACGCATCTCAGCTAGTAACGTTTACTTTGCGACATGCCACTAGTTGCCTGAGGTTTGGCTGATGGTGGCGACGCTGGGATTGTTTTCCTGCGGGGTGGTGTAATCGTCTTCCAGTTGGTGGTAGATGCGGCCGGCAATTCCCGCGGCCATCGGCCCGCGCACGGCAAAGGTGTTCCCGCGCATCAGTATGACGAGCGCGATTTTCAGGTGCGGTTGGTCCACGTAAGAGGCAAACCAACCGATCCGCGTACCTTCGTCGGAACATGATCCAGTTTTTCCCGATGCCTGCTCACTATCGGGCATGTTGCTGCGCCGAGCCGTTCCGCGAAGCACAGCGGCATGCATGCCGTCACGCAGGTCTGGGAGCAGAGACTTAATGTCGAGAGTGCGCTTGACGCGAGGCTCGAAATTTTCCTCATCTTCGACAGTTCGCGGGTATTGCAGATAGTAGAGGGTGCCGCCATTGGCAACGCTTGAAACCAGCGCGCCCAGTTGCAGCGGGGTCATGCGGATCCCTTCACCGAAGCTCGACATTCGAGCTACTCCGCCGCGTTTCGGCGGCTCATCGGGGACGATGCCGGGCTGTTCTTCGGGAATATCGTATCCGGCAAGCTCACCGAGTCCCAGCGTCCGCGCGTAAGTCGAAACCGTGTCAAATCCCAGGCGGCGACCAAGCTCCTCAAAGTAGGCATTGTTGGAGTGCGCCATGGCTTCGGTCAATGCCAATGACCTGCGCTTTGAGACGCGAATTTTGGTGTCGCTCGAAACGATTCCCTCGTCGAGCGCCGCCACGGCGATCACCGGCTTAATCGTCGAGCAGGGCTTGAAACCGGCGGAGAATGCCAGCTTCTGATTGACGATCGAAAGAATTCGGCCGCTATTGGTATCAATCGCAACGACGGACCCATTGTATCGGCCAAGGCCTTTGACGGCGGCCGCGCGCACGATCGGGTCGTCGAACGCATCGATGTCGCCTGCGGCAGAATCCGCAAACGTTGACACTCCCTTGAGCGGACGGGCGGGATTATGTTTTGTTGTGCTGCGCTTCGAAATCGGGGGAAGGGCGGCAAACGCCGGCAGGCTGGACGCGACCAAAGCCAGAGCTAGGGCGGAGAAAAGTAGGGCTGCCATGGGACGTTTTCGGATCATAAATTTTGCCGTCGTCGAAAATCGCGCCGCCGAAGACGTCTCTCATTAAAATCCGGCGGTTCAACTACTTCTTAGTTTCGAGGAAGCTCAACCTGCTTGAAGGTTACACGGTATACGTGAAATTTAAGACTGGCCGCTAGTCCAGGATAAGTTCAGGTCCCGGAGTCCTAAGAAACTACCACAGGCCCCGCCTCCTACCTATCAGCAATTCGTTGAAATCCCGCCGGAGCTTACGCCCGCAATATTGCGAGCGATTCTCGAAAGGGCTTGATGCTACAATTTTGCTTCACAATTTTGGGTGGGGCCGAGGCGGTGCAGCGTGATCCTCAAACAATTCTATCTTTCGTGCGTGGCCCACGCCTCCTACCTGATCGGAGATGAAGAGGCCGGGACGGCCGCTGTCGTCGACCCGCAACGGGACACGGAACATTACTTCGCATTTGCCAGCGCGCACGCCCTCAAAATTAAACACGTTATCCTGACGCATCTCCATGCCGATTTCGTCGCCGGACACCTGGAATTGCGCGACCTCGCCGGAGCAACCATCTATCTCGGCGCCGCGGCCAAGGCATCGTACGCCTTTACTCCGCTTCACGACGGCGACATTCTTGAATTCGGCCGAGTCCGCCTGAAGGCGCTTGAAACACCCGGGCACACGCCGGAGTCGACCTCCATCCTTGTGTACGATCTGAATGCCAGTGCGAGCGAGCCGCATGCGGTACTGGCCGGGGACACGTTATTCATCGGCGATGTGGGACGGCCGGATCTTCGCGCATCGCTCGGCTGGTCGGCGGCCCAACTTGGCAGCATGCTTTTTGATTCGCTGCACTCCAAGCTGCTCGCGCTGCCGGACCAAAGCCTGGTCTATCCCGCTCATGGCGCGGGATCGCTCTGCGGGAAATCGCTCAGCAAGGAAACGGTATCCACGATGGGCGAGCAGCGCCGGTTGAATTACGCGCTGCAGCCCATGAGCAAGGAAGCCTTCATTCAAGTCGTGACCGCCGATCAGCCGGAGGCTCCCGCCTATTTCACGTACGACGCGGTGCTCAACAGCGAAGAACGCCCGACACTCGATCAAACGATGGCGCGCGTCAACGCGATGACGCTCGACGACGTACTTGCCTTGCAGGAAGTCGGCGCCCAGATCCTCGATACGCGTGATTCCGGCGAATTCGCGTCGGCTCATCTTGCGGGCAGTATCAACATCGGCCTTGGTGGCCAGTACGCCACGTGGGCTGGAACTTTGCTGGATCGAAATCATCCGATCGTGATCATCGCGGTCCCCGGAAGAGAGAACGAATCGGCGATCCGCCTCGGCCGCATTGGCTTCGATCACGTAGTGGGATATTTGCAGGATGGCTTGCACAGCCTGAAATCGCGGCCGGATCTGGCCGCCACAACCGAGCGCCTCAGCGCGCAGTTTGCGGCTGAACTTCTGTCCTCCGCACAACCGCCGCTGGCGATTGATGTGCGTACACCGCATGAACGCAATGAGAGGCACATTGGCGGGAGTCTCAGCGTCCCGCTCAATCATCTTGCGGAAAATCTCGAAACTCTCTCCAGAGATCGACCTCTCTTGGTTTACTGTGCGGGTGGCTACCGGTCCTCGATTGCGGCCAGCTTGCTGCAACGCGGCGGATTTGAATCTGTGAGTGAAATAGCAGGCGGGATCGCCGGATGGGAAGCAGCAAACCTGCAGGTTGAAAGCGCGATGAATCGCGATCCTAAATAGTCATTCTTTGAGCGTCCAGACGACTTAAAACGGGCAATCTTCGTAGAGCGTCCTGCAAAAACGGTACGTGGACCATTCGTTGGCTTTTCCCGCGCGAATCCTCGACAGGCTCCATTCGGTGCTCGTCGCGACGCTGAAAGCGGCGGCATCGGAAACCTCGGGATGATAAATCTTAGAAATCTGCCATAACCCCCGGCTTGCCTCTCCGTCACCCCTGGCGCGCGGATTGAACTGCGATTCGTGTTTCACGATCCAGAGGGCGAGCAGGGGATTGACCCCGAATTCCATCGCCTGGGCCCGAACATACGCCCTCACTTCCTGGACGGTCGGTCCGCTGTGCGGCCTGGCGGAAATTGCCGGTCCTCGAGAAGTGCTTGCGGGCTGCGCTCGGCTGCCCTTGTAAATGATGACTTTCACGTGCACAGGTGAAATCGGAGCGCTTTGGGGCACCGCGACCTCAACGCGAGGCTCAGTGAAGTTCGCGGCAAACCCGATCAGAGGCAGGCAGTAGAACGTGAGCCAGAACAGCTTCTTGGCGATGGTCGTCTTCATGGGGAGGGATTATACACAAAGGCGAACAGAAAGCGAACATGTAATTCCGCCTGGGATCGTGCTAGCATAGCCCGCGAGGAGAGCCCCATGCGTTACGCACTACTCGGAATCGCCCTGGTTCTTTTTTTCGTATGGATCGGCGCCTTCGTCGTTTTTCATGTGGCCGGTGCGCTGATTCATTTGGTGCTCCTCGTTGCGGTCATCCTATTCGTAGTGCATCTCATTGCCGGCCGCCGACTCGGCTGAAAAACTATTCCATGACGCGAAAAGATACGTTCTTCGAGCTGCGCCCATCGAATCACGGAATCGGCGTATTCACGCTCGGACCGCTGAAAAAAGGCGCTGAATTGATTCTTTGGGAAAAGGGCGACTGGGAACTCAAGAATCCCACCACCTTTGCGGAACTAAAATGGGCCGACAAATGGGGGATCTACGCGTGGGACAAATTATGGTGCCCCAAGAGCGAGATTCGCATGTCCATCGCCTGGTACATCAACCACTCGAAGACGCCGAATTTGAAAACGCATTTCACGAAGACCGGAAATTGGCGTTTCTGGGCGGCAAGAGCGATCAAATCCAATGAAGAACTGAAGATTGACTACTCAAGGCTCGATTACATGGATTGAGTTTTGCTCGCCGCCGCGTGGTGGGCGATGTCTGCCGTAGCGCCGAATTTGCGCGAAGGCAGATGGAGGCGGCGGGAGTTGGAATATTGCGGTTTATTGAAAACACGCAACTTATTGAAAAATAAGAACCGCTCAAACCGCTAAACCGCCAAAGTGGGCGAAACCTAGCGTGTGCCTGACACGTGGAAAATCGCGGATCGGTTTCACAACCGTCGCGTTCGGGAATACACTTCCAACTCATAGAAAGCTGGGATGCCGAAAATCCGTCGAAATTCGTTGTGCCCTTGCGGTAGTGGCCTGAAATATAAGCACTGCTGTCTTTCCAAAGACGAGGCACGTGCGCTTGAGGAAAATGAAAGGGCGGAGCGAAGGGCTGAGAACGTGATCGGCGGAAGTGCAACAATCTTCAGGCAGGCAATTGATCGTGCCTACGAAACCGCCCGGAAGAATCGGAAAGCCCCGCGTTAATGGTTCTGTTGGAGAAACCCCGAACGGGCCAGTCTGACGCGATTCTTTCAAAGATTCGGTTCAGCCGTACCGGTGCTACAATTCGGTCATGTCACTCGATAACAATACCGTGCCGCAGGTACTCTACATTACGCCTGATCCTCACCTGAATCCGTCCGAGTTGTCCGTAATCATTGGGACCATTCTCGATACCGCTACGGACCCGATTAAACGCTGGGTTGTCAAAGAAGAACACGGTTATTGGGACGAGCAAGAAAAAGTTTTCAAGAACCGGGCGACTACACTCTTGCCAAATGAGCCGCCTCTCTGCGTATCTGTGGAAGATATCCTTGAAGAAGTGCAGAAACAGGTGATGGTGCGGGTGCGGAATGGTTTCAAGTATCAGCTGGAGTGGTTTCCCTATGAACCGCCGTTTTACCGCAAGTTTGAAATTCAACTGGATGGAACAAGGAAGCGGTATCGTTAGCCAGGGAGTTGAGCTGATGGGTGAGGAAGGCCCAGGAAAGCCAGAGTCATTTTCCGACTATGGATACACGGCATTCGAGCATTGGGAATATCGGCCGTTCATTTATGTCCACGAACAGCCGAAGTCGTGGATCAGTTTCAAGGAGAGTTTTTATCGCGCAAGCGAGATCATCATAGATAATCTCGCGCACGGTCATGGCTTCCCCGAAATCGAAGGTGTCGCGGCAGTTTTTCTGTTTCGCCACTACCTGGAGTTGGCCCTCAAGAGTATTATCCTCAATGGGCGCTTCCTCGTTACGGTAGATCAAAACGCTACGCGCGACAGGGTTGAAGCCGTAAGGAAAATTCACGCATTGCGTGCGCTTTGGGAAATGGTGTTGAAGGACGGTAAACCGAAAATTGATTCAGATGCTTGGGATTCCTACGACATTCCCTTCATTGAAAAATGTATCGCGGAGTTCGATGCGCGGGATGAAAACGGTTTTGCGTTCCGATATCCGCGGCAAGGTGGCGAACGCTACGACTACGATTTCGTTTATTTTCGCGCAGCCATGGAGCATGTGTATCAAGTGCTGGAGAACATGGACACGTATCTCAAAGAAACGCATGGGCAAAATAAGGAATGGGAAGACATCCAGAATAGCTACTAGCGCAGGAGTTCGGGGTTTTCGTGGATGTTGTCGGCGGGCGGCCCATCCTTGCGAAGCAAGGGTGGGGTCCGAATATGGCTCTACGATGTTCGGACAGCTTGTGTCATCAAGTGCCTAAGTGCAAAAGCGCGGCCTGATCCGCACTTCAAGTAGCGCTCGAATTTCTCCGCGAGATGTTTTTCAGGCAGCGCAATGTACGCCGCGAGTTCCCAAGGCTTGAATTTGTTGGTGTGAATCGATTTTCCGGCGTTGTGTTCGGCGAGGCGCTTGCGGAGGTCGTTGGTCGAGCCGACGTAGGTTTGGTCAGGAAAATTCTCGCTTCGGAGGATGTATATGTAGAACGTAAGAGGCCGCCTTCGCTAGCCTGACTGGAATTTGGGAATCGTAACACGAGTTAAGTGACAATGATTGAATGTTGCTCTTTCAGTCAGAGCTTCGGCGGGCACTCGCCATAGCGCGCTTGCGCGCGACGGCGAGTGGAGGCGGGGGGAGTTGAAAAATTACATGGTGCTGACAGCACGTAAGTTACTGATTCTAGGAAGTAATAGAACCAGCAAAATTCGCTAAATCAGCCAATCCCGTTATAATTTCCGCTACAATTTGTGGGCATGGTTTCGGCCTCATCAATATTTACGAGAAGCACCAGCGGCAATAGCGGCACCAGCGGCAACGGCGGCGCTGGTCTGTGCTTTCATCAGGGAGGTCTACAGGGGTCGTGGTAGAATCCGCCGCACGGAGGTAGCCCTAGCCCATGTGGACAGAAAAAGACGATAAGGACCGCCAGAGCTACGTTTGCAAAAGGTGCCACGGGAACGCGATGCTTGTCTTCAAGGAACCGATGGCGCGAAAACCTCGTGCTAAAGGCCCGCGCCGAATACGAATTGCGGTCCAGTGCGTAAGTTGCAAGGGAAAGGAAAAGCGTGTTGGTTGGCTTGCAAGTGGGGCTGGCTTGCGCCGCCGTCTTGCACGCCGCAAGAAATGAATGGTGGGCCGGGCGGCATTCCAACCCGCGACGCAGGAATCCTATTTCCACGGGAGTCTGAAGTAAAGGATGGAAAAATCCCACATTCCGGTAACGCCGTTTCGCAGGCCCTATCGTCGCATGAGATTTCCGTGCATTCCACTAAGGGTGACCGCCAAGCCCTGTTCGCGCATAGCGACAGTTCTTGAAACGTCCAGTCTCTTGGGATCGAGATAATTGCTGGATCTAGGGGCCTTCGACCCTGGGCTTCGACTCAGCTCCTAGCGGTTCGCGGAAAGGATCCATCGGAATCGGCGCATACACGACATTGATGATATCGAGACGCTCTGTCTTCGCTGGCGCACGCAGGTCCACGCGGTCGCCGGGGCTCGCCTTCATCAGCGCATTGGCGAGAGGCGAGCGCCAGCTGATGTAACCGCGGTCGAGGTCCACCTCATCGATGCCGACGATCGAGACGACATGTTCTGGGCCGACGGCGCCCTTATAGGTCACGGTTGCGCCGAAGAAGACGCGCGTCGTGGCTGACCGCGGCCGCGAAGCGGCAGGATCAACGACCACCGCCGCGTCAATACGCTGCGTGAGAAAGCGAATCCGCGAATCGATCTGGCGTAGCCGTCGTTTGCCGTAGAGGTAGTCGGCGTTTTCACTGCGGTCCCCGTTACTAGCAGCCCACGAGACGACCTCCACTACCGCGGGCCGCTCGCGACTCAGTAGGAATCGATGCTCGTCTTTCAACCGCTGCAACCCGGCGGGCGTGATGTAGTTCTTGAGCCTCGGCCCCGCTTCCTCGCGCACTGGTTCTCGGAGCGGACGCTTTGTTCGCATGTGCCAATCTGCCATGGATTTCGTGTAGTTGTGTGTGACCCAATCTGAATAGTAATAACCAATTGGACCGAAAGCGATACGGGTCATTTACCGATAAGACCGTTTCACAGGACTTGGCTCGGATTCGTGCAACAGGTTCATATACTTGAAAACTCTGGCAGGATGCTCTTTGCCAAGGACACAACCTGTTCTCGAAATTCGGTGGTTACAATGATGTGACCATCAGCTTCAATTCCTTCCATCCGAAATAGAGGTCGAAGTTCTTGAAGCGCCGCGTTGTTGGCACACCACAACGCATAAAGACGTCTGTAGGCCTCGTATGCATCAGCCTTCCCAGTCACAATGCTTTGGAGCAAATCTCGGGCTTCTTGCCGATTGGCAATTCTACGGCGTTCGACGTTCGATGTCGGAGACACGGTTGCCCGATTATTTCACAGCATCCGGCTGCGTAGAAGACCGTCCAAAAGCCACATTCCGGTAAGACCTAAGTGATCGCCAACGCAAAAGACGCGTGATGAGGACACCAACGGCAGAGTTCAGGCGGCAGTCCGCCATGGGCTGGTTGGCGTCACAAGCGAAAATTCCCGACATGTACCTGAGACAGATACGGCATCAAGCCGAACACGTTCAGCAGCCAAACGACCACGAAGATCACCACGATGGTATTCAATATGGATTTAATCGTCCCCTGCATTGGGATCAAATTGACGAGCCACAGAACAACCCCAACCACAATCAGAACCACCAGCACTTGGGTGAGAGGCATCTCAAGCTCCTTTCTTACACACCTACCGAATAGATGTTCCACGGCTTCTGGAAGGACTCACTCTATTACAGGAGCCAAATTAGGGCTGCCCGATTTTGAACACTCTGCTAAAGTTATCTGTTTCCAGTCCAAAATGCGGCACTAAAAATCCGGTCGATACGGTCCGTCCAAACTTTCATCGTATCTTAGTCGCTCATTGCCACATCCTGATAAGTCACCTTGGACTAAACCGCTACGCGGTAGGTGGTGGTGCGGCAGTGGTGTCGGCGTAACGGATCGCGCTCGCCACTGTGCCAGTTAAAGATCTCTTCCCCCTGAAACGTTCCTTTGCGAAAGCATG
>Ga0182024_10026376_pt1 | contig 10211 bp, 14 predicted proteins | sample P32metaG_FD_120480 | JGI IMG/M metagenome (GOLD analysis project Ga0182024, IMG submission 120480) | Permafrost microbial communities from Stordalen Mire, Sweden - P3-2 metaG (Illumina Assembly) | ecosystem: Environmental > Terrestrial > Soil > Wetlands > Permafrost | place: Sweden: Stordalen...
GAAGGGGATGCTCGAGATGAAGAACGGGATCATCCGGGCGGCGCGGCATGTGCATATGTCGCCTGGGGAGGCGAAATATTATGGCGTAAAGCACCTGGACAGGATCACGCTGAAAGTGACGTCGCCGGGGTGCAAGACGCGGTACGACGATTTGATTGCGCGGGTGGACCCATCCTTCAAACTGGAGGTACACATTGACACCGACGAGGCGAATGCGTGCGATTTGGAGCGGGCTACGGGGGTGGAGCTTGCGAAGGGCTGAATTTTACTGATCAATCCGGAACAAAACTGAAAGACAACCAATGAACGAAGCAATAGGAATCATCGAAACGCGCGGCTATGTGGGGCTGGTGGAAGCCAGTGACGCCATGGTCAAAGCGGCGAACGTGGAACTCATCAAATCCATCCAGATCGGCGGGGCGCTGGTCACGACCATCGTCCAGGGGGACGTTGGGAGCGTGAAGGCGGCCGTGGAGGCCGGGAAGGAAGCGGCGAGCCGGGTGGGGAACCTGGTGGCGTCGCACGTGATCGCGCGGCCGTCGAGCGAGCTGCTGAAATTTTTCACCACCTAACCCAAACCATCCTCGAAAGGAAACCACCACCATGGCTGGACAAGCACTTGGCATGATTGAAACCAAAGGCCTCACGGCGCAGTTCGAAGCAACGGACGCGATGTTGAAGGCCGCAAACGTAGAACTGATCGGCTGGGAGAAGATCGGCTCCGGTAACGTCACCGTCTTCGTCAAAGGCGAAGTGGCGGCGGTGAAGGCGGCGGTTGAGGCCGGCGCGACGGCGGCCAGCGCGATTGGCGAAGTCGTGGCCGTTCACGTGATCCCGCGTCCGCACGACGAACTGGTCGGGCTGGGCAAATTCCTGGTCCCGAAAACGGCGGCGAAATAACGCGAAAACCCCGTGGCGCTCCCGCGGAAATGAGACACAACCAAATCCTGGTGGCGAACATCGGCAGCACCTCCTTCAAGTTCCGCTTGTTTGAGATGCCGGCGGAGCGCGTGCTGGCGCGTGGGAGCGTGGAGCGGATCGGGTGCGCGGAGGGCGCATATAAGGTCCAGGTGGAAGGGCAGCCGGAGCACAAGGGGGTGGGGACGTTCCCGGATTACGACGCGGCGGTGGCGGTGGTGGAGGAGCAGATCGGGGGATTCGCGGGGCTGGGGGCCGTGGGATTCAAGCCGGTGATGGCGCGGGGAATATCCGGGACGCAGGTGATGGACGCGCGGGTGCTCGAGGCGATGGAGGCGGTGAACACGCTGCTGCCGGCGCACAATCCGCCCTACGTGGCGGCGGTGCGGAGCTTCAACCGGACGCATCCGGAGCTGCCTTGCATCGGGACGTTTGAGACGGCGTTTTACGACCACGTGCCGGCGCACAACCGGCGGTTCCCGGTGCCGCTGGAGTGGGAGGAGAAATACGAGGTGCGGCGGCATGGCTTTCATGGGGCGAGCCACCGGTATGTGACAGAGCGGTGCGCGGAGATGCGGGGGTCCGACCGGCTGCGGCTGATCTCGTGCCACCTGGGCGGGAGCTCGTCGATCACGGCGGTGCATGACGGGAAGGCGATCAACTCGAGCTGGGGGATGACGCCGCAGAGCGGGCTGCCGCAGAACAACCGGGTGGGAGATTTCGACGTGTTCGCGCTGATTTACCTGGCGCGGGACCTGGGCCTGGGGATCGACGCGGTGGAGAAGGCGCTGACGACGGAGGCCGGGCTGAAGGGGATGTCGGGATTGAACTCGGGCGACTGGCGGGACCTCGTGGACGCCTCGGCCAAAGGGCATCCGCACGCGGGAATCGCGATGGATGTTTTCGTGGGGGCGATCCGGAAATACATCGGGCAATTCCTGGTGGAATTGAACGGGGCGGACGTGATTATCTTCACAGCGGGGATCGGGGAGAACAACCCGGACCTGCGGGCGCGGGTGTGCGCGAACATGGACTTTTGCGGGCTGGAACTGGATGCGGAGGCGAACGCGGCGGCGCGCGGGGTGGAGGCGATCATTTCCAGCCGGCGCTCAAAAATCCAGGTGCGGGTGATCCCGACGAACGAGGAACTGATCATCGCGCGGAACGCCTGGGAGAAACTTTCAACCCTCAACACACAAAACTAAAATATGGCACAACAAGCACTTGGAATGATCGAAACCCGCGGCCTCGTGGCGCTCGTCGAAGCGACCGACACGATGCTGAAATCGGCAAACGTGGAACTGGCCGGCCCCATCACGCAGGTGGGCAACGCGATGGTGACCGTCTGCGTGACGGGCGACGTGGCGGCCGTGAAAGCGGCCACCGAAGCCGGGAAGAACGCGGCGCAATCCCTGGGAGAAGTGGTGAGCGTGAGCGTGATCGCGCGCCCGCACAACGATCTCGGGGCCGTGCTGCCGAAAAAAGCCGGGAAATAAATGATCCTCGCCCGGGTAGAAGGCAGCGTGGTCGCGACGAAGAAGAACCCGAAGATGTCGGGGAGCAAATTCCTCGTGGTCCGTCCGCTGGTGATTGATACGCCGCAGGCGGCGGAGTTCAAGCAGGGCGGGAGCACGCTGGTGGCCGTCGATGCGCTGGGAGCCGGCGAAGGGGACGTGGTGCTGGTGGTGCAGGGGAGTTCCGCGCGGCTGGCGGCGGAGGACAAGGACTCGCCGGTGGACGCGGTGGTGATCGGGCTCGTGGATACGGTGGACCTTGGAAAGAGGCTGCTGTACCGGGCGCATTAACCTGTAAATCAGAATGAACACGATTGATCCGAAACTGGTGTCAAAGGTGGTGAGCGAAGTGCTCGCCCGGCTGCAAGCGCAAACGGGGGCGGCGCAGGCGGGGCCGAGCAAGTACGGCGTTTATGAGGATATGAACGAGGCGGCGGAAGCCGCGCACCGGTCGTTCCTCAAGCTGGTGAAGGATGGCGTCACGGCCCGGAAAAAGGCCATCGCGGTGATCCGGCGGATGTGCGTGGCAAAGGCGGAGGAGTGGGGGACGCTCGAGTTCAACGAGACAAAGATCGGGCGGCTGGCTCACAAGATCGAGAAGCTGAAAATCTGCGGGGACCTCGTGCCGGGGGTCGAGATGCTGGACCGGATGGCGTTCAGCGGGGATTTCGGGCTGACGATCATTGATTTCGCGCCGTGGGGGGTGATCGGGGCGGTGACGCCCTCGACGCACAGCGTGCCGACCTTGACGGGCAACGCGATCAACATGATCGCGGCGGGCAACGCGGTGGTTTTCAACACGCATCCGGCGGCGGCGCAATGCGCGGCGGTGGCGATCCGGGGGTACAACGAGGCAATATTCCAGGAGACGGGAATCTCTGATCTGCTGGCGACGGTGGTGAAGCCGACGCTGGGGACATTTGACGCGATGTGCAAGCACCCGGACGTGAAGCTCCTGTGCGTGACGGGCGGGCCAGCGGTGGTGGGCGCGGCGATGAAGACGGGCAAGCGGGCGATTTGCGCGGGGCCGGGAAATCCGCCGGTGGTGGTGGACGAGACGGCGGACCTCGAGCGGGCGGCGAAGTCGATCATCCAGGGGGCGAGCTATGACAATAATCTGCTGTGCATCGGGGAGAAGGAGGTGTTCGTGGTGGAATCGGTTGCGAACCGGCTGATCGCGGAGTTGAAAAAGGCGGGTGCGGTGCAACTGGAGGCGGGGCAGATCGAGGCGCTGTCGAAGAAGGCGTTCGTGTTCCCCGAGGGCCAGGGGGCGGGATGCGCGCATGCGACGGTGAACCGGGAGCTCGTGGGCCGGGACGCGGCTGTCCTGGCGCGGGCAATCGGGCTGGATGTGCCGGCGGGGACTCAATTGCTTTTCGGAGAGACGAAGGCGGATCACCTCTTTGTCGAGGAGGAGCAGATGATGCCGTTCCTTCCGATTGTGCGGGTGCCGACGGTGGACGCGGCAATCGCGGCGGCGATCCACGCGGAGCACGGGTACAAGCACACCGCGGTGATGCACTCGCAGAATATCCGCAACCTGACGCGGATGGCGCAGGAGGTGGATACGACGCTGTTCATCAAGAACGGGCCGAGCATGACGGGGCTGGGGCTGGGCGGGGAGGGTTTTCTCTCCTTCAGCATCGCGACGCCGACGGGCGAAGGGGTGACGACGCCGATGACGTTCACCCGGTCGCGCCGGTGCGTGATGGTGGAAAGCCTGAACCTGTACTGACCATGCGCATTGCGACCATCCGCGGCCACGCCCTCTCGACGGTGAAGCACAAGAGCTTTGCCGGGCAGCGGCTGCTGATCGCGGTGCCGGAGAGCGGGGATGTGGCGCCGCAAATCGTGCTCGATACGCTGGGGGCGGGAGTGGGGCAGCGGGTGCTGATTTCCAGCGACGGGAGCGAGGCGCGGAAGATGGTGCGGGATGAATTGAGCCCGGCCCGTTGGACGGTGTGCGGGATCCTGGACCCGGACGGGAGGGCGCGGGCATGAGGGTGGGGACTGTCATTGGGACCGTCACGCTGAGCGCGCGCTCGCCGCGGTATGCGGGGGAGCGGCTGCTGCTGACGCTGCCGTGGAGGCGGGAGACATTCGCGGGCGAGGAGAAGTATGACCCGGCGATTGTGGTGTATGACCAGCTCGGCGCGAGCGCCGGGCAGCAGATCGCGATCAGCGAAGGCCGCGAGGCGGCATGCCCTTTTCCCAAGCCGACGCCGGTGGACGCGTACTGCGCGGCGTTGCTCGACGAAATCCATTACCAGACCGAATTATGAAACTGTTCGCCCAAAAAGACGCGGAAACCTATATCAAAACCGGCGCGAAGGAATTCCGCTATGATCGCGAGGTGCGGCTGACGCCGGGAGCGAAGGATGCGTTTGCGGAGGCGGGGGTGAAGGTGGTGTTCGACGCGGCGGCATCGCAGAACGGGAGCACACCGCCCCCAGCGGCGGCTGCGGGAGGGAACGCCGGTGCGGACGCGAAGCTGTTCAACTCCGCGGAGGCAAAGGCGATCAAGGAGCAGATTTGCGACATCGGGCGGCGCATCTGGATGCGGGAGTATTGCGACGGGAACGGTGGGAATATCTCGGCGCGGATAGGGCCGGACCGCTTCATCGTGACGCCGACGGGGGTGAGCAAGGGATTCATGAAGCCGGAGATGATGTCGATGGTGGACATTAACGGGACGCAACTGGCGGGGACCTGGAAGCGCTCGAGCGAATTTACGACGCACGCGGCGGTGTACCGCGCGACGGCTGAGGCGATGTCCGTCTGCCACGCGCACCCGTGCTACGCGGGGGCGTTCGCGATCAAGGGGCTGCAACCGCCGCCCCGGCTGATCCCGGAGCTGGAGGTATTCGTGGGGACGGTGGCGTACACGCCGTACAAGACGCCCGGGAGCCCGGAGATCGCGGCGGAGATTCTGCCGCTGGCGGCGAAGCATCAATCGATCCTGATGGGCAATCACGGGGTGATCTGCTGGGGGAAATCGGTCGAGGACGCCTATTTTAAAATGGAGATCACGGACGCATATTGCCGGACGGTGATCCATGCGCAGGCGCTGCCGGGGAGCGCGTCGATCCCGTGCGATAAATTGCCGGAGCTGCTCGACATCAAGAAGAAGATGGGGCTGCCGGATGACCGTTACGAGCTGAAGCCGGCTGGTCTGTGCGAGGTGGACCCGTGGGAGCAGGTGTGCGGGCAGCACGGCGTGTCATCGCCGGTGACGCCATGGACGCCGATGACCAACGAGGGGCCGGCGAGCGGCGCGGAACTCGAGGCGCTGGTGCAGAAGATCACGGAAGAAATCATCGCGAACCTCTCGAAGTAAAATTATGAAAGTAGCAATCATCGGCGGCGGCGGAAGGGTGGGATCGTGCGCGGCATTCGCGCTGCAATGCTCTGGAATCGTGAAGAGCCTCGTGCTGCTGGATGCGAACCAGGCGGCGGCGGAAGGGGAAGCGCTGGACCTGCTGCATGGGGCGGCTTATTGCGCGGACCAGGAGATCACGGCGGGGAATTACGCGGATTGCGCGGATGCGGACATCGTGTGCATCACGGCGGGGCTGCGGCGGAAGCCGGACGAGTCGCGGCTGGATTTGATCAACCGGAACGTGACGCTGTTCGTCGGGATATTGCAGAGCCTGAAGGGGGTGGGGCTGAAAAAGGATGCGGTGGTGCTGGTGGTCTCGAACCCGGTGGACATCCTGACGCAACTGGCGGTCGAGCAGACCGGGCTGCCGGCGGCGCAGGTGATCGGCCTGGGGACGGCGCTGGATACGTCGCGGTTTTGCTCGCTCATCGCCTCGACGCTGGCGCTGCCGCCGACGCAGGTGCGCGCGATGATCCTGGGCGAGCACGGGGATACGATGGTGCCCATCTGGTCATCGGCGACGGTGGATGGCTTTCCGCTGCTGAAGTTTCCGGGGGTGACGCCGACGTTCCAGAGCCAGATATTCGAGCGGACGCAGAAGAGCGGGGCCGAAGTGATCTCGAGGAAGGGGGGGGCGGGATACGCGGTGGGGGTCGCGATCCGGGAGGTGATTGACGCGATAGCGCTGGACCGGCGGCGGGTGCTGCCGGTCTCGAGTTACGTGAAGGGAGTCTATGGGATCCGGGATGTGTCCATCAGCGTGCCGACGGTGGTGGGCCGCGGCGGCGCGCTCAAGCACATCGAGGTGGAGCTTTGGCCGAAGGAACTGCAAGGGCTGCAAACGAGCGCGAAGGCGCTAAAGGAAACGCGGGCGAAGATCAAGTGATTCGAATTCGGAGTGCGGAATGCGGAGTGCGGAATGGGCGCGGGTTACCAATGCGGAATACGCCCGCCGGCATCGTTGCGTGCGGGGAAGCGCTGAGCAATAACCTGTAAAGTGAGGGGATTGCGGTGTCGGCGATGGGCCCGCGGAAGGTTGCGGCGTTCGGGCAATGCCGGATTGAGGCTGTTTGCGTATGCACGTGGCTCTAGGTATTTCATATCCCTATTTGGCTTTCTATCCGTCCGCCCAAGGGAAAGCCGCGCCCGTTTCCAGGACGGTTTTCAGGTCAAGCGTTACCCATGTGCCCGGAACGGACCCCGTTCTCGGCACGCCAACGGCGTGCAGCTTGGAAGCCCAGGGCAAGCCCGCCTGGCGGGCGCCGCCCTGGGTGCGCCGCGCACAATGAGCCCGCCCTGTAAGGGCGAAAGCAATCGGGCTAAGACAGGATAACCGTGTGCACTGATACCCAAAACCCATTTATCCAGAGTAATCCAGACAACAATTCCCGTGACACCTTAGAGGCACCGGCTGAACGCGACTCTAAGGGCGGCGCCAATTTCATGGGCCGGACTATTGCCAGGAATAAGCACGTCTTCGATTCCGTCATTCTTTGTCCGACTCCAACAGTCCAATGCTTCATGAGTGGATGGTCTAATCTCAATCGTGCCCTTTGAAAGAGTGATGCTGCAAGACTTCATATTCTTGAACATGACTGATTCGTTTTTGTATCCATGCGTTTCCATAAGGGACTTGACTCGCTCCTCATACTCGTCCCCACTGGTCCGGTAATCTAGGAACTTCATAGCTTCCTTCGGGGATAGAAAACGACTGAACGCCAAGGCATCCCGTACAGCAATCCCAAGCGCGGCGTCGTCGGCATCAAGCCCAAGTATGACGTCTTTTCCCTGCGGGTCATAAGCGACAAGGCCAAGCCCGGATTGGGTGTAAACCCAGATGAAATCCTGATTCTGAAAAGCGCGTGCGTCGGCGCATGGCTCCAAGTATTTCATATCCTCATTTGGTTTTCCTTATCATAACATTGACACCTCGGCTTCGTCCATACCGCACTGCTTCGTCGAGTTGCTGCATTTGCTCCGCGGTGGTTCCTGATGGGATTGCGACTTGAATACCGCGACTTTTGACGTTACCCGGCGTTAGGTCAATTTTTCGCAACCCAACCTCCGAAAACTCTGCAGCCTCATCGACGTATTTCACGAGCTGCCGGTAAAGCTGGACGGGGTTCGTCAGCCTGGAAAGCGTCAACGTGTTAAGTGTCTTTGCGCTCGTGGCCATTCCTCTGTCGGGATTGAAAAAATCGAAGGTTTTGGAGCCTGGTGGTAACCTCAATGAGTTGGGCATTTTGGACTCCAAAGTTGTCTCCCAATGCTCGCCTTGCGCTTTAATACCACCTCCCCATCGAAGATCTTCGGTAGGAACATTATGAATTTTAATTGTACCAGCTGTAATGACAAAATCTTCAATCGATTCACCAGGGGCTGCAACTCCCTGGAGTAACGCGGGGAGAGCGGTTGTTTGCTGGTTTGCCGGAACGCGTCCACTTGATCTCTGAGACTGCGTGCTCAGAGTTGCCATCATGGCGCTGTCCCGCTTCAGTTGGGCCGTAAGGCTTTCGAAATCCCGTGTGATCTGGTTCACGTCCTCGAGAGTTTGTCTCAAGTCGGTCGAACCCGAATCATTGGAAGAATCGTCGCTCACAAGTCGGTCCGTTTCCTCGAAGGCTCAGTCGTCAGGAGCGGTTACTGGCAATCCAGCTCGACAGTCTCTCAATCAGCGCGGCGTTTGTTGCACCTGCGAATCAGTCGCCCGAAACTGCTGGCTCATCTGACTGACGGGCGCGATGAGGCTTTCCGTACTCGCCTGGGCTTCCTGCACAAAGTCCGAGACACTTGCCTGCAATTGCCTGAGTGCATCATTGACCTCATCAGAGCTCGAGCCTGGTGTTCCCGTTTGCGTGCCAACTGTGTTGGCACCCGAGTTTTCGTTGATCAGGTCCGTATCCATAAGCTAATCATAGCGAACTGGATGACGCTGTACCTAACGGATTTTTTGCGAACAGCACAACCTGTTCATGGCCAAAGGAATCCAACGATAGCCCCGGAGTAAAACAATCAAAATTGGGTACAACACACGTCGACAATAACCTTGGCAACGGCGTTTTCCGTCATGGAGGGATTCTGCCAGGGACGAACCTCGCCCGCAAGTACCAAGGGAATAGGGCTCACGCAAAGGCGCAAAGTAAGAAATACGCCTGCTTTCACTCTGTCTCTCCTTTGCGCCTTTGCGGCTTTGCGTGAGACCCGCTTCTTTTCATGAGCCCGTCTAAACAATGGGCCGCGATATTGCAATCCACCGCTCCGGCCACCACCCATCAGCGCATCACGGCACCTTCGAGCCCCGGGGCCAGTTCAGCGTGTCGCGTTCAACCTCGGCGGGGACTTTATCCGGCCAGGTAAACTGGCAATCCTCGCAATAGTATTCCCGGGGGATGAGATGGGCCGCCGAAAGCAGCGCGAAGAACATACTCCCCGCCGTGCGCCGCGAGAATTGCGGGTACTCGATCCGGGACGATCCGCATTGGGGACACCGGACCGCCTGGGCCATCAGGCCCTCCTTCTCCCACTCGCGGGTCAGTCGCAGGGCCTCGTCGAATTCCTCCTTCCGCACGCGCACCCGCATGTGGGCGCGGTGCTCCCTGCTGAGGAAGAACAGGGTCTGCGCGCCGGACTCGTCCATCAGGTCCGCGTGCAGGCCGGCGTCAAGGAAGCGGTCTTTCAACGCCTCCGCGGGCGCGGCCTCGTTGAAGGTCGCTACGGTAAGGGTTTGTTCCATACCCTTTTATCGTTTTTCGAACGTGATCCTGCCGCTTTTCTCCCCAACCTCGATATGATCGCCCTCCTTGAAGCGCCCCTGGAGGATTTCCATCGAGAGCGGGTCGAGGATTTCGCGCTGGATCACCCGCTTGAGGGGCCGGGCCCCGTACACCGGATCGTAGCCCTCTTTCGCGACGAGAACGCGCGCGGCAGGCGAGACATCCAGGACGATGTTCTGCCCGGCGAGCCGCTTCGCGAGCCGGTTGACCTGGAAACCGACGATCTCGCTGATCTCCTCGTCCGAGAGCCGGTCGAAGATGATGATCTCGTCCACCCGGTTGAGGAACTCCGGGCGGAAATGCCCGCGCAGCGCCTCCATCACGCGGCGGTCGCGCTCCGCGGCATCCAGCGATTCCTCGAGGATGAACTGGCTGCCGAGGTTCGAGGTCATGATGATGACCGTGTTCTTGAAATCGACCGTGCGCCCCTGCCCGTCCGTGATCCGCCCATCGTCCAGCACCTGGAGCAGCACGTTGAAAACGTCATGGTGCGCCTTCTCGATCTCGTCGAAGAGAACGACGCTATAGGGCTTCCGCCGCACCGCCTCGGAAAGCTGCCCCCCCTCCTCGTACCCGACATACCCGGGCGGCGCGCCGATGAGCCGGGCCACCGTGTGCTTCTCCATA
>Ga0182024_10026377_pt1 | contig 10210 bp, 10 predicted proteins | sample P32metaG_FD_120480 | JGI IMG/M metagenome (GOLD analysis project Ga0182024, IMG submission 120480) | Permafrost microbial communities from Stordalen Mire, Sweden - P3-2 metaG (Illumina Assembly) | ecosystem: Environmental > Terrestrial > Soil > Wetlands > Permafrost | place: Sweden: Stordalen...
GCTGGCGCTGCCGGCCGTGCTGGTGCTCTCGGCCGCGCTGGTGCTCTCGGCCAGGGCGCGGAGCGAGCGGACGGCCGCCGCCGGATCGTCGGCCGAGTAGACGGCGGAGCCCGCCACGAACACGTCCGCGCCCGCCTCGGCGCAGCGCCCGATCGTCTCCTCGCTCACGCCGCCGTCCACCTGCAGCCAGATCGCCGCCCCGTAGCCCGCGACGAGCTCGCGGGCCCGGCGGACCTTGGGCAGCACCAGGTCGAGGAAGGGCTGCCCGCCGTACCCGGGCTCGACGGTCATCAGCAGCAGCATGTCGAGCTCGGGCAGCAGGTCGGCGTACGGCTCCACCGGGGTGGCCGGGTTGATCCCGAGCCCGGCCCGGGCGCCCGCGGCCCTGATCGCCCGCAGCGTCCGAACCGGCCCGCTGGCCGCCTCGGCATGGATCGTCACGTTCCGCGCCCCTGCCTCGGCGTAGGCCGGCGCCCACCGGTCGGGGTCCTCGATCATCAGGTGACAGTCCACCGGCAGTTCCGCGTGCTTGAGCAGCGCTTCGACGACCGGCAGCCCGATGGTGAGATTCGGCACGAAATGACCGTCCATGACGTCCACATGGAGCCAGTCGGCCACGCCAGCCACCGCCGCGGCCTCGTCGGCGAGCCGGGCGAAGTCGGCGGCCAGGATGCTGGGCGCGATCTGCAGGGTCATCTCGCCAGCAAGTGTAGGGACCGGCATGCGAGACTGGCTGCCCGGCCCAGGAGCGGCGAGCTGGCGCCGGGGAAATGTCACAGCCCCGGGATACCGTTCGATCCTGTATTCGAATCCCCACCCCGGCGAGGAGGCCGCGACTTTGACTTCTCAGGCATCAGGCAGCCCCGAGACACCGAGCAGGCTGCTGGACCGCGTCCGCAAGCTGCTCGCGAAGGCAGAAGACGAGAGCGTCACGCCGCCGGAGGCGCAGGCCCTGACGGCCAAGGCCGCGGAGCTGATGGCCAAGTACGGGATCGACCGGGCGCTGCTCGCCGCCGACCGGCCGGAGACCGACCGCCCGGACAACCGCATCCTGGATATCGACAACCCCTGGGCACGGGTGAAGGCGCACCTGCTGTGCGGGCTCGGATCGGCGCTGCGCTGCCAGTGCATCGTGCTGACCGGGACGAGGCCGGGCACCAGGATCCACATGTTCGGCTACGCGTCGGATATCGAGCGGGCGGACCTGCTGTACACCTCCGTGCTCGTCCAGATGTGGCATGGCCTGGTCGGCGCCCAGGTGCCGGCCTGGAGCCGCAGCCCGCGGGCCTGGCGGCGCAGCTGGCTGCTCGGCTTCGCCACCGCCGTCATTTCCCGGGTGCGCGCGGCCGAACACGCGGCGACCAGCGAGGCGACCGGGCCCGGCGCCGCGTCGGGCTCGCGGACGGCGCTGGTCCTTGCCGACCGCACCCAGGTGATCCGGCGCAATGTGGAGCAGGCTTATCCGGTGACCCGCAACGCCAGGATCACCTACAGCGGCAGCGGTTACGGGGCCGGCTATGCCGAGGGCCAGCGTGCCGACATCGGTGGCAGCAAGCTAGCCGCCGGCCGTGGCCGTTCACTCACCAGCGCACCCAGGTAGCCTGCTCTACAGCTCAGGAGTCGTCGAGGCCACGTCAACCGCATCAAGATGATCAAAAGGCAAATGTACGGACGGGCCAAACCCGACCTCCTGCGCAAGCGCGTCCTGCTCGCCGACTAACGCCATCACGGAAAGTGGGCCAGAGCCACTTTTTCATGGCCACGGAGTGCGAGCCGCAGGCGATGCGGGTTATGCAACTTGCTCCGAGCCTCAAGGTCGGCGTCTCAGCAGCGCCCAACCCGAGACGGCAACGCCCAGCCCGACCAGGACGGCGAACCCGAGCACGGTGTTGGGTGCGCTCGCGCCTAGGTCGAGCGCGATTCCGGCTCCGATCACCGGAACTGAGAGTCCTACGTAGAGCGCGATGAGCAGGGCCGACGTCATCGCGACGCGGCTTTCTGGCGGGCTTGCCTCCAGCACGAGCCCGGTGGTCCCTTTGAAGACAGCACCAGAACCCGCGCCGATCAGCGCACCCCCGATCAGGAACAGCGCCAGATTTGGTGTGGAAAGGCGCACGGAAACAACGAGCAGCACCAGGCCTGCGAGCATGGAGATCGTTCCGAGTGCGAGCACGCGCGATGCCTGCAGCGTTGCCAACTGGGATACCACTCCGCAGGAAAAAAGAAGGAAGAGCGCGGCACCGGACAGTGCGTGCGAGGGATGGTGCAGCGTGGTGGCGAGGAAGAGCCCGGACAGCCCTGCGAACAGGCCATTCGCGGAAAAGGCCGCAAGGGTCCCAGCTGCCGCTGGGACCGGAAGCCTGACCTTGCGTCGCGAACCGGTCGGCTTCTTCTCCGTTGCCGGCGCGCCCGTCTCCGGCGCGGCCCACAAGCCTATCAGTGCGATCGCCCCTAGAGCGATGAACACAAGGTAGGGCACGGTCAGCGGCTGTGTTACCCACTGCGCGAGGCAGCCGGCGATCAACGGGCCGACGCCAAGCGCGCCGACGGTCACTGACGTGCCGATGGTCCTGGCCCGGACGGGCGACGCATTCGGATCCGCGCGCAGACGCAACTCGACGAGGTAAGTGATCGCGGTGCCCGCTGCCAGCCCGACCGACACTCCGGTGACCAGCCTCCCGATCAGCAGCCCCGGCAGGTCCTTCCACGCCGCGAGCACCCCCACTGCCACCATCATCGTCGCGACGGCACCGAGCATCGTGCCCCGGCGCCCGATACGCGCGGCGATGGAGCTGTCCCGTTGGAGCACGGCGATCGTGCTGCCCGCGAAGATCGCGAAGACCACGGTGATGGTGAGGGCTGAGAGGTGATCCCGGGTCCGGTAGAGGCCGTACAGAGGGCTCGGTAGCGTCGCGACCGCCATGACGATCAGGAAGGCGAACGCCGCTACCCCAAAGCCGGAGCGGTGTCGGCGTCGCTGCGCCGCGGGCACTGCGGACGCATTAGCGTCGGGTGTGGCGGACACAGCGGTCACCAGACCTTCATGCCGCCATCGACCACGAGGTCGATGCCGGTCACGTAGGCGCTCTCGTCGGAGGCGAGGTACAACGCAGCGTTCGCGATGTCCTCCGCCTGACCGAACCGACCGAGGAGCGTCCTGTCGCGCATCTGGCGGCCAAATTTCTCGTCCGCCAGCTCCCCTCGAGTCGAGTTGGTCTCGATGAAGCCCGGCGAGATCGAGTTGACGCGGATCCCGTGCTCGCTTCCCTCCAGTGCGAGCTGGCGTGTCATCCCGATGATTGCTGCCTTGTTGGTCGTGTGGGCCAGCGCCGGGAGGAGCTTGAAGCTGAGGGATCCGTTCAGAGAGGCCATGTTCACGACCACGCCGCGGCTGTCCTTCAGGTGCGGCCACGCCGCACGGGTGAGGTAGAAGACGAGGTCCACCTCGTCCCGGCGGGCGGCATCCCACTCCTCGTCCGTGAAGGTCTCGATCGGGCTGAAGTGGGACTTCGCGGCGAGGTTGTACAGCACGTCGATCCGACCGAACTCGCTCACGGCGAGATCGACGAGGCGTGCGCACTCGGCAGGATCGCTGATGCGACTCGGGTGCAGCGACACCATCTGGCCACCAGCGGCGTGAACCATCTCGACGGTCTCTTCCGCCGACTCGGCGATCACGTCGCAGCCGACGACCGACGCGCCCTCGCGGACGAACGTCAGAGCGGTGGCACGTCCCATGCTCCCGCCCGTGCCCGTGATCACGCAGACTTTCCCTGCCAGCCGGCCGGCCATCTCAGTGGCCTCCATGAGCTGACGCGGCGCGCTTCTCCGCCTCCGCGACGCCCACCGCATCGGTGAGCCTCGGAACCTCGCTGAAGTACCAGTAGATGACGTCGCTGGCCGGCCCGGCGAGCGGCCCCGCCCAGTCCCGGAACAGCTCGGTAACCACCGCGAGCGCCGTGGTCGGAACCGCGCCGGCGTGCGCCAGCCGTTCGATGCCGGTGCGGTGTGCGGTCTGCGAACGCCCGCCGACGGCGTCGGTGACGTACAACACGTCGTACCCGTCCTTCAGTGCCTGAACGGTTGCGAACGTGAGGCAGATCTCTGTGTGGAGGCCGCCTCGAACATCTCATTCTGGTAGTCGATCAGCACTAAGGCGCAGTCCTCAGCGGTCCAGACACCCAGGTCCTTCGTCATCGTTGTTCTCCTTTGCCTCTGCTGCTTGCGGAGTGAGCTCAGCTAGGCGGGTTGAGTGACTTGTCGTAGTGGCGCCAGCGACTTGCTCTGGGCAATGACCTCGCCAAGCAGGTTGTCGAGGGCTGTCATGTCTTCTCCTGGTCGGGCCCGCTGCCGTACCTAGGCTTGCCACCGCACAGGTGAATGGTCGTCACCGGATCCTGGTGATTCCCCGCCGGGCCGCGTGGGCCGGAGCCACGAGCGGACTAGTGAATGTGGAGCTGCCAGTCAGCGGGAACGCGGCCAGCCGGTCCGCGGACTGGCCGGCTGAGGGGGTGACGGGCAGTGCTAGCCCGCCGAGGCCAGGGCCTCGCGTGCTGCCGCGTCCAGCTCGATGTCCCCGACGGCCATGTTTTCCTCGAGGTGGCTCACTGATGACGTGCCGGGGATCAGCAGGATGTTCGGCCGGAAGCTCAGCAGCCACGCCAGGGCTATCTGAGCCGGAGTGCGGCCGAGGCGAGCTGCGATGCTCGCGACCTGCGGGCTGCGCAGGACCGGATTACCGCGGGCGAAGGCCGAGCCGAGCGGGAAGAACGGCACGAAGGCAATGCCCCGTGCCTCGCACTCCTCCAGCACGGGCAGGGAGTGCCGGTCTGCCAGGTTCATGGGATTCTGCACGCACGCGATGTCGGTGATCGCCAGCGCGTGAACCAGGTGCTCGCGGGTGATGTTGCTGAGGCCGATGCCGCCGATCAAGCCGTTGTCGCGCGCCTTCACCATCGCGGTGAGCTGGTCATCGAATCGCTGGCCGGGCCTGGCATCGTCCATGAGGCGCAAATTGACCGCGGCAAGATGGCCGACTGCCAGGCTTCGCAGGTTGTCCTCGATTCCCTGCGTGAGCTGCGCCGGCGAATCGAAGCGCAGCACTCGGCCCGACAGGTCCCGTCGCGCGCCAACCTTGCTGACCAGCGCCAGTCCCTCCGGGTATGGATGCAGCGCTGCCCTGATGAGCTCATTCGCGACATCGGGACCATAGAACTGGGCGGTATCGATGTGATCGACGCCGAGTTCCGCGGCGCGCCGCAGAACCGCAATCGCCTCGCCGCGGTCCCGCGGCGGTCCGAATACCCCCGGACCTGGCAGCTGCATGGCGCCGAAGCCGATGCGTGACACGGTTACCGGCCCCAGGCGATAGCGCTGCTCCTGACTGGTCATTGGCGTCATCGCCTCCCGTGGCAGGAATCGCTTCGGCCAACGCTAGGCAGCAGCTGAGTGAGCGGCTGTCACCTAGTTCTGGTGATTGTGCTTCGGCAGGGCTGGTCGCTCGGCGATGTCCGGCTAGCGGTCTAGCTGTTCAGGCCAGCCGAGAGCAGCCGCATCTCTCGTGCGCGCTGCACTGCCGAGGAACGATCCTGCGCCTGGAGCTTCGCGTAGATGTTGCGGACGTGGGTGTTGACGGTGTTCACCGAAACCGATAGCTCGCTGGCGATCTCCGGCCGGGAGAGGTTCGTCGGGAGATACCGCAGCACCCGCAGCTCGCTCGGACTGAGTTGCTCGATCTCTGCCAGCGAAGGCTCATCTCTCGGTGCTATGGATGATCCGCGCATGACGTCGAGGATGTCGGTCAGCAGGGCCGCGTGCGCCGTCTCATGCCGCGGCATGGCCTCGAGCAGCTCGAGAGTGTCCGTCATCGCGAACGGCAGGATGAGCCGGTCCGGCTCCGCCAGGGCCAGTGCGCACTCGGCAGCCGCGGTGGCAGCGCGCTGGTCGCCGAGCCCGCGGTGCGCGAGCGCTGCCAGCAGGGTTGCCTCCACGACTGTCACATAGCCGATGACAGGAGCTACCCCCTTCAGGACATCCTGGACCGCGGCGAGAGCGGCGGCCGGGTTCCCCTCGGCGAGGCAGACGGCCGCGCGGGCATTACCGATCTCGCCGGAGCCTGCCAGTTCCGCATCGAGTGCTGCCAGCGACGCCCGGGCCTCGCTGAGCTGCCCGAGCCGAGCCTGGGTGGCCAGCCTCCAGCCGGTCAGCTGACGCATCAGTGCGTGTGAGCCTTCCAGCTGCGCCTGCAGGTGCTCGGCCGCGATGTACTCCGCAAGCGCCTCGCGCTGCCTGCGGCGGCCGGACAACAGCACACCCGTGCCCAGATGCAGCAACAGCCTGATGCCGGGCCCGGTGTCGGTCTCCAGGGCGCGGGCGGCGCGCCGCAGCCAGCGATCGCCCTCGTCGAATTCACCCGTCCAGATGAGAGCGCCTGCGAGGTTCACCAGCGCCGGCGCGATGACCGGCTCCGCGCCCCAGCCATGCTGCTCGGCAAGGGCTATCGCCTCTCGGCACCGCCGCCGGGTAGTAGCGAAAGGCTCGATCTTCGATGCGAAGGCGAGCTCAGCCAGGCAGGCCACTTCGAGGTACGGACGCCCGATCCTCCGCGCAAGATCGGCGCCGTCCTGCAGGTGCCGCTGGCTGTCCTGGTTCCCCAGCGACCATGCTTCGACGGTGCCGAGATTCATGAGCGCCACCGCGCGCAGGTCGCTGTCGAGCGCGATGTCCTCGTCAGACTGCCCGGTTATCGGCGAGGCAAGGAATCTGACCTGCTCGACGACCCCCGCGAGGTGGCCGCGCTTCCGCGCGAGCGACAGTCTCAGCGCCGCGATCGCCACTTCGAGCCTGTGCTTGCGGTCTGGCGGCGTAGAAGTAATCGAAGTTTCCGCCACTGTCAGGTGGGCGGCACCCTCGTCCAGGCGTCCCCGGGCAAGTTCGCTGGTTGCCCGCGCGAGAGAGAGATCCGGATCCTCGGTAACGGCACCTGGCGGGAACGCGCTCAACAGGGACTCGATGGTCTGGGCTTGTCCGTCCAGCGTCAGGCCGAACGAGTGGTCGGCGAGCAGCCGCGCCGCGTCGGACCAGTCACCCGCCGCCTGGGTATGCCGGATGGTGTCGACGATCTCGCCGTGCTCGTTAAACCACTGGGCGGCGAGCCGGTGCAGGGCCGGTAGTTCTTCGGGCAGCCTCCGGCGCAGCTCAAGCCGGAGCAGGTCAGCGAAGAGGTGGTGATACCGGAACCAGGTCCGGGCCGGGTCGAGCGATACGACAAACGCGTTGGCGTCTTCGAGATCGAGCAGGATCCCTTCGGAGCCAGGGTGACCAGTCAGCAGATCCGCCAGCTCGCCGTTGACCCGGTCCAGCAGGGAGGTACGCAGAAGCAGTTGCTGGACCTCGGCCGGCTGGCACTCAAGCATCTCTGCGAGCAAGTACTCGGCAACTGTCCGGCTACTGCCGGAGAACTCCGCGACAAATCTTTCCGGGTCAGGGCTGCTCGCCAGTGAGATCGCCGCGAGCCGCAGGCCGGCCGCCCAGCCTTCGGTGCGCTGGTGCAGCTTAGCGGTCCCGGCCTCCGACAGCGCGATGCCCGAAGTCTCCAGGAACTGGTGGGTCTCGCGCTCAGTAAAACGGAAGTCTGCCGCGCGGATCTCGGCCAGCTCGCCGGCCAGACGAAGCTTGTGCAACCGGAGGGGCAGATCACGCCGCGTTGCGAGGACCGCGTGCACATGCTGGGGGAGCTTCTCCAGCAGCCGGGTCAGCTGCATCAGCGTTTCCGGCGAGGTCAGCTCGTGCAGGTCATCGATGACCAGGAAGGTGCGATCGCGATGCTTGGCGAGCTCCGACAGAACTCTCTCGCCGATGGCCGCTTCATTGAAATCGGGTGTCGCTGCCAGCTGTTCGCCTTCGCCGGGCGTGCCCGAGGCGTGCCGGATGGCGCTGAGGACGGCAAGCCAGAACTGCTGGGAGTCCTGCTGATCGCGTCGCACCTGCATGACTGCCAGCCGGTACGGCTGACCCGGCCCATCTGCCCAGGCCCGCAGCAGCGAAGTCTTGCCGCCCCCTGCTGGGGCCGAGATAAGCGTCACCTTCGCTGCCGTCGCACGATCCAGGGACGCGAGAAGTTCGCCGCGCTGAATCAGCCGCGGAGCCGCCTGAGCCGGCTTTCGCGGATCTGCCCTAAACGCCACGTCTGAACCCGATCCCCGGCGCGCTGGCATGCCGCCGTCCGCCTCTCAGCATCTAATCAGGCTACGTGCCAGGGCAACGCTTTGCTCGTCGCCGTCAGGGGATTCCTGCGCCGGCGTCACCAGATCCTGGCGATGCGCACTCACCTGCCTGCGCCGGACCATCGCCGTATGGACCCTGCATCGGCCAGGTACATGATCCGGATCAAGGGTCATCTCGGCGCCACGTTGCTTTCCGCGTTTCCGGCGATGGCCTGGCAGCGGCAGGGCCCGGAGACAGTCTTGACCGGCATGCTGGACCGGCCGGCGCTCCATGGCGTCCTGGCTGAGATCGAGGCGCTTGGCCTTGACCTGCTCGAGGTCCGCCAGGTCACCCCCGAGGCGAGATCGCCGGAACGCGGTGATGCCTGCTCACCGTGAAGATCCCTAACCTCGGAGCCCCATCACCTAACCGAGGAAGAAAGTGATGGTCACATGACCAGTGCACCCATCCGCGACCCGCTCGCAGACCATCTCATCACCCCGCAGAACGCCGCGCTGCTGCTGATCGACTATCAGCCGGCGCAAGTGGCCAGTGTCCGCTCGATGGATCACGAACTACTCGTCAAGAACGCCGTATCGACGGTCAGGACGATCAAAGCTTTCGACGTGCCCGTCGTGCACTCGACTGTAAACGTCGCCTCCGGCCAGGGACAGCCGACGATTCCCGAACTCGCGGGGCTGCTCGAGAACGACAAACCGCTCGACCGGACGACGGTGAACTCGTGGGAAGACACCGAGTTCGTTGAGGCCGTCCGGGCGACCGGCCGCAGGAAGCTGATCTTCTGCGCTCTCTGGACCGAGGTCTGCATGGCCTTTACCGCTCTCGACGCGCTGCGCGAGGGATACGAGGTGTACCCGGTCGTCGATGCGATCGGCGGAACCTCGGCCGAGGCACACCGGGCCGGCCTTGAGCGCGTGATCCGGGCCGGCGGCCAGCCGATCAGCTGGGTGTCGCTGGCTTGCGAGCTTCAGCGAGACTGGGGTCGTCAGGCCACCGTCGCTGATGTGGTGGAGATCGTCCTCACTGACCGGCTGCGGAAGGAGTAACCGCGGAATGGCTACGTCGAGTCGGGCAGGCCAGGCCGGAGTCGGCGGCACCGATTGGCTGCAGAAGGCGAGGGGCCATCTGGGCACGGCTGACCCGGTGCTGGCCAGGCTCATCGCTGCCCGGCCGGATTTCGACCCACGGCAGTGGATGACTGAGCTGCCGCCGATGGACCTGTTTGGTGCCCTGCTGTTCCAGATCGTCGGTCAGCAGCTGTCGGTCGCGGCGACCCGGATGATCCTGGAGCGCATTGAGGCACGGTTCGGTGGCCGTCTCCCGTCGGCCGCCGAGGTGCTCGGGACCGATCCGGCGAAGTTTCGCGACGCGGGACTGTCCTGGCGGAAGGTCAGCACACTTCGCGACCTCGCCGAGCGCCTGTCGGACGGGCGGCTTGACGCGAAGGCGCTGGCGACGCTAGCAGACGACGAGCTCGTTGCGGCACTGACCGAGATCCCTGGGATAGGCCCGTGGACGGCACAAGGTGCCCTCATCATCGCGCTCAGCCGCGAGGACGTAGTCCTGCCAGGTGACCTTGCTCTTCGCAAGGCTGTCCGCACCGTTTACCGCCTCGATCACCTGCCTGCGGAGGAAGAGGTTCTGGCGATCGCCGAGAAATGGCGACCGTACCGCAGCCTGGCGACCGCCTACTTGTTCTCGGCCGCGTTGGAGGAAGCCCAGGCACTGGCTGCCCGTGCGGGGCATACCGATGGACTGCAACCCGAGGTCGAGCGGTGACTGGTACGGGATAGCTGAGTCAGGCGAGTACTGCTACCCGCTTGAGGATGCCCGCGGTTCACCCGATCTTTACTCGGGGCATACTTGCGAACGCCCGGGCCACTGCTGAGCCGATGGGAGCACGATGCCTGCCCGATTCCAGCTCGTCATCGACTGCAAGGACCCCGAGCTGCTTGCCCGCTTCTGGGCGGCTGCCCTGGGATAC